>Ga0070741_10000361_pt1 | contig 170100 bp, 168 predicted proteins | sample Coa_R1_4_FD_66440 | JGI IMG/M metagenome (GOLD analysis project Ga0070741, IMG submission 66440) | Surface soil microbial communities from Centralia Pennsylvania, which are recovering from an underground coalmine fire - Coalmine... | ecosystem: Environmental > Terrestrial > Soil >... | reverse complement strand
TCACCTATATCGCCCTGACCAACACGGCGCCGAAGCCCTTCGTGTGGACGAAGACCGCCGACGAGATCTTGGCCAGTGTAGCTCGATTTTGTCATCGAATCTCTGGGACAGGACACTAGGCTGACCACGCGTGCCCGCGCGGAGGCAACACGTATGACGGCGGAAGAGTCGCGCACACGCGGGTCCACCAACGGCATGACCGCGGACCGGGGGTGCGGGGGCCATTTCTAGGCCCCCGCAGATGAAGGGCCCAAAGACTTGAACGATAGTCCGCCCTCCTGCCTCTTCTGCCAGATCGCCGACGGCAAGCAACCCGCCGCCCGCGTGCTCGAGACGGACGCCGTCACCGCCTTCCTGGATCACCGGCCGCTCTTCCCCGGCCACTGCCTGGTGATCCCGCGCGAGCACGTGGAGACGCTGCTCGACCTGCCCGGCGCGCTGACCGCGCCGCTCTTCGACGTCGCCGCCGCGGTGGCCCGCGCGCTGGAGACGGCGCTGGGCGCGGACGGCAGCTTCGTGGCGATCAACAACCGAGTGAGCCAGAGCGTGCCGCACCTGCACGTGCACGTGGTGCCGCGCCGGCGGGGCGACGGGCTGCGGGGCTTCTTCTGGCCGCGCGGCCGCTACGCGGACCCGGCCGCGATGGAGGAGGTTCGCGCGCGGATCGCGGGCGCGCTCGCGGCCGCCTGACGCGCGCGCGGCTCAGCGCGCGGCGCGCTTCATGGCGGGGCTGAAGACGCCGGAGAGATTGGACGCGCTGTTGATCAGGCCGATGTGCGAGAGGGCCTGCGGGAAGTTGCCCAGCAGGCGTCGGGCGTGCGGGTCGTACTGCTCGGCGAGAAGCCCCACGTCGTTGCGCAGGCCCAGCAGCCGATCGAAGAGCCGTCGCGCGTCGTCGTGGCGGCCCTGCAACACCAGGTTGTCCACGAGCCAGAACGAGCAGGCCAGGAACACGCCCTCGCCGGGGGGAAGCCCGTCCACGCCGGACTCGGTGGGGTAGCGCAGCACCAGGCCGTCCACCATGAGCTCGCGCTCGATGGCGGCCACCGTCCCGCGCACCCGGGGGTCGTCGGCGCCGAGGAATCCCACCAGCGGGATCATCAGCAGGCTCGCGTCCAGGTCCTTCGAGCCGTAGGCCTGCACGAACGCGTTGCGGCCGGCGTCGAAGCCCTTGCGGCAGACGTCGGCGTGGATGGTCGCGGCGAGCGCCCGCCACCGTGCGGGATCGCCGTCTCCCACCGCCTCGCTGAGCGTCGCCATGCGGTCCGCCGCGACCCACGCCATCACCTTGGAGTGGGTGAAGTGTCGGCGAGGGCCGCGCACCTCCCAGATGCCCTCGTCGGGCTCCGTCCACACCGTGGCCAGGTGCTCCATCATCCGCAGGATGACCCGCCAGCCCTCCGGGTCGTGCTCGAGCCCGGCGCGGTAGGCCGCGAGCGTGGCGTCCAGCACCTCGCCCCAGACGTCCAGCTGGAACTGCCGATGCGCGGCGTTGCCGACGCGGACCGGCTTCGAGCCGGCGTAGCCGGGGAGCCAGTCGAGCTCGAGCTCGGTCAGCCGGCGCTCGCCCGCGACCCCGTACAGGATCTGGATCTGCTGCGGGGTGCCCGCCACCGCGCGCAGGAGCCACTGCCGCCACGCGCGCGCCTCGTCCAGGTAACCGCCCAGCACCAGCGCGTAGAGCGCGAAGGTGGCGTCGCGGAGCCAGCACAGGCGGTAGTCCCAGTTGCGCACCCCGCCCAGCCGCTCCGGCAGCGAGGTGGTCGGCGCGGCCACGATGCCGCCGGTGGGCTCGTAGATCAGCGCCTTGATGGTGATCAGCGAGCGGAGAACCGCCTCCCGGTCCGGCCCCTCGTACCGGCAGGCACCGAGCCAGCCGCGCCACCACGCCTCGGTCTCGCGCAGCGCGGTGTCCGGGTCGAGCGGCGGCGGGGGTGACTGGTTCGAGGGATACCAGGCCAGCGTGAACGAGCGCGTCTCGCCTGCGGAGACCGTGAAGTCCGCCACCGTGGTCATGTCCTCTCCGCGCAGCGGGACGTCGGTGGTGAGGGAGAGCCCTTCCGGCCCCGCCACCGCCCGGATCCCGTCGGACCTGCGGCGCACCCACGGCACCACCGAGCCGTAGTCCATGCGGATCACCAGCTCCATCCGCATCGGCACGGTGCCGCGCCGGCCCACCACCTGGCGGACCAGCACCGGCGGCCCGTCGCGCCGGGGCATGCAATCCACGACCGTCACCGCCCCACCGTGGGCCTCGAACTCGGTCTCGAGGATGAGGGTGCCGTCGCGGTAGTGGCGCGTTCTGGCGGTGGCCCCGTCGCGCGGGGAGATCTCGAAGTGGCCGTGCTCCGGGCCTCCCAGGAGCGCCGCGAAGCAGGCCGCCGAATCGAACCGGGGCAGACAGAGCCAGTCGATCGAGCCACGGCGCGAGACCAGGGCGACGGTCTCGCCGTCGCCGATCAGCGCGTAGTCCTCGATGGGATCTGACATGTGGATGATCGAGCGCGTGCCTGGGGGCGTTCCCTTGACCTCCCCCGGGCGACATGTTAGCGTAACCTGCGATTTTACCTGGTCGCCTCCTGCCCGGTCGGGTGGGAGGCGATACGTGTGTGTGCGGTCCGCCGCGACCTGAGGGCCGCGGGCACCGCCCGTCCGGCAACAAGGTCCCCGCCTGGCGAGGACCGGTCGAGGAGGCCCACCATGGCGGTTGACCAGGTCCAGCGGCTGTACGAATCCATGCCCGGCAAGCTCGAGCAGGCCCGCCGGCGCTTCGGACGACCCCTCACCCTCGCCGAGAAGATCCTGGTCGCCCACGCCGACGACTTTGCGCGGCAGGAGTGGAGCCGCGGCAAGGCGCAGCTCCGGCTGCGGGTGGACCGGGTGGCCCTGCAGGACGCCACCGGCCAGATGGCCCTGCTCCAGTTCATGCAGGCGGGCAAGAAGCAGGTCGCGGTGCCCAGCACCGTGCACTGCGATCACCTGATCCGGGCCGAGTCGGGGGCCGCCGCGGACATGGAGCGCGCCATCGCGGAGAACCGCGAGGTCTACGACTTCCTCCACTCGACCTCCCGCAAGTACGGCATCGGCTTCTGGAAGCCGGGGGCCGGTATCATCCACCAGGTCGTGCTCGAGAACTACGCCTTCCCGGGCGGGCTCATGATCGGCGCCGACTCCCACACCCCGAACGCGGGCGGCCTCGGCATGCTGGCCATCGGGGTGGGCGGGGCCGACTGCGGCGAGGCGATGGCGGGGCTCGCGTGGGAGGTGCTCGACCCCCGGCTGATCGGCGTGCACCTGACCGGCAAGCTGTCGGGCTGGTCCTCGCCCAAGGACGTCATCACGTATCTCTGCGGGCGGCTCACCGTCAAGGGCGGCACCAACAAGATCATCGAGTACTTCGGCCCGGGCGCAGAGTCGATCAGCGCCACCGGCAAGGGCACCATCTGCAACATGGGCGCCGAGCTGGGCGCCACCACCTCGGTCTTCCACTTCGACGACCGGATGGCCGCCTACCTGCGCGCCACCGAGCGGGCGGACATCGCGACGCTGGCCGAGCGGCACCGCCAGCACCTGGTGGCGGACCCGGAGGTGCTGAGCGATCCGCGGAAGTTCTACGACGAGATCGTGGAGATCGACCTCTCCACGCTCGAGCCGCACATCGTGGGGCCGCACTCGCCGGACCGCGCCCGCCCCATCTCCAAGCTCGCCGCCGAGGTGAAGAAGGAGGGCTGGCCGGCCCAGATCCGCCAGGCCCTCATCGGCTCCTGCACCAACTCCTCCTACGAGGACATGCGGCGGGCGGCCCACATCGCGATGCAGGCGCTCAAGGCCGGGATCAAGGCCAAGACCCCGTTCCTGGTGACCCCGGGCTCGGAGCGCATCTACCAGACCATCAAGCGCGACGGCATCATGGAGACCTTCCAGAAGATCGGGGGCACCGTGCTGGCCAACGCGTGCGGACCCTGCATCGGGCAGTGGAAGCGGAGCGACGTGGGCAAGGAGGAGACCAACACCATCGTCTCCTCGTTCAACCGCAACTTCCCCGGCCGCAACGACGGCAGCGCCTCCACCCTGTCGTTCCTCACCAGCCCCGAGATCGTCACCGCGCTCGCCTTCGGGGGCACGCTCGAGTTCGACCCGGTGCACGGCACCATCCCGGGACCGGACGGCAAGCCGTTCCGCTTCACCCCGCCGGAGGGCGAGGAGCTGCCCGCTTGGGGCTTCGTGCGCGGCGAGGAGGGCTACGAGGCGCCGGCCGCCGACGGCGACCGCGTGCAGGTGATCATCGCGCCGAACAGCGAGCGGCTCCAGCTGCTGCAGCCGTTCCCGCGCTGGGACGGCCGGGACTTCACCGAGCTGCCGATCCTGGTCAAGACGAAGGGCAAGACCACCACCGACCACATCTCGCCGGCCGGGGCCTGGCTGCGCTTCCGCGGACACCTGGACCGGATCAGCGACAACATGTTCCTGGGGGCGGTGAACGCCTTCACCGGCGAGGCCGGCAAGGGCGTGAATCCGGTGACCGGGGAAGCGGGCAAGACCTTCACCCAGAACGCGCGCGATCTCAAGGCCAAGGGCGTCGGCTGGGTGGTGATCGGCGACGAGAACTACGGGGAAGGGTCGAGCCGCGAGCACGCCGCGATGTCGCCGCGCTATCTCGGCTGCAAGGCGGTGATCGTGCGCAGCTTCGCCCGGATCCACGAGACCAATCTGAAGAAGCAGGGCATCCTGCCCCTGACCTTCACCAAGGCCTCCGACTACGATCTCTTCGAGCAGAGCGACCGCGTCAGCGTGCAGGGCCTGGCCCGGCTCGCCCCCGGCAAGCCGGTGGACGTGGTGATCCACAAGCCGGGCGGCACGACGGTCGCGATCCAGTGTCTGCACACCATGACCGACGAGCAGATCGGGTGGTTCAAGGCAGGCTCGGCCCTGAACGCCCTCACGTAATCGCACCCCCTCACCCTGCCCTCTCCCCCCGGGGAGAGGGGGGAACCAGGAGACAGTCGCATGGCGGCATCGAGAGTGAAGATTCCGGCGGGCGAGAAGATCACCATCAGCCACGGCAAGCTGCAGGTGCCGGACCACCCGATCGTCGCCTTCATCGAGGGCGACGGCACCGGCCCCGACATCTGGGCGGCCTCGGTGCGGGTGCTGGACGCGGCGGTCGCCCAGGCCTACAAGGGCAAGCGCAAGATCGCGTGGGCCGAGGTCTACGCGGGCGACAAGGCGCGGACGGTCTACGGCAAGGACTGCCCGCCGAACCTCCTGCCGCAAGAAACGCTCGACGTGATCCGCCAGTACCTGGTCGCGATCAAGGGCCCGCTCACCACCCCGGTGGGCGAGGGCTTCCGCTCGCTCAACGTGACCCTGCGCCAGGAGCTGGACCTCTACGTGTGCCTGCGGCCGGTGCGCTGGTACAAGGGCGTGCCCTCGCCGGTGAAGCATCCCGAGAAGATCGACATGGTGATCTTCCGGGAGAACACCGAGGACATCTACGCGGGCATCGAGTGGGAGCAGGGGACGCCGGAGGCGAAGAAGGTCATCGGCTTCCTCCAGAAGGAGATGGGGGTCAAGAAGATCCGCTTCCCCGAGACCTCCTCCATCGGCATCAAGCCGGTCTCCAAGGAGGGCTCGGAGCGGCTCATCCGGGCCGCGATGCGCTACGCGATCGAGAACGGCCGGCGCAACGTGACCCTCGTGCACAAGGGCAACATCCAGAAGTACACCGAGGGCATGTTCATGAAGTGGGGCTACGCGCTCGCCAAGCGCGAGTTCTCCGACCGCCTGATCGCCTGGGACGACTGCGGCGGCAAGCCGCCCGCGGGCAAGATGCTGGTGAAGGACGCCATCACCGACGCGTTCCTGCAGCAGATCCTCACCCGGCCCGACGAGTTCGACGTGATCCCGTGCTGCAACCTGACCGGCGACCTCATCTCGGACGCGCTCGCCGCGCAGGTGGGGGGCATCGGCATCGCCCCCGGCGCGAACATCAACTACGACACCGGCCACGCGCTGTTCGAGGCCACCCACGGCACCGCGCCCAAGTACGCGGGCCAGGACAAGGTCAACCCCGGCTCGGTCATCCTCTCCGGCGAGATGATGCTGCGCTACATGGGGTGGACCGAGGCCGCCGACCGGGTGGTGGCCGGCATCGAGAAGACCATCGGCCAGAAGGTCGTCACCTACGACTTCGCCCGCCTGATGGAGGGAGCGAAGGAAGTGAAGTGCTCGGAGTTCGGCACCGCCATCGTCAAGAACATGGAGTCGATGTGATGGCGGCACGTCCCAAGATCTCGATCATCGGGGCCGGGAACGTGGGGGCCTCGGTGGCGCAGTACGCGGTGGAGCGCGAGCTGGGCGACGTGGTGCTCGTGGACGTGGTCGAGGGCATCCCCCAGGGCAAGGCCCTCGACCTGGCCCAGGCGGGGCCGGTGCACGGCTACGACTCGCACCTGGTGGGCAGCAACGGCTACGACGAGACCGCGGACTCCGACGTCGTGGTCATCACCGCCGGCCTGGCCCGCAAGCCGGGCATGACCCGTGACGACCTGCTGTTCAAGAACGCGGAGATCGTGGGCTCGGTGGTGGACCAGGTGGTGAAGCGGTCGAAGAACGCCATCCTGATCCTGGTCACCAACCCCCTCGACGCGATGGTGCAGCTGGCGTGGAGGAAGTCGGGCTTCCCGGCCGAGCGCGTGCTCGGCATGGCCGGCGTGCTCGACTCGGCCCGCTTCCGCACCTTCATCGCCCGCGAGCTGGACGTGTCGGTGGAGAACGTCACCGCGTTCGTGCTGGGCGGCCACGGCGACACCATGGTGCCGCTGCCGCGCTACTCCACGGTGGCGGGCATCCCCATCACCGATCTGCTGCCCGCGGACAGGATCCAGGCCCTGGTGACCCGCACCGCCAACGGGGGCGCGGAGATCGTGTCGTTCCTGAAGACGGGCAGCGCCTACTACGCGCCGGCCGCCTCCACGGTGGAGATGGTGGAGGCGATCCTCAAGGACAAGAAGAAGATCCTGCCCTGCGCCGCGTACCTGAACGGCCAGTACGGCGTGAAGGGCCTCTACGTGGGCGTCCCGGTCAAGCTGGGGCGCAAGGGGGTGGAGCAGATCATCGAGATCAAGCTGCAGACGGACGAGCAGGCCGCGTTCGACAAGTCGGCGGCCGCGGTGCGCGAGCTCGTGGACAAGCTGAAGCTCTAAGGCGGCCCATGCGCGAGATCCACGTCTCCTCCATCGTCGACGCGGTCAAGAAGCTCTGCATGGAGGCGAACTACTCGCTCGAGCCCGACATGCTGCGCGCCTTCGCGGGCGCGCTCCAGACGGAGCGGTCGCCCGCCGGCCGCCAGGTGCTCCAGATTCTGCAGCAGAACGCGGAGCTGGCCCGCACCCGGCGCATCCCCTACTGCCAGGACACCGGCTTCGTGGTCTGCTTCGTGGAGCTGGGGCAGGACGTGCACGTGACCGGCGGCGGCCTCTACGAGGCCATCAACGAGGGCGTGCGGCAGGGCTACCGGGAAGGCTACCTCCGCGCCTCCATCGTGCGCTCGCCGTTCGACCGGGTGAACACCGGCGACAACACCCCCGCGGTGATCCACCTCGACGTGGTGCCGGGCGCGGAGCTCAAGATCCAGATCATGGCCAAGGGCGGCGGCTGCGAGAACCGCTCGAAGTACAAGATGCTGACGCCCGCGGAGGGCGTGGACGGGGTCAAGGAGTGGATCCTCGAGTGCATCCGCACCGCGGGGCCGGACGCCTGCCCGCCGCTCATCGCGGGGGTGGGGGTGGGCGGCACCTTCGAGCAGGCCGCGCGGCTCAGCAAGAAGGCGCTCTTCCGCGAGCTGGGCACGCCCAACCCGGACCCGGCGGTGGCCGCCATCGAGCGGGAGGTGCTCGAGCGCGCCAACCGGCTCGGCATCGGCCCGCAGGGCTACGGCGGCGACACCACCGCGTTCGGCATCCACATCCTCACGTATCCCTGCCACATCACGAGCCTGCCGGTGGCGGTGACGATCGAGTGCCACGCGCACCGGCACAAAGAGGCCCTGCTGTGATCACCACGGGGGCGGACGGGATCAGGGAGGTCACGCCGCCGCTGTCCGACGCCGACTGCGAGTCGCTGAAGGCAGGCGACCGCGTCCGCATCACCGGGGTGATGTACACCGCGCGCGACGCGGCCCACGCGCGCCTGCTGCCCCTGATCGACGCGGGCAAGCCGCTGCCGATCGACGTGCGCGGCCAGATCATCTACTACACCGGGCCGTCGCCGGCCCGGCCCGGCGACGTGGTCGGCTCGATCGGCCCCACCACCGGCGGGCGCATGGACAAGTTCACCCCGAAGCTCCTGGCCCTGGGGCTCAAGGGCACGCTCGGCAAGGGCGCGCGCTCCCAGCCGGTCAAGGACGCGCTCCGCCGGCACAAGGCGGTGTACTTCGGGGCCATCGGCGGGGCGGGGGCGGTGCTGTCGGGCTTCGTGAAGAAGCTCGAGGTGGTGGCCTACGAGGACCTCGGCACCGAGGCCATCCGGCGCCTGGAGGTGGCCGGCTTCCCCGCCATCGTGGTCAACGATTGCCACGGCGGGGATCTCTATCAGGACGGCATGAAGGCCTACGCGAAGGAGGAGTCATGAACGGCGCAACGGCGCAGGGCCGCTTCACGGCGCGCCCGCCCATCCGGGCGGCGCACCTGCGGGTGGATTCGTGGTGGGCGCTGCCCGTCACGGTGGTGGTGGTGCTGCTGGCCTTCATCATCTACTCCACGTGGGCCGCGTTCCAGAACGCGCACTACTACGCGGATCCGTATCTGTCGCCGTTCTACGCGCCCTGCATCACCCAGGCGTGCCTGCACCACAGCTTCGGCTCCCTCACGCTGCCGGACGTCTCGCTGCCGGGCATTGGATTGCTGTCGCCCGCGTTCCTCATCCTGTGGGGGCCCGGCCTCTTCCGCCTGACCTGCTACTACTACCGCAAGGCGTACTACCGCTCGTTCTGGCTGGCCCCGCCCGCCTGCGCGGTACGGGACGTCAAGTCGGGCTACACCGGGGAGACGCGCTTCCCGCTCTTCCTGCAGAACTTCCACCGCTACATGTGGTACGTGGCGGTGATCTTCATCGTGCTGCTCACCTGGGACGCGATCCTGGCCTTCCGGTTCCCGGACGGCTTCGGCATCGGGGTCGGCACCATCGTGATGTGGATCAACGTGGTGCTGCTGGCCGGCTACACCTTCTCCTGCCACTCGTGCCGGCACGTCTGCGGCGGCCACGTGGACGTGTTCTCGAAGGCCCCCGCGCGGTACGGGATCTGGCGCTTCATCACCCGGATGAACGAGCGCCACCCGCTCTTCGCGTGGCTCTCCCTGTTCAGCGTGGGCCTGACGGACCTCTACATCCGGCTCGTCTCCATGGGGATCATCCGCGATTGGAGGATCATCTGATGGCGAACGCGGACTACGAGACACACGAGCACGACGTCCTGGTCATCGGGGCGGGAGGGGCCGGGCTGCGCGCGGCCATCGAGGCCGCCGGGCAGGGCGTCTCGGTCGGTCTCGTCTGCAAGTCGCTCCTCGGCAAGGCCCACACCGTCATGGCGGAGGGCGGCATCGCGGCCGCGATGGGCAACGTGTACCCGGAGGACAACTGGCAGGTGCACTTCCGGGACACCATGCGCGGCGGCAAGATGATCAACAACTGGCGCATGGCCCAGCTGCACGCCCAGGAGAGCCCGGAGCGGGTGCTGGAGCTGGAGCGCTACGGGGCGCTCTTCGACCGCACCAAGGACGGCCTGATCTCCCAGCGCGACTTCGGCGGGCACCGCTACGCGCGGCTGGCCCACGTGGGCGACCGCACCGGGCTCGAGATGATCCGGACGCTGCAGTATCACGCCATCCACCAAGCCATCGACGTGTACATGGAGTGCAAGGTGGAGCGCCTGCTCAAGGACGGCGACCGCGTCTGCGGGGCCTTCGGCTACTGGCGCAACACCGGCAAGTTCGTGCTGTTCAAGGCCAAGGCGGTGGTGCTGGCCACCGGCGGCATCGGCAAGGCGTGGAAGTTCACCTCGAACTCCTGGGAGTACACCGGCGACGGCCACGCGATGGCCTACTGGGCGGGCGCCGACCTGCTCGACATGGAGTTCGTGCAGTTCCATCCCACCGGCATGGTGTGGCCGCCCTCGGTGCGCGGCATCCTGGTCACGGAGGGCGTGCGCGGCGACGGAGGGACGCTGAAGAACAAGGCGGGCGAGCGGTTCATGTTCAACTACATCCCCGAGTTCTTCAAGTCGGAAACCGCGGACAGCGTCGAGGAGGCGGACCGCTGGTACCAGGACAAGAAGAACAACCGGCGGACCCCGGACCTGCTGCCCCGCGACGAGGTGGCGCGCGCCATCAACGCGGAGGTGAAGGCCGGGCGGGGCAGCCCGCACGGCGGCGTGTTCCTCGACATCGCGAGCCGGCGGGACGCCGACTACATCCGCAAGCGGCTGCCCTCGATGTACCACCAGTTCATGGAGCTGGCCGGGGTGGACATCACCAAGGAGCCGATGGAGGTCGGGCCGACCATGCACTACGTGATGGGCGGCATCCGGGTGGACGCCGACTCCACCGCGGCCACCGTCCCCGGGCTCTTCGCGGCCGGCGAGTGCGCGGGCGGCCTGCACGGCAGCAACCGGCTCGGCGGCAACTCGCTGGGCGACCTCCTGGTCTTCGGCCGGCGGGCCGGCCTGCACGCAGCCCTCTACGCGAAGAACCTGGGGGGCACCCTCACGGTGGACCCGGGGCAGGTGGACCAGATCGCCCGGCAGATGCTGGAGCCGTTCAACCGGACCAGCGGCGAGAACCCGTACACGATCCAGGCCGAGCTGCAGGACACCATGCACAACCTGGTCGGCATCATCCGGGTCGAGGCCGAGCTGAAGGAAGCGATCAGGAAGCTCGAGATGCTGAAGGACCGCGCCCGCCGGGTGCGGGTCGAGGGCGGCCGGGTCTACAACCCGGGCTGGCACACCGCGCTCGACCTCGCCTCGCTGCTGACCGTGGCCGAGTGCTGCGCGATGGCCGCGCTGGAGCGCAAGGAGAGCCGCGGCGGCCACACCCGCGAGGACCATCCGTACACCGACGACACGTGGGGGACGGTGAACCTCGTCTCCCGGCAGAAGGGCGACCGGCCGGAGCTCCGGCGCGAGCCGCTGCCCCAGATGCCTCCCGAGCTGAAGGCCCTCTTCCAGGAGCGCAAGTGATGGGCACCGTCACGATGCGGGTGTTCCGCGGCAGCCAGGAAGGCGGCGACTTCAAGGAGTACCGGGTGGAGGTGGGCGAGGGCATGGTGGTCCTCGACGTGATCCACCGCATCCAGGCCACGCAGGCCCCGGACCTCGCGTGCCGCTGGAACTGCAAGGCGGGCAAGTGCGGCTCGTGCAGCGCGGAGATCAACGGCAAGCCGCGGCTCATGTGCATGACCCGGATGGACATCTTCCCGGAGAGCGAGCCGATCACGGTGGCGCCCATCCGGACCTTCCCGCTGATCCGTGACCTGGTGACCGACGTCTCCTTCAACTACGTGAAGGCCAAGCAGGTGCCGCCGCTCCGGCTCAAGCCGCCGGACCCGGACGGCAAGTACCGCATGATGCAGGAGGACGTGGAGCGGGGGCAGGAGTTCCACAAGTGCATCGAGTGCTTCCTGTGCCAGGACGTCTGCCACGTCATCCGCGACCACGAGGACAAGAAGACCGCCTTCTCGGGGCCCCGCTTCTTCATCAAGGCGGCCGCGCTGGAGATGCACCCGCTCGACACGGTGGACCGGACCGAGTTCCTGGCGCGGCACGCCGGCGTCGGCCTCTGCAACATCACCAAGTGCTGCACCGAGGTCTGTCCCGAGCACATCCACATCACCGACAACGGCATCATCCCGCTGAAGGAGCGGGTGGCCGACTCCTACGACCCGGTGGTGTGGCTGCTGCGCAAGTTCCGCGGCAGGTCGAGGTGAGCGGCTCCGCGCCGCGAGACGAGCAATCAGAAAGTAGGAGGACATGAAGGTCCACGAGTATCAGGGCAAGGCCATCCTGAAGGAGTTCGGGGTGCCCGTGCCCGCGGGCGACGTGGCCGACACCCCGGCCCAGGCCCGCGCCGTCGCGGAGCGCCTGGGCGGGAAGGTGGTCGTGAAGGCCCAGGTGCACGCGGGCGGCCGCGGCAAGGCGGGCGGCGTGAAGCTGGCCGACGATCCGGCCGGCGCGGAGGCCGCGGCCCGGCAGATCCTCGGCATGATGCTGAAGACCCCGCAGACCCCGCCCGAGGGCATCAAGGTCCTGAAGGTGCTGGTGGAGGAGGCGAGCCCGATCGCCGCCGAGCTCTATCTCTCGATCACGCTCGACCGCGGGCGCGGCACCCACGTGGTGATGGCCTCGCAGGCGGGCGGCATGGAGATCGAGGATGTGGCGGCGAAGCAGCCCGAGAAGATCATCCACGCGTGGACGGACCCGGCGCTGGGGCTCCAGGCCTTCCAGGCCCGCACGCTCGCCTTCGGGCTGGGCCTCACCGGCGAGCAGTTCAAGCAGGGCGTGGCCCTCATCCAGAACCTGTTCCGGGCGTACCTCGCCAAGGACTGCTCGCTGGCCGAGATCAACCCGCTCGTGGTGACGAAGGACGGGCGGGTGCTCGCGCTCGACGCCAAGCTCAACTTCGACGACAACGCGCTCTTCCGCCACCAGGACGTGGTCGCGCTGCGCGACGTCAACGAGGAGACGCCCCTCGACGTCGAGGCGTCGAAGTACAACCTGAACTACATCAAGCTCGACGGCAACGTCGGCTGCATGGTCAACGGGGCCGGCCTCGCGATGGCCACCATGGACATCGTGAAGCTGGCGGGCGGGGAGCCGGCCAACTTCCTCGACGTGGGCGGCGGGGCCTCGCCGGAGCAGATCGAGAACGCCTTCCGCATCCTCTCCTCCGACCCGAGCGTGAAGGCGGTGTTCATCAACGTCTTCGGCGGGATCCTGCGGGTGGACCGGCTGGCGGAGGGCATCATCGCGGCGGTGAAGAAGCTCGGGCTCACGCTGCCGGTGGTGCTGCGCGCCGAGGGGACCAACGTCGAGCAGGGCAAGAAGATGCTGGCCGAGTCGGGCCTCGCGCTGGTGATGGCCGACGACATGGGCGAGGGCGCGAAGAAGGCGGTGGCGCTGGCCCGGGGCGGAACGCGATGAGTGGGCGCCCCGATGAGCCCGAAGGGCGAAGAGGCCGAACCGCCAAACCGATGAAAGCCGCATTCAAGCGAGACAAATGAGCATCCTGGTCGACAAGAAGACGCGCGTGCTCGTGCAGGGCATCACCGGCAAGGAAGGCGCCTTCCACGCCGCGCGGTGCAAGGAGTACGGCACCCAGGTGGTGGGCGGGGTGACGCCGGGCAAGGGCGGCACCACCCACGAAGGCTTCCCGGTCTGGAACACGGTGGAGCAGGCGGTGAAGGCCACCGGCGCCGACTGCGCCCTGATCTTCGTGCCGCCCCCGGCCGCCGCCGACGCCATCATGGAGGCCGCGGACGCGGGCATTCCGCTGGTCGTCTGCATCACCGAGGGCGTGCCGGTGGCGGACATGGTGCGGGTGAAGGCCTTCCTGGCCCGCACCCGGAGCCGCCTCATCGGTCCCAACTGCCCCGGCCTCATCACGCCGGGCCAGGCCAAGATCGGCATCATGCCCGGCCACATCCACAAGGTGGGCCACGTGGGCGTGGTCTCGCGCAGCGGCACGCTGACCTACGAGGTCGTGCACCAGCTCTCCCAGCGCGGGCTCGGCCAGTCCTCCTGCGTGGGGATCGGGGGCGACCCGGTCAACGGCACCAACTTCATCGACGTGCTCACGCTCTTCCAGGCCGATCCCGACACCGCCGCGATCATGATGATCGGCGAGATCGGCGGCACCGCCGAGGAGGAGGCCGCCGCCTTCGTCAAGGCCCACGTCACCAAGCCGGTGATCGGCTTCATCTGCGGCCAGACCGCGCCCCCCGGGCGCCGCATGGGCCACGCTGGCGCGATCATCGCGGGCGGCAAGGGGACCGCCGCCGAGAAGATGGCGGCCATGGAGGCCGCCGGCATCACCACCGTCAAGAGCCCCGCCGACATGGGCGCCACCGTCGCCCGGGTGCTGGGCAAGAAAGGATAGGGGACCCGCTCGCGATGGCCGTCCAGCGCACCCTCACCATCATCAAGCCGGACGCCGTCGCCAAGGGCGTCGCCGGCCAGATCATCGCCCGGTTCGAGAAGGCCGGGCTCAAGCTGCTCGCGGCCAAGCTGGTCCACCTGAGCGCCGCCCAGGCGGCCGGGTTCTACATCGTGCACAAGGACCGCCCGTTCTACGCGAGCCTCTGCTCGTTCATGACGCAGGGGCCGTGCATGCCGATGGTGCTGGAGGGCGAGAACGCGATCGCGCGGCTGCGCGAGCTGATGGGCGCCACCGATCCGGCCAAGGCGGAGCCGGGAACGATTCGAAAGGACTTCGCCTCCTCGATCGAGGCCAACGCGGTCCACGGCTCCGACTCGCCCGAGTCGGCCGCCTTCGAGATCCCCTACTTCTTCGGCGCGCTCGAGATCTTCCCCAGGTAGGGAGTGCATTTCCCGGCGACCCTCGGCCGGCGGCAGCGCCTCGTCGCGGGGGTGCTGGGCATCGGCGTCGGCTTCGGGGCGCCGTTCCTCGGATCGGTCGGCCTGGTGGCCGCCACCGGCGACCCGAGCGCGCTGATCCTGCCGCTGCCCTTCCTGGGGGCGCTCTGGGCCATCCAGGGGCTGGCGCCGAGCGGCTACACGCTCGAGGAGCACGGGATCCGGCTCGAGCGCCGCTGGCTGCGGCGCCTCATCCCCTACGACCACATCACCGGCTGCGACCGCCGGCCGCGTCCGATCGGCGGGCTCCTCGCGGTCGGCTTCAACGGGCTCTTCGGCTCCCACGGGCCCCGCTGGAACCCGCGCTCGGGCTGGCACTACCTGGCGATCACCAACACCGACGACCTGGTGTACCTCGAGACGCGCGGGGGCTTCGTGGCGCTCTCGCCGAGCGACCCCGACCAGTTCGTCCGCGCGCTCCACGCCCGGCTGGCCGAGGCGCGCCCGGCATGGCCGACCCCATCGTCGTGACCGAGGCGGTGCGCGTCCCGGCCGCCGCCCTGACCGTGCGCACCGCGCGCGCCTCCGGGCCGGGCGGGCAGAACGTGAACAAGGTTGCGACCAAGGTCGACCTGCGGGTGGACCTGGGCGCGGTCGAGGGCGTGACCGAGGCGGCCCGCGCCCGCCTGCGCGCGCTGGTCGCCTCGCGCCTGGACGCGGAGGGGCGCCTCGTGGTCACCGGCCAGGCCACCCGGAACCAGGCGCGCAACCTCGAGGACGCGCGGGCCCGCGTGGCCGACCTGATTCGCGCCGCGCTGGTGCCGCCCCGGCGCCGCGTGCCGACGCGGCCCTCGGCCGGCGCCCGCCGGCGCCGGCTGGCCGGCAAGCAACGCCGCGCGGCGGTGAAGCGCTGGCGGAGGCGGCCGGGCGAGGCGGAGTGAGCGGGCGGGGCTTCATGTCCTACGGACCGAACCTCGACGCGATGCTTCGGAGGAGTGCTTCATACGTAGACCGCATCCTTGGGGGCGCCCCGGTCGCGGCCCTGCCCGTGGAGCGTCCGTCACGCTTCGACCTGGCCGTCAACCTGCGTGGCCAACGCGGGCGCGGCGTGGGTCGACGACGGACCGAGGCGGGCCTGGTGGCTGGCCGCGGTGGCCATCACGGTCGTGGAGCGGGCCGCGACGTTCGCCTACTTCATTCCCACGATGGTGCGGCTGAGCCGCGGAGCCCATGGGTCGGAGGCCGACGTCAGGGCCGGCCGGGCTCCTGACCTGCTCGGCCGCAAGACCTACGAGATCTTCGCCGCGTACTGGCCGTACTACGACGAAGGCGCGCCCCATGGAGCCATCGCCAGGCTGTTCAACGACATCAAGAAGTACACGGTGTCCCGCTCGGGCGAGGTCGATCCGGGCTGGGCGGGCTCGGTGCTCCTGCGCGACATCGCCGACCGTGAGGCGCCTGAAGCAGGAAGACGGCCCGAACCTGGTCGCCCCGGGCAGTACCGAGGTGGTCCACGCGCTGCTCGCGAATGATCTGGTCGCCGCCATGAGCATCTTCACAGTGCCGGTCGTGCTCGGCGGCGGCAAGAAGCTGTTTGCCGAGGGCTCGGGATCGGCCGAGCGATCGGGAGGTTGCTCGCCGAGAGCCGATGAAGCGCGAGGGCGAGCGCCGACCCCGCCAGCTGCTCACCTGCCAGCCTACCCGTGCACCGCGCCCGCCAGCAGCAGGCTCACCAGCAGCATCGTCAGCACCAGCGTTGCGATCAGGGCGTAGCGGCCGTCGCCCGCCAGCAGGAAGCCGGGGATCGCGAGCGTGACCGCCACGCCCGGCGTGGCCATCAGCACCACCAGCCCGAGTGCGCCCACCGCGAGCGGGTCCATCGGCTGCTGCCGCAGGCCCACCACGATCTGCCGGATCGAGACGAAGACGCCGGGGGCCGCCGGCGCGCCCGCAGGCCGGGTCAGGGCCAGCACGTGGTCGTGGAAGCCGCCGTGCAGGGCGTAGAGCCCGAGCCCCACCGCGATCAGGGCCAGCCCGAGCAGGCCACCCCCCAGGAGCACGCGGGCCACCAGGTGCTCGACCGGGAAGTTCGGCCGCAGCGCCCTTGTACGATCTCGACTCATCGGGTAGTCACCGTGGGAAGAGACAGAGACGGGATCCGGGAGAGGGTCGCCGTGCCGCCCGTGAGGCGTTGTCCTCGGCTGTGAGATTGGCGCCCTCGCCCGGTGCTCAAGACTCGAACGGTATCCTGAGGCGCCGCCGGCGTCCTCGCGTGGACAAGGGCGAGCATGAACACCGGCTCCGAGGCTTTCGTCCATCCCCGTCGGAAAGGACGCGAATGCGCTTCGTGGGGATTGATGTGGCAGCCGAGCGGCACGTGGTGGCCGCGGTGGACGAGACGAGCGCCGTGCAACTCAAGCCGACGCCGTTGACCGAGGACCGGGAAGGGTATCAGAAGCTCCTCGGCCTCCTGGGTGACCCCGGCGACACGCTCGTCGCCATGGAGGCGACCGGCCACTACCGGAAGAACCTCTTCGCGGCCCTCGTGGCCCAAGGCTTCGCCGTCGCCCTGCTCAACCCGCTGCGCACGCGGCGGTCTGCCGGGGAAGAGCTGCAGCGCACCCGGACCGACGCCATCGACGCGCTCGGGCTCGCGCGCTTCGCCGCCCAGAAGCGGCCCACCGTCACCCACCTGCCCGACCCGGCGACCGAGGAGTTGCGGGAACCGGTCCGCTATCGGGACCGCCTGGTCCGGGACTTCGGCGATCGCGTGCGCCAGCTCCACCGGCTCGTCGACCTCGGCTTCCCCGAGTTCCTCCGCTCTGTCCGCGATCTCGGCAGCGAGCTGGCCACCGCGATCCTCCGCGACTACCCCCCCGCCGCCGCCTTTCGCGGCGTCGCGCTCCGGCGCCCGGCCGGCCTGCGCTACGACGGCCGCCACCGAGTCGGCGACGAGTTGGCCACCGCCCTGCTCGACGCGGCCACCCGCTCGGTGGGCCGCCGCCACGGCGAGGCCTACCGGCTCCAGGTCCGCGATGCCTGTGAGGACCTGGAGCTCTTGCGCCGGCGCCTGCGCAGCCTCGAGCGCGACATCGAGCGCCTGCTCGAGCGCCACGAGGTCGGCACCCTGCCGACGACGATCGACGGAATCGGGCCACAGACGGCCGCCCGCCTCGTCGCGACCTTCGGCGACTTCACCGCGTTCCCCAGCGGCGCCACGCTGGCCGCCTACGTCGGTGTCATCCCGGCCCTGCGGCAATCCGGCAAGCGCACCTCCCCCCGAGCCGCCCTCACGCCGCCGGGAGCCGCGGGCCTGCGGGCCAAGCTCTGGATGCCGGTGCTCACCGCCGTCCGCAAGACCCCGTGGCTCCGCGCGTACTCCGAGGGCCTCATCGCCCGCGGCAAGCTCCCGAAGGTCGCCCTGGTCGCGGCGATGCGGAAACTGCTCCCCGCCGTCTACAGCGTGGCAACCGATCGCCGCCCGTTCGTGCCCAATCTCGTCGCGGTGGAAACACCTCGGTGAAAAAATCGCTTGACGGACGTCACGGTATCTCACAGCAGGTGGATCCCGAGGCCGCGGAGGATCATGGAGAGCGCCAGGTACACCACGATGGGCAGGAACAGCTTGCGCACCGTGGCGTTCCGCATGTGGGCCATGATCTGCGTGCCGAGGTAGGCGCCGGACAGCACGCCGATGGCCACCGGCGCCACGATCAGCACGTGGATGTCGCCCCGGCTGAAGTAGACGCCGGCGCTGGCCGCGGCGGTGAGGCCGATCATGAAGTTGCTGGTGGCGGTGGAGACCTTCATGGGCAGCCGCATCAGGTAGTCCATGGCCAGAACCTTGAAAGCGCCGCTGCCGATGCCGAGCATGCCGGAGAGCACGCCGGCCCCGTACATGGCCACGAAGCCGCCCGCCACGTTGCGCGCGCGGTAGGCGACGTCGCGCTGCAGGCGCACGTCGTGGTAGGTGCCCTCCAGGTCGAAGCGGATCGCGAGCCCGTCGCTGGAGACGTCCTCGGGCAGCTCGTCGGCGAGCTGGCGGATGGTGGTGTAGGCCGAGTAGGAGAGTGCCAGGCCCAGGATCAGCTCGAGCCAGCGGGCGGGCACCACGCCGGCCAGGAACGCCCCGGTCAGCGCCCCGGTGATGGTGGCCACCACCAGGAAGAGGCCCACGCGCAGGTTGCTGAGCCCGGTGCGGAGGTAGGAGGCGGCCGCCCCGCTCGACGTCGCGATCACCGAGATGATGCTCGCGCCCATCGCGTAGTGCAGGTCGACGCCGTAGAAGATGGTGAGGATCGGCACGAGCAGGATGCCCCCGCCCAGGCCCAGGATGGCCCCCACCACTCCCGCGCCCAGCGACGTGCAGAGCACCGCCACCGTGAAGAGGGTAAGGCTCACCGGCCGGCGTGCTCGCGCTTGAACACCCGAAGAAGATAGACCAGAGAGGGGAAGAGCACGAGCCCTCCGGCCACGAGCGCCCACAGGACGAGCACCAGGGTGATGCGAGGCGCCGCCGCCCCCCGGATGGTCAGGTCGGGCGGGACCAGATAGGGGTACTGGGCCAGGGCCCAGCCCCACAGGATCAGCGCGACCTGCGCGGCGGCGGCCAGGCGCGCCAGGCGGAAGCGCCGCCACCAGAGCGCGGCGATCGCGGTGAGCGCGGCCGCCCCGGTGGCCGCGTGGAGCGCGAGGGCCCGCGGCCCGCCGGTGAGCGCCCGGGCCATGCGCGGCACGCCGGCCAGGGCGAGGCCCAGCGCCCCGAAGGCGGCCACGAACGCGAGGCCCGCGGTGATCAGGGCGCGCCGCCGGAAGTCCTCACGCAGCGCCGGGTCCCGGGCCTCGAGCGTCAGGTACACCGCGGCCAGGAACGCGAAGAGCACCAGGGTGAGCACGCCCACGCTCAGGCCGAAGGGGGTGAGCCACGGGGCCACGAACGTGGCCACGAAGTCCCGGAACCCGGACGCGCCCGGGGGTCGGAGCGTGCCGGCGGCGATCGCGCCCACGCAGATACCCAGCAGCAACGGGGTGATCACGCTGGCGCTCGCGAAGACGCGGCCCCAGTGCGCGCTGGCCCGGTCCGCGGACCCGGCTTCCTCCCCGTGGCCGGGCCCGTAGTGGCTGCGGAACGAGAAGGCGGAGCCGCGCAGCACGATGCCGATCAGCATCAGCGAGAGCGGGATGTGCAGCATGATCGCCAGGCGCGCGAACACGGACGGAAAGCAGGTGAAGAGCAGCACCACCACGATGATGAGCCAGACATGGTTGGCCTCCCAGATGGGGCCGATCGCCTCGGCGATCAGCGCGCGCTGCCGGGCCTTGCGGGGACCGGAAGCCAGCAGGTCCCACACGCCGCCGCCGAAGTCGGCGCCGCCCAGCAGCACGTAGGCGGTGAGCGAGACCAGGATCGCGCCCGCCACCAGCTCCGGCGGCCCGACGTCCATCACGCGGCGTCCTCCTCGGCGGCCTGCGGGCTCCGCACGATCTCGCGGTGGAGGAGCCAGGCGACCACGAGGCCGAGACCGATGTAGAGCGCGGTGAACACGAGGAACGGCACGATGAGGCCGGGCATCGGGGTGACCGCCTCCGCGGTCCGCATGACGCCCTGGATGATCCAGGGCTGCCGGCCGACCTCGGTCACCACCCAGCCCGCCTCGGTGCAGATGAAGCCCATGGGCGCGGCGAGCACCAGCGCGCGGAGCAGCCAGCGATGGCGGGTGAGGTCGCGCCGGCGCCACGTGAGCCACAGCGCGACCGCGCTCACCAGGGCCATGAAGGAGCCGAGCGCCACCATGACCTGGAAGGCCACGTGCACGACGGCCACCGGGGGCCAGTCGGCGCGCGGGAAGTCCAGTAGTCCCTTCACCTCGGCGTGGGGGTCCTTGAACGCGAGCAGGGAGAGGCCGTACGGGATGCGGAGGGCCCAGCGCGTCTGCCCGGCGGCCTCGTCGGGCCAGCCGCCGATGTGGAGCGGGGCGCCCCGCTGCGTCTCGAAGTGCGCCTCCAGCGCGGCCAGCTTGACCGGCTGCGAGCGCGCCACGAAGCGGGCGGCCTGATCGCCCACGATCGGCTGCAGCACCGCCGCGGGCGCCCCGACCAGGAGCGCCACCGCCAGCGCGCGTCGGTGGAAGGCGTTCCGGGGCTGGCGCAGGAGGCCGGCCGCGTGGATGCCCGCCACCACCAGCCCGGTGGCGGCGTAGGCCGTGAGGATCATGTGGATCACCTGGATCGGCGCGGCCGGGGTCATCACCGCGGCGATGGGGTCGATGTCCACCCCGCGGCCGTCCACCCAGCGGAAGCCGACCGGGGCGTTCATCCACGCGTTCGCGATCACCACGAAGAGGGCGGAGAGCATCCCGCTCACCGCCACCGCCCAGCCGGCGGCGAGGTGGGCGCGGGGCGAGATCCGCTCCCAGGCGTAGAGGTAGAGGCCGAGGAAGATCGCCTCGGTGAAGAACGCGAAGCCCTCGAGCGAGAACGGCAGGCCGATCATGGGGCCGGCGTGCTCCATGAAGGTGGGCCAGAGCAGGCCCAGCTCGAAGGAGAGCACGGTGCCCGAGACCGCGCCCACCGCGAAGAGGATCGCGGTGCCCTTGGCCCAGCGGTGGGCCAGCTCGAGGTAGATGCGGTCGCCGGTGCGCTGCCACCGCCGCTCGGCCAGCACCATCAGCAGCGGCATGCCGATGCCCACCACCGCGAAGATGATGTGGAAGCCGAGCGACATGGCCATCTGCGAGCGCGCGGCGATGAGGTCGGACATGGTCGCGATTCATGGTAGACCTTCCGGCCGGGCCGCGCATGCGGAGGGAGCGGGAGCGCGGGGCGCGGGCGCGGTCCTGCTAGAATCGGCCGCATGGCGGCGATCGAGGTGCCGGAGCGCTTCAACGCCGCCACCCACTTCGTCGACCGGCACCTCGCCGAGGGCCGCGGCGGCCGGACCGCCTTCCGCTTCCGGGGCCGGCCGATCACCTACGCGGAGGTCGCGGTGCGGGCCAACCGGCTCGGCAACGCGCTGCTCGCGCGCGACGTGCAGATGGAGCAGCGCGTGGTGCTGGTGCTGCCCGACCGGCCCGAGTTCGCGGAGGCCTTCTGGGGCACCATGAAGATCGGCGCGGTGCCGGTGCCGGTGAGCGACGCGCTCCCCGCTGAGGACCTGGCGTTCGTGCTGCAGGACAGCCGCGCGCGGGCGGTCGTCGCCTCGCACGCGGCGGCGGCCGAGATCCTGAAGGTGCGCGGCCGGTGTCCCGCGCTGCAGGCGGTCATCGCGGTGGGCGGCGGGCGCCGCGGGGCGCTCGACTACGAGCGGCTGCTGGAGCGCGCCTCGCCCGAGCTGACCGCGGCGGACACGAGCCGCGACGACGTGGCGCTCTGGCTCTACACCTCGGGCTCCACCGGGCGCCCGAAGGCGGCGCTGCACCTGCACCACGACCTGGTATACGCCGCGGAGCTGGTGGGGCGGGGCGTGTTCGGCATCGGGCCCGACGACGTGATCCTCTCGGCGTCCAAGCTCCACTTCGCGTACGGCCTCGGCAACACGCTCTACTTCCCGGCGCTCGTGGGCGCGGCGTCCATCCTGGTGCCGGAGCGGCCGGACCCGGAGGCGATTTTCGAGCTGATCCAGATCGAGCGGCCCACCCTGCTGTTCGCGGTGGCCACCGTCTACCGCCGCCTGCTGCAGGTGGAGGACGCGGCCGAGCGCTTCGACCTCTCCTCGCTGCGCTGCTGCGTCTCGTCGGGGGAGCCGCTGCCGTCGGCGATCTACCACGCCTGGCACGAGCGCTTCGGCCACGAGCTGCTCGACGTGGTGGGCTCCACCGAGGCGCTCCACGACTTCATCGCCAACCGGCCGGGCCACTCGCGGGCCGGATCCAGCGGGCAGGTGATCCCCGGCTTCGAGGCGCGGCTGGTGGACGACGAGGGTCGGCCGGTGGCGCCGGGGATGATCGGCCAGCTCCTCGTCAAGGGCGACTCCACCTCGCCCGGCTACTGGAACCGGCACGAGCGCACCCGGGCCACCATGCTGGGCGAGTGGCTGCGCACCGGCGACATGTTCTACCAGGACACCGACGGCTACTTCTACTTCTGCGGCCGCACCGACGACATGCTGAAGGTCGGCGGCATGTGGGTGGGGCCCGCCGAGGTGGAGGCGGTCCTCGGGGACCATCCCGCGGTCCTGGAGGCGGTGGTCGTCGGGCGCGGCGACGCCGACGGCCTCACCAAGCCGCACGCCTACTGCGTGCTGCGCGACGGGGTGACCGGCTCCGAGGCGCTGGCCGCGGAGCTGCGCGAGGGCGTGCGCAAGCGCCTGGGCGGCTACAAGTCCCCTCGCTGGGTGGAGTTCGTCACGGAGCTGCCGCGGACGCCGACCGGCAAGGTCCAGCGGTACGCGCTCCGTCGGCCGTAGCCGCCGCCATGCGCATCGTCGTCGACCGGGTCACCAAGACCTTCCACGATCGCCGCGGCCGCGACGTGGTGGCTCTGGGCCAGGTCGACTTCGCGGTGGAGCCGCGGGAGTTCGTGGCGCTGCTCGGGCCCTCCGGCTGCGGCAAGTCGACGCTGCTCAACATCATCGCGGGGCTTCTGCCGCCCAGCGCGGGTCGCGTGTACTTCGAGGGCGAGCCGCGTCCGGGCGGCGCGCCGGTCACCGCCACCGTGTTCCAGGAGTTCGCGCTGTTCCCGTGGCGCACGGTGCGGGCCAACGTGGAGCTGGGGCTCGAGGAGCTGGGCCTGCCCGCGGCGGAGCGGGCGGAGCGCAGCCGCCGGTATCTGGAGATGACGGGCCTCACCGGCTTCGAGGGGAAGTACCCGCACCAGCTCTCGGGCGGCATGCGCCAGCGGGTGGGCATCGCGCGGGCGCTGGCGGTGGAGCCGGCGGTGCTGCTGCTGGACGAGCCGTTCTCGGCCCTGGACGCGCAGACCCGGACGCTGATGATGGACGAGCTGCTCGGCATCTGGGCGCGCACGCGGCAGACCATCCTCTACGTGACCCACAACATCCAGGAGGCGGTGTTCATGGCCGACCGGGTGATCGTCCTGTCGCGGCGGCCGGGCGAGGTGCTGGACGTGGTGCCGATCAAGCTGCCGCGCCCGCGGCACGAGGGGCAGCAGGGCGAGCCGGTGTTCGTGCAGACCGCCGACCGGATCTGGGGGCTGATCAAGTCGCAGGCGCAGGCCGCGCTGCTGGACGGCGACGGCGAGGCCGAGCGCTGATGGCGGTCGAGCGGCTGGTCGTCGTCGATCGCACCGCGTTCCTGCGGCGTCCGGACTACCGGGTGGTGCGCGCGCTCGCCCTGGTCGCCCTCGTGCTGCTGTGGGAGGCGGTGACGCGCACCGGGTGGGTCTCGTCGCTGTTCCTGCCGTCGCCCTCCGGCGTGCTGGCGGAGGGACTCGACATGGCGCGCTCGGGCCAGCTCCTGGTGCACCTGGGCAAGAGCCTCCAGCGCCTGGCGTGGGGCTTCGGCGTCGGGGCGCTGGCCGGGGTGGGGGTGGGCGTGGCGGTGGGATTCTTCGCGATGGCGGAGGCGGTGGTGCAGCCGATCATCGCGGCCACGTTCCCGATCCCCAAGATCGCGCTGCTGCCGCTGCTGATCCTCTGGCTCGGCATCGGGGAGGCCTCGAAGGTCGCGGTGGTGGCCCTCGGGGTGTTCTTCCCGATGGCGATCAACACCTACGCGGGCGTGCGCCAGGCGGACCCGCTGCTGATCCGCGCCGCGGTCTCCTTCGGCGCGGGACGCTGGAGCGTGATCCGCAAGGTGGTGGTGCCGTCGGCCCTGCCCATGGTGTTCGCCGGCCTCCGGCTGGGGGCGGGGACCGCACTGCTCCTGCTGGTGGCCGCGGAGCAGATCGCGGCGGACGCGGGCATCGGCTTCCTGATCCTGCAGTCCGGCAACCTGATGGAGACCACCCGGCTCATGGTGGGCATCGTGGTGCTCTCGCTGCTGGGCGTCGCCTCCTACTGGGCGCTCGGCGCGCTGGAGCGGCTGGTGGTCCGCTGGCGCCATATCTGATGCAACTTGAGGAACCGAGAAACCCGATAGGAGGCTCGTGCGCATGTCCGTGACGCGTCGTCGTGTCGTCGCCCTGCTGGCCGTGGCCTGCACCGCCGCGGTGATGCTGACCGGGAGCGCGCAGGCCCAGTCCCGGCCCGTGAAGGTGGGAGTGCTGAAGCTCACCTCCTCCGCGCCGATCTTCGTCGGGGTGGAGAAGGGCTTCTTCAAGGAGTTCGGCGTGGAGCCGGAGCTGGTCTACTTCCAGGCCGCCGCGCCGATCGCCACCGCGCTGGCCGCCGGCCAGCTCGACGTGGGCGCCACCGGCCTCACCGCGGCGCTCTACAACATCGTGCTGGGCGGCGAGAAGCTGTGGATCGTGGCCGACAAGGGCCGTGAGTGGCCGGGCTATCCGCTGGTGGCCATCGTGGTGCAGAAGGACCTGTGGGAGGGTGGGCTCCGGTCGATCAAGGATCTCAAGGGCAAGCGGATCGGGGTGACCCAGCTCGGCTCGACCTTCCACTACCACATCGGCCACATCCTGGAGAAGGAAGGGCTCACGCTCGCCGACGTGCGGATGGTGCCGCTCCAGGCCATGCCGGCCACCATGGAAGCCCTCAAGGGCAAGCAGGTGGACGCGATCCTGGTGCCGCAGCCGTTTCCCGGCGCCGCGGAGGCCCAGGGCTTCGGCCACATCCTGGCCTGGGCGGGCGATCTCTACCCGTGGCAGATCGCGGCCGTGTTCTACTCGGACGCGCTCGCCCGCGACCGGGCCCGAGCGGTGGCGTTCATGAAGGGCTACGTGAAGGCCTCGCGCTACTACTACGACGCGGCGCTGGTGCAGAAGGACGGGCAGCGGGCGCACGGCCCCGCCTACGACGAGGTGGTGGCCATCACCGCGAAGTACACGGGAGCGCGCCCCGAGATCATCAAGCTCGGGTTCCCCTTCCAGGACCGGAACGGGCGGCTGCTGGTGCCCGACATCGAGCGGCAGATCACGTGGTGGGTGGCGAACGGGTTCATGAAGAAGCCGCTGCCGGTGCGGGCGGTCGTGGACACCTCCTTCGTGGAGGAGGCGGTGAAGGGGTTGGAGAAGTAGGTCACAGCCCCTCACCCTGCCCTCTCCCCTGAGGGGAGAGGGACAGGGGGCCTCTCCAGGGGTGGAGGGAGAGAGGAGAGCGGGGATTTGGCTAGACGGGGCGCGGGTTTGAGCGTTGGCCCGGAGGGGCCACTGCTGCTATGATCATGCTGTCGTGAGCGCCCCGTTCGGAAAAATCCTCATCGCCAATCGCGGCGAGATCGCCGTGAGGGTCATCCGGGCGTGCCGCGAGCTGGGCATCGCGACCGTCGCGGTGTTCTCCGATGTCGACCGTGAGTCCCTCCACGTCCTCGCCGCCGACGAGGCGGTGCCCATCGGCGCCGCGCCTGCCGCCGAGAGCTACCTGGTCATCGATCGCCTGGTTGCGGCCGCGCGCGCCACCGGCGCGGAGGCGGTGCACCCGGGCTACGGGTTCCTGGCCGAGAACGCGGCGTTCGCGGAGGCGTGCGAGGCGGCCGGGCTCACCTTCATCGGCCCGCCGCCGGCCGCGATCCGGGCCATGGGCGACAAGATGGCGGCCCGGCGTGTCGCGATCGGGCTGGGGGTGCCGGTGGTCCCGGGAACCGAGCAGCCCGTGGCCGACGACGCCGAGGCGGCGCGGGTGGCGACGGCGGTGGGCTATCCGGTGATGCTCAAGGCGGCGATGGGCGGCGGCGGCAAGGGCATGCGCCTGGTGCGGACGCCGGCGGAGCTGCCGGGCTCGCTGCGGGCGGCGCGCGGGGAGGCGGGGGCGGCCTTCGGCGACGCCGCCGTCTACATCGAGCGCTACGTGGAGGAGCCGCGGCACATCGAGATCCAGGTGCTGGCCGACGGCCACGGCGGGGTGGTGCACCTGGGCGAGCGCGAGTGCTCGATCCAGCGGCGGCACCAGAAGCTGGTCGAGGAGAGCCCGTCGCCCTTCGTCACCCCGGAGCTGCGCCGGCGCATGGGAGAGGCCGCGTGCCGGGTGTCCGCGGCGGTCGGCTACGTCAACGCGGGCACCGTCGAGTTCCTGGTGGACCGCGACCGGAACTTCTACTTCCTCGAGATGAACACGCGGCTGCAGGTGGAGCACCCGGTCACCGAGCTGACCACCGGGCGCGATCTCGTGAAGGACCAGATCCGCATCGCGGCGGGCGACAAGCTGGGCTTCACCCAGGACGACGTGGTCGCGCACGGCTGGGCGATCGAGTGCCGGATCAACGCCGAGGATCCCTCCGCGTCGTTCATCCCCTCGCCGGGGCGGATCTCGAGCCTGCGCGCGCCGGGCGGCCCGTGGGTGCGCGACGACACCGGGGTGTACGCGGGCTACACGATCCCCCGCTTCTACGACACCCTGATGGCCAAGCTGATCGTGTGGGGGCCGGACCGCGACGCGGCCATCGCCCGCATGCAGCGCGCGCTCGGCGAGTACCAGGTGGCGGGCGTGCGCACCACGATCCCGGTGCTGCGGCGGATCGTCGCGCACCCGGACTTCGTGGCCGGCCGGCTCTCCACCGCGTTCATGGAGCGGCTGCTGGCCGCCGACCGCCCCGAGGGCGCCGGCCGGCACCGGCAGGTCGCGCTGATCGCGGCGGCACTCGCCGCCTACGACCGGGCCGGCCGGCAGGCGCCGCTGTCGAAGGCACCGTCCGGCAGCGAGTGGCGGCGCGCGCTCCGGCCCGGGTGGCGACACCGGTGAAGTTCCAGGCCGAGCACGACGGCCGCACGGTGCCGGTCGAGGTCACCGGGGAGGCGGGGCGGTACACGCTCGTGATCGACGGCGCCGCCGTCACCGTGGACGCGCGACAGACCGCGGAGGGCATCTGGTCGATCCTGCTGGACGGCGCCTCCCACGTGGCCGCCGTCGCCGAGCAGGAGGCGGGCTACGCGGTCGACGTCGCGGGCGAGCGCTACACGATCCGGGTCGAGGAGCAAACGCGCTACCTCATCCGCACCCGCGGCGCGACCGCGAGCGCCCGGGGCCAGGTGCTCAAGGCGCCGATGCCGGGCAAGGTCACGGTGGTCGAGGTCACGATCGGTCAGACGGTGGCGCCGGGCGACGGCCTCATCGTGCTCGAGGCCATGAAGATGGAGAACGAGTTCAAGGCGGCGGTGGCCGGCACCGTGAAGGAGATCCGGGTCGAGGCGGGCCAGGCGGTCAATCCGGGCGACGTGCTGGTGGTGATCGAGTAGCATGCCGCCCGCCATCGAGTTCAAGGGTGTCAACAAGTGGTTCGGGTCGCACCACGTGCTCACCGACGTGGACCTCACGGTGGACGCGGGCGAGGTCATCGTGGTGTGTGGGCCCTCCGGCTCGGGCAAGAGCACGCTCATCCGCTGCGTGAACCGGCTGGAGCCGGTGCAGGGGGGCGAGATCCGGGTCCACGGCGAGCCCATCACCGGCCCGCGCGTGAACCTGGTGAAGCTGCGCACCGAGGTGGGGATGGTCTTCCAGTCCTTCAACCTCTTCCCCCACATGACGGTGCTGCAGAACATCACGCTGGCGCCGAGGAAGGTGAAGGGGCTGGACGCGGCGGAGGCCGAGCGGATCGCCCGGGCCCTGCTGGAGCGGGTGCGCATCCCGGACCGCGCCGACTACTACCCGGCCAACCTGTCGGGAGGCCAGCAGCAGCGCGTGGCCATCGCGCGGGCGCTGGCCATGCAGCCGCGCATCATGCTGTTCGACGAGCCGACCTCGGCGCTGGATCCCGAGATGATCAACGAGGTGCTGGACGTCATGACGGATCTGGCCCGCGAGGGCATGACGATGATGGTGGTGACTCACGAGATGGGCTTTGCCCGACGGGTGGCGAGCCAAATCGTATTCATGGACTACGGAAAGATCGTGGAGGTGCAGAAGCCGGAGGCCTTCTTCGCCAACCCGCAGTCCGACCGCGCGAAGGATTTCCTGTCGAAGATCCTGACCCACTGACCTTTCACCCAGGAGGACGTGCATGCGGAGATTGATGGGATTGTTGGTGGCCTTGACGGTGCTCGTGGCGGGCGTCGGCCCCGGGGCGGCCCAGCAGAAGAGCACGCTCGACAAGATCGGGGAGACCGGCACGTTGACGATCGGCACCCGGACCGGTTCGCCGCCCTTCGCCTACGTCAACGCCAAGAACGAGTGGGTCGGCTTTTCCATCGACCTGGTCGACGAGCTGATCAAGCCCGCGATCGAGAAGAAGCTCGGCAAGACCATCAAGATCGAGAAGAAGGAATCCACGCCGCCGACCCGCATCCCGCTGCTGTCCTCGGGCGCGGTGGACCTGATCGCCGAGACCATGACCGACACCCGGACCCGGCGGGAGAGCGTGGACTTCTCGCTGACGTTCTTCGTGACCGGGGCCCAGTTCCTGGTCAAGAAGGGCAGCCCCATCAAGGGCATCAAGAGCATCGACGGAAAGCGCATCGCGGCCCAGCAGGGCTCGACCAACGCGCGGATCCTCCGCGAGAGGGCGCCCAAGGCGGTGCTGCGCGAGTTTCCGGACCAGCCCGCCGCCTTCCAGGCCCTCGTCCAGGGGCAGGTCGATGCCTACACCAACGACGGCATCCAGCTGGCCGGGCTCAAGTCGAAGGCCCAGAACCCGGCCCAGTGGGAGATCGTGGGCGACTTCTACTCCTACGAGCCCTACGGCATGGCGATGCGGAAGGGCGACGCCGATTTCCGCAACGTGGTGAACGCGGGCCTGATGGAGGGCATCGAGTCCGGGAAGTTCTTCGAGATCTACGACAAGTGGTTCGGCCCCAAGGGCGAGCTGCCGTATCCGATGAGCCCGCAGGTCCGCAGCTTCATGCTCCTGCAGGTGGTGCCGAAGTAGCAGCGCCCTCAACCCCTCACCCCAATCCTCTCTTCGGAGGGCTCTCGCTCACCCTCTCCCCCTCGGGGGAGAGGGCAGGGTGAGGGGGTTCGGAGTCGAGAGGGTCGCGGCCCCGTCGATGAGATACCAGTTCAACTGGTCGGTGCTCTGGACCGGCGAGTCCGGCGCCTGGCTCCTGAGCGGCCTGATCACCACGCTCGAGCTGTCCGCGGCGGCGTGGCTGCTGGCGGCGGTCCTCGGGGTGGTGTCGGGCGCGCTCCGCACGGTGCGCTTCGCGCCCCTGCGCGTCGCGGCCACGGTCTACGTGGAGTTCTTCCGGAACGTCCCCCTGCTGGTGTGGATGTTCTTCTGGTACTTCGCGGTGCCGCCGCTCCTTCCCGTGGAGGTGCAGGGCTGGCTCTTCGCCCACGGCCTCGAGTTCTGGGCGGCGGTGTGCGCCCTCGGCGTCTACAGCGGGGCGCGCTTCTCCGAGGTGCTGCGCTCCGGCATCCAGGCCATCCCCCGCACCCAGCTCGAGGCCTCGGTGGCCTCCGGGCTCACCACCTTCCAGTCCTACCGCTACGTGGTCCTGCCGGTGGCCCTGCGGCTGATCATCCCGCCCGGCACCAACGAGTCGCTGAACCTGCTGAAGAACTCCTCGGTGGCGCTCACCATCAGCGTGGCCGAGCTGACCTTCCAGACGCGTCAGATCGAGACGTACACCGCCAAGGCCATCGAGGCGCTGACCGCCGGCACGCTCATCTACCTGGTGCTGTGCATCTCCATCGCGACCATCATGGCGTGGGTGGAGCGCCGCACCGCCATCCCGGGGCTGATCACCGGCGGCCGCCGGCGGCGCTGAGCCATGCTCGACCTCGACGTCATCTGGCGCAACCTGCCCTTCCTGCTCCTGCAGGGCTTCCTGGGGATCGGCAACTTCGTGGGCGGGACGGTGCGGCTGGCGATCCCGTCCATCGTGCTCGGGTTCATCCTCGGCATCTTCATCGGCATCGCCCGCCTCGCGCCGCAGTGGTGGATCCGCACTCCCGCGGTCCTGTACGTGGAGTTCTTCCGCGGCGTCCCGCTCGTCATGGTGATCTTCTGGATGTGGTTCATCATGCCGATCGTGCTCAACACCACGATCCCCGAGTTCGGGGTGGCCCTGGCCGCGTTCGTGATCTTCGAGGCGGCGTACCTGGGCGAGATCGTGCGGGCGGGCATCCAGTCGGTGCCGCGCGGGCAGGTGGAGGCCGCCACCGCGCTCGGCCTCTCGGGCGCGCAGGGCATGCGCTTCGTGATCCTGCCGCAGGCGCTCAAGAACATGATCCCGTCGCTGGTGACCCAGTTCATCGTGCTGTTCAAGGACACCTCGCTGGCTTCGATCATCGGCTTCATGGACCTGACCAAGGCCGCCCAGGTGGTGAACAACCGCGAGATCCGCCCGTTCCCGATCTACCTCTTCATCGCGGTGGTGTACTGGGTGTGCACGTACTCCATGTCCCGCTACGCGCGTTACCTGGAGAAGAGGATGGGCCCTGCCTGAAGTCGACCTGCCCACCGGCGTCCGCCTCCACTGGCGGGAGGCCGGGTCGCCACCATCGTCGTCCGCATCGTCAGGTTCGGCTGCGGGGCCGGTGCCGGTCATGGTGTGGATCCACGGCGGCTCGGTGGAGGACTCGTCGATGATGGTGGCCGACCTCGAGCCCTTCGTCGGCCGCGTGCGCGCGCTGTTCCCGGACACGCGCGGCCACGGGCTCTCCACGCGGTTCGAGCGGGCGGCCGACTACACCTATGCGCGGAAGGCCGAGGACCTGCTGGCGTGGCTCGACGTGCTCGGGGTGCGGGAGGCGGTCTGGGGCGGCGCTTCCATGGGCGCGGCGCTGTCGCTGTGGATCGCGGTCCACGCCCCCGAGCGGGCGCGGGCGGTGATCTCGATCAGCGGCCCGCCCTACGAGCCCAGCGCCGAGGACAAGGCGTGGTGGGCCCGCCACCGACCTTTGGTGGAGACGGGGCGCTTCGCCGACTACTTCGACGCCAACGTGCGCCTGCGCATGGGGGAGGAGGCGCTGGTTCGGCTCAAGGCGCGGCCCGAGCGTCACGCGGAGATGGTGGCGATGCTCCATCGCCACTCGGTCGCCTCGCTGCTGGCGCTGCTGGACGAGACCTACAGCCGCCACGAGTGGCTCGCCGACTGCCGCCGCATCCGCTGCCCGGTACAGATCATCGCGGGCTCCGACGACCGCTACCCCACCGTCGCCATGTCGCGTCGGGTGGCCGAGACCATCCCCGGCGCCCGCCTGCACGTGGTGCAGGGCGGCCCCCACTTCCCGAACCGCAGCCACCGCGCCGAGGTCCAGCAGGTGATCGCCCGATTCCTCACCGCCACCGGCGTCCTCTAGATGGGGTCAGGTCTTACATTCCGACATTGATTGCGGATGGCGTCGGGTCTCGCGTTTGGGCAATGTCGGAATGTAAGACCTGACCCCGTTGCAGGGGGCGGGTGGGCGGGATAGAGTCCGAGGCGCGATGAACGAGGAGCTGGCGCGGATCCGGAGCTACCTGGTGGCGCAGGGCGCGAAGCTGACGCCGACGGCCATCGTGGACAAGGTGCGGGCGGCCATGGCCGACCTGCGCGAGGCGGCGCTGGCGGTGCCGGCCGCGCGCTTCGGCGAGCGCCCCGAGCCCGGGGAGTGGAGCGGCAACGAGGTGATGGCCCACGTGCTGGCGGCGGACCGCTACTTCGGCGGTGGCATCCGCGCCGCCCTCGCCGGCCGCCCCGCGGAGCCCCGGCTGCCGCGGGAGCGCGTCGAGGACGCGCCGCTCCAGACCGCCCAGGCGTGGTGTGCCGCCCTGGACGCCCAGCGCGAAACGCTCTTCGCCGACGTCCTGGCCGCCGACCCCGCGGCGGCCGCCGACCGGCGGATCGAGCACCCGATGTTCGGGCCCCTCTCCTGGCGGGAGACGCTGCTCTTCACCCGCCTGCACGACCTGGATCACGCCGGCCAGCTGCAGAAGATCGCCGCCGCCCTCGCCGCGCCCGCCTCGGCGCCCCCCGACCGCCCCGCCTGATGCGGGTCTCGATCTCGCTGCGCCTGGCCCAGACCGACTGGGCGGAGGCGAGCGCCTACGTGACCGAGGCGGAGCGCCTCGGGGTCCACGATGTCTGGTCCGCCGAAGCCTGGGGCCACGACGCGGTCACCCCGCTCGCCTTCATGGCCGCGCGCACGTCCCGCATTCGCCTGGGGACGGGCATCATCCAGGCGGGCACGCGGACTCCCGCGCTGGTCGCCATGACCGCCATGAGCCTGGCCTCCATGTCCAACGGCCGGTTCGTGCTGGGGCTGGGCGTGAGCGGGCCGCAGGTGATCGAGGGCTGGCACGGCATCCGGTTCGACCGGCCGGTGCAGCGCATGCGAGAGATCGTGGAGATCGTCCGCCGGGCGGTGACCGGCCAGCACCTCATCTACAAGGGGCGGATCTACCAGCTGCCGCTGCCCGGCGGCGAGGGCAAGGCCCTTCGGTCTGCGGCCAGGCCAGAGCAAGGTATTCCGATATATCTGGCGACACTTTCGCCGCGTAGCCTTGAGATGACGGGCGAGATCGCCGACGGGTGGCTCGGCACCTCCTTCATGCCCGACCACGCCAGCATCTTCACCGCCCCTCTGGCCGCCGGCGCCGCGCGGGCGGGCCGGTCGCTCTCCGACCTGGACCTGCAGGCCGGCGGCTTCGTGGCCTTCTCCGACGACGTGGAGCGCCTCCTGCCCGCCCGCAAGCCCGGCCTCGCCTTCACCCTCGGGGCCATGGGCTCCCGCCAGCACAACTTCTACAACGACGCCTTCCGGCGGGCCGGCTACGAGGACGCCGCCATCGAGGTGCAGCGGCTCTGGCTGGCCGGCAAGCGCGAGGAGGCCGCGGCCCGGGTCCCGGACGAGCTCGTGCTCAAGACCAACCTCCTGGGCACCGAGGCCATGGTCCGCGCCCGCCTCGAGACCTATCGCCGCGCCGGCATCACGACCCTCCGGGTCGAGCCGGCGGGGGAGGGGCTCGCCGCGCGCCTGGCCACCCTGGGCCGCTTGCTGGACCTCATCCGCGCGCTGGGATAGCATGGCCCCCGGCCCCGAGGCCATCCTGCTCAAAGGAGCCCGACGATGGATCTGAACTACTCCCCCGAGGAGCTGGCGTTCCGCGACGAGGTGCGCGGGTGGCTCCGCACGAACCTGCCCGCGGATCTGCGCCAGAAGATGGAGAGCTACCAGGAGCTGAGCAAGGAAGAGCTCCTGCGCTGGCACAAGATCCTGGCCCGGAAGGGATGGGTCGCCCCCGACTGGCCGAAGGAGTGGGGCGGGACGGACTGGAACGTGGTGCAGCGCTACATCTTCGAGGAGGAGTGCGGCTACGCGGCCACCCCCATGATCGTGCCCTTCGGGGTGCGCATGTGCGCGCCGGTGCTGCTGCGCTTCGGCACCGAGGAGCAGAAGAAGCGGTTCCTGCCGCGCATCTACAACGGCGACGACTTCTGGTGCCAGGGCTACTCGGAGCCGGGCTCGGGCTCGGACCTGGCCTCGCTCAAGACGCGGGCGGTGCGCGAGAACGGCCACTACGTGGTCACCGGCCAGAAGATCTGGACCACCCTCGCGCACTACGCGGACTGGATCTTCTGCCTCGTCCGCACCGATCCCAACACGAGCAAGCGGCAGGACGGCATCTCGTTCCTGCTCATCGACATGAAGACGCCCGGCATCACGGTGAGGCCGATCGTCCTGATGGACGGCAGCAGGGAGGTCAACGAGGTGTTCTTCGACGACGTGAAGGTGCCGGTCGAGAACCTCGTGCACGAGGAGGGCAAGGGCTGGACGGTGGCCAAGTACCTGCTGGGCTACGAGCGCATGGGCACCGGCCGCATCGGCGCCTCCAAGCGCGAGCTGCAGAAGCTGAAGGAGCTGGCCGCGGAGCAGATGAAGGACGGCCGCCCGCTCATCGAGGATCCGCGCTTCCGCGACCGTCTCACCCGGGTCGAGGTCGAGCTGATGGCGCTCGAGATCACCAACCTGCGCTTCCTCGATCAGATGCGCCGCAGCGGCCGGCCACCCGGCGCCGACGTGTCGATGCTGAAGATCAAGGGCACCGAGATCCAGCAGGCGATCACCGAGCTGATGATGCAGGCCGCCGGCCCGCTCGCCCAGGCCTTCCGCCCCGTGGACGCCATGGACTTCGACCACTTCACCGCGCGCCTCGCGCCGAGATACTGCAACCTCCGCAAGGCGACGATCTACGCCGGCTCCAACGAGATCCAGAGAAACATCATCGCCAAGGCGACGCTCGGGCTGTAGCGCAGTGGCGAGGTCCGGCGGGGTGGGGGGCGGGCGGTGCGGGGCGTGGGGGGCCTCTGACCACGACCGTGTCCTCCGCGGCCACCTTCGGAGGAGTTCCCAACCTGGGCGGATGTCGGGCGGTCCGCCCCGGGCGGGAACGGGTCACCCGGCCCCCCCACGCCCCGCCCCGCTCGCCCTCCACCCCGCCCACGTCGCGGTGCCGAGTGCACATTCCCGCTAGGAGCATCGGATGAACTTTGATCTGACTGAAGAGCAGCAGCTGCTGGCGGACAGCCTCAAGCGATATCTGGCGAACGAGTACTCGCTGGATGCGCGGGCGAGGATCGTCGACTCCGACACGGGCTGGAGCGAGAAGGTCTGGGCCGCGTTCGCCGAGATGGGGCTGCTCGGCGTGCCGTTCGCGGAGGAGCACGGCGGCTTCGGCGGCAACGCGGTGGACGTGATGCTGGTCATGGAGGCGCTCGGCGAGAGCCTGGTGGTCGAGCCCTACTGGGTGAACGTGGGGCTTGCGGGTCGGCTGGTGGCGCGCGCCGGCTCCCAGGCGCAGCAGAAGCGGATCCTCCCCGCCCTGATCCAGGGCAAGCATCGCGTCGCGTTCGCGCACACCGAGCGCACCGCCCGCTACGACCTGGCCCACGTGGGCCTGCGGGCCAAGCGCACCGGCGGGGGCTACACGCTGGAGGGCGAGAAGCGCGCGGTGCTGCACGGACGGTCCGCCGACACCCTGATCGTGTCCGCCCGCACCGGCGGCGCCGACACCGACCCGGCCGGCATCAGCCTGTTCCTGGTGGAGCGCGGGGCGCCCGGCGTGACCCTCAAGGAGTACCGCACCATCGACGAGCTCCGGGCCGCCGACGTGTGGCTCTCGGGCGTCACCGTCCCGGAGGAGGCGCGCCTCGGCGAGGAGGGGCGCGCGCTGCCGCTGATCGAGGACGCGGCGGACTACGCCACCGCGCTGCTCTGCGCGGAGGCGGTGGGCGGCATCCGCTTCGCCAACGAGGCGACGCTCGAGTACCTCAAGACCCGGCGGCAGTTCGGGGTGCCGATCGGCAGCTTCCAGGCCCTGCAGCACCGCATGGTCGACATGGTGATCAGCTACGAGCAGGCGCGCTCCATGGCCTGCCTGGCCTGCGTGAAGGTGGACACCGCGCCGCCCGACGAGCGCCGCCGCGCGGTCTCCGCGGCCAAGATCAAGGTGGCCGACGCCTGCCGCCACGTGAGCCAGGAATCCGTCCAGCTGCACGGAGGCATGGGCATGACCGAGGAGCTCAAGGTGAGCCACACGTTCCGCCGGCTCACCATGATCGCCCAGACCTTCGGCGACGCGGAGCACCACCTGGAGCGGTTCGCGCGCCAGGCGAGCGGCTGACTTCCACGAGCGGCCGACCGAAAGTTTGACTGATCCGGGCGTTCCGCCCATGATCGATCGGTATGGTCGGGGAGGGAGCTGAAGGCGGCCCGTCGTTCTTCCGCAAGCCGACCCCGCCCTCCACGCCGTCGCACCTGCGACCGTCCCTGCCGCCCCCGCCGCCGCCTCCCGCGCAGCCGCCGCTCCCGACCGCCGCGGGCGGCTCGACGCCCGGCCCCGAGCCCTCCCGGGCCTCCGCCGTGCGGCGTCCGGTCTTCCACGGGCGGGGCGGCACCCTGTTCGGCATCCACGTCGTGAACGTCCTGCTGACGATCGTCACCGTCGGCATTTACTACTTCTGGGCCAAGACGCGGGTGCGCGCCTACCTCGCGAGCCAGAGCGAGTTCGAGGGCGACCGCTTCGCCTATCACGGCACCGCGGGCGAGCTGCTGCTGGGGACCATCAAGGCCGTGCTGGTCTTCGGCGTGCCGATCCTCATCCTGCAGGCGGTGCGTGACGTGCTGGACGTGCCGCCCGCGGTGCGCGGGCTGGCCGCGTTGCTGGTGGCGGTGCTCGCCTACGCCTTCTTCCCGATCGCCATGGTGGGGGCGCGGCGCTACCGCCTGAGCCGGACGTCGTGGCGCGGGATCCGGTTCTCCTTCCGGGGCCGGGTGGCCGAGCTGCTGAAGATCTTTCTCGTCGGCAGCCTGCTCACCGCGGTCACCTTCGGCCTCTACTATCCGTTCTTCCTGGTGTCGCGGCAGGCGTTCCTGGTGTCGTACTCCTACTTCGGGAACGAGCGCTTCGACTTCACCGGCCGCGGGCGCGATCTCTTCAGTGCCTTCGTGGTGGCGATCCTGCTCACGCTGCCCACCCTGGGCCTGTGCTGGATCTGGTACGTCGCCTTCAAGCGGCGGTACTTCTGGCGGCACACGTCGTTCTCCACCGCGCGCTTCGCGTGCACGGTGAACGGTTTCGCCCTGCTCAAGCTGTGGCTGGTGAACGCGCTGCTGCTGATCGCGACGATCGGCCTCGCGTGGCCGTGGGTCCGCGTGCGCAACATCGATTTCGCCTTCCGCAACCTGGCCCTCGTGGGGCCGCTCGACTTCGAGCGCATCCGCCAGGAGGCCCAGCAGGCGGGCAGCATCGGCGAGGGGCTCTCCGGCTTCTTCGACTCCGGCTTCGACCTGGCCTGAGCCGCCGCCCGCTCCATGCGCACCGACTGGCCGGGCTTCCATCTCGACGGGCAGACCGCGACACGGCGCCCCGCCACCGTCCGGCTCATGCGCGAGGGGCTCGAGATCAGCCCGGTGGGCGCCGCGACCCGGCTCTGGCCCTACCGCGAGGTGCGGCAGACCCAGGGCTTCTACGAGGGCGAGGAGGTGCGCATCGAGCGCGGCGCCCCGCTGCCCGAGACGCTCGTGGTGGCCGAGCGCGGATTCCTGGAGAGCCTGCACGAGGTGGCGCCGCAGCTGGGGCTGCGCTTCCACGATCCGCGGCGGCGGGCCGCGCGCCTGCGCCTCACCATCGGGGCGGCGGTCGCGGTGCTGGCGATCACCGCCGGGATCTATCTCTGGGGGATCCCGGCCCTCGCCGCGCTGCTCGCCCCGCGCGTGCCGGTGGCGTGGGAGGAGAGCGTCGGCCGCTCCGCCGTGGGCTACCTCGCGCCGCCGGAGCGCCGCTGCGGCGATCCCGAGCTCGCGGCCGCGACGGACGCCATCGTGCGGCGTCTCGCCGGGGCCGCGCCGCCTTCACCGTACACGTTCCGGGTGTACGTGGTGAGCCACCCGGTGGTGAACGCGTACGCGCTGCCGGGGGGCCGCATGGTGATCTTCACCGCGCTGCTCCGGGAGACGCGCACCCCGGAGGAGCTGGCCGGCGTCATGGCGCACGAGCTGCAGCACATCGTGCGGCGCCACGCCACGCGCGCGGTGATCCAGGACGCCTCCACCGGGCTCCTGCTGATGGCGCTGACCGGCGACGTCACCGGGCCGCTCGCCTACGGGCTGCAGACGGCGCGCACGCTGGGGGAGCTGCGCTACTCGCGCCGGGCGGAGGACGAGGCGGACGTGGAGGGGATGAAGATGCTGCTGGCGGCCCGGGTGGATCCGGCCGGGATGATCGCGTTCTTCGACCGGATCCGGCAGGAGGAAGGCCCCACGCCCCGGCCCCTGACGTACCTCTCGACCCACCCCGAGCCCGCCGAGCGCATCGCGCGGCTCCGCGCGATGGCCCAGGCCTGGAAGGGCACCCCCGAGCCCCTCCTCCCCGGCGCCGACTGGCCCGCCCTCACCCGGCGCTGCTGAAGATGGGGTCAGGTCTTACATTCCGACATTTTCGTGGGTGGCGTGGTGACGCCTCCAGCGGGAAAAATGTCGGAATGTAAGACCTGACCCCCCTACGGCTTCCAGGTCTTGAAGCGGTCGCGGAGGACCTTCTTGTCGAACTTGCCGACGCTGGTCTTGGGCACCGCGTCGATGAAGACCACGCCGTCGGGGAGCCACCACTTGGCCACGCGGGGCTTCAGGTACTCGTAGATCTCCTCCGCGGTCAGCGTCGCCTTGAACTCCGGCTTGGGCACGACGCAGGCGAGCGGCCGCTCCACCCAGCGCTCGTGCGGCACCGCGATCACCGCCGCCTCCAGCACCTTGGGGTGGCCCATGATGGTGGTCTCCATGTCCACGCTCGAGATCCACTCGCCGCCCGACTTGATGAGGTCCTTGGTGCGGTCGGTGATCTGGATGTAGCCGTCGGGATCCATGGTCGCCACGTCGCCGGTGCGGAACCAGCCGTCGGGCGTGAACTGGTCGGCGCCCTGGGGGTTGTTGTAGTAGCCGCTGGTGATCCACGGCCCGCGCACCTGGATCTCGCCCGCGCTCTTGCCGTCCCACGGCAGCACGTGGCCCGCGTCGTCGACGATCCGCATGTCCACGCCGGCGACCGGCGCGCCCTGCTTGGCCCGCACCGCGTAGCGCTCGTCCTCCGAGAGGGCGTCCATGTAGGAGCGCGGGCGGCAGACGGTGCCGAGCGGGGTCATCTCGGTCATGCCCCACGCGTGGAGCATGTAGGCCCCGTACTTCTTGTCGAACTGCTCGATGAGGGTGCGCGGGGCCGCCGATCCGCCGATGGGAATGCAGCGGATCGAGGAGATGTCCCAGTGCGGCTCCTTCTCGAGGATGGCCTGGATGGCGATCCACACCGTCGGCACCGCGCCCACCACCGTCACCTTCTCGTTGTGGACGATCTCCACGATGTCCCGCGGCTGGGGATTGGGCCCGCCGAAGATCTGGGTGGAGCCGTTCATCACCCCCGCGAAGGGCACGCACCACGCGTTGGCGTGGAACATGGGCACGACGTGCAGGATCACGTCGCGCTCGCAGATGCCCATCACGTCGACGGTGGACGAGGCGAAGCAGTGGAGGTAGATGGCGCGGTGGCTGTAGACCACGCCCTTCGGATGCCCGGTGGTGCCGGAGGTGTAGCAGATGCCGGCCGCGTCGGTCTCCTCGAGGCGCGGCCACTCGGTCACCGGCTCGGTGCCCATCACGAGCTGCTCGTAGTCGAGCGCCCCCGGCGGCACCGCCGCATCGGGGGTGTCCCTCATCACGATCACGTGCTTGACGGTGGTGAGGTCCTTCCGGATCGGCTGCAGGAGGTGCCAGAGGCTCGCGTCGACGATCAGCACCTCGTCGCCCGCGTGGTTGACGATGTAGGTGATGTCCTGGGCGGAGAGGCGGATGTTCACGGTGTGGAGCACCAGGCCCATGAGCGGCGCCGCCATGTACACCTCCATGTGGCGGTGCGAGTTCCAGGCGAAGGTGCCCACCCGCGCGCTCTTCTGCAGGCCCAGTCCGCGCAGCGCGCCGGCCAGGCGGCACACCCGGTCGGCGTAGTCCGCGTAGGTGTAGCGCTGCAGCCCCATCCCGGGCACGCGGGTGGCCAGGGTCTTCCGATGGAAGAGCCGGCGCGTGCGCTCGAAGAACTGGGTGAGGGTGAGGGGGTAGTCCATCATCAGGCCCTTCATGGCGTCATCGTCCTCCGAGGTCCTCCGAGGTGGCACAGCGAAAGCCGGTGTGGTGGTGGCCGTGAGCCAGCCCGCCACGGCCCTCATCATACGAGGACAGCCGGCGGATCGTCACGCGCAGCGCGTCGAGCGGATCGTCGTGGCTCGCGCCCCGGACGACCCGGCCGGCCTCGAGCGGCGCGCTCTCGCGGCCGTCGTCGGCGCGGTACGGGTAGGGCCGGTAGGCGGAGGACGTCCACTCGCGGAGGTTGCCGAGCAGGTCCTGGACGCCGCCCGGGCCCGCCCCGGCCGGCCGCCGGTCGCCGCGATCGGTCGCGCCGTACGGGCGGCCCACCACCGCACGATCGTCGGTCGGCGGCTCGTCCCCCCACGGGTAGCGGCGGCGGTCCGCGCCGCGGGCCGCCTTCTCCCACTCGGCCTCGGTGGGCAGGCGCCGGCCGCGCCAGAGGCAGTAGTCCCGGGCGCCGACCCAGGTGACCTCGACCGCGGGGTGGTCCTCGAAGCCCGGCCGGGCCGCGAAGCCGGGACCGGAGCGGACGATCCGCGCGTCCGGGTCGTCGAGGTCATGGTAGGGCAGGCCCTCGGCGCTCCGGAGCCCGCGCGCCTCCAGGAACCGCGCGTACTCGCGGTTGGTGACCTTGTGGCGGTCGAGCCAGAAGTCGCGCACGTACACGCGGTGGAGCGGCGCCTCGTCGGGCGAGTCGGTGTCGCTGCCCATCCAGAACGCGCCGGCCTCGATCAGCATGATCCCGTCGGCGCGCGCCGCGCGCGGCCCCGTCGCCGTGCCGCCGACGAGGACCGCCAGGCCGGCGAGCGCGAGTGCGCCGCCCCGCGCGAGCCGCCGTCTTGCCGTCGCGATCACGCGTCCACCATAGCGTCCCGCAACCTTTACCGCCATGGCGGATTCGGGTATGGTGTGACGCGATGCACTCCCGCTGGAGCGACGCCGAGGCGCAGGGCAAGAGCGATCTCGATCTCCTGGTCTACGCCTCGCGGCTGATCGGCGCGGAGACCACGCTCGTGGTCTGGGGCGGGGGCAACACCTCCATCAAGCGGGAGGAGCGTGACCACCGCGGGCGTCCCACCCGCGTCCTCCGCGTGAAGGGCAGCGGCTCCGACCTCAAGTCGATCCAGCGGAAGGACTTCCCGGGCGTGCGCATGGACGACGTCCTGGCCCTGCTGGAGCGGCAGGACATGGGCGACCAGGAGATGGTGGACTATCTCGCCCACGCGCTGCAGGAGCCGGCGAGCCCCCGGCCGTCCATCGAGACCCTGCTGCACGGCTTCCTGCCCGCCGCCGCGGTGATCCACACCCACGCCGACGCGGTGGTCTCGCTGACCAACAACGACCAGAGCCGGGAGGTGCTGCGCGAGGTCTACGGCGACGAGGTCGTCGCGCTCGACTACCGGCGGCCCGGCTTCCTGATCTCGCGCGAGGTCGCGGACGTGTTCGCGGCGCATCCGAAGGCCCGGGCGATCCTGCTCCAGAAGCACGGGACGATCTGCTGGGGCGACTCCGTGAAGGAAGCCTACCAGGCCACCATCGAGCTGATCAGCCGGGCGGAGGAGGCCATCGCGCATCGGGCCCGGGGACGCACGCGCTTCGGAGGCGTCGCCCTCGCGAGTCCGCCCGCCGAGGTGCGTCGTCGCGTCGCGATCCGGGTCGCCCCGCACCTGCGGGGCCTGCTCGGGCGGAGCCGGCGACAGGTGGTGACCTTCGACGACGCGCCCGACGTGCTGGAGTTCGCGAGCTCGCGCGAGGCGGACGCGCTCTGCCGCATCGGCCCCGCCACCCCCGACCACACCATCTTCACCAAGCGCCTGCCGTGCTTCGCGCCGGTCTCGGACCCGGGGGACCCGGAGGCGGTGCGGACCGGGGTCACCGCGGCGGTGGAGCGCTTCGTCGCCGACTACACCGCCTACTTCGAGGCGCACAACACCGGCGGGGCCACGCTCACCGACCCGTACCCGCGGGTGATCGTGGTGGGTGGGCTCGGGCTCTTCGCGGCGGGCAAGGACCGGCGCACCGCCGGGATCGTGGACGACATCTACCATCACACGATCTCGGTCCTGGGCGCCGCCACCAGCTTCGGCAACTACGTGTCGCTCTCGGCCCGCGACGCCTTCGACGTGGAGTACTGGCCGCTCGAGCTCTACAAGCTCTCGCTCGCGCCGCCCGAGAAGGAGCTGGCGCGGCGGATCGCGCTGGTCACCGGCGCGGCCAGCGGCATCGGCCGCGCGGCCGCGCAGCGCCTGGCCGCGGAGGGTGCGCACGTGGTGCTCGGCGACCTGGACGCGGCGGGCGCGCGCAAGGCCGCCGAGGAGATCGTGGGGGCCAACGGCGCGGGGCGGGCCATCGGGCTCGGCATGGACGTGACCAGCGAGGCCTCCGTGCGGGCCGCCTTCGAGGAGGCGGTGCTGGCCTACGGGGGCGTGGACATCGTGGTGTCCAACGCGGGGGTGGCGCACTCGGCGCCGGTCGATCGCATGGAGCTCGCGGACTGGGAGCGCTCGTTCGCGGTCAACGCCACCGGCCACTTCCTGGTCGCGCGCGAGGGCGTGCGGGTGATGAAGGCCCAGGGCCTGGGCGGGGCCTTCGTGTTCGTGGCCACCAAGAACGTGATGTCGCCCGGCAAGGACTTCTCGGCCTACTCGGCGTCCAAGGCGGCGGAGGCGCAGCTGGCCAAGGTGCTCTCCCTCGAAGGCGGGCCGCACGGCATCCGCTCGAACATCGTGAACCCGGACGCGGTGTTCCGCGACTCCAGGCTCTGGTCTGAGGACGTCCGCCGCGAGCGGGCGAAGGCCCAGGGCATCACGGTGGACGAGCTCGAGGACTTCTACCGCAGGCGCAACATCCTGGCCCGGCCCATCCTCCCGGAGGACGTGGCGGAGGCGGTGCTGTTCCTCGCCTCGGACCGGTCCGCGAAGACCACCGGGTGCACGATCACGGTGGACGGGGGCGTCAAGGACGCCTTCCCGCGCTGAGCGCCGCGGCCATGGCTGCCGAGTTGCAGTTCGGCGCGTTCCTGTCGATGCACGCGCCCGCCGAGCAGTTCGCGCTGGCGCGCCGCTGCGAGGCCCTCGGCCTCGACTCGCTGTGGACGGGCGACCACGTGTCGTTCCACAACCCGCTCTACGAGTCGCTGACCCTGCTGGCCTCCTACGCGTCGATCACGAGCCGCATCCGGCTCGGCAGCGGTGTCTACCTGCTCGCTTTGCGGCACCCCACCGTGGTGGCCAAGATCACCTCCACGCTCGATGCGCTCTGCGGGGGCCGGCTGATCTTCGGGGTGGGCGTGGGCGGCGAGAACCCCAAGGAGTTCGAGGCCTGCGGGGTGCCGCACCGGGAGCGCGGGGCGCGGGTCACCGAGGGCATCGACGTCGTGCGCGCGCTCTGGCGCGACACGCCCGCCTCGTTCAAGGGGCGCTTCACCCGGTTCGACGGCGTCAGCATCGACCCCAAGCCGGTGCAGCGGCCCGGCCCGCCCGTCTGGATCGGCGGGCGCTCCGACGCGGCCCTCGCCCGCGCGGGCCGCCAGGGCGACGGGTGGATCTCCTACGTGGTGCAGCCCGAGCGGTACGCGCAGAGCCTGGAGAAGATCCGCCGTGCCGCCGCGGAGGCCGGGCGCGATCTCACACGCTTCGTGGCCGCGCACCTGACCTTCATCACGGTGGGACGGGACTACGAGAGCGCCGAGCGCGCGTGGGTGCGGGTGCTCTCCAACCGCTACGCCCAGGACTTCGCTCCGCTCGCCCGCAAGTACGGGGTCATCGGCACCCCCGAGCAGTGCGCCGAGCAGATCGATCGCTTCGTTCAGGCCGGCTGCCGCTACTTCGTCCTGAATCCCATCGGCGATCCGGCGGAGGAGGCGGCGCAGCTCGAGACCATCGCCGGCGAGATCCTCCCGCGCTTTTCGTCGCGATGAAGCCGCGGGAGTGCCGGGGCCGCGTGACCGCGGTGCGGGCGCTCACGCCCGCGATCATCGAGGTCGACGTGGAGGTGCTCGAGCCCGCCGAGTTCACGTTCGACGCCGGGCAGTGGATCTCGGTGCCGTTCGGCCCCAAGACGGTGCGGGCGTGGACCATGGTGTCCTCGCCCACCCGCCGGGGCGGCTTCACGCTCGCCATCGACGTGGCGCCGGGCGGGATCGGCTCGCAGTGGGTGCGGGCGCTCGAGCCCGGCCACGAGTTTCGCTTCAAGGGGCCGACCGGCGGCTTCGTGTTCAACCGCGCCGATCCCCGCCGCGCCGTGTTCGTGGCCGAGGAGATCGGCATCGTGCCGGTGCGCTCGATCCTCACCCATCTTTTCGAGACCGGCTACGGCCGGCCCGCCGCGCTCATCTACTGGGCGCGCAACCTCGGCTGGCTGGTCTACGACGCGGACTTCCGGTCGCTCGCGCGCCGCTACCCGGGCTTCTCGTACCTGCCGGTGCTGCGCGAGCCGCCCCCGACCTGGCGGGGAGAGCGGGGTGAGCCCGCGGAGGCGGTCGACCGGCTGGTGTTCGGCGTGGACAAGCTGGTCGTCTACGTGTGCGGGGGCGGGGAGACGATCAATCGGGTGCGGGAGGTGCTGGTCAAGAAGGGCATGGATCGCAAGAGCGTGAAGTGGGAGAAGTTCTGGTGAGGTGCCGGGCGGTCGTGCACCTGCCCGCGGGCCGAGGCTAGCGTGGCCGACCTGAACGGCGGGCACCTCGTCGCCCGCACCCTGCGGCAGGCCGGCGTGGGCCACGTCTTCACGCTCTGCGGGGGCCACATCCTGCCCATCTATGACGGCTGCCTCACCGAGGGCGTGCAGGTGGTGGACATGCGCCACGAGCAGGCCTGCGCACACGCCGCCGACGCCTACGCGCGCCTCACCCGGAACATCGGGGTGGCCCTGGTCACCGCGGGCCCGGGCGTCACCGACGCGGTCACCGGCATCGCGAACGCCTACTCCGCGCGCAGCCCGGTGCTGCTGATCGGCGGCGCGGCGCCCCTCGGGCTGCGCGGGCTCGGCTCGCTGCAGGAGGTGGAGCAGGTGGACCTGCTGCGGCCGATCACCAAGGGCTCGTGGACCGTCTCCGAGACGCGCCAGATTCCGGAGGTGCTCACCACCGCGATCCGCCACGCGCTGACCGGTCGGCCCGGGCCGGTGTTCGTGGAGATCCCGGTGGATCTGCTGATGACCGTGGTCGAGGACCGGCTGGCCCCGATCCCCACCGCCTACGTGCACCGGCGGCCGACCGCGCCCGATCCCACGGCGGTCGAGGAGCTGGCCGCGCTGCTCGCGGGGGCCGAGCGGCCGATGATCATGGCGGGCAGCGGCGTCTACTGGGACGACGCGGCGGCCGAGCTGCGGGCGCTCGCCGAGGCCAGCGGCGTGCCGGTCTTCACCAACGGCGCGGGCCGCGGCTGCCTGCCGCACCATCATCCGCAGGCCTTCGCCCAGGCGCGCGGCTTCGCCCTGGGCCAGGCGGACGTGGTGCTGGTGCTGGGCACGCCGCTCGATTTCCGGCTGGGCTACGGCCGGCCGCCGTCCTTCGCGGAGAACGCCCGGGTCGCCATGGTGGACTGCGACCCGGTGGAGCTCGGACGCAATCGCCCGCTCGCGCTCGGGCTCACGAGCCACATCGGGCTCACCCTGCGGGCGCTGGCCGACGCGGTGCCGCGGACGCTGTCCGGGCGCGTGGCGCCGTGGCGGGAGGCGGTGCGGAAGAAGGAGACCGAGGCGCAGGGGCGGCTCATGGCGGAACGGCTGTCCGACGACGTGCCCATCAGCCACTACCGGCTCGCCCACGAGATCGCAGCGGTGGTGGACGCGGAGACCACGGTGGTGGGCGACGGGGGCGACGTGGTGGGCTGCGCGTCGAAGATCGTGCCGCTCTCGCGCCCGGGACAGTGGCTCGACCCGGGGCCCTTCGGCTGTCTCGGGGTCGGTCCCTCGTTCGCGATCGCGGCCCGCCTCCTGCGGCCCGCGCAGCGGGTGCTGCTGATCGCGGGCGACGGCGCCTTCGGCCTGAACGGCATGGAGCTCGAGACCGCGGTGCGCTTCAAGCTGCCGATGACGGTGGTGGTGGGCAACGACGGGGGCTGGGGGCAGATCCGCAACCCCCAGCTGGCCTTCTTCGGGGCGGAGCGGGCGGTGGCGACCTCGCTGCCCTTCACCCGCTACGAGCAGATGGTGGAGGCCCTGGGCGGCCGCGGCCGCCACGTGACCGAGCCGGGCCAGCTCCGGCCCGCGCTCGAGCGGGCGCTCGGCTCCGGCGAGGTCTGGTGCATCAACGTGGTGCTCGATCCGACCGCGTATCGCCGCACCGGCCAGGTGTCCATGGCGATCTGAGCGGGGTGCGATGAGGTTATGAGGATCACGTTCCTCTGCCCCCACCTGCGCATCGCGGGAGGCGTCCGCGCGATCCTGATCCACGCCGACCGGCTGGCCCGCCGGGGCCACGAGGTGACGGTGATCGTGCCGGTGAAGCGCGCGATCGCGGCGTGGTGGCGCAACCGCGCGCGCTCCGGCCCGCAGTGGATGCCCGGGCTCGAGGCCCGCATCCACTGGGTCCGCGAGTGGAGCGCCGCGCGCCTGCCCGACGGCGATGCGCTGATCGCCACCTCGTGGCAGTCGGTGGAGGCGGTCGCCGCGGCGCCGGCCCGCTGTGGCCGGAAGTTCTACTTCATCCAGCACTACGAGAGCCTCTACCACGGCGACCCCGCGCGGGTGGACGCGACCTACCGGCTGCCGCTGCGCAAGATCGTGATCTCGACCTGGCTCGCCGACGTGATGGCCGAGCGCTTCGACTCGCCGGCCGCGGTGGTCGTGACCCCGGTGGACCCGGCCCTCTTCCATCCGGTGCCGGTGGAGGCCGACGACACCCTGCGGGTGCTCATGCTCTTCCACGAGTACCCGTGGAAGGGCGTGGCCGACGGGCTCGAGGCCTTCGACCGCGCGAAGGCGCGTCACCCCGAGCTCAGCCTGGTGGGCTTCGGGGTCAAGGCGCCGCCCCGCCGCCTGCCCTTCGCGGAGTATCACGAGAACCTGCCCCAGGAGCGGCTGGCCTGGCTCTACAGCCGCTGCCCGATCTACCTCTGCCCGTCGTGGGACGAGGGCCTCGGCATGCCCGCCATGGAGGCGATGGCCTGCGGCGCCGCGCTCTGCACCTACGACAACGGAGGGTGCCGCGACTACGCCATCGACGGCCGCACCGCGCTGGTGGCGCCCCGACGGGACGTGGACGCGCTGGCGTGGGCGCTGCTGCGGCTGGTGGAGGGAAGGGACCTACGGGAGCGGCTGGCCCGGGACGGGCGGGACTTCGTGAGGACTCAGTTCGACTGGGAGCGCGCTACCGCGCGGTTCGAGGGGCTGCTGGCCGCGCGGTAGCGCCGGGACGACGGGAGGCTAGGCGGACGCGCCGACCGCGAGGTCGGCGGGAGCGATCGCGGGCCGGCGGCTCCGGACGGTGCGGTTGGTCCACCGCGCCACCACGTGACCGAGGGTCTGCTCCTCGATGAGGCCTTCCGACTTCAGCTGCTTGAAGACCTGCGTCCAGCCCGTGCTGTGCTGGCCCATGAAGAGGATCTCGTCGAAGCTCTTCCGCATGCCGGGAACGCTCTGCGCGTCGTAGAGGGCGTGGGCGATCTGCGAATCCGACGGCATGGCGCTGGGCTCGCGCCGGTACCCCGATCCGGCGAGCAGGCGAAGCGTCGCGTTCCCGCTGGTGCGTTCGGTGAGCATCATGGTCCGTTCCTCCCCTGTGGCGATTCCGGCCGTCGCGCTCATCGGCCCTGACCCCGCGGATGATGGGGGAGGCGATGAGCCCGCGCGAGCTGACCGGGGTGCTCGTGCGGTCGGAACTCCAGGGCGTGACGCTCCCGGAAGTCCCCGCGAGGAGCATGAAGACCCGCGAGACGATGTCCGCGGTGGCCCGCGCTCGGCTTGATCTCGCCGGGCCGGCGGCCGCCGCTCCTCGTGCTCTTCACGCTCCTGCCGTCCGTGTAGTCCGCCATGGTTGGTGCCGCGGCTCTTCCACGGCAAAGTCGGTGCCAGTTTTCGGAGGGGGGAAACGGACGGCGGGCCGGAGGGTTACACCCTGCAGGTCGGCCGGGGCTCCGAGGCCGGGTGACGAGGAGCGCCAGACAGTGTACCGTTTTCGGACGCCCCGGTCCGACCCTGCAGGACCTGCGCTACGCGTCAGGTCTTCTCAGCGGGGAAGCCAGTCGCGCAGCGGCTTCACGGTGGCGCCGGCCTTCACCAGGCCGTCACGCACCGCGGCCACGATCTTGTCCGAGCCCGGGCTGTCGCCGTGGATGCAGATGGTCTGCACGTGCGCGTCGATGACCTTGCCGGTGATCGTGCGCACCTTGCCCTCCATGGCCATGCGCACCGCCTGGTCGGCGGCCTTGGACGGGTCGGTGATCAGCGCGTCCTTGCCGAGCCTGCGGGACACGAGCTGGCCGTCGTCGGCGTACACCCGGTCCGCGAAGCCCTCCGCCGCGACGCGGAGGCCCTTCACCTTGCGGGCCTCGGCATCGTACTTGGTCATGGCCATCGTCATCAGGATCAGCTCGGGATCCAGCTCGAGCACCTGCTCGGCGGTGGCCCGCGCGAGCGCGAGGTTCTCCTCGAACATGTGGTACTGGATGCCGTGGGGCTTCACGTGCTGCACCTTGGTCCCCGCGGCCTTGGCGAAGGCGGAGAGCGCCCCGATCTGGTAGCGGTGGTAGTCCTTCAGCTCGGCCGGCGAGACCTCCATGCGCCGGCGGCCGAAGCCCATCAGGTCGGGCAGGCCCGGGTGGGCGCCCACCGCCACGCCGTGCTGGAGCGCCAGCTCCACGGTGCGCCGCATCACGTGCGGGTCGCCCCCGTGGAAGCCGCACGCGATGTTGGCCGAGGTGATGTTCGGCATGACCTCCTCGTCGTTCCCGAGGGTCCAGCGGCCGTAACTCTCCCCCATGTCGCAGTTGATGTCGATGTAGACGGGCTGGCTCATAGCTTGGGCAAGACCTCCTTGGCGATGCGCTCGACCTGCTCGGCCTGGTAACGGTACGGGATCAGGATAATCCGATGCACGCCCGTCCGCACGTGGGCGCGCAGCTGCTCGACGCACTCGGCGGCGGACCCGTGCACGGCGTGGTCGATGGTGGACTCGCTCCACGCCGCGGTATCCCACTCGGTGGACAGCCACTGGCGCATGTCGGCGGCGGTCTCCTGCCGCGAGCGCCCCACGTAGATCGCGAGCTGGTTGGTGGCGGTGAGAGTGCGGGGATCGCGGCCCGCCTCCCGGGCGAAGGCCTTCACCTTCTCCCACCCCCGGGTGAAGCTTTCCGGGGTGTAGAAGTAGGTGAGCCAGCCGTCTCCCCGGGTGCCCGCGCGCTTGAGCACCGCGTCCACGTAGCCGCCGATCAGGACTGGCGGGCGCGGGCGCTGCACGGTGCGGGGAACCATCACCGCCTCCCGCAGGTTGAACTCGTCCACCTTGAGGGTGACGCGCTCCTCGGTCCAGAGACGCATCAGGATGTCGAGGTTCCGCTCGAACTGGCGGCCGCGCTGCTTGAACGGCACGCCCACCGCGTCGAACTCGCGCGCATACCAGCCCGCGGCCACGCCCAGGACGAGGCGGCCTCCCGAGATCACGTCGAGGCTGCCGAGCGATTTGGCCGCCACCACCGGATTGCGCAGCGGCAGCACCAGGACCCCGGTGCCCAGCTTGATGGTGCGGGTGCGCGCCGCCACCGCGCCCAGCATGGTGATGGAGTCCACGATGGGGAACGAGGGCTCCACGCCCAGCAGGACGTGGTCCCACGCCCACAGGGACTCGAAGCCGAGGGCCTCCGCGCGCTCGGCGTAGGCGTAGAGCGCAGGGATGTCCGGCACCTCGCCGGGGCCCACGAAGTTGCGAATGGCGAGGCCGAAGTCGGTCACGGGCGGCACCTCCTGTTCGCCGAAAGCGGGCTACCGTCTGCTTCCTCAAGCTCTTCAGCTGCGGGGGCCCCGAAATGGCCCCCGCACTCCCCCAGCCGGCGGACAACCGACTGTGGATTCGGCCGGTGATTGGTCGTACGCGGACTCGCTGGGCGATCGGGCATGTGGTCATCCTATGAACTGGCGCGCTGGGTCCAGCATGCGAAGGATGGCGAGCTCCTCGTCCGTGGGCGGCTTTGTCGTCGTGAGCCTGGGGCTCACCAGGACCTCGAAGCCGGTGTGCTCGCGGACCTGCTCGAGGGTGCAGCCCGGATGCAGGGCCAGGACCTCCATGCGGTGGTCCTCGTTGTCGAAGCCGAAGATGCCCAGGGTGGTGATCAGGCGGGAGACGCCGCCGAAGAGCAGGCCGTGGCGCCGGCGGGCGTCGCCGCCCTCCAGGTAGCCGGGGCTGGTCACGAAGTCCACCCGCTCGGTGAACCGGCGCTTCTCGTGCACGGTCAGGATCATCACCTCGCGACAGAGCGAGATGATGTCGTTGGCGCCCCCGCTGCCGGGCAGCCGGACCTTGGGCCGGGCGTAGCCGCCGATGGCGCTGGTGTTGAGGTTGCCGTGGCGGTCGATCTGGGCGCCCCCGATGAAGCCCACGTCGAAGAAGCCGCGCTGGGCGAGCAGGAAGGCGTCGGTGATGCCGGGCAGCGCCTGGGCCCGGTACGCCGCGCGCATCTCGTTGGTGGAGATCGGCAGCTCCCCCGGCTTCCACATCGGGCCGATGACCCCACCCTCCACCATCATGGTGAGGCCGGGGGCGTGCGAGCGCTGGGCGAGCACCGAGGCCATCATCGGTGCGCCCACTCCCGTGAACACGGTCGTGTTGTCCCGCAGCTCGCGGGCCCCCATCACGGCCAGCAGCTCGCTCGCGGTCACGCTCACGTCGTCAGCATCCGGCCCCGCTCGGCCGCTCGGGCGAGACGGGATTCCCCGAACAGGGCCAGGTACTCGGCGTGGCTGCCGGGCGCGTAGACGTAGCGCTCGAGGTAGTCCGCGACGCCGCCGGCCCCGCGCTGCTGGATCGCCTCGACGTACGTGGTGAAGTGCTCGGGCTCGGAGTCGTAGGCCCCGTAGCACTCGTGCGGGTAGGAGCCGTACGGCACGTGGGCGACGGCGTCCACGGTGAATCCGGGGATCACGGTGCGATCGCCGTGCCGCCGGATCTCGTCCTCGTCCACGATCTCCTCCGCGGTCACCAGGACGGTGGAGGCGGCGCGGGCGATGTCGCCGTCCATGTGGGGGTAGCCGTCGATCTGGCAGTTGCCGAGACGGTCGGCCCGCTGCACGTGGATGATCGCCACGTCCGGGAAGAGCGCCGGGACCGCGTGGAGGCGCGCGCCGGTGTACGGGCACTCCACCATCCGGGAGCCGCCCACGCCCATCAGCCCCGAGCCCAGCATGGTGAGCGACGGCAGGAAGGGCACGCCCATCGCGGCCGCGCGGTAGCGGAGGCCCAAACCCAGGTGGCTCCACTCCTCGAACTCCACGCGGCCGGCCTCCACGAACTCCCGCTGGATGCGCGAGAGCCCCCACGGCAGCCCGATGCCCATCCACGAGGTGACGACCTTGTCCACCGCGCCCGCCACCATGCCCCACTCGCCCTCGTAGCACATCAGGTTCCGCGAGAAGGTGAGGTGGCGCGGCCGCCGGCGCAGGAGCGCCCAGACGAGGGCCAGGGGCGTGCGCGAGTAGAGGCAGCCGCCGATGGCCACGTGGTCGCCGTCCTTGATCAGCGCGGCCGCCGCCTCCAGCGACACGAGCTTCGGCCCCGCCGCCTTCGGCTTGGCCTCGAGCCGGCGGCGCGCCGCCTCGAAGTCGTACTCGCGCGGCGCGATCGTCACGCGAGCACCTCCCAGCCCTTCTGGTAGCGGTCCAGCTGCTCCACGGTGTAGGGGTCGAGCGGATGCTCGCGCTCGGGGATCTCCACGTGCTTGGCTTCCCCGCAGAGCGGGGTGGTGAAGTAGCGCTGGCCGGTGTCGTTGATGACCGTCACCACCGAAGGCAGCTCGGGATGGCGGCGGGCCAGCTTGAGCGCGGCGGCCACGTTGCAGCCGCTCGAGATCCCGCAGAAGATGCCTTCCTCGCGGGCGAGGCGGCGCGCGATGTCCACGCTTTCCTCGGTGGTGGTGGTGATCACGCCGGTGAGCAGGGAGACGTCGAGATTGCGGGGCACGAAGCCGTCGCCGATGCCCTCGATGCCGTGGTGCCCCCACGCCCGCCGCGACAGCAGCGCGCACTCCGCCGGCTCCACCGCGTAGAGCTTCACCTGGGGATCGCGGCTGCGCAGGTAGCGGCCCACCCCGGTGAGCAGGCCGCCCGAGCCCTGCGAGTCCACGAACGCCCCGATGCGCCCGCCCGACTGCTCCCAGAGCTCGGGACCGGTGCTGAGGACGTGGGCCTCCACGTTGTCCGGGTTGTCGAACTGGCCCGGCACCCAGTAGCGGCCGGGCGCCGCGTCGCGGATGGCGCGGAGGCGCTCGAGCGAGAGGTCCACGTCGCTCTCCCCGCCGGGCGTGAACACCAGCTCGGCGCCGTAGGCGCGCATGATCTTCTTGCGCTCGTCGCTCATCCCCTCCGGCATCACGATCGTGCACGGATAGCCCTTCACCGCCGAGACCCACGCGCACGCGATGCCCGCATTCCCGGTGGAGCACTCGAGCACCTGCATGCCCGGCTTGAGGTCGCCGCGCGCCTCGGCCCGCTCGAACATGTGGAGGTAGATGCGGTCCTTGAGGCTCCCGGTCGCCCCGTACCACTCCACCTTGACGTAGATCGCGGGCCGGAGGTCGCGGGTCAGGCGATTGAGGCGCACCAGCGGGGTGCGGCCCACCGCGGCGGCGATGGAGGACAGCGCGGTGGCGTAGCGGTCCCACTGGGGCGAGCGATCGGTGGTCATGGCGTCAGCCTCGGAGGCCCGGCGCGGTCGCGCCGACGCCCCGCAGGAACTTGGTGAGCCGGTGCCGGCCGGAGGTGACCGGCTCGTAGCGCGGCGGATGGTCGGGTCCGCAGCAGGTGGGCAGGCACTCGATGACGGCGTCGTAGTTGGGCTGGAAGAAGAACGGGATCGACAGACGCCGGTTGCCGGCCGCCGCCTCGCGCGGCGGGTTCACCACCCGGTGCATGGTGGAGATCCACCGGTCGTTGGTCCAGTGCTGCATGAGATCGCCGATGTTGCAGACGAAGGTGCCGGGTGGGGCCACCACGTCGGTCCAGACCCCGGCGCGGTTCAGCACCTGCAGCCCCGGCACGTTCTCGGGCAGCAGGATGGTGACCGCGCCGTAGTCGGTGTGCGCGCCGGCGCGGATCTGCCCCGGGGCGGGCGGTTCCACCTGCTCGGGGTAGTGGTTGGCCCGGATGCCGCTGATGTGGCGCTCGATGAAGCGGCGGAAGTAGTCCTCGGGCAGATCGAGGGCCCGCGCGAAGATGGCCATGAGGCGCCCGGCCAGCGCCTCCATCGTGCGGTAGTACTCCGTCCACACCGCCCGGAGGTCCGCGGGCCGCTCGGGCCAGAGGTTAGGCGCGAACGACGGGTAGGCCTCCGGCCGCCGGTGATACTCGTCGTCGGGCACGTCCACCGGGCCGATGGCGAAGAACTCCTTCAGATCGGTAGTGGAGGCGTCGCCCCGGCTGTAGGAGAGGTTCTCCGCGCCGAGCGCGATGTAGCCGCGGCTCTGCTCCGGACGCGGGCGCGCGACCCGCTGCTTCTCCTCGAGCGGCCGGTCGAAGAAGGCGCGCGAGGTCTCCAGCATGCGATCGACCAGCGCGGGCGGCACCCCGTGTCCGGCGATCGTGAAGAAGCCGATGTCGCGGCAGGCCTCATCCACCGCCCTCGCGACCGCGTCGCGCGCCGCGGCAGGGCCGTGCGCACCGGGGGCGAACGGGGCGATGTCGATGACGGGGACGGTGGTCAGCACGGCGGGCCTAGACGAACACCGATCCGCCGTCGACGACCAGCGTCTGGCCGGTCATGAAGGCGCTGTCCGACGAGGCGAGAAACACCACCGCGCCCTCCACGTCCTCCGGCAGCGCCTCCCGCTTGAAGGCGCGGGACTGGAGCACGCTCGCGGCCTGGAAGCCGGTGACCGCCGGATTGGCGCGCACGGTGTCGCTCAGGATCAGGCCGGGCGCCACCGCGTTGACCGCGATGCCGTCGTCGCCCAGCTCGCGGGCGAGCGCGCGGGTCATGGCGATCACCGCACCCTTGGACGCCACGTAGTGACCGCCTTCACGCAGTTCCACATGCCGCGCACGTTGACCGCCATGACCCGGTCCCACTCCTCCTCCGGAATGGTCTCGAACGGCTTCGGGGTGAGGGTCGCGAAGACCGCCGCATTGTTCACCAGCACGTCGATACGCCCGAGGTGGCGCAGCGCGGCGGCCACCATCGCGTCCACCGAGGCGGACGAGGCCACGTCGACCCGGCAGCCGGCCGCGCGATCCCCCGCGTCGAGGCTCGCGACCGCGGGGGCCGGATCCACGATGTCGGCCAGGAACACGCACGCCCCCTCGCGCACGAAGCGGCGGGCGTAGGCCAGCCCGAGCCCGGCCGCGCCTCCGGTGACCACGATCGCGCTGCCATCGAGCCGGCCGCTCACCGCTCCTGCTCGGCCCGGCGCGTGAACTCGAGCGCGTCCTGCAGCACGTGATCGGCGTGGGAGCGGGCCAGCCGCTCGCCGCCCTCGCCGTCGCCGGCCCCCACCGCCTCGAACAGTGCGCGGTGCTCGGCCACGCTCGACGCGAGACGCTCGGGCAGGTAGAGCGAGCGCAGGCGCAGCACCAGGATCTGCGCGTAGACGTTCTCCAGCAGCCGGCCGAGCACCTGGTTCCGCGCCGCCATCAGCATGCGGTCGTGGAAGTCGATGGCCGCGCGCGAGTACTGCTCGATCGCGCCCGCCGCCACCGCCTCCTCCATCTCCTTCATCGCCGGCTCGAGGAGCGCGCGCGCGTCGGGGTTGGCGGCGGCCTGCCGCACCGCGAGGGCCTCGAGGGCCCCGCGCACCGCGAAGAGGTCGCGGATTTGCGCGTCGCCGTAGTTCAGCACGAACACCCCGTGCCGGGCGACCGTGTTGACCAGTCCCTCGCTCTCCAGGCGGCGCATGGTGTCCCACACCGGGGTCCGGCTCACCCCGAGGTCGCGGCAGAGCTGCTCCACGTTCAGCTTCGAGCCGGGCGGGAAGACCTGGCTCAGGATGAGGTCGCGCACGGTGCGGTAGACGCGCTCGCCCAGGCTCTCGTGGAGAAGCGGAGCGATCGCCGCCCGCGGGGCGGTGGAGCGAGACGGGGACATGGCGCCGTATTCTTGGCGCGCGAATCGACGTTGTCAATCGGGTTTTCATTTGACACGTTCCATGAAATGTAGGATAAGTGCGCGATTCCAGAAACCACCGCAGCGTGGCGGCGCAGTCCAAACCAGGAGAAGGGCCCCGGCCCCCGAGCGGGTGACCGGGCCAGAGGAGATCGGTGATGACGCGAGCAATCCGAGCCCTGTCCGTGGCGCTGGCCGTGCTGTTCGCCCTCGGCGCTCCCACCGCGTGGGCGCAGGAGACGGTGAAGATCGGCGTGATCGAGCCCCTGTCGGGCCCGGTGGCGGCCTCCGGCAACTACGTGCGCATGGGCGCCGAGATCGCGCGCGACTGGATCAACGCCAAGGGCGGCGTGCTCGGACGCAAGATCGAGCTCCTCATCGAGGACAACAAGTCGGACCCGAAGGAGGCCGCCACCGCCGCCGAGAAGCTGATCGTGCGGGACAAGGTGCCGGTGATCATGGGGGCCTGGGGCAGCTCGATGACGCTCGCCGCCATGCCGAAGCTCGAGGAGTACGGCGTGCCGATGGTGGTGGAGACCTCGAGCGCGGCCAGCATCACCAAGAGCGGCAACCCCTGGATCTTCCGCATCAGCCCCCCGAGCGAGATGGAGGCCCTCGGCCTCGAGAAGTACCTGAAGGACTTCGGCATCAAGCAGGCCGACTTCCTCGCCGTCAACACCGACTGGGGCCGCGGCTCGGTCACCGCGTTCGGCAACCTTCTCAAGAAGTCGGGCGCGTCGGTGGGCGCGGTGGAGTTCATGGACCAGGCCGCCACCGACATGAACGCGCAGATCACCAAGGTGAAGGCGGGCTCGGCCGACACCCTGTTCCTCACCACCAGCGTGGAGCAGATCACCCTGGTGCTGAAGCAGGCGCAGGAGCAGCGGCTCACCCGCAAGGTGATCACCACCGGCGGCAGCTCGTCGCCCAGCCAGCTGATCAAGCAGGCCGGCGCGGCCGCGGAGGGCACCTACCACATCCTGTTCTTCCTGCCCTGGTTCCCCGAGGCGATGCCGGACGGCAAGCTCGCGAAGGCGTTCGTGGACGAGTGGGCCAAGCGCGGTCATCCCTTCGAGGGCCTGACCGAGGGCTTCCGCGGTCACGACGGCATCCTCACCGCGGTCGAGGGCATTCGGGTGGCCGGCAAGGCCGACCCCAAGGCGGTGCAGCAGGCGCTCTGGAAGGTGAACCTGATGGGGCTCAACGGGCCGATCAAGTTCGAGAAGGACGGCCCGGCCGGCAAGGAGAGCGGCCAGTCCAAGCCGAGCATCTTCATCGTCCAGGTCAAGGACGGCAAGATCGCGCTTCCCGCGTTCGTGAAGAAGTAGCGCGGGCCACGATCGCGAGCGCTTGGACCAGCTACTCCAGCACCTGCTGAACGGGCTGCTGCTGGGGGCCACGTACAGCCTGCTCGGCATCGGCCTGACGCTGGTCTTCGGCCTCATGAACGTGGTGAACTTCGCCCACGGCGAGTTCTACACGCTCGGGGCCTACGCCGCGTTCGCCGCCCTCGCGCTCGCGTCGGTCCACTTCTTCCTGGCGATCCCGCTCGCGATCGTGGCCGGCGCCGGCGCGGGCGCGATCTGCGAGCGCCTGCTCCTGCGACCGCTCCGCGGGCAGTCCATCGACACCGTGATGCTGGTGATGATCGGGGTGTGGATCGCCATGCAGAACGCGGAGCTGCTCGGCTGGGGCGGGGTGGCCAGGAGCGTGCCCACCCCGTTCCCCACCCAGCCGCTCGTGCTTGGCCCGGTGTCGGTGGCGCCGCTACGGGTGTTCGTCTTCGTGGTGTCCGCGGGCCTGATCCTGGGCGCCCACCTGCTGCTGGCGCGCACCAAGCTCGGGCGCGCCATGCGCGCCACCTTCCAGGACCGGGAGACCGCGGCCCTGATGGGCGTGAGCATCGAGCGCATCCACACCATCACGTTCGCGTTCGGGGCCGGGCTCGCCGCCGCCGCGGGCGCGCTGCTCGGTCCGGTGTTCCTGCTCTATCCGTCGATGGGCGATCTCGCCTCGCTGAAGGCCTTCTCGGTGGTGATCCTGGGCGGCCTCGGCAACTTCGCGGGCGCCGCGCTGGGCGGCCTGGTGCTGGGCGTGGCCGAGGAGCTGGGCGCGGGCTACGTCTCCTCCGGCTACCGCGACGCGGTCGGTTTCCTCATGATCGTGGCCGTCCTGCTGCTGCGGCCCTCCGGCATTTTCGCGCGCGCGGAGCGGGTGGGATGAGGCGGCTCGCGTTCGTGATCGGCCTCGCGGTGGCGGTCACCGCGCCGCTCTGGGTGTGGAACCCGTACCACTTGCACACGCTGATCATGGCCGGCATCTTCGCGGTGCTGGCCCTCAGCCTGAACCTCCTGCTCGGCTACACCGGCCAGCTCTCGCTCGGCCACGCCGCGTTCTTCGGCATCGGCGCCTACGCCACCGCGCTGCTCTCCGTGAAGGGCGGCTGCTCGCCGTGGATCGGGCTCCTGGCCGCCATCGTGCTGCCCGGGGTGGCGGGCTGGGTCATCGGGCGGCTCGCGCTCAAGCTGCGCGGGGCGTACTTCGTGCTGCTCACGATCTCGTTCGCGGGCTGCGTGTCGCTGGTGAGCGTGAACTGGATGGATCTGACCAACGGGCCGCTGGGGCTGCCCGGCGTCCCCGCGCTCGAGATCGCGCTGCCCGGGCTGCCCGCGCTGCCGCTGCGCAGCAAGACCGCGTTCTACTACGTGGTGCTCCTTGCGGTGATGCTCGCGTACCTCCTGTGCCTCGCGCTGATCCGCTCGCGGGTGGGGCGGGCCCTGGTCGCGCTGCGGGAGAACGAGACGCTGGCCGCCTCGGTGGGCATCGACGGCACCCACTACCTGGTGCTGGCCGCGGTGATCAGCGCCGCCATGGCCGGCTTCGGGGGCGGCCTCTACGCCCACTACACGCGCTTCGTCAGCCCGGAAGTGTTCCTCTTCACCTACACGGTCACGATGGTGATCATGGTGGTGGCCGGCGGCAAGGGCACCCTCGCGGGTCCGGTGGTGGGCGCGGTGCTGTTCACGGTGCTGCCCGAGGCGCTGCGGGCCGCCACCTCGTGGCAGTGGCAGATGCTGCTCTACGGCATCCTGCTGGTCGCGGTGCTCTTCTTCCTGCCGGAGGGGATCGTGCCGGCCCTGCGCCGGCTCCGGCCCGAGCCCCACCGGCGCGCTTCCCCCGCGTGATCCTCGAGGCCCGGGACCTCACCGTGCGGTTCGGTGGCGTGGCGGCGCTGGCGGGCGTGAGCTTCCAGGTGGCGCCCGGCACTGTGACGAGCCTGATCGGCCCCAACGGCGCGGGGAAGACCACCGCGTTCAACGTGATCACCGGCTTTCAGCGACCGACGCAGGGCACCGTCCGGCACGACGGCCAGGTGATCACCGGCTGGCGGCCGCATCGGATCGCGGCGCGCGGCCTGGTGCGCACGTTCCAGAAGACCAGCGTGTTTGCCGGGCTCACCGTGCGCGAGAACGTGCTCACCGGCCTCCACCTGCAGGGCCGCGTCGGGGTGGCCGCGGCGCTGCTGGCCCGCGCACGGGTGCGCGCGGAGGAGCGGCGCCTCGCGGAGGAGGCCGATCGGGTGATCGAGTTCGTGGGGCTGGGCGGCCGCCGCGACGAGCTCGCCGGCGGGCTCTCCTACGGCGAGCAGCGCCTGCTGGAGCTGGCGGTCGCGCTCGCGGCGCGGCCGCGGCTCCTGCTGCTCGACGAGCCGGCCTCCGGGATGACCGCCTCGGAGAAGGCCACGGTGGCCGGGCTGATCGCGCGCATCCGGGACGGCGGCGTCACCGTGTTCCTGGTCGAGCACGATATGCGCCTGGTCATGGGTATCTCCGACCGGGTGCTGGTGCTCAACTACGGCCGCCTGATCGCCGACGGCGACCCCGCCACGGTGCAGCGGGACCCCGAGGTGGTGCGGGCCTACCTGGGATCGGGCGCGCATGCTCACGCTTGACGGGCTCACCGCCGGCTACGGTCGCATCACCGCGCTCCACGGCGTGTCGCTCACGGTGGGCGCGGCCGAGTTCGTCTGCCTCATCGGGGCCAACGGCGCCGGCAAGTCGACCACGCTCAAGGCCATCTCCGGGCTGGTGCGCGCCGGCTCGGGCCGCATCGTGTTCGACGGCCAGGAGATCCAGCGCCTCGCCCCGCAGGAGATCCTCCGCCGCGGGATCGCCCACTGTCCGGAGGGCCGGCGGGTCTTTCCTCACATGACGGTGAGTGAGAATCTCCTGATGGGGGCCTACGTGCGAACGGACACGGTCGCGGTGGCGGAGGACATGGAGCGGGTGTTCGGCCACTTTCCGATCCTCGCGGAGCGCCGGCAGCAGGCCGCGGGCACGCTCTCGGGCGGCGAGCAGCAGATGCTGGCCATCGGCCGCTGCCTGATGTCTCGCCCGCGGCTCATCCTGTTCGACGAGCCGTCGCTGGGACTGGCGCCCACCGTGACCGAGACCGTGTTCCAGATCATCGCGCGCATCCAGCGGGAGGGCACCACCGTGCTGATGGTGGAGCAGAACGCCTACATGGCGCTGCAGCTCGCCGCCCGCGCCTACGTCATGGAGACCGGTCGCATCGCCCTCGAAGGCCCCGCGAAAGACCTGATCCAGAACGAACAGGTCAGAAAGGCCTACCTGGGCGGCTAGCCACCATGAACCTGAGCCACAGACGGTCGTCCGCCGGCTGGGGGAGTGCGCGGGCCATTTCTGGGCCCCCGCAGCTGAAGAGTTTCAGAAGTAGACGGTCGTCCGCCGGCTGGGGGAGTGCGGGGGCCATTTCTGGGCCCCCGCAGCTGAAGAGCCTTGAAGATCTAAACGGTGGACCGCCGCACCACCACCGGGGAGACCACTGACATGGGCGCCAAGTACTTCGGAGCCTCCGTCCGGCGCCGCGAGGACCCGCGCTACCTCCGTGGCGAGGGCCGCTTCGTGGACGACATCAAGCTGCCCGGCATGCTGCACGCCGCCTTCGTGCGCAGCCCGTACGCGCACGCGCGCATCACCGCGATCCGCACCGAGCCGGCTCGCGCCCTGCCCGGGGTGGCCCACGTCTACACCTTCGCGGACCTCGAGCGATGGATGAAGCCGCTGCCGCTCTTCGGGGCGATCCCGCCCGGCCTCTCCGCCCGGGTGGCGGTGACGATGAGGCAGGTCGGCCAGCTGGCGATGTGCCGCGACGAGGTGCGGCACGTCGGCGAGATCGTGGCCATGGTGCTGGCCGGCAGCCGCGCGCTGGCCGAGGACGCCGCGGAGCGGGTGCAGGTGGACTACGAGCCGCTGCCGGTGCTGGCGGACGTGATCGCGGCGGCGCAGCCGGACGCCCCGGTGCTCTACCCGGAGTGGGGCGACAACATCGCGCTCTCGTTCCGGACCGGGTTCGGCGACGCGGAGGCCGGATTGCGGGAGGCCCATGTCCGGGTGCGTGAGCGGTTCACGATCCCGCGCTACGTCGGCATGCCGATCGAGACGCGCGGGGTGATCGCGCAGTGGGACCCGCGCGACGGCACGCTCACCTCCTGGAACGGCACCCAGGTGGTGCACTTCGTCCAGCAGGGGCTGGTCGCCGCGCTCGGCCTGCCGCCCCACAAGATCCGGGTGATCGCCCCGGACGTGGGCGGCGGGTTCGGCACCAAGGCCAACGGGTACCCGGAAGATCTACTGATCCCGGCCGCGGCCATCGCCTCGCGCCGCCCGGTGAAGTGGATCGAGGACCGCCGCGAGCACATGATGGGATCCGCCCACGCCCGCGCGCAGGTGCACGACATCGAGATCGGGGCCCGGCGCGACGGCACCATGCTCGCGGTACGGGACCGCATCTGGGTGGACCTCGGGGCCTACAACTCGTGGGGCATCGTGCTGCCGTACAACACGGTGGCGCACCTGCTGGGCCCGCACCGGGTGCCGAGCCTCGACGTGGAGTGCCTCGGCGTGGTCACCACCAAGACCCCGAACGCGCCCTACCGCGGGGCGGGCCGGCCGGAGACCGTGTTCGCGATGGACCGCATCGTCGACCGTCTCGCGCGCGCGCTCGGCATGGACCCCGCCGACCTGCGCCGGCGCAACTACCTCACCGAGGCCGACATGCCGTACGAGCTCCACATCCCGTACCGCGACGGCAACCCGCTCGTCTACGACAGCGGCGACTTCCGCGCCGGGCTGGAGGCCGCGCTCGCCGCGGTGGACTATCCGGCCCTGCGCGCGGAGCAGGCGCGCCTGCGCGAGCAGGGCATCCATCGCGGGATCGGCATCTCGGGGTACGTGGAGGGCACGGCGATCGGCCCCTACGAGGGCGCGACCGTGCGCCTGGATCCCTCGGGGCACGCGGTGGTGGCCACCGGCGCCTGCTGCCAGGGGCAGGGGCACGAGACCTCGTTTGCCCAGATCGCGGCCGACGCCCTCGGGATCCCGCTCGAGTGGGTCACGGTGGTGGGCGGTGACACCGCGGCGATCCCGTTCGGGGTCGGGACGTTCGCCTCGCGCAGCGCGGTCAACGCGGGCAGCTCGATCCACGAGGCCTCCGGCCGCGTGAGGGACAAGATCGTGGCCGCGGCCGCCGCGCTCCTGGAGGCGTCGCCCGCCGACATCGAGGTGAGCGACGGCGCCGTGTCGGTGCGCGGCGCGCCCGGGTCGGCCACGCCGCTCGCCGCGGTCATCCGCGCCGCGACGCCGACCTTCGCCAGGCCCGGAGTGACCGAGCTCGACTTCGAGGCGACGGTGTACCACCACCAGCCCACCGTGACCTACACCAGCGCGGTCCACGTGGCGGTGGTGGACGTCGACACCGGCACCGGGGCGGTCACGCTGCGGCGCTACCTGGTCGCGCACGACTGCGGCAAGATCATCAACCCGGTGATCGTGGAGGGGCAGATCCACGGCGGGGTCGCGCAGGGCGTCGGCGGCGGCCTGCTCGAGGAGATGGTGTACGACGAGCAGGCCCAGCTGCTGACCGGCACGTTCATGGACTACCTGGTCCCCACCGCGATGGAGCTGCCCGACATCGAGACCGTGCACCTCGAATATCCGTCGCCGCGCAATCCGCTCGGCATGAAGGGCATCGGGGAGGGCGGGGCCATCTCGCCGCCCGCCGCCATCGCCAACGCGGTGGAGGACGCCCTCGCCTCGTTCGGCGCCAAGGTCACGCGGACGCCGCTCGGCCCGTCGGTGGTGCTGGGCCTCCTGGGGGAGTCGTGAAGCCCGCCCCGTTCGAGTACGCGGCCCCGCGGAGTCTCGACGAGGCGGTGGGCGCCCTCGCGGGCGGCGGGGGGGACGCCAAGGTCCTGGCCGGCGGCCAGAGCCTGATCCCGATGCTGGCGCTGCGCCTGGCGCGACCCACGCTGCTGGTGGACATCAACCGGCTGCCGGGCCTGGACGGCATCCGCGAAGCCTCCGGCATGCTCGAGATCGGCGCGCTGGTGCGGCAGCGTGCGCTCGAGCGGTGGGCCGTTTCCCGCTCGCCGCTCTTCGCGGAGGTGCTCCGGCACGTGGCGCATCCGCCCATCCGGAACCGGGGCACGGTGGTGGGCAACGTGGTCCACGCCGATCCGGCCTCCGAGCTGCCCGCGGTGCTCCTGTGCCTGGAGGGCGTGGTGGTCGCGCGCGGGCCGCGCGGCGAGCGCATGATCCCGGCCGACCGGTTCTACCGCGCCCCGCTCACCACCGCGCTGGGGCCCGACGAGCTGGCGACCGCGGTGCGCTTCACGCTGCCGCCCGCCGGGGCCGGCTGGGGCTTCGCGGAGGTCTCGCGCCGCCACGGCGACTTCGCCCTGGTGGGCGCGGTGGCGGTGCTCGCGCGCGATGGAAACGGCACGCTCGGCCCGGCGCGGCTCGCCTTCTTCGGGGCGGGCGGCACGCCGGTGCGCGCCACCGCCGCGGAGCAGGCGCTGACCGGCCAAGCCCCGACCCCGGAGCGGATCCGGGAGGCGGCGCGGGCGGCCGCCGCCGGGCTCTCGCCGGACGGCGACATCCACGCGACCGCGGCCTATCGCCGCCGGGTGGCGGCCACGCTGGCCGAGCGCACGCTGACCGCGGCGCTCGGCCGCTGCGGAGGCCCCCGATGACCCACTCGATCCGCGTCACCGTCAACGGGCAGGAGCACGCGCGCGCGGTGGAGCCGCGCCAGACGCTGGCCGACTTCCTGCGCGAGGACCTGGACCTGACCGGCACCCACGTGGGCTGCGAGCACGGGGTGTGCGGCGCGTGCACCGTCCTGCTGGACGACGAGCCGGTCCGCGCCTGCCTGATGCTCGCGGTGCAGGCCGACGGGCACCGGATCACCACCATCGAGGGGGTGGCGCCCGCCGACGGCGGGCTGCACCCGATCCAGGAAGCGTTCTGGGCCAGGCACGGGCTGCAGTGCGGCTACTGCACGCCGGGCATCGTCATGAGCACCTGCGCGTTCCTCCGCGAGCGGCCGCAGCCCTCGCGCGAGGAGATCCGCGAGATGCTGGCCGGGCACCTGTGCCGCTGCACCGGCTACCACTTCATCGTCGAGGCCATCGAGGCGGCCGCCAGGGCCCTCGCGCCGCCCCCACCCCGCAGGCCATAGGAGACACGCCATGCTCGCTCGCCTCGTCGTGGCATCACTGCTCGCGCTCGGGCTCGGGGTCACGCCCGCCCACGCCCAGAACTCGCTGGTGGTCAGCGTGTGGGGCGGCAACTGGAAGGACACGGTGGAGAAGGTGATCGGCAAGGCGTTCACCGCCAAGACCGGCATGCCGGTGGAGTTCGAGGTGGGCGGCACCATCGACCGGCTCGCCAAGGCCCGGGTGGCCAAGGGCAGCCCGCTGGTCGACCTCACGTTCACCACCAGCCACGTCGGCCGCCTCTACATGTCGGACGGCCTCTTCGCCAAGCTCGACATGGCCAAGCTGCCCAACGCCAAGGAGGTCGCCAGGGAGGCGCTGCGCAGCGACTACCAGATCGGCGGCTGGAGCTACGTGTACACGATCGTCTACCGGCCGGATCTCGTGAAGGAGGAGATCACCCGCTGGTCCGATCTGTGGAAGCCCTCGCTCAAGGGCAAGATCGCGATGCCCGACTTCGACCCCTCCCACATCATCACGATCGCGGCCCTGATGGAGGGAGGCAACGAGGCGACGTGGCAGAAGGGGCAGGACAAGCTCAAGGCGCTCAAGCCGAGCATCGCCGCGTTCTACTCCACCGACGCCCAGAGCCAGGACCTGATGAAGACCGGGCAGGCGCCGGTGCAGGTGATGCTCTCGGTCAACGCCTATCACCTGCAGGAGCAGGGGATCCAGGTGAAGCTGGTGGCGACCAAGGACTTCCCCGGCATCGTGGGCATCGACTGCATGTCGGTCATGGCGGGCAGCGCGAAGGCGGACGCCGCGCACCAGTTCATCAACCTGGCGCTCTCCAGGGAGATCCAGACCGAGCTGGCCAAGGCGCTCAAGGCGGGCCCGGTCAACGGCGGAGCCACGGTGCCCGCGGCCTATCACGGCCAGCCGGGCATCTTCCTGACCCCGGCCGAGTGGAAGGCGGGCGCCTACATCATGAACGACGAGGTCCGCGCCAAGAACCTGCCCGCCTGGCGCGAGTGGTTCACCGCCAACATCGTCAAGTAGCGCGCTCCGGCCGATGCGGCTGCTCCTGACCCCGGCCGTGCTCGTGGTGGCGGTGTTCGCGGCCGCGCTCGGCGCGCTGCTGCGCTACAGCGTGCTCGAGTTCGTGCCGGGGTCGCTGCAGACCGGCGGGCTCACCCTCGCCAACTTCACCGGCATCATGAGTCGCCAGTACCTGGGCGCGGTGTGGGACACGGTGGTTTTGAGCCTGGCCACCACCGCGCTCACCCTCGTGGCCTCCTATCCGGTGGCCTACCTGCTCGCCCGCACCCGGAGCGCGCGGGCGCGCTCGATCCTGCTCGTGCTCACGCTGGCGCCGTTCTTCACCGGCGCCATCGTGCGCACCTACGCGTGGGTGCTGGTGCTGGGCAACACGGTGGTCACCTGGCCGATCCCCATGCTGTTCACCGCGCGCGGCGTGCTGGTGGGGCTGGTGCACTTCTCGATGCCGACCATGATCCTGCTGCTGGCGGCCGCCATCAGCCACATCGATCCGGTCTACGAGCGGGCCGCGGCCAGCCTGGGGGCGAGCCCGGCGCGGGTGTTCTGGCGGGTGACCCTGCCCCTGTCGATGCCGGGCGTCGTCTCCGGCTCGGTCATCGTCTTCGCCTGGACCCTGAGCGCCTTCGCCACGCCCGAATTGCTGGGCGGCGGGCGCGTGAAGATGATCGCCAACGTGGTGCGGGACCTGGCGCTCGACTCCTTCAACTGGCCGGGCGGGGCGGCCTTCGCGGTCTTCGCCCTGGCGGTGACGCTGCTGCTGCTGGCCGCGGTGGGCCGGCTCACCGCGGGCCCCGCGCGGAGCGCGTGATGCTCCGCCTCGCGGTGCTCCTGCTGGTCGCGTTCATGACCCTGCCCACGGTGGTGGTGATCGCGGTATCGTTCAACCCGACCGCCATCCTGTCGTTTCCCCCGAGCGGGTTCTCGTGGCGCTGGTACGTCAACGTGCTCACGTACCCGCAGTTCCAGCGCGCGATGTGGAACAGCCTGGTGGTCACCCTCGGCGCGGTGGCGGTGGCGATGCCGGTCGGCACCGCGGCCGCGCTCGCGCTGGCCCGGGGCCGGCGCGGGACGTCGCTCTGGTCCACCGTGCTGCTGTCGCCGCTGGTGGTGCCCGGCGTGGCCGCCGGCCTCGGCTTCCTCATCCTGGGCGCCGCGCTCGGCCTCCTCCGGAGCCGGGTGGTGCTGATCGCGGCCCACGTGGCGCTGGTGCTGCCCTTCGTGGTGCGCTCGGTGTGGGTGAGCGCGCGCAACCTCGATCCCACCCTCGAGCGCGCCGCGGCCAGCCTGGGCGCCACCCCGTGGCGCGCCTTCCGCCGCGTGACCCTGCCGCTGCTCCGCCCCGGGCTCGTGGCGGCGCTGCTGTTCGCGGTGATCGTGTCGCTGAACGAGTTCGTGGTCTCGCTGTTCATCTCGACGCGGCTCACCGAGATCCTGCCGGTGGCCATGTTCACCTACGTGGTGAACTACACCGATCCCACCATCGCCGCGCTCTCCACCCTGTTCATCGTGGTGACGTTCGTGGTGGTCTGGCTCGCCGACCGCTTCCTCGACCTGGGGGGCGTGTTCCTCCACCATCGCGGCTGATGGGCTCGAGCGGCGGGCGGTGAGCTGATGGCGCGCGCGGTCGTCGAGCTGGTCGGCTGCACCCGCGACTACGCGGGCGTCCGCGCGGTGGCGGACCTGGACCTGACCGTCCACGAGGGCGAGCTGCTCTCGCTGCTGGGGCCGTCCGGCTGCGGGAAGACCACGACGCTCAACCTGATCGCCGGGTTCGTGCCGCCGACCGCGGGGCGCGTGCGCATCGACGGGCAGGACGTCACCGAGCGGCCCGCCCACCAGCGGGGTCTGGGGATGGTCTTCCAATCCTACGCGCTCTTCCCGCACCTCTCGGTGTTCGAGAACGTGGCCTTCGGCCTCCGGGAGCGGCGCGTGCCCCGGGCGGACATCGAGCGGCGGGTGCGGGCCGCGCTGGCCCTGGTCCGCCTGGACGCGCGCGCCGAGCACCGGCCGAGCCAGCTCTCGGGCGGCATGCAGCAGCGGGTGGCGCTGGCCCGCGCGCTGGTCTACGAGCCGCGGGTGCTGCTGCTGGACGAGCCGCTGGCCGCGCTGGACAAGAAGCTGCGCGAGGAGATGCGCAGCGAGCTGCGCGAGATCCAGCGCTCGGTCGGCATCACCACCGTGTTCGTCACCCACGACCAGGCCGAGGCCCTGGGTCTCTCCGACCGCATCGCGGTGATGCGGGGCGGGCGCATCGAGCAGCTGGGAACGCCCCGCGAGATCTACGAGCGGCCCGCCACCCGCTTCGTGGCCGAGTTCATCGGCGCCTCGAGCGTGCTGCGCGGGCAGGCGACCGCCGTGGACCGGGTGCGGCTGCCGGGCGGCGAGACGGTGCGGGTGGTGGGAATCGACGGCCTGCGCGAAGGCGAGGCGGTGGAGCTGGCGATCCGTCCCGAGCGCGTCCGGGTGACCGGCGAGGCGGCCGACAACGTGGTGGACGCGCGGGTGGTGGGCGTGGTCTACCAGGGCGTGCAAACGGAGGTGACGGTGGAGATCGGCGGCGGTCAGCGGCTGCTGGTGTTCGTGCCGGAGCCGGTGCCGGCCGCACTGGCCGCGGGCCAGGCCCTGCGCCTGCACCTGCCGCCGACGGCCTTCATGCGGCTCAACCCGGCGCCGGGGGAGGCGGGACGATGACGGGCGTGGAGCAGATCGTGTCCGGGCTCGAGGCCGCCGGGGTCACGCTGGTGGCCTCGGTGCCGGACACCTGGATCGGCCGGCTGATGGAGGGTGTGCGGCGCTCGCCCCGGCTGCGGGCGGTCGACGTGGCCCGGGAGGAGGAGGCGGTCGCGGTCGCGTGCGGCGCCAACCTGGCCGGCGGGCGCGGCGCGGTGCTGATCCAGAACGCGGGCCTGCTCAACTGCGGCGGGGTGCTGGCGGGCCTGGTCGAGCTCTACCGGCTGCCGTGCTTCTTCATCGTGTCGCTGCGCGGGGACCATCGCGACCCGGTCTACTACCACGCCCCCAAGGGGCGGGTCACCGAGGAGACGCTGCGGGCCTGGCGGCTGCCCCACGCCCACGCCGACCGGCGCGGCGATCTGGCGGGGCAGGTGAAGCAGGGCGTCGAGTTCTGCGTGGAATCGCGCGGGCCCTTCGTGCTGCTGATCAGCGGGGAGGATCTCGCGTGACGCCACGCAAGCCGCTGCTGGACGCGCTGGTCGCGACGCTGACGCCGACCGACGTGCTGATCTCCTGCCTCGGCGCGAACGCGCGCTACCTGCCGCACATGACGGTGCCGTGCCCGGTGTTCGCGCTCTGCGACTCGATGGGCGCGGCGATTCCCCTGGCGCTGGGCGTGGCGCTCCAGCGGCCGGACCGCCACGTGGTGGCCCTGGAGGGCGACGGCTCCCTGTTGATGAGCCCCAACGTGCTCGCCACCGTGGCCGCGGCGGCCCCGCCGAACCTCACGGTGCTGCTCTGGGTGAACGGGCGCTACGAGTCCTCCGGCGGGCAGGCGCTGCCGCCGGTGGCGGTGGACTGGCCCGGGCTGGCGCGGGCTGCGGGCCTGCGCCACGTCGCCACCGTGGGCGATCCGGCCGCGCTGCGCGAGGCCCTCGCCGCCGCCCGCCGGGCGGGAAGTCCCGCCGCGATCGTGGTGGAAATCGCGTTCGATCCCCGGGAGGCGATCCCGCCCTACTCGGAGCGGCCCGACGAGATCCGCGCGCGCTTCAAGATCTAGCCGATCGCGTCGGACCGCCCCGCGTCCGGGTGCCGATCAGTGCGTGGGGTAGCCGCCCCAGCCCCCGAGGGTCGGGTAGCCCCCCACGTAGCCCGTCGAGAAGTCGGAGGAGCAGGATCCGACCACCTTCCAGCTACCGGGCGAGGTCATCACCCGCTGCTGGCCGGCGATGCACATGGTGGCCAGGATCCGGTCGGGGCCCCCGCGGTCCGGAGCGGGCCGCGCCGGAGGCGGGAGGTGGCGGTAGCCGATCAGTCCGGCCTCCGCGGCGATGAGACGGCGGTTGGCTTCCTCGCGCTGGGCCTTCTGCTTCTGCTCCGCGCTGAGCCCCGGCTTGCCCGGCCCGACCGGGCCGATCCACTCCGCGCCGTCGCGCAGGTGCTTCGGGATGTCGATCTTGTACTGGGTGACGCGGCTCTTCCCCTCGTCGTCCGTGTACCGCCACTGCGCCGCCGCCGGCCCGGCCAGGAGCGCCAGCGCGCCGCCGACCACCAGCACCATGCCCCATCGCCTCATGCGTCGTCCCCCCGTCGGAAGTGGCGTGGCTCGCGGCCGCGCCTGCCACGATGGCGGGCCTGAAACGCAAGAGCCGGACCAGGCAATCATCGATTGCCCGACGGCCACTTAGGGGTCGCCCGCAAAGGTTGCGCCTGAAGTGCCGGGCCCATGGCCAGAAGGGGATTTCCCAGCCTGGGGAACGTGCGACCGACCGGCAGCCTGGCCGAGCGCCGCGCGCAGTCGGTCCACCGCGCCCGGCGCGTCGAAGTGCAGGGTCCGCAGCCCGACGCGCGCGGCACCCTCGATGTTGTCGGCGCGGTCGTCCACGAAGAGCACCGAGCGGGCGGGCAGCCGCAGCCGGTCCAGGCACAGATGGAAGATGGCGGGGTCGGGCTTGGCCAGCCCCACCTCGCAGGAGACGATCACCGCGTCGAAGCGCGCCTCGAGGTCGCGCTCCGCGCGCACGCGCGCCATGACCTCGGGCCCGCTGTTGGAGAGCAGCGCGGTGCGCCCGCCCGCGGCCCGGAACGCGGCCGCGACGCTCCAGACCGCCTCGTGGTAGATCGTCCACGAGGCGACGTCGGCCGCGATCAGCCACGCGGGATCGTCGAGCGTCGGGCCGCCCGGCCGCACGTCCGCCACCACGCGGCGCCAGTACGCGGCCGCGGGCAGACCGGCGTCGTAGGCGTGACGGTGGCGCCAGTACGCCTCGCGGAAGGCGTCGGGCTCGACGCCGAGGCGGCGCGCCGCATCCGCCATGAAGGTCTCGTCCTGCGGGAGGGTCAGCACGTTGCCGTAGTCGAGCACGAGGCCGGCGGGGCGCGTCATCCGTCCATGCTAACGCGAGGGTCGGGGCGGCCGTGCGCGGGAAGGTGATACGATGCGGCGACCCACGCGGCACCATCACGAGCAACGGGAGGCGCACGCCGTGCCGACGCAAGACGAGACGCTGGTCACCCGCGAGGGGCCGGTGATGACGCTCACCTTCAACCGGCCCGCCGCGCGCAACGCCATGACGTGGGCGATGTACGACCGGCTCTACCAGGTGTGCGAGGAGGTCGACGCCGACGACTCCGTCCGGGTGCTGGTGCTCCGCGGGGCGGGCGGCAAGGCGTTCGTGGCCGGCACGGACATCAGCCAGTTCCAGGTGTTCGAGCGCGCCGAGGACGGCATCGCCTACGAGCGCGACGGCGATCGCCGCATCGCGCGGCTCGAGTCGGTGAACAAGCCGGTGATCGCCCAGATCGAGGGCGTCGCGGTGGGCGGCGGCTTCCGGATCGCGACCGCGTGCGACATCCGCGTGGCCACGCCCGACGCCCGGTTCGGCGCGCCCATCGCCCGCACGCTCGGCAACTGCCTGTCGATGGCGGCCTACGCGCGCCTGGTGGACGTGTTCGGGCCCTCGCGGGTCACCGAGCTGCTCTTCACCGCGCGTCTGCTCGGGGCCGAGGAGGCGCGCGCGGCCGGCTACGTCCACGAGATCGTGCCGCCGGAGGACATCGCGGCGCGGGTGGCCGCGCTGGCCCGGCAGATCGCCGAGCACGCGCCGATCACGCTGGCGGTCACCAAGGAGGCCATCCGGCGCCTGGCGCGCAGCCGGGCGCTCCCCGAGGACGAGGATCTGATCGCGTGGACCTACACCAGCGCCGACTTCCACGAGGGCGTGCGGGCCTTTCTCGACAAGCGCCCCGCGCGCTGGAGCGGCCGGTGATCCGCTCGGTGCCGGGGCGGACGCCGCGGGTGCACCCGGAGGCCTACGTGGATCCGGCCGCGCAGGTCATCGGCGACGTGACGATCGAGGCGGGCGCGAGCGTGTGGCCCTTCACCGTGCTGCGGGGCGACCAGGACAACTACGTCGTGCTCGGTCGCAACTCCAACGTCCAGGACAACTCGGTGCTGCACGTGACGCCCCAGTTCCCGTGCATCGTGGGGGCCAACGTGACGATCGGCCACCGGGCGGTGGTGCACGCCTGCCGGGTGATGGACAACGTGCGCATCGGCATCGGGGCGGTGGTGCTCACCGGCGCGGTGATCGAGGAGTGGGCGCAGGTGGGGGCGGGCGCGGTGGTCCCGCCGGGCAAGGTGGTGCCGTCGGGCTGGCTGGTCATGGGCGTCCCGGCCAAGCCGGTGCGCAAGATGAGCCAGGAGGAGCTCGACGACATCGCCCGCAACGCCACCGAGTACCTCGACCTCTGGCACCGCGACTACCGGGGTCAGGTCTTACATTCCGACATTTCTCTTCCGCCCCCCGCCGCCCCGCCGCCGAAAATGTAGGAATGTAAGACCTGACCCCGCGCTAGGCTGGGCGCGTGGGGTACGTGGAGCGGCACCTGCTGGAGGGGGAGCGCGTCGTGTACAAGACGCGGCTGCACTGGATCCTCTTCCTGCGGCCGGCCCTGGTGATCATCGCGGGGATCGCGCTCGCCGTCGTGCTGCGGCCGGTGCAGGATCCGCCCTGGATCTGGCTGATCGGCGCGGGCGTCGTGGTGATCGGGGCCGCCTGGGCGCTGGTGCACTACGTGGAGCTGATGACCTCCGAGTTCGCGGTGACCACCAGCCGCCTCATCCTCAAGGTGGGGCTCATCTCGCGCTACACCACCGAGCTGCTCCTCTCCAAGGTGGAGAGCATCGGCATCCAGCAAGGGCTGATCGGCCGCATGCTGGGCTTCGGCGATTTGATCGTGACCGGCACCGGCGGGGCCCGCGAGGTCTTCCGCCGCGTGCGCGACCCCATCGGCTTCCGCAACCGCGTGCAGCAGGCCTCGCTGGGCCGGTGAATCCGGCCCCGGGCACCTCCGCGGTCTCGGCCTACCGCGCCCCCGGCGGCGCCCCCTCGTCGCGCGCGATCCGGATGTCCGCGGACTGATCCCGCAGGATCGTCGGGCTCATCACGATCTCCTCGATCACGGTGCGCGGGGGCAGGGTGGCGCAGAGCAGGATGGCGCGCGCCACGTCCTCGGCCTGCATCATCGTCGCCCGGGCCTGCGCGTCGGGCCGCAGGGGGCGGTTGTCGAGGATCGGGGTGTCGACCTCGGCGGGCATGATGGTGGTCGCGCGGATGCCCTTCTCGCGCAGCACGGTGTGGACGTGGCCCATCAGGTTCCGCACCCCGGCCTTGGCGGCGCCATAGGGCGCCCCGCCGATCAGCCCGGGCTTGAGCGCGGCCAGCGAGCTGACCGTGATGATGGTGCCGCCCCCGCGCTCGATCATGCCGGGCAGCACCGCCTGGGTGAGCGCGTAGACCCCGGTCAGGTTCACCGCGAGCACGCTGTCCCACTCCTCCTGGCCGACCCAGCGGATGTTGCGGGCCCGGCTCGAGTGCCCCGCGTTGTTGACCAGGATGTCGACGCGGCCGCACTGGCCGATGGTCCACTCCGCGAGGCCGCGCGCCTCCGCGGGCTTCTCCACGTCGCACACGCGCGCGATCCCGCGGCCGCCCGCGCGGGCGATCTCGGCCGCGACCGCCTCGATCGGCGCCTTGCGCCGGCCCGCCACCACCACCTGCGCGCCCTCGGCGGCCAGCATCAGCGCCGCCGCGCGGCCGATGCCGCTGCCGCCGCCCGTCATGATCGCGACCTGCCCGTCGAGAACGCCCATGCCGCTCCTCCGCCCGGGACGCCCGGCGCTCACCGCCAGGCCCACACCGGCTGCTCGAAGTGACTCACGCGCGTGGGCCGTCCGTGGACGACGACCTCGCGCATCTGGTAGACGACCGCCGCGGTCGGCGCGTGGATCAGCGTGCCGAGCAGCGGGAGCTGGATGACCGGGCGATCCGACTCCGGGATCGAGACGAGCCGGGGCACGTCCGGGCCCTCGAGATCGTCGAGGGGCACCCGGAAGACCCTGGCCACCTCGGCCGGGTTCGGCACCAGCGCGCCCACCGCGCCGCCCCACACCACCACCGGCGTGATGATGTAGCCGGAGCGCGTGCCGTAGTCGTCGAGCAGCCCCAGCACCGCGCCCGCCTCCAGGGTGAGGCCGACCTCCTCGCGCAGCTCCCGCAGCGCCGCGTCCTCCGCGGTCTCGCCGGTGTCGATGCGGCCGCCGGGCAGGGCCCACTGGCCGGTGTGGTTGCGCAGGGTGGCAGCGCGCCGGGTGATGAGGAAGCACGCGCGGCCGTCGTCGTCGGCCACCAGCACCTGGGCCACCGCGGCGCGCCGCCGCCCGTCGTCGGGCAGGGGCACGCGCTCGAAGGCCCCCAGGTGGGCGCGCGCCCGCTCCAGCAGCGCGTCGTCGAGGAGCGCCGGCACTAGTAGGCCGGGAGCCTGCCCGTCTTGGTGCCGGTCTTGCGCACGATGCCGACCTCCTCGGCGGCCTTGGCCGCCATGTGCCGGCTGTCGCTCGCGAGGGTCACGAACTGGTAGCCCTCCGCGATCATCTTGAGGGCGTAGGTCGCGGTGGCGTTGTGGATGCCCGCCACCACGTTGTGCCGCTGGCACGCCGCCGCGATCTTCCGCTGGGCCTCCACCACCGGGGGATCGGTCTGGTCCAGGCGCGGCTTGAGGCCCAGGGCCAGGCTCAGGTCGGACGGGCCCACGTAGATGGCGTCCACGCCGTCCACGCTCAGGATCTCGTCCAGATTCTTGAGCGCCTCCGCGGTCTCGATCATCGGCATCACGATGGTCTCCACGTTGGCGTGGTCGCCGTAGTCGGAGCCCGCGTAGAGCGAGGCGCGCACCGGCCCCCAGCTGCGATAGCCGCGCGGTGGGTACTTGCAGGCCCGCACCATCGCCTCCGCCTCCTTGGCGGTGTTGATCATGGGGCAGATGACCCCGTACGCGCCCGCGTCGAGGATCTTCATGAGGCGCGCCGGATCGTTCCACGGCACGCGGGCCAGCGGCACCACCGCGAGGGTGGAGATGCCCTGGAGCATGCTCACCGCCACCTGGTAGTCGACCACGCCGTGCTGCATGTCGATGGTGAGCGAGTCGAAGCCCTGGTGCGCCATCACCTCGGCCGAGAAGCCGCTCGGGATCGACAGCCAGCCGTTCACCACCGCCTCGCCCTTGGCCCAGATCTTCTTCAGCGCGTTCTCTCTCACGTGACTCTCCGATGGGGTCAGGTCTTACATTCCGACATCGCGACGCGTCAAATGTCGGAATGTAAGACCTGACCCCGGCTAGATGACCTTCTCCCGGCGCAGGGTTTCGATGTCGGCGGGGGAGTAGCCGAGCTCGGTCAGGATCTCGACGTTGTGCTCGCCGGTGTCGGGGGCATGGGTGCGCACCGAGCCGGGCGTGCGTGAGAGCGTGACCGGCGGGGCCTGCAGCATCAGCTCCCCCAGGGCCGGGTGCTGCACCGGCACCGCCATCTTCAGGTGACGGATCTGCGGGTCCTCGTAGACCTGCTTGATGTCGAGGATGGGCCCCGACGGCACGCCCTTGGCGTTGAGCAGGTCCACCCACTCCCGGGTGGTGCGCCGGGCGAAGCCCTTCTCCAGCTCGACCGCGAGCGCCTTCCGGTTGCGGGAGCGATCGGGCGCGGTGCGGAAGCGCGGATCGTCGAGCAGCGCCTCGGTGCCGAGCGCCTCGCACAGCCGCTTGAACATGTGCTGGCCGGAGGCGGCGATGTTGAGGTGCCCGTCCGCGGTCTTGAACACCCCGGTGGGGATCGCGGTGGGATGGTCGTTGCCCGCCTGGGGCGGGATCTCCTTGCCGATCAGCCAGCGCGCGGCCTGGAAATCGAGCATGGTGACCATCGCCTGCAGCAGCGAGGTGTGCACCCACTGGCCCTTGCCGGAGCGCTCGCGCTCCAGCAGGGCCACCAGGATGCCCTGGGCCAGGAACAGACCGGCGGTGAGATCGGCCACCGGGATGCCGACCCGCACCGGGCCCTGGCCGGGCAGCCCGGTGATCGACATGAGCCCGCCCATGCCCTGCGCGATCTGATCGTAGCCGGGGCGGTCCCGGTACGGTCCGTCCTGGCCGAAGCCGGAGATGCTGCCGTAGACCAGGCGCGGGTTGATGCGGGAGAGCGTCTCGTAGTCGAGGCCCAGGCGCGTCTTCACGTCGGGCCGGAAGTTCTCCACCACCACGTCCGCGGTCCTGACCAGCTTGCGCACGATCTCGATGCCCCGCGGCGCCTTGAGGTCGAGCGTGAGCGAGCGCTTGTTGCGGTGGAGGTTCTGGGAGTCGAAGCCCCGCCGCGGGAAGTCGCCCTCCACGTCCTCGCGGGCCGAGATCTGGATCACCCGCGCGCCCATGTCCGCGAGCTGCCGCACGCAGGTGGGGCCCGAGCGGGCGCGGGTGAGATCGATCACGGTGTAGGGCGCGAGGGGCGGCGTCATCGGGACCCTCCGGGGGCGGCCGCCGGCGGGCGCGTCATCGTGCGGCTCCCGGCTTCATGGAGGCGGGCATGATCGCGGAGCCGCTCAGCGAGGCCGGGTTGCGCAGCGGCCAGCGTCCCGCGTCCACCGCGGTGAGGAAGTCGAGCAGCGCACGATTGAAGAGGTCCGGGTCCTCCAGGTTGATGGTGTGGCCGGCCTTGGGGATCACCACCAGCCCCGAGGAGCGGATCTTGCGCTTCATGTAGAGCGCGGGCTCGAGGCAGGGCTCGTCCTCGTCGCCGGTCATGATCAGCGTGGGCACCTCCAGGCGCTCCATCGCCGGCCCGAGGTCGAAGATGGACGGCCGCGACATCTGGACGCCGCGCATGGTGAGCGCGTGCCCGCGGGCGGACTGGGCCACGAACTGGTCGTAGAACTCCTGCCAGCCCTTGGGGTCCTTGTCCATGAACTGGACCCGGGTGGGGCCCTTGGTGTAGAAGGCGGCCACCCCGGCCATGCCCTCGGTCTCGAAGAGGCGCGCGGTCTCCTCCACGTCCTTGCGGAAGCGCTCGCGCTCGCCGGGCACGCTGCCGTAGCCGGCCCCCGCCACCGTGAGCGACCGCGCGCGCTCGGGATGGCGCAGGCCGAAGTGGAGCGTCGCGTAGCCGCCCATCGAGAGCCCGCACACGTGGGCCTGCGGGATCTTCAGGTGATCGAGGATGCCCAGGATGTCGTCGGCGGCGCGGTCCTGCGAGTAGGCGCCCGGGTCCTCCGGCACGTCCGAGGGTGGATAGCCGCGGGCGTTGTAGGCGATGGTGCGGTAGCGGCGCGAGAAGCATCGCACCTGCAGGTGCCAGCTCCGGTGGTCCCCCGCGAACTCGTGGACGAAGATCAGCGGGACGCCCTCGCCGACCTCCTCGTAGAACAGCCTGATCCCGGCGACGTCGGCGAATGGCATGGCTGGCTCGGCTCCGATCTGGGGTGCGATCCTCGCGGATTGTACAACAAGCCATCCGGACGCACCGACCGGGGTTGCCGCGCCGGCGGGTGACGACACCTTGACGCCGCCCGCGGCCTGGGCCCACAATCGTCGACGCCGCCGCCGTCTCGGATGGCGCGTCAGCTCCCTCGACGGGCCCCGCGCCCGGGAAAGGCTCCCGCTCATGCGCACCACGACCCGACTCCGCCAGATGCTCCAGGCTCCCGGCATCATCGTCGCCCCCGGCGCCTACGACGGCTTCTCCGCGCGCCTCATCGAGGCGGCCGGCTTCCCGGCCGTCTACATGACCGGGGCCGGCACCGCCGCCTCGCACCTGGGGCAGCCGGACCTGGGCCTGGCCACCCTCACCGAGATGGCGACCCACGCCTCGCACCTGGCCTCGTGCGTGTCGCTGCCGGTGATCGCGGACGCCGACACCGGCTACGGCAACGTGCTGAACGTGGTGCGCACGGTTCGAGAGTACGAGCGGTCGGGGGTCGCGGCGTTACATCTAGAAGACCAGGTCGCGCCCAAGAAGTGCGGGCACATCGCGGGCAAGCAGGTGATCCCCACCGAGGAGTTCTGCGACAAGATCCGCGCCGCCTCCGAGTACCGGACCGATCCCGACTTCGTGATCATCGCCCGCACCGACGCCCGCGCGGTCACCTCGCTCGAGGACGCGATCGACCGCGGCAACCGCTACGCGGAGGCGGGGGCCGACGTGATCTTCTTCGAGGCGCCGCAGACCGAGGAGGAGATCCGGCGGGTGGCGCGCGAGATCAAGGCCCCGCTGCTCGCCAACATGGTGATCGGGGGCAAGACGCCCGCGGTGAAGGTGTCCGAGCTCGAGCGCCTCGGCTTCAAGATGGTGATCTTCCCGGCGGTGTGCATGGCGGCCGCGGTGCCCGCGATGGAGAGGTCGCTGCAGTACCTGAAGGAGCACGGCACCGACTGGCAGCCGGGGCCGGTGCTGAGCCCGATGGACATCTTCCGCCGGGTCGGCTTCGACTGGTGGCACGGCATCGAGGAGAAGTTCGCGCAGCGCTGATGGCGGGCTCCGGTCTCACGCTCTTCGAGAAGATCTGGCGCCGTCACGTGGTGACGGAGGGCCCGGGCGGCCGGAGCCTGCTCTACGTCGATCGCCACCTGCTCCACGAGGGCTCCACGCACGCCTTCGGCCGCATGGAGCGGAAGGGGCTCGCGGTGCGCCGCCCCGAGGCGTGCCTGGCCACCGCGGATCACTACGTGCCGACCGCCCCCGGCACCCCGGAGATCGCGGATCCCGAGGTGCGGCGCATGGTCGCCGACCTGGGCCGTCATACCGGGCGGCTCGGCATCCCGTTCTTCGGACGCGGCGAGCCGCGCCAGGGCATCGTGCACGTGATCGGCCCGGAGCAGGGGGCCACCCAGCCCGGCATCCTGCTGGTGTGCGGCGACTCCCACACCGCGACCCACGGCGCGTTCGGGGCGCTGGCCTTCGGCATCGGCTCCACCGAGGTGGAGCACGTGCTGGCCAGCCAGTGCCTCTGGCAGCGCAAGCCCCGCGTGATGCGCATCACCGTCAGCGGCACGCGCGCGCCCGGGATCGCGGCGAAGGACGTGATCCTGGCGATCATCGCGCGCATCGGGGCGGGCGGCGGGGTCGGGCACGCCATCGAGTACGCGGGGCCGGTCATCCGGGCCATGTCGATGGACGAGCGCATGACGGTGTGCAACATGTCGATCGAGGCGGGCGCCCGCGCCGGCATGGTGGCGCCGGACGAGACCACGTTCGCGTATCTCCAGAACCGGCCGCTGGCGCCCCGCGGGGATCGCTGGGCGCAGGCGCTGGCCTACTGGCGCACGCTGCCCTCCGATCCGGACGCGGTCTTCGACCGGGAGGTGACCCTCGACGCGGCCGACATCGCGCCCACCGTGACCTGGGGCACGAGCCCGCAGGACGCGCTGCCGATCAGCGCGCGCGTCCCGGATCCGGCCGCGGTGGGCGACGCCGCCCGGCGCGCCAGCATGGAGCGCGCGCTCGCCTACATGGGGCTCACGCCCGGGGCCCCGCTCGCCGGCACCCCGGTCAGCCGCGTGTTCATCGGCTCCTGCACCAACAGCCGGCTGGAGGACCTGCGCGCCGCCGCGGCGGTCGCGCGTGGCCGGCGGGCCGCGGTGCCGGCCTGGGTGGTGCCGGGCTCCGGCGGGGTCAAGCGCGCGGCGGAGGCCGAGGGCCTCGACCGCGTGTTCCGGGACGCGGGCTTCGAGTGGCGCGAGCCGGGCTGCTCGATGTGCGTCGGCATGAACGGTGACACCGCGGCGGCGGGGGAGCGGGTGGCCAGCACGTCCAACCGCAACTTCGAGGGCCGCCAGGGGCCGGGGGCCCGCACCCACCTGATGAGCCCCGCGATGGCCGCGGCCGCCGCGGTGACCGGCCGGCTCACCGACGTGCGCACCCTCGCCTGAGGGAGGCATGGAGCCCTTCGTCCGGCTCACCGCGGTGGCGGCCCCGATGGACCTGCCCAACATCGATACCGACCGCATCATCCCGGCGCGCTTCCTGCGGCGGCCGCGCGAGAGCGGCTTCGGGCCGCTGCTCTTCCACGACGTGCGCTTCGACGCGAGCGGGACGGAGCGGCCGGAGTTCGTGCTGAACCGGCCCGCCTACCGGCCGGCGCGCATCCTGGTGACCGCCGAGAACTTCGGCTGCGGCTCCTCGCGCGAGATGGCGGTGTGGGCGCTGCTCGATCACGGCATCCGGGTGCTCATCGGCCCGAGCTTCGGCGACATCTTCTTCGAGAACTGCTTCAAGAACGGCGCGCTGCCCATCGTGGTGCCGGCCGCGACCGCGGCCGCGCTCCGGCAGACGCTCGCGGCCCGGCCCGGCACCGCGCTCACGGTGGACCTGGAGGCGCAGACCATCACCGGGCCGGACGGGGCCGCCATCCACTTCGAGGTCGACGGATTCCGCAAGCACGGGCTGCTCACCGGGCGGGACGAGCTGGCGCTGACCCTCGAGCAGATGCCGGCCATCGAGGCCTTCGAGGCCCGCCGCCGCGCGGAGATGCCCTGGCTTGGCTGATCGCCAGCGCGTCTTCGTCGTCTTCTTCGTGCTCACGTGGCTGACCGGACTGTCGCTGGCGGCGGCCTTCGCCAGCGCGGCCTATGGGTTCGGGCGCGCCTCGGAGCCGGAGCGCACGGACCTGATCAGCCTCGCCATCTTCGGGGTGATGGGCCTGGTCTCGCAGGCCGGCCTGCTGCTGGCCCCCTGGGCGGTCACGCGCGGCTCGGCGCCGCGCATCGTCGCGGCGCTGCTGATGGCGCCGTCCGGGATCTTCCTCAGCATCTTCGCGTACGAGGGGTTCACCCGGTACGCGGCCGGCTCGACGATGTGGGCGATGGCCTGGAGCAATGTGGCCGGCGTGCTGGTGTACGCGGTGGCCTACGTCGCCCTTGTGCGCTGGCGGGTCGGCCGGCGCGTGCAGCGGTAGTCGGCCCTCTATCTGGGGCCGGTGTCCCCCCTGAGCCCCTGTATCTTGTTGTTGAAATATACTTAACAGGTGACGTGTAATCGAGGCGATGGGCATCCCGATCGAGTCCTCACCCCCGCCAGGGTGGGAGCGCGAGGGGATCGACGGCCTGCTCGGGCTGTTTCCGCCGGGCCGGCTCAGCGAGGTCGTCGGTTCCCGCTCCTCCGGAGCCAGCAGCCTGCTCCTGGCCCTCATCGCCCGCATCACGACGGCCGGTGGACAGGTGGCCTTCGTGGACGCCACCGACTCGCTCGATCCCGATTCCGCTGCGGCGGCCGGCGCCGATCTCTCGGCGCTGCTCTGGGTGCGCTGCGGCGGCCGCCTCCGGGTGGCCCTCGGCGCCGCCGACCTGCTGGCCCGCTGCCCGGGCTTTGCCCTGGTCGTGCTGGACCTCGATGATCTGGGGCCGGTGCCCGCCTCCACGTGCATCCGCCTGCAGCGGGCGGTGGAGGACACCGACACGATCCTGATCCTCCGCGTGGCCCGGCACCGCGAGGGGAGCCCCGCCTCCCTGGTGCTGACCACGCGACGGCTCGGCCCGCAGTGGATGGGCCTGCGACCGCTCACCCGGCTGGCCGGTCTTCGCTCGGAGATCGCCATCACCCGCGTCCGCATCTCCACCCTCTCCTCTCCGGGGAGAGGGCAGGGGGAGGGGCACTGGGCGGTCGAGTGGAGTCTTCAGGACGTGCCTTCCGGCGCCGGGTGCGCCGGTGACCGGAGGGGCGCGTGAGCCGCATCGGCTGCCTGCTCCCCGAGGCTCCGTCGCTCCCCCCGCCGGGGGCCCTGCTCCAGGTCGCGCTCGCACATTCTCCTCGTGTCGAAGAAGCGAGCACTTGCGTCTATCTCGATGCGGCGGGACTCGAGGGCCTCTTCGGCGACGAGCCCACCCTCGCCGAGCGGCTCCGCGCCGCCGCCCTCGCGGAGGGCTTCTCGATCCGGGTGGGCGTTGCCGGCAGCCGTCTCGCCGCGCTGGTGGCGGCCCGTCTCGGTGCCGGGGTCGCCATCGTCGAGCCCGATGGCGACGCGGCCGCGCTGGCCCCGGCACCGCTCTCGCTGCTGCCGATATCGGAGGAGCTCGCCACCCGCTTGGAGCGGTGGGGCCTGCGGACCATGGGCGAGCTGGCGGCGCTGCCGACCACGGGGCTCTTCGAGCGGGCCGGCGCCGAGGGCGTCCGGGCCCAGCGGCTGGCCCGCGGCGACGACCCACGGCCTCTCAGCGCCTGGCGGCCGGGGCCGGTCTTCGAGGAGTCGGTCGAGTGCGAGTGGGGCCTCGAGGCGCTCGGGCCGCTGATGGAGCGGCTCGGGGCGATGGCCGAGCGCCTCTGCGCCAGACTGGCCGCGCGCGGCCTGGCCGCCGACGGCTTCGAGTGGACGTGCCGGCTCGCCGACGGACGCGCGCACGAGGGCGCGCTCACGCCCGCGGTGCCGCTGACCGAGTCCGGCGCGGTGACCGCCTTGCTGCGCCTGGCCCTCGAGGGCCGGCCGCCGCGCGGCATCGTGCGCGCGATCGTCCTGCGCGTGCGCCCCACCCGTGCGGCCGCCGCGCAGGAGTCGTTCACGGATCCTTCGCGTCCGAGCCCGCGCTTCCTCGAGGCCACCATGAACCGCCTGGTGGCGCTGGTGGGCCCGGACCGCGTCGGCGCCCCGACGCTGCTCGACAGCCATCGCCCCGACGCGGTGGGCCTGGGCGCCTATGCCCCGCTCTCTCTCCGCCGAGGGACATCTGCTCCTCCCCGCCGGGGCTCGACCTCTCCCCACCGAGGAGAGGGCAGGGTGAGGGGCCCGGTCCTCGCCCTCCGCCGCTTCCGCCCGCCCGCGCCCGCCGCGGTCACCGTCGCATCGGGGCGGCCGGTCGCGCTGCGATCGAGTCGCCTCGGGGGGCGCATCGTGGCCGGGGTCGGCCCGTGGCGGGTGTCGGGCGAGTGGTGGACCCCTCATCCGTGGCTGCAGGACGAGTGGGACGTGGAGCTGGCCGACGGCACGCTCTGCCGCCTGGCCCACGACGGCTCCGCCTGGCTCCTGGCCGGCGTCTATGACTGATGTCCACCCACGTCGCGTTCCGCGGCTTCACGCCGTCGTCCCGGCTGTCGGCACCGCCCGGGCGGTGACGCCGTGTTCGTCGAGCTGCACGCCCGGAGCGCCTTCAGCTTCCTGGAGGCGGCGGTCCTGCCGGAGGCGCTGGCCGAGCGGGCCGCCGCGCTCGGGCAGCCCGCCATCGCGCTGCTGGACGCCGACGGCGTCTACGGCGCCCCGCGGCTCTATCGCGCGTGCACCCGGCTCGGCATCTCCGCGCGGGTGGGCGCGGAGGTCACGCTCACCGACGGCAGCCGGCTGCCGCTGCTGGTCGAGGATCGCGAGGGCTACCAGAACCTCTGCCGGCTGCTCACCCGCATCAAGATGCGCGCGGCCAAGGGCGCGGGCGCGGCCACGCTGGACGAGCTCGCGGAGTTCGCGGGCGGGCTCGTGTGCCTCACCGGGGGCGGCCGCGGACCGGTCGCCGCCGCGCTCGCGCGCGAGGGCGCGCCCGGGGGCCGGCGGCTCCTCGAGCGGCTGGTCTCGATCTACGGCCGCTCCAACGTCTTCGCGGAGCTGCAGCGGCACCTGAGCCGCCCGGAGGAGGCGCGCAACGACTGGCTGCGGGGGGAGGCGGCCCGGCTTCGCCTCGCCCCGCTGGCCACCAACGAGCCGCGCCTCGTCGCGCGGCGCGACCGGCCGCTGCTGGACGTGCTCACGTGCATCCGCGAGCACGTGACGCTCGAGCAGGCGGGCCGGCGGCTCGCGCGCAACAGCGAGCACTTCATGCAGAGCGGGCCGGCCATGGAGCGGCTCTTCGCGGATTGCCCGGAAGCGGTGGCCAACACCGGCGAGCTCGCGATGCGCCTCGGCTTCACCCTCAAGGACCTGGGCTATCGCTTTCCGGACTATCCGCTGCCGCGCGGGGAGACGCCCATCGGCTTCCTGCGAACGCTCGCCGAGGCGGGGGCGCGGAGGCGGTACGGCTCGGGGCCCCTCGCGGAGAGGGCGCGCCGGCAGATCGAGCACGAGCTGAACGTGATCGGTCGCCTGGATCTCGCGGGCTACTTCCTCATCGTGTGGGACATCGTGCAGTACTGCGGCGCGCACGGGGTGCTGGTGCAGGGACGCGGCTCCGCGGCCAACAGCGCGGTCTGCTACGCGCTCGGCCTCACCGCGGTGGACCCGGTGGGGATGGAGCTGCTCTTCGAGCGCTTCCTCTCCGAGGAGCGCGGGGAGTGGCCCGACATCGATCTCGACCTGCCGAGCGGCGACCGCCGCGAGCAGGTGATCCAGTACGTCTATGAGCGCTACGGCCGCCTGGGCGCGGCCATGACCGCCAACGTCATCACCTATCGCGGGCGCAGCGCCGCCCGCGAGGTCGGCAAGGTCCTCGGCCTGCCCCCGGACGTGATCGAGCGGCTCTCGCAGCTGGTGAGCACGTGGGAGTACACCGACCCCGGCGACAGCCTGCTCGCGCACCTCGGGGAGGCGGGATGCGATCCGGCCGAGCCCCGCATGCAGGACTTCGCGCGCCTGTGGACCGCGATCCAGGACCTGCCGCGGCATCTCGGCCAGCACTCGGGCGGCATGGTGATCGCCCAGGGGCGCCTCGACGGGGTGGTGCCGCTCGAGCCCGCCACCATGCCCGGGCGCAGCGTGGTGCAGTGGGACAAGGACGACTGCGCCGCGCTCGGCATCGTGAAGGTCGACCTGCTCGGGCTCGGCATGATGTCGCTGCTGCAGGACGCGCTCGAGATGATCCGCCGCCGGGGCGGGGCGGTGGACCTGGCCCATCTGCCCCAGGACCCCGCGGTCTACCGCATGCTGCAGGAGGCCGACACCATCGGGGTGTTCCAGGTCGAGAGCCGCGCCCAGATGGCGACGCTGCCGCGCCTGCGCCCGGAGCGCTTCTACGACCTGGTGGTGCAGGTGGCGATCATCCGGCCCGGCCCCATCGTGGGCGACATGGTGCATCCCTATCTGCGCCGCCGCGCGGGCCGCGAGGCCATCACGGTGCCGCATCCGGACCTCGAGCCCATCCTGCGCCGCACGCTCGGCGTCCCGCTCTTCCAGGAGCAGCTGCTGCGCATGGCGATGGCCGCCGCCGGCTTCACCGGCGGCGAGGCCGAGGAGCTGCGCCGCGCCTTCGGGTTCAAGCGTTCGGAGCGCGCCATGAAGGAGGTGGAGGTGAAGCTTCGCGCGGGCATGGCCCGGAAGGGCATCGCAGGCGCCGCCGCCGAGGCCGTCATCGCCTCCATCACCGCGTTCGCGCTCTACGGCTTCCCGGAGTCGCACGCGGCCAGCTTCGCCCTGCTGGCCTACGGGAGCGCCTATCTCAAGACGCACCACCCGGCCGCCTTCTACGCCGCGCTGCTGAACAACCAGCCGATGGGCTTCTACGATCCCGCCACCATCGTCAACGACGCGGGCCGACACGGGCAGGTCATCCGTCCCCCCGACGTCAACTTCTCGGGCTGGCTGTGCACCATCGAAGATGTGGGCGAAGACGCGGGCGGTTCACCGGGATCGACCGGGGGGGCGGTGCGCCTGGGGCTGCGCTACGTGCGCGGCTTGCGCGAGGACGCGGGCCGACGGCTCGAGGCCGAGCGCGCGCGGCGGCCGTTCGACTCGGTCGAGGACGTGGTCCGGCGCGGCCGGCTCCGGCGCGACGAGGTGGCGCAGCTGGCGCGGGTGGGGGCGCTGGGCAGCCTGGAGCCGGAGCGCCGGGCGGCCCTCTGGGCGGCGGAGCGGGCGGGGCGGCCCGCGGGCGATCTCTACGAGGATCTGCCCGCCCCCCGCGAGGCCTCACCGCTCCGGCCCATGAGCGCGGAGGAGCGGCTGCTCGCCGACTACGACGGCACCGGCCTCACCCTCGGGCCGCACCCGATGGCGTTCCGGCGGGGCCGGCTCCTGCGCATGGGCGTGTCGCGGGCGGCGGATCTCGCCGCCTTCCGTCACGGGGCGTGGGTGAAGGTGGCGGGCGCGGTGGTGGTGCGCCAGCGGCCGGGCACCGCCAAGGGGTTCGTCTTCCTCAACCTGGAGGACGAGACCGGGCTGATCAACGTGATCGTCCGGCCCGCGCTCTTCCACCAGCACCGGCTCTCGCTGGTGAACGAGTCGTTCCTGCTGGTGGAGGGCACGCTGCAGCGGCAGGACAACGTCACCTCCGTCCGCGCCGAGCGGCTCGCCCCGCTCCGCCATCGCCTGGCGAGCGTGCCGTCGCACGATTTTCACTGAGCCCCTCCAGCGCGGCGAGGAACACGCGCAGCACCGGCGTGTCGGGCTTGTCGCGGCGCCGCACCACTCCCAGCCGCCGCACCAGCGCGGGCGCGAGCGGCCGCGTGACGAGCGCGCCCGCCCGCACCTCGTCCCGCACCGCGATCGCCGGGCTCACCGAGACTCCGAGCCCGGCGCCCACCAGCTTCTTGATCGCCTCCTCGTTGCCCAGCTCCATCACCACGTGCGGGCGCGCCCCGCCGCGGCGGAACCAGGCCTCGATCACGCGACGGATGTTGCCCCCGCGCTCGTAGAGGATGAGCGGCATCCGCGCCAGCTCCGCGGCGGTGAGCGCCCCCGGTCCGGGCCAGCGGTGGCCGGGCGGCCCCACCGCCACCAGCGGATCCCGGCGCAGCGGGGTGACCGCGAGCTGCCGGCCGGTGACCGGCAGCGTGACCAGCCCCACGTCGAGCTCGTTGGCCGCGACGGCGGCGGCGATCTCGGGGGCGTTGCCGGTCACCACGATCAGCTCGAGCTCCGGGTAGCGGTCCCGCAGCCGCCGCAGCAGCGGCGGGAGCAGGTGGATGCTCGCGGTGGCGCCGGTGCCGAGACGCAGGCGGCCCGCCACCACCCCGCGGAGCTGCCGCAGCGCCTCCTGGGCGCGGTCGAGCTCGGCGAACGCGCGCCCCGCGTGCTCCAGCAGCACGGTGCCGGCGCGGGTGGGGAAGGCCCGCTTGCCCACCCGCTCGAGCAGGGCGGTGCCGCAGCGGGCCTCGAGCTGCCGGATGTGGAGGCTGACCGCGGGCTGGCTCAGGCGCAGGCTCTCCGCCGCGCGCGAGAAGCTGCCGTGCCGGGCGATCTCGCGGAGGGTCCGCACGTGGGCGGGATTCAGGTCCATCGCATCGTGAAGTATTCCTGATCGTTTGAATGAGAACAATCTATTTCCCTTATGGGCGCCCCGCGGGCACACTGCGGGGCGGGAGGAAGCGCACACATGGCCGATGTCTCCATCCGACCCGCGACGCCCGAGGACGCCGCCGCGATCTGCACCATCTACAACCAGGGCATCGAGGACCGCATCGCGACCCTGGAGACCCAGCTGCGCTCGCCCGAGGAGCGGCGGCAGTGGATGGCCGCGCGCGGCCCGCGCCACCCGGTGGTGGTGGCCGAGACCGGCGGCCTCGTGGTGGGCTGGGGCAGCCTGAACTCGTTCAACCCGCGGCCCGCCTACGACCACGTGGTGGACCTCTCGGTCTACGTGGAGCGCGGCTGGCGCGGGCGCGGAGTCGGCCGCGCCCTCCTGCAGCACCTGCTGCCCCTCGCCGCGCGCATCGGCTACCACAAGATGGTGCTGGCCACCTTTCCCTACAACGAGGCCGGCGTGACGCTCTACCGCAAGATGGGCTTCACCCCGGTCGGGGTGTACCACGAGCAGGGCATGCTCGACGGGCGATGGGTCGACGTGCTGATCATGGAGCGCCTGCTCTGAGCTACGGCTGGACCGTCGTCGCCACCCTCTGCGTCACCGAGATCGTCTCCTGGGGCATCATGTACTACGCCTTCGCGGTGTTCCTCGCCGCGATGGAGGCCGACCTCGACGGCTCGCGGATCGCGATCACCGGAGCGTTCACCGCGGGCCTGACGGTGGCCGCGCTCGCCGCGCCGCCGGTGGGTCGCTGGCTCGACCGGCGCGGCCCCTGGGGACTCATGACGCTCGGCTCGTGCCTGGGCGCCGCGCTGACCGCCGCGTGGTCGCGGGTCCACGGCGTGACCTCACTCTACGCGGTGTGGCTGCTCATGGGCCTGGCCCTCGCGGCCACCCTCTACGAGCCCGCCTTCGGCGCGGTGGTGCGCTGGTTCCCCGCCGCGCATCGCGACCGCGCGCTGACGATCGTCACGCTGGCCGGCGCGCTCGCCAGCACCATCTTCATGCCGATCAGCGCGGGGCTCCTGGGGGCGTGGGGCTGGCGGCCGGCCGTGCTCGGCCTCGCCGCGATCCTGGCCGCGACCACGATCCCCCTCCACGCGCTGGTGCTGCGGCGGCAGCCCCCGCATCTCGCGGCCGCGGGCCGGCGCGGGGCGACGGCGGCGGGCCGGATCCCCGGCGTGCCGCTGCGGGCAGCCGCGCGCACCCCGGTCTTCTGGGTGCTGTCGGTCGCGTTCTTCATCAGCAACTTCGCCACCTCCGCGGTGACGCTGCACCTGATCCCCTACATGGTCGACAACGGGCGCGCGGCCGCCGCGGTGGCCATCGCCATCGGCTGGATGGGCGCGATGCAGATCCCCGGCCGGCTCGTGTTCATCGCGGTGGTGAGCCGCTTCGGCGCGCTGGGCGTGACCGTGGCGGTGTTCGTGGCCCAGGCCCTGGGCCTGGCCCTGGTCGCGCTCGCCCCGGGGCTGCCCGGCGGGCTCGTGCTCGTGATCGCGGTGCTGGGCGCGGCCAACGGCATGGCGACGCTCGCGCGCGCCACCACGCTCGCCGAGGTGTTCGGTCCCGCCCACTACGCCACCATCAGCGGCGCGGTGGCGCTCGGCGCCAACGGGGCCCGCGCGCTGGGGCCGGTGGGCGCCTCGCTGCTCCACGTGCTGCTCGGCGGCTACCGGGCGGTGTTCTGGTCGCTCGCGGGCGCGCTGGTGCTGGTGGGCGCGCTCGTCGCGGCCAGCGGGTGGCGCGGCGCGCGGGTCGAGGAGGTGGCCGGCCGCTAGCGCGCGGGTCTCCTGGGCGTTTGGGTTACGATAGGACTCTATGCTCGCGAGCTGGGGTCGGTTCGTCCATCGCTTCCGGTTCGCGGTGATCGCGGTCTCGCTGCTGAGCGTCGTCCCGTCGCTGTGGCTCATCGCCCACGGCGGTCGCCTCGCCACCGCCGACGTGCCCACCACGACCGAGTCGGGCCGCGCGCTCGACCTCATCGGCCGCGAGCTGCCCGGGCGTCCCCCGTCGTTCAGCCTGATCTTCAGCAGCGACCGCCTCCGCGCGACGGATCCCGCCTTCCGCCGCGACGTGGAGCGGGCCCTCGCGCCCCTGCGCGAGGACGACCGGGTGGCGCGGGTGGTGACCGCGTACGATCCGCCCGTCTACGACGCGTCGGTGCCGGCGGCGGCGATGATCTCGCGCGACGGCCGCCGCGCCCTCGCGGTGGTGGAGCTCAAGGGCGAGGCCGCCGCGTTCTCCTCGCTCGAGTTCTCGGTGCTGCCGCCCGACGTGTATCCCTCCCTGCGCGCGAAGGTGAAGACGGACACGCTGCAGGTGCTGCCGGTCGGCAACATCCCGCTCAACCACGACTTCACCGAGGTGACGCGCTCCGACCTGCACCGGGCCGAGCTGGTGATCCTGCCCCTGGTGGTGATCCTGCTCCTGCTGGTGTTCGGCTCGGTGGTGGCCGCGATGCTCCCGCTGCTGGTGGGCGCGCTCTCGATGGCGGGGGCCATCGCGGGGACGCTCCTGATGGCCCGCTACACGTCGGTGTCGGTGTACGCGCCGAACATCGTGACCATGATCGGGCTCGGAGTGGCCATCGACTACTCGCTGTTCATCGTGAGCCGGTTCCGCGAGGAGATCCGCCGCCGCCCCGGGCCGGAGGCCCTCGCGAGCACCATGGCCACCGCGGGTCGGGCGATCCTCTTCTCCGGCCTCACGGTGGCGATCGGCCTGCTCGGCATGGTGTTCCTCGGCCTCGGGAACATCGGATCCATCGGCTGGGCCGGCACGGTGGTGGTCTCGCTCGCGGTCCTCTACGCCCTCACGCTCCTGCCGGCCCTGCTCGCGATCCTGGGGCCGCGGGTGAACGCGCTCAGGCTGCCCTTCGTGCATCCCGAGCGCTCGCGCAAGGGCCGCGGGCTCTGGCACACGGTGGCGGTCACGGTGATGACGCACCCGTGGCCGGTGTTCCTCTCCGTCTCCGCGCTGCTGCTGATCCTGGGCGTGCCCTTCCTGCACCTGCAGGTGGGCTCGGGCGACGTCAACGCGCTGCCGCCGGAGGCGGTGTCCCGGCGCGGCGACCAGTCCCTGCGGGACAATTTCGCGGGCGGCGAGACCAACCGGGTCCTGGTGGTGGTGCGCTTCCCCGACGGCACGCCGCTCACCGCGGACCGGGTCGGCGCGCTCTACGACCTCAGCCGGTGGCTGGGCAAGCGGCCGAACGTGGACCGGGTGGAGAGCATCGTCGACCTCGACCCGAGCGTGACCCGCGAGCAGTACCAGCAGCTCGCGACCGCGCCCGCGGCCATGCGGCCCCCCGGCGTGCAGCAGCTCGTGCACCAGACCATCGGCGGCCGCCTCGCCCTGCTGGTGGTGGCCACGCCGCTCAAGCCGTCGAGCCCGGAGGCCCGCGCGCTGGTGGAGGAGATCCGGTCCTCCCATCCCGCGATGGGCGGCGAGGTGCTGGTGACCGGACAGACCGCGTTCGATCTCGACATCATCGACCTGGTCACCCGCCACGCCCCGCGCACGGTGGGCCTGGTGATGCTCGCGACCTACGTGGTGCTCTTCCTGCTGCTGGGCTCGGTCCTGCTCCCCCTGAAGGCGGTGATCATGAACGTGCTGTCGATCACCGCGTCCTACGGGGCGCTGGTGTGGATCTTCCAGGAGGGGCACCTGTCGAGCTGGCTCCACTTCAGCCCGGGCCCCATCCAGACCGCGACCCCGCTCATCATGTTCTGCTTCGTCTTCGGCCTCTCGATGGACTACGAGGTGCTGCTGCTGAGCCGGGTGCGCGAGGAATACGAGCGCTCCGGCGACACCGCCCACGCGGTGGCGGAGGCCCTCGAGTCGACCGGCCGCCTCATCACCGGCGCGGCCGCCATCATGGCCGCGGTGTTCTTCGGCTTCGCCACCGCGCGCTCGGTGATCATCCAGGCGGTCGGCGTCGGCATCGGGCTCGCGGTGGTGATCGACGCCACCATCGTGCGCGCGCTGCTGGTGCCCGCCACCATGCGCCTGATGGGGGACTGGAACTGGTGGGCGCCCGCGCCGCTGGCCTCGCTGTACCGCCGTCTCGGGCTCGCCGAGCGCAGCTCCGATGCCGAAGTCGTCCCCCGCTAGCCCGTCCCCGCTGATCCGGTATCGGGCGGAGGGCCCGGCCGGGGCCCCCGTCGCCACCGAGTACCGGGTCGGCCTCTGCGCGTGGCAGGACCGGAGCATGCTGGAGGACGGCTCCTTCTATCCCATCAAGAGCATGAACGCGGAGGAGCGACTCTGGTGGTACAGCCGGTTCTTCGACTGCGTGGAGGTCAACTCCACCTTCTACGCGCCGCTGGCCGCCCAGCACGCGGTGCAGTGGGTGAAGCGGACGCCGCCCGGATTCCTCTTCAGCGTGAAGGCCTACGCGCTGCTCACCGGCCACCATCTGGACGCGGCGCGGCTGCCGCCCGAGCTGGCGGCCCTCGTCCCCGCGCGGGCCCGCCCCGACGATCGCGGCCGCCTCGACAACGACGTGCTCGGCGAGGACGCGCGGGAGTGGGCCTTCGCGGCGTTCCGCGAGGGGCTGCAGCCGCTCGCCGACGCGGGCAAGCTCGGCTACGTGCTGTTCCAGATGGCGCCGTGGGTGAAGTACGGGGAGGCCGCGCTCGAGTACCTGGCAAGCCTGCCCGCGCGGCTGCCCGGCGTCACCATCGCGGTGGAGTTCCGCGACGCCTCGTGGCTGCCGGGCCACGCCGAGGAGACCCTGACGTGGCTGCGCGACCACGGGCTGACCTACGTCTCGGTCGACGCGCCCCGCACCCCCGCCTCGGTGGACGACACGGTGGCGCTCACCTCTCCCACCGCGGTGCTCCGCCTGCACGGCCGCAACCGCGAGGGCTTCATGAAGCAGCTGCGCGGGCAGGAGCCCACCGTGGCCGAAAAGTACGGCTATCTCTACTCGCGGAGCGAGCTGGCCGACATCGTGGCGCGCGGGCGCGCGCTGGAGGGACAGGCCCGGCGCGTCTTCTTCAAGCTCAACAACAACGTGGGCGACGCGCCCGCCATCAACGGCGAGGACATCCGCGAGCTGCTGGGGCAGGAGCCCGCGGACCGGGCGGAGGTGGAGCGCCAGTGGCGGCAGTGGCGGGCGCACCGGCGGAAGCGGATCGCCGCGCCCTGAAGCGGCCCCTGGATCGGCGATCGAGCAGCCCGCGGCGTTCGAGACGGTGATCGACGCCCAGGACCGCCCGCGCGCTCGGCCTCACGATGCCGCCGTCGCTTCTCGCGCGGGCGGATCAGGTGATCGAGTGACCCGGGCGGCCGCCGCCTCCGTCCGAATCCGCGTGCTAGAATGACGCATCTCAAGCGGGCGGAGGGCTGCCGGGTGCCGATCTACGAGTATGACTGCCAGGGGTGCCGACGCCGGGTCAGCCTGCTCATCCGCACCCTGCACGGCGGTGAGTCGCCTCGATGTCCGCGGTGCGGCAGCGCCCAGCTCTCCCGCCTCATGTCCCGCTTCGTGACCGTGAAATCCGAAGAAGCCCGTCTCGACGCCCTCTCCGATCCCGCCAGCTTCGGCGACCTCGACGAGAACGACCCCCGCAGCGTGGCGCAGTTCGTGAAGAAGATGGGCTCCGAGATGGGCGAGGACCTGGGGCCGGATCTCGACGAGGCCATGGACGAGGCGATGGCCGAGGGCGAGGGCGACGGCGACGAGCCCGCGATGGACGCGGGCGGCGCCGGCTCCGGGGACGACTCGGAGGCGCTCTGAGCGTGAAGGTCGAGGTCCACGCCGACGTCCAGGCGTTCGACGAGGCCCGCTGGAACGGCCTGCTGGACCGCGCCCGGCTGCCGTCGGTGTTCCTCACCTGGCAGTGGCAGACCGAGTGGAGCCAGGCCTTCGCGGCCGACCGGCCCCGGCAGATCCTCGCCGCCATCGACGCGGGAGGAGACCTCACCGGCCTGCTGCCGCTCTACGAGGAGGCGCCGGGCCGCTGGCGCCTCGTGGGCGGGGTCGACGTCTCCGACTACCTCGACCTGATCGCGCCCGACGGCCGCGAGGAGGAGGCCTGGCGCGCGCTGCTCGACCACTGCGCGGCAAGGCCGGTGGAGTGGGACCTGCACGGCATCCGCGCCGCCTCCGCCACCGCCACCATGATGCCCACGCTGGCCCCCGCCGCCGGGCTCACGTGCACCGTGGAGCGCGAGGACCGCTGCCCGCTGCTGGCGCTGCCCGCGACCTGGGACGAGTACCTCGCGCGCCTGTCCGGCAAGGACCGGCACGAGCTGCGGCGGAAGATGCGCCGGCTGGAGCGGGAGCTCCCGGGGGCGAGCAGCCGCTCGCACGCGACCGTGGACGGCTGGGACGAGGCCATGACGCGCTTCCTCGCGCTGCATCGCCTCTCCAAGGTGGGCAAGGCGCGCTTCATGGACGAGCGGATGGAGCGCTTCTTCCGCTCCGCCACCCGGCGGCTCGCCGCCGCGGGCTGGGCGCGCCTGTGGTTCCTCGACTTCGAGGGCGAGGCGGTGGCCGCGTTCCTGTGCCTCGAGTACGCGGGCAGCGTCGGCCTCTACAACTCGGGCTTCGATCCCGCGCGCGCGGTGCTCGCTCCCGGCATCGTGCTGCTGGCCCACGTGATCCGGGACGCCATCGAGCGCGGCGTCCCGGTCTTCGATTTCCTCCGCGGCGAGGAGCCCTACAAGTACGGCTTCGGCCCCTCGCCGGAGGACGTGCTCAACGTGCGGGTGGGGCCCTGATCCGGTCATGAAGCTCTCGGTCGCGATGCTGTCGGTGCACACCTGCCCCCTCGCCGCGCTCGGCGGGAAGGAGACGGGCGGCATGAACGTGTACGTGCGCCAGGTCGCGCGCGAGCTCGGCCGCATGGGCCTGCACGTGGACGTCTTCACCCGCTCGCAGAATCCGACCATCCCGCGGGTGGTCGAGCTGGGGCCGGGCGCGCGCGTGGTACACCTGCCCGCGGGCCCGGAGGCCCCGCTGGCGCGCGAGGCGGTGCACGCGCATCTCGAGCAGTTCGCGGCCGGGGTGGAGGAGTTCGCGCTCGAGCAGGGGCGCGGCTACGACCTGATCCACTCGCACTACTGGCTGTCCGGGGTGGCCGGCCTGCGCCTGCGGGAGGCCTGGGGCGCGCCCCTCGTGCAGATGTTCCACACCCTGGGGCGCCTCAAGAACGCGGTGGCCCAGACCGACGCGGAGCTCGAGCCCTCGCTGCGCCTCGACGAGGAGGCGCGGATCGTGGCCCACGCGGACCGCATCGTGGCCGCCAACGTGGTCGAGCGCGCGCACCTGGTCTGGCACTACGGCGCGCGCACCGAGCGCATCGCGGTGATCCCGTGCGGGGTCGACACCGATCTGTTCCAGCCGATGGACCCCGCCAAGGCCAAGGACCTGCTGGAGCTGCCGCCCGATCCGCTGCTGCTCTACGTCGGCCGCCTGCAGCCGATCAAGGGGCTGGACACGCTGCTGGAGGCGATGCCCGCGGTGCCGGAGCCGGCGCGCCTGCTGATCGTCGGCGGCGAGCAGGACGCGCACGAGAGCGCGCACGGCGCCGCGCTTCGCGGGCGCCTCGCCGCCCTCGGCCTCGAGCGCCGCGTGCACTTCCTGAGCGCCCAGCCCCAGCGCCGCCTGCGGCTCTTCTACGCGGCCGCCGACGCCACCGTGGTGCCGTCGTACTACGAGTCGTTCGGCATGGTCGCGCTGGAGGCGATGGCGTGCGGCAGCCCGGTGGTCGCGTCGCGGGTGGGGGGCCTCACCACCACCGTGCAGGACGGGGTGACCGGCCGTCTCGTGCCCGAGGGCGACGCGCCCACCCTCGCCGCCGCCATCACCGGGCTGCTGCTCCGGGGATCCGAGCGGCGCCGGCTCGGCCAGCAGGCCACGAGATGGGCGGCCGAGCACCGCTGGCCGTGCGTGGCGGAGGCGGTGTGCCGACTCTACTCGGAGCTGCGCGCGGGAGCCCGCGAGCACCTGGCGCACGCGCGCTGCAGGAGCTGACATGGCGACTCGACGCGATGCGGTGACGGTCAACGGGCGGTCGTACGCGTGGCCCGATCGCCCGCTGGTCGTGATGTGCATCGACGGGTGCGAGCCCGACTACGTGCGGCAGGCCGTCGCCGCGGGCGCCATGCCGTACCTCGCGGACGCGCTGCCCCGCGGGAGCGAGCGCCTGGCCGACTGCGTGGTGCCGAGCTTCACGAATCCGAACAACCTCTCGATCGTGACCGGGGTGCCGCCCGCGGTGCACGGCATCTGCGGCAACTACTTCTTCGATCGCGACGCGGGCGCCGAGGTCATGATGAACGACCCGCGCTATCTGCGCTGCGGCACCATCCTGGCCGCGTTCTCGGACGCGGGCGCGCGGGTGGCGGTGGTGACCGCCAAGGACAAGCTGCGGGCGCTGCTGGGCCACCGCATGTCCGGCGTCTGCTTCTCCGCCGAGAAGGCGGACCGGACCACCGCGGCCGAGCACGGCATCGCGGACGCCCTGGGGCTGGTGGGGATGGCGTTGCCCTCGGTGTACAGCGCCGAGCTCTCCGAGTTCGTGTTCGCGGCGGGGGTGAAGCTGCTGGAGTCGATGCGTCCGGACATCATGTACCTCTCCACCACCGACTACGTGCAGCACAAGCACGCGCCCGGCTCCGCGGCCGCCAACGAGTTCTACGGGATGATGGACGGCTACCTCGCGAAGCTGGCCGCCCTCGGCGCCACCCTGGCCATCACCGCCGACCACGGCATGAACGCCAAGACGGACGCGGCCGGCCTGCCGCGGGTGATCTACCTGCAGGACGTGCTCGACGGCTGGTTCGGCGCCGGGCGGGCCCGCGTGATCCTGCCGATCACCGACCCCTACGTGGTGCACCACGGGGCCCTCGGCTCCTTCGCCACCGTGTACCTGCCGGATGGCGCCGACGCCGAGCGCACTCGCGACCGGGTCGCGGCACTGCCCGGGATGGAGGTGGTGCTGGGCCGCGAGGCGGGCTGTCGCCGCTTCGAGCTGCCACCCGACCGGGTGGGCGATCTCATCGCGGTCTCGGAGCGCCACGTGGTGATCGGCACCAGCGAGAAGCGCCACGACCTCTCCGGCCTCGATGCGCCCCTCCGCTCCCACGGCGGCATCAGCGAGCAGCGCGTGCCGCTCCTGCTGAGCCGCCCGACCCCCGGCCTCTCCGCCGACCAGCGCCTCCGGAACTTCGACGTGTTCGACGTCGCGTTGAACCACGTCGCGTGAGGGCCGAGACGGTCTACCTCTTCAGGCACTTTCATCTGCGGGGGCCCAGAGATGGTCCCCGCACTCCCCCCACGGCGGACAACCCGCTGGTTCCCTGGTGACCGGGCGCGCGCGCGTCGTCATCGTCGGCGGCGGGATCGTCGGCACCAGCGTCGCGTATCACCTGACCAGGCTCGGCTGGCAGGACGTGGTGCTGCTGGAGCAGGGGAGCCTGTCCGGCGGCACCACCTGGCACGCGGCCGGGCTCGTGGGCCAGCTGCGCTCGTCGAGCAACCTCACCCGTCTCATCCGGTACAGCGTCGACCTCTACCGCCGGCTCGAGGCCGAGACCGGTCAGTCCACCGGCTGGAAGCAGTGCGGGAGCGTGAGCGTGGCGCGGACCGCCGAGCGGATGATCCAGCTGCGCCGGAACGCGTCGGTGGCCAACGCCTACGGCATCGAGGCGCACGTGATCTCGCGCGAGGAGGCGGGGCGCCGGTATCCCGTCATGCGCACCGACGACCTGGTCGGCGCGGTGTGGATCCCGGGGGACGGCAAGGCCAATCCCGCCGACGTGACCCAGGCCCTCGCCCGCGGCGCCCGCGCGGGCGGCGCCCGGCTGCGCGAGGGGGTGAAGGTCACCGGCGTGCGCATCGAGCGCGGCGCGGTGGCGGGCGTCGAGACCTCCGAGGGGCCGATCGCGACCCGCATCCTCGTCAACTGCGCGGGCATGTGGGCCCGCGAGCTGGGCCGCATGAGCGGGGTGGCGATCCCGCTCCACGCCTGCGAGCACATGTACATCGTGACCCAGCCGATTGCGGGCGTCGCGCCGGACCTGCCGGTGCTGCGCGATCCCGACGGGCACGTCTACGTGAAGGAGGAGGTGGGCGGCCTCCTGATGGGCGGCTTCGACCCCTGGGCGAAGCCGTGGGGAATCGACGGCATCCCGGAGCCGTTCGTCTTCCAGACGCTGAAGGAGGACTGGGAGAAGTTCGAGATCCTGATGACGAACGCGGTGCAGCGCCTGCCCGCGCTCGAGCACGCGGAGGTGCGGCGGTTCCTCAACGGGCCGGAGTCGTTCACCCCCGACAACTACTTCATCCTGGGCGAGGCGCCGGAGGTGCGCCGCTACTACGTGGGCGCCGGCTTCTGCTCGGGCGGCATCGCGGCCGCGGGCGGGGCGGGACGCGCGCTCGCCGAGTGGATCGTCGAGGACCGGCCGCCGATGGATCTCTGGCCGGCCGACCCCCGCCGGTTCGCCCCGTTCCACGCCGACCCCCGGTTCCTGCGCGAGCGGGTGAGCGAGGTGGTGGGCGTGCACTATCACATCGCGTTCCCGAACCGCGAGCTCACCAGCGGGCGCGGGCTGCGCCGCTCGCCGCTCCACGAGCGGCTCCGGGCCCGCCGCGCCGCCTTCGGGGCCAAGATGGGCTGGGAGCGCGCGAACTGGTTCGCCCCGGAGGGCGTGGAGCCGGAGCCGGTCTACTCCTTCGGCCGGCAGAACTGGTTTCCCCACGCGGCCGCCGAGCACCGGGCGGCCCGCGAGGCGGTGGCCGTGTTCGACCAGTCCTCGTTCGGCAAGCTCCTGGTGGAAGGAGCGGACGCGGAGGCCGCGCTCCAGCGCCTGTGTGCGAACGACGTGGGCGTGCCGCCCGGCCGCGTGGTCTACACCGGCATGCTGAACGAGCAGGGCGGCTACGAGAGCGACCTCACCGTCACCCGCCTGGCGCGCGACGCCTACCTGGTGGTCACCGGAGCGGCCCAGCGCACACGCGACCTCGACTGGACCCGCCGTCACCTGCCGGAGGGCGCGCGCGTCGGCGTCACCGACGTCACCGAGGCGTGGGCGGTGCTCGGCCTCATGGGGCCGCGCTCCCGGGAGCTCCTGGCGCGGGCCAGCGGGGCGGCCCTCGACAACGCCGCGTTTCCCTTCGGCGCCTCGCGCGAGATCCGGATCGGCCCGGCCACCGTGCGGGCCTCCCGCATCACCTATGTGGGCGAGCTGGGCTGGGAGCTCTACGTGAAGCCGGAGGACGCGCCGGGCGTGTACGATGTGCTCGGGGAGCGGGGCGGAGACCTCGGCCTGCGGGACGCCGGCTACTACGCGATGGAGTCGCTGCGCTGCGAGAAGGCGTACCGCGCGTGGGGGCGGGAGCTCACGATCGAGGACACCCCCTGGGAGGCGGGTCTGGGCTTCGCGGTGCGGCTCGACAAGGCGACGCCGTTTATCGGCCGGGAGGCGCTCCGGGCCCAGCGGGGGCGGCCGCTCGCCAAGCGGCTGCTCACGTTCGTGCTGGAGGATCCCGCGGCCGTGCCCTGGGGCGACGAGCCCATCCTGCGCGACGGGCGCGTGGTGGGCGCGGTGACCTCGGCCGCCTTCGGCCACACGCTGGGGCGCGGGGTGGCGATGGGCTACGTGCGCGACGAGGCCGGCGTGGACGAGCGCTACGTCGCCGAGGGTCGCTTCGCCCTGGACATCGGGGGCGAGCGGGTGCCGGCGCGCGCGGGTCTGGCCGCGCCGTACGATCCGCAGGGCGTGCGCATCAAGGGCTGAGCGGGCCGACGGCCCGGAAAGGAATCGAGCGCCAATGGACCGGACGCGCCGCGAGCCGCTGCTCCTGACCCCCGGCCCGCTGACCACCACCGCGGCCACCAAGGAGGCGATGCTCCGCGACTGGGGCTCGCGCGACGGCGACTTCATCGCCATGAACGCCCGGGTGCGCCGCCGGCTGCTGGAGGTGGTGTCGGGCGACGGCAGCCACGTGTGCGTGCCGCTGCAGGGCAGCGGGACCTTCATCGTAGAGGCCATGATCGGCACGCTGGTGCCGCCGACCGGCAAGCTCCTGGTGCTGGTCAACGGCGCCTACGGCCGCCGCATGGTGCGGATCTGCGGGTACTACCGGCGCGCCTGCGCGGCGCAGGAGACCCCGGAGGACCGGCCGGTGGACCCCGCGGCCCTCGACACCGCGCTCGCCGCCGATCCCGGCATCACCCACGTGGTGGTGGTGCACTGCGAGACCACCTCGGGGGTGCTGAACCCGGTGGAGGAGATCGCGGCGGTGGTCGCCCGGCGCGGCCGGCGGCTGCTGATCGACGCCATGAGCGCGTTCGGGGCGCTGCCCCTGGACGCCCGCCGGGTGCCGTTCGACGCGGTGGTGGCCTCCGCCAACAAGTGCCTGGAAGGGGTGCCCGGGGTGGGCTTCGCGATCGTGCGCCGCGAGGCGCTGGAGGAAGCGCGCGGGCAGGCGCCCTCGCTGAGCCTCGATCTCCACGACCAGTGGACCGCGATGGAGAAGAACGGGCAGTGGCGCTTCACGCCGCCCACGCACGTCATCGCGGCGCTCGACCGCGCGCTCGACCAGCACGCGGCCGAGGGCGGCGTGGCCGGGCGGGGGGCGCGCTACCGCCGCAACTGCGCGGTGCTGGTGGCGGGGCTGCGCGCGCTGGGCTTCCAGACGCTGCTGCCCGACGCGCTCCAGGCCCCGATCATCGTGACCGTGCGCATGCCGGCCGATCCCCGGTTCCACTTCGAGACGTTCTACGAGCGCCTGGCCCGGCGCGGCTACGTCATCTATCCGGGCAAGCTCACGGTGGCCGACAGCTTCCGCATCGGCTGCATCGGTGCGCTCGGCGAGGCCGAGATGCGCGGGGTGCTCGAGGCCATCCGCGAGGTGATGGGCGAGCTGGGCGTCGCCTCCGGCGCGCCGGCCGCCGAGTAGGAGAGACCACCATGCGCTGGACGCGCGGGAACCGCAGCGGCGACATCGAGGACCGGCGCGGCGAGGGCGGCGGCGGCTTCGGCGGCGTGCGCATCGGCGGGGGCAGCATCGGCATCGGCGGCGCCGCCGTCCTGCTCATCCTGAGCCTCCTCTTCGGTCAGAACTTCTTCGCCCTGCTGGGCGACGGCGAGATGGCACCGGGGCCGGGCGGCGGCGGCCAGTCCGCGCCCCCGCGGAAGGCCTCGCCGGCCGAGGAGGAGCTGGCCGACTTCGTCTCGTTCGTGCTCGACGACGTGCAGGCCACCTGGACGCGCGAGTTCGCGCAGCTGGGGCGCGAGTACGAGCGCGCGCGGCTGGTCCTGTTCACGGACGTGACCCGCTCGGGCTGCGGCACCGCGGACGCGGCGGCCGGACCGTTCTACTGCCCCGAGGACCGGAAGGTGTACATCGACCTGGGCTTCTACAACGAGCTGCGGAACCGCTTCGGCGCGCCGGGCGACTTCGCGCAGGCCTACGTGCTCGCCCACGAGATCGGTCACCACGTGCAGCACCTGCTGGGCCTCACCGACCAGGTGCGCGCCGGCCAGGAGCGGAATCCCGCGCGCGCCAACGCGCTCTCGGTGCGCCTCGAGCTGCAGGCCGACTGCCTGGCCGGCATCTGGGCGCACTCCACCAACGACCGCCGGCTGCTCGAGGAGGGCGACGTGGAGGAAGCGCTCGGCGCCGCGTCCGCGGTGGGCGACGATCGCATCCAGCGGCAGGCCGGCGGGCGGGTGAGCCCCGAGACGTGGACGCACGGCTCCGCGCGCCAGCGCGCGGGGTGGTTCCGGCGCGGCCTCGAGTCGGGCCGGGTGCAGGCGTGCGATACCTTCCGCACCGCGCTGCCCGGCGTCGAGGAGCGCGCTCCGCTGCGCGGCCGCTGAGCGGGCGGGCGCGGCCGGCCCGCGGGGGTGTGTTAGACTCCCGCCGGATGGAGGTCCTGCTCGACGTCCGTCGTCTTCGCACCCACTTCCATACCTCGGCCGGAGTCGTCCGCGCCGTGGATGGCGTGTCGTGGGACGTGCGCAAGGGGGAGACGGTCGCGCTCGTCGGCGAGTCGGGCTGCGGCAAGTCGGTCAGCGCGCTTTCCGTGATGCGCCTGGTGGCGGCCCCCGCGGGCCGCATCGTCGACGGGGAGATCATCTTCAAGGGCCGCAACCTCCTCGACCTCAGCGAGGAGGAGATGCGCCAGGTGCGGGGGCGCGAGATCGGCATGGTCTTCCAGGAGCCGATGACCTCGCTGAACCCGGTGCTCAGCATCGGGCGCCAGCTCACCGAGACGGTGGAAACCCATCTGGGGATGACCCCCGCGCAGGCGGAGGCGCGCGCGGTGGAGCTGCTCGCCCTCGTGGGCATCCCGGACGGGGCCCGCCGGCTGCGGCAGTACCCGCACCAGTTCAGCGGCGGGATGCGCCAGCGGATCATGATCGCGATGGCGCTGGCGTGCAATCCGGCGCTGGTGCTGGCCGACGAGCCCACCACCGCGCTCGACGTCACCATCCAGGCCCAGATCCTGGAGCTGATGAAGAGCCTGTCCCGGCGCCTCGGGGCGGCCATCATGATGATCACCCACAACCTCGGGGTCGTGGCGCGGTACGCGGACCGGGTGAACGTCATGTACGCGGGCAAGATCGTGGAGCGCGCGACCGCCCGCGAGCTCTACGCCAACCCGCGCCATCCCTACACGCTGGGGCTGCTGCGCTCGGTGCCGCGGCTGGACGAGCCGCGCCGGGCGCGCCTGCAGCCGATCCCGGGCCAGCCGCCGGACCTCTCGCGCCTGCCCGCCGGATGCTCCTTCGCCCCGCGCTGCGCCTACGCGATCGACCGCTGCCGCGTGGAGGAGCCGCCGCTCGAGCCGGTCGGCGCCGAGCACGTGTCGGCGTGCTGGCTCGCCAGGGACCTGCCCACCCTGACGCCCGCCTGCGTCGCCTCGTGAGCACGAGCGAGCCGATCCTCCGCGTCACGAACCTGGTGAAGCACTTCACGGTCGGGGGCGGCCTGTTCGGCGGCCCCGCCGCCACCGTGAAGGCGGTGGACGGGGTGAGCTTCGAGATCCAGCGCGGCGAGACCCTCGGGCTGGTGGGGGAGTCGGGCTGCGGCAAGACCACCACCGGGCGCTGCATCCTGCGGCTCGAGACCCCGACCAGCGGCGAGGTGATCTTCGAGGGCCGCGACCTGGCGAAGCTCTCGGACTCCGAGCTGCGCGGGCTGCGGCGCCGGATGCAGGTGATCTTCCAGGACCCCTACAGCTCGCTGAACCCCCGGATGACGGTGGGCCAGATCATCGCCGAGCCGCTGGCCGTTCACGGCATCGTCCCGGACCGGGCCGCGCGCGCGGCCCGCGTCCAGGACCTGCTGCGGCACGCCGGACTGCTGCCCGCCATGGCCCGCCGGTACCCGCACGAGCTCTCGGGCGGGCAGCGCCAGCGGGTCGGCATCGCCCGGGCCCTGGCCATGGAGCCGAGCCTGATCATCTGCGACGAGCCGGTCTCGGCGCTGGACGTCTCCATTCAGGCCCAGATCATCAACCTGCTGGAGGAGCTCCAGGCCCAGTTCGGGCTGACCTACCTGTTCGTGGCCCACGACCTCTCGGTGGTCCGGCACATCTCCGACCGGGTGGCGGTGATGTATCTGGGCAAGATCATGGAGCTCACCGACCGGAAGTCGCTCTACGAGGACCCCCAGCACCCGTACACGAAGGCCTTGCTCTCCGCGGTACCGATCCCGGACCCGTCCGTGGAGGCCGGACGGGAGCACGTGGTCCTGGGCGGGGAGGTCCCGAGCCCGCTCAACCCGCCGTCCGGCTGCGTGTTTCACCCCCGCTGTCCCATCGCCATCCCGGAATGCCGGACGGCTGTGCCCGAGCTGCGCACCATCAAGCCCGGCCACCAGGCGGCCTGCATCCGGGTGTAGCGATGGGCCCTTGCCTTGACACCGCAGGGGACGCGCCGCTAAAGTAGCGAAACTTGAAACCGGAACCCCCCTTCGACGATTGATTCACCAAACGGTTCGGTCGCCCACCTTAGTGGGGAGGTGCCTCATGCGCCCAGGTCGCTGGTGGCTGTGGTTGCTGCTCGTCGGAACCCTTCTTGGTCTGACCATGGGACCGGCGATCCCCGCCGGGGCCCAGGACAAGCCGCGATACGGCGGCGAGCTCGTGTACGTCGTGCCCTCGGAGCCGCCGTCCTACGACGCGCACGCCGAGGAGACGTTCGGCGTCATCCATCCGATCGCCCCGCACTACAACCTGCTCCTCCGCGTGGACCCCTTCGACAAGACGGGAACCAAGCCGGTGGGCGACCTGGCCGAGTCGTGGACGATCTCCAAGGACGGCCTGGTCTACACCTTCAAGCTGCGGCGCGGGGTGAAGTTCCACGACGGCAGCGAGATGACGTCGAAGGACGTCAAGGCGTCCTACGACAAGATCATCTTCCCGCCGCCCGGGGTGAAGTCGCTGCGCAAGGAGTCGTACCGGTCGGTCGAGGTGGTCGAGGCGGCCGACCCGTACACGGTCCGCTTCCGCCTGAAGTACCCCGAGGCCTCGCTGCTGCTGAACCTGTCGTCGCCGTGGAACTGGATCTACAAGGCGGACATCCTCGCCAAGGACATCCACTGGTACGAGACCCACGTGATGGGCACCGGGCCCTTCACGTTCGTGGAGCACGTCAAGGGCTCGCACTGGGTGGGCAAGAAGAACCCGAACTACTGGGACAAGGGCAAGCCCTACCTCGACGGCTACCGGGCCATGTTCATGAGCTCGTCGGCCGCGCAGGTGGCGGCCATCCGCGGGGAGCGCGCGCACATCCAGTTCCGCGGCTTCAGCCCGCCGGAGCGCGACCAGCTGGTCTCCGCGCTCGGCAACAAGATCACGGTGCAGGAGAGCCCGTGGGACTGCCTGAACTTCGTCTCGATGCACCATGAGAAGAAGCCGTTCGACGACAAGCGGGTGCGCCGGGCCCTCTCGCTGGCGCTGGACCGCTACGAGGCGTCCCAGAAGCTGTCCAAGATCACGATCGTCAAGGACGTGGGAGGCATCCAGGTCCCGGGCACGCCGTTCGCCACCCCGCCCGCGGAGCTCGAGAAGCTGGCCGGCTACGGCCGTGACATCAACGCCAACCGCGCGGAGGCCAAGCGGCTCCTGCGCGAGGCGGGGGTGCCGGATGGCTTCTCCTTCACGTTCAAGAACCGCGGCATCCCGCATCCCTACGAGCCCATCGGGATCTGGCTCGTGGACCAGTGGCGGCAGATCGGCCTCAACGTGAAGATCGAGACCATCGAGGCCTCCGCCTATCACCCGATGCTCAAGCGCGGCGACTTCGACGTCGCGATGGACTTCCAGTGCGGCTTCATCGTGGAGCCGGACCTCGATCTGGTCCGGTTCGTCAGCACGTCCGACGCCAACTACGGCAAGCACAAGGACAAGGTCATCGACGAGCTCTACCAGAAGCAGGCTCGGGCCACCGACCCCGAGGACCGGAAGAAGTACATCCGCCAGCTCGAGAAGCGCCTGCTCGACGAGGAGGCGCACGTGATCTACACGCTGCAGTGGCACCGCATCATTCCGCACAGCTCGAAGGTGCACGGCTGGACGATCACCCCCAGCCACTACCTGAACAACATGCTGGACACGGTCTGGCTGTCGGAGTAGACGTCCCCCGCGGGCCCGGGCCGGCGACGGCGCCGGTCCGGGCCCGCTCACGGGTGCTCTGACATGTGGAAGTACCTCCTGAAGCGGTTCCTGCTGATGTTCCCCACCCTCATCGGGGTGGCGGTGGTCACCTTTCTCCTGATCCGGGTCATCCCGGGCGACGTGGTGGAGCTGCGCCTGTCGGGTGACCGCGGCGCCGCCAGCCAGGCCGCCATCGACGCGGAGCGCGCCCGCTTCGGCCTCGACCAGCCCATCTGGAAGCAGTTCGTGACCTGGATGTCGGGGGTGGCGCGGCTCGACTTCGGCACGTCGATGTGGACCGGCTCGCCGATCTGGGACGAGATCAAGCTGCGCTTCGCCCTGTCCCTGCAGGTGGCGGTCATGGCGACGCTGGTCGCCGTGCTCCTCGCGGTGCCGCTGGGGCTGCTCGCGGCCCTGCGGCAGGACAGCTGGGTGGACTACGCGGTGCGGGTGTTCTCCATCGCCGGGCTCGCGTGCCCGTCATTCTGGCTCGGGATCCTGATGATCCTGGGCTTCCTGGTGATCTTCAAGTGGCTGCCGCCCATGGTCTACACCCCGTTCTGGGTGAACCCGTGGCAGAACCTGCAGCAGCTCATCTGGCCCGCGCTCGCGGTCGGCTACCGCTACTCCGCGGTGGCCACCCGCATGACCCGCTCCGCGATGCTCGAGGTGCTGCGCGAGGACTACGTGCGCACCGCGCGGGCCAAGGGGCTGATGCAGCGCCTGATCCTCATCCGTCACGCCCTCAAGAACGCGATGCTGCCGGTGCTCACCGTCATCGCGCTCGAGTTCGCGTTCCTCATCGGCGGCCTGGTGGTGACCGAGCAGGTCTTCAACCTGAACGGGATCGGCCTGCTCTTCGTGCAGGCGGTGGCCCATCGCGACTACACCCTGATCCAGGCCCTGGTGATGCTGGTGGCCGGGATCTTCATCTTCGTGAACTTCGCCATGGACGTCATGTACGCGTGGCTCGATCCCCGCATCCGCTACCGGTAGACCATGGCCATCAGCCACCCGATCGAGCAGACCGCGCCCGTCGCCGAGCCGACCGCGGTCGGGGCCGCCTGGGCGGCGATCCGGGACTTCGCACGGCGGCGCACGCTGGGTGCGGTGGGCGCGGTGGTCGTGCTCGTCATGATCGTGGTGGGCGTGTCCGCCAACGTGCTCGCGCCCTACGACCCGGTGGCGGTGGACTTCGGGGCGATGCTGGCCGGGCCGAGCGCGGCCCACTGGCTCGGCACCGACGCCTTCGGGCGCGACGTGCTCTCGCGGCTCATCTTCGGCTCGCGCACCGCGCTGCTGGTGGGCTTCGGGGCCGCGATGATCGGGGCCACCGTGGGTGCGGTGCTCGGGGTGGGCAGCGCGTACTTCGGCGGGCGCGTGGACCTCTACCTGCAGCGGCTGATGGATGTCTTCCTGTCGTTCCCGCTGATCATCCTCGCGCTCGCGCTGGTGGCGATCCTGGGCAACACCATCCCGAACGTGATCATGGCCATCACGATCCCCATGATCCCCCGCGCCGCGCTGGTCATCCGCTCCTCGGCGCTGACGATCCGGGAGATGCCGTACGTCGATGCCGCGAGGGCGGCGGGCTTCGGCCACCTGCGCATCATCCTCCGGCACATGCTGCCGAACGTGGTCGCCCCGTATCTGATCATGCTCACCGCGTTCCTCAGCCAGGCCATCCTGCTCGAGTCGTCGCTGTCGTTCCTGGGGCTCGGGGTGCAGGAGCCCACGCCCGCCTGGGGGCTCATGCTCCGCGGCGCGGCGGTGGATTTCGCGGAGGCCGCGCCCTGGATGGCGCTCTTCCCGGGCCTCGCGATCAGCCTCGCGGTGTTCGCGTTCAACCTCTTCGGCGACTCCCTGCGGGACGCCCTCGACCCCAAGCTCCGCACGCTCTAGGACGGGCGGAACATTCTTGACACCTGTTGTGCAAGTTGGTAGAAGTACTTGGGTTTCGGACCGTTTCCCCCGGGTTGCAGTTAACAGGAGGCCGGAATGGCGTATATCATCGCTGAACCCTGCATCAACGTGAAGGACAAGGCCTGCGTCGAAGTCTGCCCCGTGGATTGCATCTACGAGGGCGACACGATGCTCTACATCCACCCGGATGAGTGCATCGACTGCGGCGCGTGCGAGCCGGTCTGCCCGGTCAAGGCCATCTTCGCGGAGGACGAGACGCCGGCCAACTGGAAGCACTTCATCGAGCTGAACAAGCAGTTCTTCAAGGACAACCCGGGCGTCAAGCCGGCCACCAAGTCCTAGCCCACTCGCGACCGATCGTCAGTCACCGGGAACCCGCGCGCGGCGGGTTCCCGATTTTTTTGTGCGTGCCCACGGCCGGCGGCAGCGCCCGCCGAGCCCTGCACACGCACCGGTGCACGGCCGGTCCGACGGCGCGCGAATGTCGCGCGCGTTTCGCGCGCGCGGCGCGGAGGGCGCGTGGCACATCGCTTGCGATGAGACGCCGGCATGACGACCATCCTGCTGCCCGCTCCCGAGCCCGCTCCCCGTCCCTCGCTGCCGCGCCTGCCCAAGGGCCTCTCGAGCGCCGGGTCGGCGCCCGAGGCGCCCGCGCGCCCGCTGCCCGGCTTCCACGGCGCGGTCTCCGACTTCAAGCGGCGCCTGCTCGAGGCCACGCTCACCCAGGCCGGCGGCAACCGCACGCGCGCGGCCCGCGCCCTGGGACTGCAGCGCACGTATCTCCTGCGCCTCATCCGCGAGTTCGAGATCCGCGTGCCGCCGCCCGCGACGCCGCCGCGCCGCGGAGAGGCGCCCGCCGCGCTGCCTTGACACCCGCGCACGGGCCGGTTGAAATGGGCCCGTGACCGACGTGTGGATCGCCGGAGCGGGCATGACCCGCTTCGGACGGCGCGACGAGAACCTCCCCGACCTCATGGCCGAGGCGGCGCTGATCGCCATGAGGGACGCCGGCGTGGAGCAGCCGGACGCGCTGGTGGTGGCCGCGATGAACCCGGAGGAGTTCACCGGGGAAGGCAACTACGGCTCGCTGCTGGGCACCCGCCTCGGCCTCTCCCGCGTGCCCGCGATCCGGGTCGAGACCGCCACCTCCTCGGGGGTCGCCGCGGTGTACGCGGCCTTCGCGGCCATCGCGTCGGGGCTGCACCGGTCGGTCCTGGTGGTGGGCGGCGAGAAGATGACCCACATGGCGACGCCGCGGGCCTCCGAGATCATCGGCCGCTCCATCGACGCCCACGAGCGGAGCTACGGCACGACGATGCCGGCGCTGGCCGGGCTCATCACGCGCGCGCTGATGCACCGGCGCGGCGTCACCCTGCGCGAGATCTCGCAGGTCGCGGTCAAGAACCACGCCCACGGCGCCCTCAACCCCTTCGCCCACTTCCAGGAGCCGGTGAAGCTGGAGGCGGTGATGGAGAGCCGGCTGGTGGCCGACCCGCTGCGGCTCTTTCACTGCTGCCCGATCTCCGACGGCGCCGCCGCGCTGCTGCTGACCTCGGACGCGGCGGGCTGGCCCCGCCGGGTGCGGATCGCGGGCATCGGGCAGGGGGCCGACACGATCGCGGTGCGCTACCGGAGCGACCTCACCACGTTCGCGGCCACCCAGGCCGCGGCCCAGGCCGCCTACCGCATGGCCGGCTTCGGCGCCGAGCGGGTGGAGGTGGCCGAGATCCACGACGCCTTCACCCCGTTCGAGCTGATCTCGCTGGAGGACACCGGTCTGGTGCCGCCCGGCAAGGCCGGGCGCGCCACGCTCGACGGCGAGACCGCGCTGGGTGGGCGGCTGCCGGTGAACCCGTCCGGCGGCCTCAAGGCCCGCGGCCATCCGCTGGCGGCCACCGGCATCTCGCAGCTCGTGGAGCTCACCTGGCAGCTCCGCGGCACCGCGGAGGGCCGGCAGGTCCCCGCGCGCGTGGGGCTCGCTCAGTCCATCGGTGGGCTCGCCACCAACAACTGGGTGACGCTGGTGGAGGTGCGCCGCTGATGGCCCAGGAGCTGCCGGCCTCCCGCTGCCCGCGCTGCCGTCGCATGGTGGTGCCGCCGGCGAGCCTCTGCCCGGATCACCCGGTGAAGATGGAGGCCGCGGCGCTCCCCCCGCTGGGCGAGGTGGTGTCGTTCACCACGCTGCACTCGCCGCCCGAAGGCTTCCGGGCCCCGCTGCACCTGGCCCTGGTGGAGCTGGAGGGCGGCGCGCGGCTCTTCTGCCACGGCACCGCCACCGAGGGGGTCAAGATCGGCTCCCGGGTCTCGGTGGAGGCGGTCGACGCGGTGTACTACTTCTCGAACATGGGGTTCACGGACCGGGCGCGCCTCTTCTGGCGGCGCGCCGGGGCGCGCGGCGAGCGCATCGCCGCCATCGGCAAGAGTGTCGTCAAAGGCGTCTGGAACAGGAGGCCCCGTGGCCAAGACCAAGGCTAGCTCCCCAAAGACCGCTCCGCGCCGGGCCTCGCGCTCCGCCGCGGCCCGCCGCGCCCGGCCGCCGCTCTCCGGCGTCCGCGTGATCGACATGACGCGCGTGCTGGCCGGGCCCTTCTGCACGATGTCGCTCGGCGACATGGGGGCGGAGGTGATCAAGGTCGAGGAGCCCGGCAAGGGCGACGACACCCGCGGCTGGCCGCCGTTCGTCAACGGCGAGGCCACGTACTTCCTGTCGGTCAACCGCAACAAGAAGAGCCTCGCGCTGGATCTCAAGACCCCGGAGGGGCAGGACATCCTGCGCCGCCTGCTCGCCTCCGCCGACGTGGTGGTGGAGAACTTCCGGCCCGGCACCATGGAGCGGCTCGGCTTCGGCTACGAGGCGCTACGCAAGACCAATCCGCGCCTCATCTACTGCTCCATTTCGGGCTTCGGGGAGAGCGGGCCCGAGGCGCACCGGCCGGGCTACGATCTGATCGTGCAGGGCGAGTCCGGCGTGATGGACATCACCGGCTTCCCGGACGGGCCGCCGGTGAAGGTGGGCAACTCGATCGGCGACCTGGTGGCCGGGATGGCCGCGGTGCAGGGCATCACGCTGGCGCTGCTGAGCCGGACCCAGACCGGACGCGGGCAGAAGGTCGAGATCGGCATGCTCGACGTGATGGCCTCGCTGCTCACCTACCAGGCGGGCCTCTACTGGAACGCGGGCGGCCGGCCCACGCGGCGGGGCAACGAGCATCCCTCGATCGTCCCCTACGAGGTGTTCAAGGCGCAGGACGTCTACATCACGCTCGGCGTGGCCAACAACTCGCTCTGGGAGCGTACCTGCAAGGCGCTCGACCGGCCGGACCTCATCAAGGACCCGCGCTTCGACACCGAGGCCAACCGGGTGGCGAATCGCAAGGTGCTGGTGCCGCTCCTCAACGAGATCCTGGGCGCCCGCCCCGCCGACGAGTGGCTCGCCCGCCTCGACAAGGCGGGCGTGCCCGCGGGGCGCATCAAGAGCGTGGCCGAGGTGTGCGAGAGCGCGCACCTCCGGGCCCGCGGGATGCTGGTGTCGCTGCCGCATCCCAAGGCGGGCTCGATCACCGTGATGGGCGTGCCGGTGCGGCTGCACGACACGCCCGGTGCGGCGCAGGCGGCGCCCCCGCTCCTGGGCCAGCACACCGACGAGGTGCTCACCAGGATCCTGCGCATGCCGCGCGCGCGCGTGGAGAAGCTGCGCGCCGCCGGCGTGGTCTGAGCCCCGGCGGAATCCATGGGGCCGCTCGGGCTCGAGGTCGGCCAGAAGGCGCGCCGCACCCAGACCGTCACCGCGCGCGAGGTCGAGCTCTACGCGCAGATCACGGGGGATCGCAACCCGCTGCACTTCGACGCCGACTTCGCGGCCCGCACCCGCTTCGGCCGCCTGGTGGCCCAGGGCGGCATCGCGGCCGGCATGCTGAACGCGCTGGTCGCGATGGACCTGCCCGGGGCGGGGACGGTGTTCATGAGCCAGTCGCTCAAGTACCTCGCGCCGACGTACCTGGGCGACACGCTCACCGCGGAGGTCGAGGTGCTCTCGCTCAAGCCCGACAAGCCGGTGTGCCAGCTGCGCGCCACCATCACCAACCAGGACGGCGTGACCCTGCTCGAGGGGGAGTGCTGGACCTACACGATGCGGCCGGCCTGACCGACTCCCGGATCAGCCGAGGGTGGCCGGCCTGACCGGCTCCGGGATCAGCCGACGTTGCGGATCAAGAGCCACGCCCCGAGGGCGGCCAGGAAGACGAGCACCGCGCGGTTGAAGGCCCGCTGATCCAGCCGGTCCTGCACGCGCAGGCCGACCGCGAACCCGCCCAGCGCCACCGCGGTGAGCCCCACCGAGAGCGCCAGCAACGGCCAGGGCAGGAGCCCGTACCACGCCACCGCGCCCAGCTGGACCAGCTTGTAGAAGAAGAACGTGAAGGCCACCGATCCGATGAACTCGTGCTTGGCGAGGCCGATGCCGTGGAAGTAGAGCACGAGCGCGGTGCCGGGGGAGTTGGTCACCCCGCCGATCACGCCGGCCACGAAGCCGGCGGTGGGTGACAGCCACGGCTCCCAGGCGACCGGGATCTCGGGGGCGAGGCCGGCCACGTTCAGCCCCACGAAGAGCAGGACGAACACGCCCAGGACGAGGCCCGCCGCGGCGGGGGAGAGCAGGGTCAGCACGCGGGTCCCGACCACCATGCCCACCCCGCCGGACACGAGCAGGGGCCAGAAGCGGCGCACGGTGGCGAGCGGCGTGCCGCGGCGCGCGAACTGGATGCCGTCCATCACGATGTTGGGCAGGATCAGCACCACCACCGCGATCTTCACGCTCACCGCCAGGCTCAGGAGCGGGGTGGCCAGGGACGGGAAGCCGAACCCGATGGCGCCCTTCACGAGGCCTGCCACGAGCACCACCGCCGCCATCAGGGCCGGGATCACCCGCCGAGCATATCTTGACACCCGCCGGGACGGGGCGGGATGATTGACCCTCCATGCCGGAATCGCGCCTGATCAAGATCTACGACACCACGCTCCGGGACGGCACGCAGGGCGAGGGAGTCGCCTTCTCGATGGAGGACAAGGTGCGGATCGCCCAGCGCCTGGACGCGCTCGGCGTGCACTACATCGAGGGCGGCTGGCCCGGGTCCAATCCAAAGGACCTGCGCTTCTTCAAGCGCGTGCAGGACGCGGTGTTCAAGACCGCCAAGATCGCCGCCTTCGGGGCCACCCGGCGGCCCGGGGTACGGCCCCAGGAGGACGGCAACATCCAGGCGCTGGTGGAGGCGGGTCCGCCGGTGGTCACCATCTTCGGCAAGGCCTGGGACTTCCACGTCACCTCCGCGCTCGGCACCACGCTGGAGGAGAACCTGGCCATGATCGGCGATTCGGTCGGCTACCTCCTCAAGCACTTCGAGGAGGTGATCTACGACGCCGAGCACTTCTTCGACGGCTACAAGCGCAACCCCGAGTACGCGCTGCGGACGGTGCTGGCCGCGGAGGCCGCGGGGGCGCACTGCGTGGTGCTCTGCGACACCAACGGGGGCAGCCTCCCGCACGAGGTGGTGGCGATCATCCGGGAGGTGAGGCGGGCGCTCCGGCCGGAGACGCCGCTCGGCATCCACGTGCACAACGACACCGAGTGCGCGGTGGCCAGCTCGCTGGCCGCGGTGGGCGAGGGGATCGGGCACGTGCAGGGCACGATCAACGGCTACGGCGAGCGCTGCGGCAACGCCAACCTGGTCTCGATCATCCCGAACCTGATGCTGAAGATGGGCCTCGCCTGCATCCCGCGCGCGAACCTGCGCGAGCTGCGCGACGTCTCCCGCCTCGTCTCGGAGCTGGCCAATCGCAAGCCGTGGGCGGCCCAGCCCTACGTGGGCGACTCCGCGTTCGCCCACAAGGGCGGCATCCACGTCTCCGCGGTGCTGAAGCACCCCGAGACCTACGAGCACGTGGATCCGGACGCGGTGGGCAACCAGCGGCGCGTGCTGGTGTCGGAGCTGGCCGGGCAGTCCAACGTGCTCTGGAAGGCGCGGGAGTACGGCATCGACCTGGACAGGAACACCCCGGACGCCCGCCGCATCCTCGAGATGCTCAAGCGCCTGGAGGACGAGGGCTTCCTGTTCGAGGGCGCGGAGGCCTCGTTCGAGCTCCTGATGGAGCGCGCCCTCGGCAACCACCGGCCCTACTTCGAGCTGCAGGGCTATCGGGTCATCGTCGAGGAGAACGCGGGCGACGGCGAGCCGGTGGCGGAGGCCACCGTCCGCTTGAAGGTCAAGGGCATCGAGGAGCACACCGCGGCGTCCGGGAACGGGCCGGTGAACGCGCTGGACCACGCCCTGCGGAAGGCGCTCGAGGACTTCTATCCGAACCTGCGCGAGATGTCGCTGCTCGACTACAAGGTCCGCATCCTGGACGAGGCGAAGGCGACTGCGGCCAAGACGCGCGTGCTGATCACGTCGGGGGACGGCAACGAGACGTGGGGCACGGTGGGCGTGGCCGACAACATCATCGAGGCGTCGTGGCAGGCGCTGGTCGATTCGGTGGAGTACAAGCTGCGGCGCGACGAACGGCAGGGGAAGCGGTAGAGCGATAGGAGGCGGGGAGGGCGGGGGCGGCGGGTGGCGCGCCCTTGTTCGGTACCCCACTCACCGGGCCCGCCGCCCCCGCCCTCCCCGCCTCCGACTGCCTCGAGGGATGCGGCTGCTGTGCTCCTGCCGTGTCGGCAGCTTCCACCGATGCTCGGGCGTAGAGTGCAGGCGTGGGCGTGAGGGGCGGGGCGCGGGGCCGGGCGTGCTGATCGGGCGGAGGCCTGCGAGGCGACCGGCGTCGGGCCCCCCGTTCGTCGTCGAGGTGGGGGAGGGGTAGGTGGGGGCGATTCCGGCGAAGCTGGTCGAGGATACGGCGCGCGAGCTGATGGCGCGGGCCGCCATCGACATCCCGGCGGACTACCGGGAGGGCGTGCGGCTGGCGAAGGAGCGCGAGGGCAACCGGCTCGCGCGGTTCGTGCTGGAGCAGATGCTGGAGAACTGGGACATCGCCTCCGCGGACCGGCGGCCGATGTGCGCGGACACCGGGCTGCCGCGCTACTACGTGAAGCTCGGCAACGAGGCGGTGGTCGAGGGCGGGCTGGTCGCGCTGGAGCGCGCGCTGCGCCGGGCGACCGCGGACGCCACCCAGGCGATCCCGCTGCGGCCCAACCGGGTGCACCCGCTGACCCGCGCCGACCGCAACGACAACGTGGGCATCCACGCCCCCGAGGTGACCTACTCGGTGGAGCCGGGTGCGGGCTGGATCGACGTCACCACCGTCCACAAGGGCGGCCTCTTCGGCAGCGACTTCCGCATGCTGTTCCCCGGCGACGGCGTGGCCGGCATCAAGCGCTTCTTCGTCGATACCCTGATCGAGTCGGGCAAGCGCGGGCTGGCCTGCCAGCCCGCCATCGTGGGCGTCGGGATCGGCGGGGCCAAGGACACCTGCGTGCGGCTCGGCAAGGAAGCCGCGTGCCTGCGCACCGTCGGCAGTCGCAACCCCGACCCGGCCGCGGCCGCGCTCGAGGCCGAGCTGACCGCGCTCGGCAATTACATCGGCATCGGGGCCATGGGCTTCGCGGGCACCTCGATGGTCGTCGCCACCCACGTGGAGCTGGCCTACACCCACACCGGCGGCATGCCGGTGGGCATCCACCAGTTCTGCCTGTCGTCGCGCCGGGCCACCGCGCGCATCCATCCCGACGGGCGCGTGGAGTTCCGGAGCGATCCGGCCTGGTTCACCGACTACTACCGGCGCGAGGGCATCGAGTGATGGGCGCGGCGATCGAGCGCCTCGACGACGTGGCGATGGACGAGGTGCACCTCACCACGCCGGTGTCGGACGAGGCGATCCGCTCGCTCAAGCTGGGCGACGTGGTGTATCTGAGCGGCGCGCTCTATACCGCGCGCGAGGGCGTCTACCGCCAGGTGGTGGACAAGGCGCTGCCGTTCCCGCCCTCGGTGCGCGCGCTGACCAACGTCAACTTCCACTGCTCGCCCGCGGCGGCCACCCGGCCCGACGGCACCCACGTGGTGGAGGCGGTGACCGCCACCGCCAGCTTCCGCTTCGGCAAGTCCATGGGGCCGTGGTTCGAGCGCTCCGGCGCGCGTGTGATCGTGGGCAAGGCCGGGCTCACCGAGCTGGCCTACCGCGAGTGGTTCGTGCCCCACGGCGCGGTCTACCTGACCACGGTGGGCTACGGCATGGGCGCGGCCTACGGGCGCGGCATCCGGCGCGTGCGCGAGGTCCACTGGCTGCGCGAGCTCGGCATCGCGCAGGCGCTCTGGGTGCTGGAGGTGGACCGCCTGGGCCCGTTCCTGGTGGAGGGCGACGCCGCCGGCCGGAGCCTCTTCGCCCTGGCGAACCGCGAGATCAACCTGCGCATCGCCGAGGTCTACAAGACGCTGCCGCCGCCGGTCCTCTCCCGTTTCGGCGAGGTCCTCTCCCGCACCGACGAGGTCGTCTGACGGGGTCAGGTCTTACATTCCGACATTTCGAGTGCCGCCGGCCGCGCGTTCGAGCCGGAAGACGGGATGGCGCAGCGCCTCCGCCTCGAAGGCGGCCAGCGGCGAGCCCGGCGCGACATCGAAGTACGGGCGGGTGATGGGCACGCGCGCGAGGTAGAGCCGGAGCACGGGCGCGGCGGCGGCCGGCGCCAGCTCCCGGATCGCCACGCGCTCTTCCTTCCCGCCGCGGCTCAGCATGACCTGGCCCGCCGCTCGCGCGCTCCGCACCCACGCCACCTCGCCGTAGGGCGCCACCAGCCAGCGCTCCCCGCTCTCCTCGACCAGCGTCACCGGCGTGGACAGCACCCGGCCGGTGCGGCGGCCGCGCACGGTGAGCAGGTAGGTCGGCTCGGGCATGAGACCCAGGCGCAGCAGGAGGCGCACCAGCCGGTTGACCGCACGCCGGCTCGGGGACAGACGATAGGTGGCCGCCACGGTCTCAGCCCGCGCCGCCGGCGCCCGACGCGGCCCCGGGGCCGGCCCGCTCCGCCGACTCGCGCGCGGCGGCGGTGAAGATGCCGCGGGTCATGAGGGCGCGTGCCCGCGCGGCCCGGCGCCCGTAGATCTCGGCTCGGGCGGCGTGGGCGGCGCGGTCGTCCGGCGCCGTCGCCACCGCCCAGTCGATCAGATGGCTCGCGAGCGCGAGGCGGCCTTCATCGGCCAGACGCCGCGCCCGGGCCACGAGCATCGCCACGCCGCCCGCGAGCGTCGCCACCTCCGCGCCCAGCTCCGCGGCGGGCGCCGGCTGCAGGTGCGCGGGCGCGCCGTCGTACCAGCCGCCGTACAGCCGCCACAGGTTGCGCACCACGTACTGCGGCTCGTCGTATGCCGGCTGGAGATAGGGGCGGTCGGCCAGGCGGGCCGGCGGATGCACCTCGCGCAGGATCCGCTCGAGCGGGGCGCCCGCGTTCATCAGCGCGAGCGTCTGCTCGACGAGGGCCTCCAGCCACTCCGCGGTCTCGGTCAGGGCCTGCCGCACCCGGTCGGCGCCGAGGATCGGCATCCCGTGCCCGGGGATCAGCAGGGCGGCGTCGCGCGCGGCCATGGCCCGGAGCGCCACCGCCCATTCGGCCGCGTAGCGCTGCGCCTTCTGGGGATTGCCCGCGTTGGGGGCCACCCACAGGAAGAGGTCGCCGGTCCAGAGCACGCGGCCCTCCGGCCACCAGATCCAGGTGTGGTCGTCGGTCTCCCCGCGGGCGTGCTCGAGCTCGAGCGCGCAGCCGCCCGCCTCGACCCGGAGCCGCCGCTCGTAGGTGGTGTCCGGGTAGACGTACTCGCCGGGCCACGCAGGCGGCCGGGAGAACTGGCGCGCGTTGGCGAGCCGGTTGTATCCGGCGGTGGCGCGATAGCGGTCGAAGCGCGGAACGACGTTGGCGTGCGCCACCACCCGGGGCGGGGGCCATCCCTTCTCGTGCGCCTCCGCCCGGAACGGAGGCAGGCCGAAGGCGTGATCGACGTGGCCGTGCGTGTAGATCGCGTCCCGCACCGGGGCGGGGTCCACCGCGCGCACCGCCGCGAAGGTCCTGTCGCGGGCGACCTCGCTCGCGCTGTCGATCAGGAGCAGGCCGTCGCCCGTCCGCACCACCGTCACGTTGGCGAAGGCATGCAGGAAGAAGACGCCGTCGGCGATCTCCTCGATGGCGCCGGTCGGCGTCCACAGCGCGTACGGCTCGATCAGGCCCGCCCAGGACTGCTCGGCCAGCTCTCGGATGCGCCCCATGCCGCGCCCCGCGCCGCCGGTCGCCCTACGGATCTAGACGCCGGCGCGCTTGCGCCACGCCTCGATCTGCTCCCGGTGCTCGTGATAATGGTGCCGGCTGTTGAGATCGACGATCTTGTGCGCGGTCTTGCCCGGCACGTAGCGGTCCTCCGGCACCCCGGCCGCGGCCTGCATGAAGGCGGCGTGGGAGGCGTCGAGCTCCTTCAGGATGTCCGCGGTGGCCGCGCCCTTCCTGGCCGCCGCGAACTTCGCGTTCCACGCGTCGACGTCGTCGTAGGACACGCCCGCCGGGATCGGCCGCTCCCCCCGGGCCAGGCGCTCGAGCGCCGGGATCATCTCGCGATGCCAGCCCGAGATGTGCGCGACGATGTCGCGTACGCTCCACGTGCCGAGCCACACCTCGCGCATGCGCGCCTCGTCGAGGCCCGCGAAGGATCGCTTGAACGTCTGCAGCTCGGTTTCGGCCTCGCTCAAGAGCGTCGTCTTCTCGGACATGACCGCCTCCCTCGAGAAAATGTCGGAATGTAAGACCTGACCCCGGGCTAGACGCCGCGGGGTGGGATGCGCTTGTAGAAGAGGAGCTCGCGCACGCCCTGGGGCAGGTTGTCGATGTGCCCGCTCGGGGCGAAGCCGAGCGCGGTGTGCATGCGGATCGACGGCACGTTCGTCTCCTCGGTGGAGGAGAAGAGACGGGGAGTGGGCGAGACCGCTTCCACCGACCTGAAGAACTCCCGCGCGATGCCCTTGCGGCGGAAGTCCTCGCGCACCACCACCAGGCTGACGAACGTGCACTGGAACCAGTCGAGGCGGTAGGCCACGAACCCCACCACCTCGCCCGCGGATTCGGCCACGATCAGATGGTGCCGCTCCATGTGCGACCGGATGAACGCGGGGGCGCGCTCCTCTCCGATGACGGTGGCGGCGAGGGTGGTGCAGCCGACGGAGTCGGCCACCCGGGGCAGTCGGATCTCGATCATGGGGGCGTCCCGGCGCATTGTACGCACGCGGGGACGCCCCGCTCAACCGCTCCGCCCGCGGCCGGGGCTCAGTAGGTCCCGGGCCGGATGCGCCTGTACAGCTCCTTCAGCTTGTCGACGGTGAAGCCCGGGCTCTGGCAGACCTTGATGATCTCCCGCTCGTCGGCCTCCACCTTCGCGATGGCCTCCGGGATCCGGGCCGCGATCTCGTGCGGGATGGTGCACACCCCGTGCTGGTCCCCGTGGATCAGGTCGCCGGGCTTGATCCAGACCCCGCCCACCTTCACCGGGATGCCGAAGTCCACCATGTGGACGTTGGCGTGCGAGACGGACACGTGAGCGGCGCAGAACTGGAAGCCGAGCGCGCGCACCTCGTCGAGGTCGCGCACCGAGCCGTCGGTGACCACGCCCACGCACCCGAGGGCCCGGTGGATGTTCGCCTGCACCTCGCCCCACTGGGCCCCCTGGCCGCGCGGATCGTCGAGGTCGTGCACCACGATCACCCGCGGGGCCGGAATCGACAGCACGTAGTCCCACCAGCCGTAGGTGCTCGCGCGGTGGCCCTCGATGGGACCCGCCTCGGCCCGGATCAGGCAGGGGACCGCGTAGCCGACCATGGGGCCCATCTCGGGGAAGAGGGCGCGGATGGCCGAGGAGACGTTGCCCTGCTCGCGGGGCCGCACCTTGAAGGTCTCGATGGCGTTGGCGACGCTGGGACTGGTGATCTTCTTGAGCGCTTCGATCTCTTGCGTGGTGAGCGGCACGGTGTCCTCCCTGTGGAGTTGGCGGCTGGACCGGGTCAGATAGTGCCCTTTCGCCGCTCGGTGAGCAACTGCTCGATCTCGGGGATGACCTGCCGGACGCCGCGCAGGTTTGGATTGATGCGGAGCGCCCGCCGGAAGTAGGTGAGGGCGCGCTCCGGCTGGCCCATCCGCAGGTAGATCTGCCCGTAGCCGGCGAGGGCCCCGAAGTGGGACGGGTTGCGCTTCATGACCTCGTCGCAGTCCCGGAGCGACTTCTCGTCCTCTCCCATCAGGAAATAGACGGTGGCCCGCTTGTTCCAGGCTTCCGCGAAGTCCGGCTTGCGCTCGATGATGCGGGTGAAGGTCTCCACCGCGGCCGGCCCGTCGCCGCGGTGCATCTGCTCGATCCCCGCCTGCATCAGCCCGTCGATCTCGGGATCGCCGGAGCGTGTCCACACCTGCCAGACCGAGTTCTCGGCCAGCACCCGCACCGCCTCGTCGGCATCGTTGAGCGCCGCGATCAGCAGCGGGGCGTCGTCGGGCAGGCCCAGCTCCCCGAGCCAGGCCGCGCCCTGGCGGCGCTGCTCGACGTCCGCGCTCGTCATCCGGCTGAGCGCCTGCTCGCGGGTGAGGGGCAGGCGGGTCTGGGCGGCGGCGACAGGGGCCAGCAGGCCCATCGCGAGGGCGACCGCGGCGAGCCGCTTCATGCGCGTCCCACCAGCGCGAGGAAGGCGGCCTCGTCGAGAATGGGGACCCCGAGGCGCCTGGCGTCCTCCGCCTTCGAGCCCGCGTCCTCGCCCACGATCACGTAGTCGGTCTTCTTCGACACCGAGCCGGTGACGCGGCCGCCCAGCCGGAGGATCAGGTCCTTGGCCTGATCGCGGCTCAGGGTGGAGAGCCCGCCGGTCAGCACCAGCGTCTTGCCCTCGAGCGGCTTCGGGCCCTCGGTGTGGCCCTCCTCCACCATGGAGATCCCGGCGGCGGCGAGGCGATCGATCGTGGCCCGGTTGCGCGGCTCCGCGAAGAACGCGGTCACCGCCCGGGCGATGTGGGGGCCCAGGCCGTAGATCTGGCTGATGTCGGCCTCGGTGGCGGCCATCAGCCGCTCCATGGAGCCGAAGCGCGCGGCGAGCAGCTGCGCCGCCCGCTCGCCGACCATGCGGATGCCGAGGGCGTTGAGCAGCCGCGAGAGCCCGCGCTTCTTGGAGGCCTCGAGCCCGCGGTGGAGGTTCTGGGCCGACTTCTTGCCCATGCGGTCGAGCTCGGCCAGCGTCTCCACCGACAGGCCGTAGAGATCCGCGAAGTCCTTCACGAGCCCGCGGTCCACCAGCTGGCCCACGATGACCTCGCCCAGCCCCTCGATGTCCATCGCACGGCGGGAGCCCCAGTGGATCAGTCGCTCCTTGAGCTGGGCGGGGCACGCGGTGTTCGTGCAGCGCCAGACCGCCTCGCCCTCGACCCGCAGCGCGGCCCCGCCGCAGGCCGGGCAGTGGGTCGGCATCTGAAACGGCGGGGGCGGCGGATCCGGGCGCTTCGAGGTGACGACCTGCACCAGGTACGGGATCACGTCGCCGGCGCGCTCGATCAGCACGGTGTCGCCCACCCGCACGTCCTTGCGGCGCACCTCGTCCTCGTTGTGCAGGCTCACGTTGGCGACGGTGACGCCGGCCAGCTCCACCGGCTCGAGCTGCGCGGTCGGGGTGAGCGCGCCCGACTTGCCCACGTTGATCGTGATCGACACCACGCGGGTGGTGGCCTGGCGCGCCGCGAACTTGTAGGCGATGGCCCAGCGCGGATGGTGCGCGGTGGCGCCCAGGCGGCGCTGCTGCTCCAGATCGTCCACCTTCACCACCACGCCGTCGGCGTCGTAGTCGAGGCGGTCGCGCTCGGCCTCCATCCGCCGGCAGTAGGCCAGGACCCCGCCGAGGTCCGGCACGCGCTCGGAGCGCGGGTTCACCCGGAAGCCGCTCGCCCGCAGCGCCTCGAGCCGCTCCCACTGCGAGTGGAAGCCGGGGGGCTCCAGCACGCTCACGTGGTAGAGGAAGATCTCGAGCGGCCGGGCCGCGGTGATCGCGGGATCCTTCTGCCGGACCGCCCCCGCCGCCGCGTTGCGCGGGTTGGCGAAGACGGGCTGCCCGGCCTCCTCGAGGCCCGCGTTGAGCCGGGCGAACGCCTCCCGCGGCATGTAGACCTCGCCGCGCACCTCGAGACGCGTCGCGTGCTCGAGCGGGCCGGAGAGCCGGGCCGGGATCGACTTGATCGTGCGCAGGTTCTGGGTGATGTCCTCGCCGACGCGCCCGTCGCCCCGGGTCGCACCCCGCACGAACCGGCCCCGCTCGTAGAGCAGCGCCACCCCGAGCCCGTCGATCTTGGGCTCGCACACGTAGGTCGGGACGATGCCGGGCAGCGCCCGCTTGAGCCGCGCCTCGAACTCGACCAGGTCCTCCGGGGAGGTCGCGTTGTCGAGGGAGAGCATCGCGACCAGGTGCTCGACCGGCGCGAACAGCTCGCCGGGCCGGCCCCCCGGCCGCTGGGTGGGGCTTTCCGGCGTGACCAGCTCGGGATACGCGGTCTCCAGCTCGGCCAGCTCGCGCCAGAGCCGGTCGTACTCGGCGTCGCTGATCTCGGGCCGGTTCTCGGTGTAGTAGAGGTAGTTGTGGCGGTGGATCTGCTCCCGCAGGGCTTCGATCCGCGTGACCACGTCGGCCGGGGCCGTCATCGCGGTTCACAGGATAACAACCGCCCGCAACCGACGCCATCGGCCGCCCTCGCGATGCAGTGGCGGAGGAACCCGTCCGGCGGGTCAGGGGGAACCCGGTGCCGGCGGCGCCGGCACCGTCGGCGAGGGGGCGACCGGGGGCGGCCCCTGCCGGATCGACGGCTCGAGCCCCCGGGTGAGGCCGCGCATCCGCTCGGTGACCCGGGCGGCGTCCACCGCGGTGCCCACCGTGCGCGGGGTGATCAGCAGCAGCAGCTCGGTCTTCTCCACGCGGTGCTCGACCGAGCCGAACAGGTAGCCGAGGATCGGGATGCGGCTCAGCAGGGGGATGCCGGTGCGGATCTCCGTGCGCTTGCTCTGGATGAGACCGCCGAGCACCAGCGTCTGGTTGTCCAGCAACACCACCGAGGTCTCCGCCTCGCGCTTGGTGAAGCGCGGCGAGTTGATCGGCGGCGGCTCGTTCTCGCCCACCTCGTTGACCTCCTGCCTGACGTCGAGCGCCACCGTGCCCTGCTCCCCGATGCGCGGGGTCACGGTCAGGATGATGCCCGCGTCCCGGTACTCCACCGTCTGGGTGATGGCGTTGCCGGTGATGCCGCCGGTCGCCACCGGCACCTGCTGCGACGTGACGATCGGCACCGAGGTGGACACGTTGATGACCGCCTTGCGGTTCTCCGCGGTCATGATCGAGGGATTCGACAGGACGTTCACGCGGTTGTCGCTCGCGAGGGCGTTGAGCGCCGCGAGGAGCCGGTCGGCCGCGAACGTGAACACGTTGAAGCCGAGCGGTACCGTGCCGCCCCGCGGGATCAGCGACCGGGGCGGGCGGCCGGGCAGGGCGCCGGAGGGCGAGGCGCTCGCGTCGAATCGTCCCGACCGGATGGCCCACTCCAGCCCGAGCCGGGTGTCGTCGCTCAGGGTCACCTCCGCGGCCAGCACCTCGATCAGCACCTGCCGCGGCATCTTGTCGAGTCGGCGCGCCGTCTCCTGGATCTCCTTCCAGAGCCGGGGATGGGTGGTCACGACGATCGCGTTGGTGACCTCGTCGGCCACGAACCGGATGTCCGCGCCCGCCCGCGCCCCGTCTCCGGCGAGGCCCGGAAACGCGGCCGGCCCGCCCGCCGGCCGCGCCACCGCGGAGGGCGCCACGCCCGGCGGCGAGGGCAGCGACGGCGGCTGCCGCGCCGGAAGGGCGCCGCCAGGGCCGACGAGGCCGGTGGCGCCAGGTGCGACGTGCTGGGTGCCGGTGATGGCGGGCCCGCGGTCGCCGCGCCCGTAGATGGCGTCCAGCGTGGTCACGAGGTCGCGGGCCCTGGTGTTCTCCGCGAAGTACATGAAGACGCGCCGGCCGCTGTAGAGATCGACGTCGAGCGTCTCGATCAGCCGCCGGATGGTCTCCACCTCGTGCGTGCGCGCGCGGACCACCAGCGAGTTGGAGCGGCGCTCCGGCACGATGAGCGGACGCTCCGATCCGGCCCCCGCGGCGGGCGGGGCGGCGCCCGGTGGTGGGGCCGGCGGTCCCGGCGGCGACGCGACACCGGCGGTGCCGGGGATGGCCGGACCGGCGCCCGAAGGGCCGCTCGCGAAGATCTGGCCCAGGAGCGACGCCAGCTCCTGGGCGTCGGCGTGCTTCAGCGTGAAGATCTGCAGCTCGCTGAGCGGGACCTCGACGTCCACCAGGTCCAGCACCTCGAGGAGACGGCGCACGTTGGCCGCGGTGTCGGTGACCAGGAGCCGGTTGCTCTCGCGATGCGCGGCGAGGGCGCCCGCGCTCGAGACGAACGGCCGCAGCAGGCCGACCGCGTCGGGGGCGCCCAGGACGCGCAGCGCCACGATCTGCGTGATCACCTCGTCGGCGGGCAGCTCCGGGTTCACCGCGCGCCCGACCACGGTCCTCACGGGTGCCTGCGACGCCTGCTCGCGCGGGATGATCCGGTAGAGGTCCCCGGAGCGCACCGCGGCCAGCCCGTTGACCTCGAGGATCGTGAGCAGCACCGCCAGCACGTCGTCGCTCGCGATCCGACCCACGGTCTGGACCGTGACCTTCCGCCCGCGCACGCCGGGAGCCAGCACGTAGTTGAAGCCCACGATCTCGGCGGCGGCCTGGACCACCAGCTCGACGTCGGCGTTGTCGAAGTTGAGCACGACCGGCCGCGCGGGCGAGGCGGGCCGCGCGGCCGTGGCCGGAGACGTCGGCCGCGCCGGCGTCGCGGATGCCTCTGGGGGCGCCGGCCGAACCCGTGCCTCGGAGGCGGGCGGTGGCAGCGGGGCTCCGATCGAAGCACGCGACCGCGTCGCCGCGGAGCCGGCTCCCGGAGAGTCCCCCACCGGCCCGGGTGGCACAACGGACGCCGCCGGCGGTGGTGCCGGCGGCGCCTCTGGCGTGGGCCGGGCGGTGATCTCGGTGCGTGGCGCGCCCGCGTCTGCCGGGCCGCCCTCCGGCGTGGCGGGGGTGACCGTGCCGGACTCGGCCGTCATGGGTGGCGTGGCCGCCGGCCCGGCGGTCGCGCAGCCGGAGAGGCAGACCGCGGCCAGCAGCCAGCGCCCCGCCCGCATCAGCGATCGGCTCGCGCGGTCGCGGCTCCCGCCGCGGCCTGCGCGTCTGGCGCGAGCGCTCCCGCCGTCGGCGGCGCGGTTTGGGCGGGAGCGCTGGCCGCGGATCCTGCCGCCGGCCGGGCGGTCGCGCTCCCGGGCGCCGGCGGCGCCGGTGGCCGCGGCTTCGCGGGATCGCGCAGCAACACCTCGACGGTCCCGCCGGCCCGGCCGATCAGCACACGGTCGTCGGTGATGGACTGCACACGGCCGTCCCCGACCGGATCGCCGATCGCGTAGGCGAAGGCCCGCTTCTGGATCGGATCCTCGAGGTATGCGCGGCGCGTCGCCCCGTCTATCACCACGCCGTGGAGCGTGGGCTTCGGCCCCGAGGCGACCGCGGGCGCCGCCGGCGCCTCCGTCCGATGGGGGCTGAAGAGATTCTTTTCCGCGATCAGGTCGTGGCCGCCGGCGTCGCGCGGCTCCGCCGGCGGTGCGACGGCGGCCGGAGGCCGGGCGGAGCGCGGCGCAGGCGGCGGAAGCGGGCGCGTCGCCGTCAGCTCCCGGCCGGCGCCGATCGCGAGCACGCCGCCGACCACGCCCAGCAGGAGCTGGAGGACTCCGATCCGTGACGCCATCTATCCACCCGTCGCGGAGAGCAGGTAGCCGGCGACCGTCACCGTGGTCGAGACCTCGCGCGGCTGCGTGGCCGCGATGGTCTGGATCCGCACCGCCTGCAGGACCAGCAGGCGGTCGTGCTGCTCGAGCCCGGCCAGCCCCGTCACGGTGTCGCGGAGCGTGCCCGCCAGCGTGAGCTCGAGGCCGATCTCCTGCAGGCCGTGCTGCGCCCGGGCCGGCAGCACCCGCTCGCTCCGGACCTCGACGCGACCCGCGGGCAGCCGCTCCTTGACGAGCCTCTGCAGCTCGGCCGCGGCCAGCGGCGCCGTGGGCCCCCGGAGCAGGCGGGCGGACCCGGCCTCGAGCCGTGCGCCCAGCGCGGCCGCCTCCGCGGCGAGGCGCGGCCGCTCCGCGACCAGGAGCCGATGACGCTCGAGCACCGCCTCGCGCGCGGGCACCAGCGCGTCGGCGTTGCGCGCGCGCGCCAGGAGGGGCTCGGCGACCAGGACGTGGCCGCCGATCGCGCAGGCGAGCAGCGCGCCCGCCCCCACGATCGTCCGCTCGCGCGGCGACAGCGCGGGCACGCTACCGCTCCCAGCCGGCGCGGATACGGAAATGCTCCTTGCCGAGGGACTTCGTGACCGGCGACGTCAGCTCGGCGCCTTCGAGCCGGCGCGAGGCCTCGAGCAGCGGCACCAGCCCGGCAGCGGCAGCGGCCTGGCCGGCCAGCTCCACGCCGTGGCGGTCCATGGAGAGCGACTGCAGCCACGCGTCCGCGGGGAGCGTCTCGGTCAGCTCGCGCAAAACCGGCAGCACCGGAACCCGCGTCCGCTCGATCGAGGCCAGGGCGTCCGCCAGGCGCCGCCGGTCGGCCAGAAGCGAGGCGAGCGCGGCGCTTTCCCTCGCGGCGGGCTCGAGGCGGCGGACCTCCGCGTTCACGCGCGCGAGATAGCGCTCGATGGCTACCGTGCGCCCGAGGCCCCAGCCGATCCCGGCCGCTCCCACGAGCGCCAGCAACGCCGCCGTCACCATCTGCTCGCGCGAGGGCTCCCACGGCCGCGCCGTGGGCGGCAGCAGGTCGAGCGGCGGGCGACGCCGCTCCGCGACGAGGGCCAGAGCGAGGAGGCCTGTCCCGTCCTCCTCCGGCCGCGCCGCGGCCCGCCGCGCCACGCACTCGCGGAGCGGCGGGGTGACGGTGGAGACGCCGAGCGCGGTGGTCAGGCGCTCGCGCCATTCGGCCGACTCCGGACTCGCGCCGTCCGAGAGCCACACCGCGTCGGGCGCGCTCCACCGCACGACGGTCAGCGTGCGCCGGATCTCTCGGGCCAGGTCCTCGGGGCCTGCCGCCGGCATCTGGCGGCTCGTGAGCACGGCGCGGCCCTCGAGGCACAGCAGGTCCACGACGCCGCCGTGCCGGTGGGCCCAGACCGTGCGGCGGCGGGGCATGCGGCGCGGCAGCAGCGCGGGCAGCGCGTGACACGCGACGGTGAGCGCGGCGGGCCGCCGCCCGGCCGCGCGGGCCAGGCCGAGCGCCCGCTCCACCGTTTCCGCCTCGGTCGCGACGATCAGGACGCGGCGCGAGCCGCCGGGCGCGCCGGGCAGCGCGGCCCACGCGAAGCGAGTCGCCTCGGGCGGGAATGGAACGTGCCGCCCGAGGTCGAACGCGATCATGCGCGCCAGGTCGCCGCGCTCGGCGCGGGGCAGCTCGAGCGGCTTCACGATCGCGAGGCGGCGATCCAGCCCGAGGCGCAGCCGAACGCCGGAGAGCCCACGGGACGAGAATGCCGCGGCGAGCGCGGCGGCGGGATCCGGAGCCGCCTCGATGGTCACCCGGCTCGCGGGCCCGCGGGCGGTGACCGCCACCGCGGTGATGCGGCTCCCTTCCAGATAGGCCGCGATCCGGGGTCTCACGGCGCGGGCTCCGGATGCCAGGCCACGATGGTGGGCTCGAGCGGGGCGCCGGGGCGGCCGCGCCGGACCACCGCCACCACGCGGCTCCGCACGCCCGCGGCGCGCCCCTCGGCCTCCACGCGGAAGACCGCGCTGCCCACCGCGAGGCCGCGGCCCGCGAAGCGGCCCGGCACGTGACCATAGGGCGCGCGCACGCGGGTCTGCACCACGTCCGCGATCTCGGCGTCCGACAGCCCGAGCGCGTGGAGCACGAGCCGCGGCGCGGTGTTGAGGTTGGTCGCGCTCACGGGCGCCGCGGTGACCAGATCGCCGAGCCCGGGTCGCTCGGCGGTGGCGCGATAGAGGCCGGGCGTCACCCCGCGCACCTGGAGCAGCTCGGCCGGGTCCTGGAAGGGCGCGTTGCGCGACCGGTGCGCCACCGGCCGGGCCAGGTAGAAGTCGCTCTCCGCGCCGTGCAGCCGGTGCAGCTCGTCGGCGTCACGCCAGTCCTGCACCGAGTCGACGATGACGTCCCGCTCGCCCGGCTCGACCCCGAGGCCCTCGAGCAGCCGGGCCAGACGCCGGGCATTCACCGTGTTGAGGCCCAGCCGGGCGCTCTCGTCGTCGAGACGATAGGAGAAGTGGCCCGAGCCCAGCGGGACACGAGTGCGGGGAAGCATCGGCACCGGCGTCGGGAGGGTCTGACCGGGCAGCAGACGATGAAAGGCCACCTGGCCGCTCTCGTCCAGCGCCGTGATCTGCGCCGGAGTCGCGATCTCGCGCAGGGCCTGCTGGACCGCCGCCTCCGCCAGATGTCGCGCCAGCACCCCGTCGCGGTAGGTTCGCGCCATGGAGGCGGCCAGCCGCGCGGACCGGGCCATCTCGGACACCACGACCGCGAGCAGGGTCAGCGCGAGCAGCACGGCGAGCAGCACGGCGAGCAGCACGAACCCGCGGGCGCCGGTCCTCGTGGCAGGGGAACGAAGGTGTGCTCCCGTCATGGCGGGGCCGGAGCGGAGCCGTGCTTCCGTCATGGCCGGCCCGCGCGGAGGTCGACGGTCAGGATGGGCTCCGCGGGCCCGCCGCCGCGGCCCAGGAGCGTCGCCTCGACCGCGCGGGGCAGGGTGTCCTCGCGCGTCATGTCCCATTCGTCCTGCCAGGCGCCCTGCTGGTCCCGGTATCGAAACCGCGCCCCGACGATGTCCGCGTCCACGAGCGCGGGCGGGACGCGATCGAGGGCGAGCGCGCTGGGCAGCGCGTGCTGGCGCAGGGCCAGACCCGCCGGCTCGCTCGACACCATGACCGCGGTGAAGGCCACCGGCGCCGCGTCGGGGAAGGGTGGGGTGACGGTGGCGAACGTGACGCGGTCCGGCCGGCCCTCGAACAGCACACGGGCCGCGCCGCGCTCGGGCGGGACGTGGCGGTAGGGGAAGGTCCCGTCGAGCGCGCGCTCGATCACGAGGCGGATCCCGCGCGCGTGGTCCATCGCGGCGGCGCGCGCCTCGGTCCGCCCCCAGGCGGTCAGGCCGAGGCGCACGGCGCCGAACGTGACCACGAGGCCCGCGGCGCCGATGGCGAGCGCCACGACGATCTCGACCAGCGTGAAGCCGCGGAGCCTCATTCGGCGGGCTCTCCCAGCATGTGCAGGCTCGCGATCTCGACCGCGCGATCACGCCCCCAGCGCACCGCTACCGACACGGCGTGGAGACGTGGCGCGGGCAGGGTGCTCGGGGCCAGAGCCTCGGGCAGGGGCACCGGCCGGACGCGTCGCTCCCAGCGGAAGCGGCCCTCCTGTTTGGTCTGCGTGTTCTCCGCGCCGAGGGCGCCGTCCCGGGCGACGCGATCGGCCAGCATCGTTGCCTGCTGGTAGTCGTCGGCCTGCTGGAGCAGTCGCATCGCCTGCGAGGCGGCCTGCATCAGGGCCACGACGGCGAGGGCCAGGATCGTCATCGCGACCAGGACCTCCAGCAGGGTGAAGGCGCGGGTCACGGGCCGGATCTCGACACGGCCACGCGGCCGGTCAGCGCGTCGACCACGATCAGGGAGCCGCCGGCGCCGGGTGCCGCGACCGCCCATCGGGCGCCGCTGGAGGTGCCGTGCGGGTAGAACGTCACGCGCGGCGTGCCCGATACGGAGATCCGGGTCAACGCGCGCGTGGCGAGCAGCGCGGGATCGCCGCCCGCGACGGAGACGATCAGCGCGGAGCCGTCGCCGTCGAGCCGCACGTCGACCGGCTCCTGGCGGCTCACCGCCAGCGCGCGGGCCGCGCGCAGGACACCGGCCACCGCCCCGCGCTCGGTCCGCGCACGGATGCCGTCCGCGGTGCGGGCGATCCCGGGGGCCGCCACCGCGGCCGCGGCGGCCAGGATCGCGAGCACGAGCGCCAGCTCCATCAGCGAGAAGCCGTCCGGGCGCGTCGTCACTTCACGTCCCAGGACGCGGCGTCCGCGTTCTCGCCGTCGCCGCCCGGCGCGCCGTCGGCCCCGAAGGTCCAGAGGTCGTAGTCGCCGTGATCGCCCGGGCAGCACTTGTACTGGTAGGGGCGCCCCCACGGATCGGCCGGCACGGCCGGCTTCCGGAGATACGGGCCGCTCCAGGCCGCGACGTTCGGGTTCTGCACCAGGGCCTGCAGGCCGACTGCGTTCGGCGGGTAGGCGCCGACGTCGAGGCGGTACTGATCGAGCGCCGCGCCCAGCAGCTCGATCTGCGCCCGCGCCGCGGCCTGCTTGCCCTGGCCCACGCGGCCGAAGAGCCGGGGCCCGACGAGGCCCGCGATCAGGCCGAGGATGATGATCACCACCAGCAGCTCGATGAGTGAGAAGCCGCGCTGGTCGCGGAGCCTCCGATGCGGCGACCGGGCCACGCTCACAGCGGGAGATCGGTGATGGTGAGGATCGCCATCAGGATGGCGACCACGATGAAGCCCACCGCCAGGCCCATCACCAGGATGATGCAGGGCTCGGCGAGGGCGACCAGGCGCTGGAGCCGCGTGCGGGTGTCGGCTTCGAGCGAGGCCGCCGCCCGCAGCAGCGTCTCCTCGAGCCGGCCCGTCTCCTCGCCGACCCGGACCAGGTGCGCGACCAGGGGCGGGAACGCGCCGCTCCGCGCGATGGGTTGCGCCAGGCCCGCGCCGCGACGGACGCCGTCCACGAGCGCCTCCACCGCCCGCACGAGGACCCGGTTGCCGAGCATGTCCCTCACCGCGATGAGGGCCGGGAGCACGGCCACGCCGCTCTGCAGCAGCGTGCCGAGGATGCGGGCCAGGCGCGCGGTCTCGGACTGGACGATCACCGGTCCGATCAGGGGCAGCCGGAGCAGGAGCCGATCGGCGGTCAGCCGGCCGCGCGGTGTGGCGACGATCATGCGGGAGCCCAGCGCGAGGCCGGCCGTCAGCAGCGCGAGCGGCCACCCGGCCCGCTGGATGAGACCGGCCGCCTCCAGGAGCAGCAGGGTGGGCAGCGGGAGCGTCGCGCCGAGGTCGTCCAGGATCACCGCGAAGCGCGGGATCACGAAGCCCATCAGGAACACCACCGCGGCCGCGCCGACGGCGGCCAGCAGGAGCGGATAGATCAGGGCCGAGACGAGCGCGCCGCGGATCTCCTGCGTCTCCTCGAGGAGCGCGGCGAGCCGGCGCAGCGTGGCGTCCAGCACGCCTCCCGTCTCGCCGGCCCGCACCATGCTGACGTAGAGGCGCGAGAAGGGCCGCGGGTGATGGGCGGCGACGGCGTCGGCCAGGGGCGCGCCGCCCTGCACGCGCTCGAGCACGTCGGCCACGATGCCGCGCAGCCGCGCCGTGGGCACCAGCCGCGCCTGGATGGCGAGGGCGCGGTCGAGGGGCACGCCCGCCTCGACCAGCGTCGCGAGCTGCCGGGTCAGCGTGGCCACGTCGCGGTTCGAGATCCGCCCGCGGCCGCCCGCGGGCCGGCGCCGGCCGGACCAGGTCACAGGGCCGGCCGGCGGACCGACCCGGATGGGAAAGTACGCGTCACGCTGCAGGCGCTCCACCACCGCCCGCGCGTCGGGCGCCTCCATGACGCCGTCGACCGTGTGCCCGCGCCGATCCGCCGCGCGGTACGCGAAGACGCTCATCGAGCGTCCCGCTGCGCGCTGCCGCTCATGCTCCCGCCTCCTGCGTGACGCGGAGGATCTCCTCCACCGTGGTGAGACCGGCCCTCGCCCTGGCCCAGGCGTCCTCCCGCAGCGAGGTCATGCCCCGGGCCACCGCGTGGCGCCGGAGAGCGTCGGCGGGCGCCTTTCGGGCGATCAGGCGGCGCGCCGCCTCGGTCACGCGGAACAGCTCGTAGATGCCGATCCGGCCGCGGTAACCGGTGCCCCGGCACTCGCCGCAGCCCGTGCCGTGGAACAGATCCACGCCGGCCGCGTCGGTCACGCCCAGAGCCAGCAGCCGCGCCGGGTCGGGACGATCGGGCGCGCGGCACGCCCCGCAGACCCGCCGGACCAGGCGCTGGGCGAGGACGCCGCTCAGGACCGAGGCGACCAGGTAGGGCTCGCAGCCCATATCCTGGAGCCGCGCGACCGCGCCCGGCGCGTCGCTGGTGTGGAGCGTGGAGAGGACCAGGTGCCCGGTGAGCGCGGCCTGGATGGCGATCTCGGCGGTCTCGAGGTCGCGGATCTCCCCGACCATGATGACGTCCGGGTCCTGCCGGACGATGTGGCGCAGCCCCGCCGCGAAGGAGAGCCCGATGCGGGGGCGCACCGGGATCTGGTTCACGCCCGGGAGCAGGTACTCGACCGGGTCTTCCACCGTGATGATCTTCAGGTCGGGTCGGTTGATCTTGTCGAGCGCGGCGTAGAGGGTGGTCGTCTTGCCGCTGCCGGTCGGCCCGGTCACCAGCACGATGCCGTGCGGCCGGCGGATCAGCGCCTCGAACGCCTGGGCCGCCGCGGAAGTGAAGCCCAGCCGATCGAACGGCAGGAAGACCGACGAGCGGTCGAGCAGCCGCATGACGATCGACTCGCCGTGGATGGTGGGCACCGTGGAGACGCGGATGTCGAGCCGCCGGCCGTGCGCGGCCACCCGGATGCGCCCGTCCTGGGGCAGGCGACGCTCGGCGATGTTCATCTCCGCCATGAGCTTGATCCGCGAGGTGAGCGCGGCCTGCAGGCGCCGCGGCGGCGCTTCCTGATCGTAGAGCAGGCCGTCGATGCGGTACCGCACCCGCAGGGTGTCCTCGAAGGGCTCGATGTGGATGTCGGAGGCATCGGCGGCCACCGCGCCGTCGATCAGCAGGGTGACGAGCCGCACCACCGGGGCCTCGAAGGCCAGGTCGCGCAGGTGCTCGACGTCCTCGTCGGCGCCGCCGCCGTCCTCGCCCATGCCATCGACGATCTTCTGCAGCGCGGTGCCCGCCCCGTGGGCGCGCTCGAGCGCCGCCAGGATCGCGGGGGCGGGCGCCACGCAGAGACGCACCGCGAGCGGCACGGTCTGCCGGAGCTCGTCCGGCAGCCGGGGATCGGTCGGGTCGGCGATCGCGATGGTGACCGCGGCGTCGTCCACCGCGATGGGGCAGGCGATCGCGTGACGCAGGTAGCGCGCCGGCAGCGCCTCGAGCACCGGCGGGGTGGAGGGCAACGCGTCGGGCTCGAGGTAGGGCAGGTCCTGCTGGAGCGCCAGCGCCCGCAGCACCTCGTCGGCGGAGGCCGCGCCCATCGCCACCAGCGCCTCACCGAGCCGCAGGCCCTCGCGCGCGGCCCGCCCGCGCGCCTCCGCGACGGCGTCCTCGGCCACCACGCCCGCCTGGACGAGCAGCGTGCCCAGGCGAGGCGGCGCGGCGGAGGCGGTGACCATGGCGGCGGATTATGGTCGGCGCCCCGCGCGCGTTCAATTTGGCACGAAATGTCGACAGTGTGGCGATGCGGTGGCAGCGACCACGCGCATACAGCCCCGGCGCGGCCCGACCCTAGCGGCCCTGCTGCCTGCTCTTCGCGGTCTCCACCAGCCGGGCGACGCGGTCGTGGTCCTCGCCCTTGGGCACCAGGGCGAGGAACTGCTGCCAGGACTTCACCGCGCCCGCGTAGTCCTGCTTCTGCTCGTAGAGCACCTGGCCGCGGTAGAGGTAGGCGGGCGGGTACTTGGGATCGATCGCGAGCGCCTTGTCGAGGGTCTCGAGCGCCACGTCGGCGTGGCCGCCGATGGCCACGATCAGGCCCATGTGGGTCAGCGCGTCCACGTTGCGGGCATCGCGCTTGAGCACCGCCTGGTAGGCCGCGACCGCCTGCGAGTAGTTGCCGTCGAACAGGCTCTGGCGGGCCGCCTGGAGCATGCCGGCCAGCATCTCGGGCGGGATGGGCTTGCCCGGCTCGAGCCGGACGTTCGGCGGACCGACGGGAGAGGCACCGGCACCGGCGCCCGGCACGGACAGGCGCGCGCCGGGCGGGGTCATGGCCTGGTCCGTCTCGGTGAAGCGGCTCGCGTTGATGCCGATGATCATGCCGAACGCCACCAGCACCACCGCGCCCGCCGCCATCGCCGCCGGCCGCCGCGTCCACGGCAGCGCGGCCGGCGCGGCGGCCTCGGGTGCGGCGGCCGCCGGACCAGGAGCGGGGGCGGGCCCGAGTCGGTCCAGCTCGGTGAGCAGCGTGGCGGCGCGGGTCTCGTAGCGCGCGCGCAGGCCCTCGTAGTCGCCGTCGGAGAGGTGGCCCGCGTCGTGGTCGAACTCGAGCTCGCGCAGGGCGCGATAGAGGGCGGTCTTCTCCTCCTCCAGCTCGACCCGGCGGCCGTCGCGCGGGCGCCCGGGCGCCGCCGGGGTCTCAGCCCGCGCGCCGCGCACCATCGGCCACACCACGATGGCCAGTGCGGGCAGCACGAGCGCGACGATCAGCGTGACCTGCAGCCCGCTCATCCCTCGTCCTCCGCCATCTCGCGGCGGATCCGGGCGCGCATCGCCGGATCGATCCGGTCCACCCCCGGGGGCGCGGTCGGACGCCGGCTCCAGCGGCGGAGCACCACGAAGATCAGCACGAGGCCCAGCCCCAGACCCACGAAGGGCACCACCCACACCAGAAGGTTGAAGCCCTCGCGCGGCGGGGCCAGCAGGATCCAGGTGCCGTACTTCTCCACGAAGTAGGCGCGCACCTGCTCGGGGCTCTCGCCGGCGGCGAGGCGCTCGCGGATGATGTCCTTCATCTGGTGCGCGATCTCCGACGGCGAGTCGGCGACCGAGAGGCTCTGGCAGACCACGCAGCGAAGCTGCGCGGCCACCTCGTGCACCGTCTCCTCGCTGACCGGGACCTTCGCGCCCGCCGGGGGCGCGCCCGGCGCGGTCGTCGGGGCGACCCCCGGTGCCGGGGAGGCCGGCGCCGCGGGCTGCGCGCCCGCGGGCGGCGGGGCCAGCAGGCCCAGCGCGAGCGCGACCGCCAGGAGCAGCCCGGCGGGCCTCACGCGGCCTCCGCGAGCAGTCGCTCGATCTGCTCCCTCAGCAGCTCGTCGCTGACCGGACCCACCTGCTTGAAGCGCACGCGCCCCTTCCGGTCGATGAAGTACGTCTCGGGCACGCCGTACACGCCGTAGTCCACCGAGACGCGGCTGCCCTGGTCGGGCGCGTTCGGGAACGAGTGCCCGAACTGGGAGAGGAAGCGCCGCGCCGGCTCCTCCTTGTCCTGGTAGTTCACGCCCACCATCATGACCCCGCGGTCCTTGTAGGCCTTCCAGGCGCGCTCGAGACTGGGCGCCTCCTCGTAGCAGGCGGGATAGCACCAGGAGGCCCAGAAGTTCAGCACCACCACCCGGCCCCGCAGCGCCTCGAGCGACAGGCTCGTGCCGTCGAACGCGGTCAGCGTGAACGGCGAGGCCGGCTTGCCCACCAGCGGCGAGGGGATCTCCCGCGGGTCGGTGCGGAAGCCGTAGGCGAGCAGCGCCAGCACCGGCACCACGGTCAGCGGGATCAGCCAGCGCAGGAGGCGAGACGGGCCGGTCATGCGTATATCGGTCATGCGTATATCAGGCGGTGGCGGGCTGCCCGGCGCGCGCCGGCGCCGGCTTCCGGCGCGGCTCGGGCAGGATCGCCAGCGCCGCCCCCAGCGTCAGCACGAGCCCGCCCATCCAGAGCCAGGACACCATCCGGTTCACCTGCACCTTGATGGTGGCGTGCGAGCCGTCGCGGGCGAACTCGCCCAGCACCAGGTAGAGGTCCTCCAGGAAGCCGAGCCGGTAGTCCACCGCCGCGATCGGCGTCTGCTCCTGCGGATAGAACTTCTTGGCGGGCGTCAGCACGGTGTAGGGCCCGCGCGCGTCCGAGACCGCGAAGGTGCCCACCACCTTGGCGTGGTTGGACTCCTCCTCGCCGTGGAGGCCGTCGAAGCGGAGGGTGTAGCCCGCGATCTGCGCCGACTCGCCGCGAGCGAGCGTGACCTCGGTCTGGGTGGACCAGGCCTGGGAGCCCGCCACCCCCACGGCCAGGACCAGGATGCCGAGATGCACCACGAAGCCGCCGTAGCGACGGTTCTGGCGGAGGGCCAGACCCCAGGTGGCGTCGAGCCAGCCGTCGCCGGTGCGGCGGCGGGCCCGCACCGCGCGGGCGAAGTCCATCACGATGGTGGCGGCCACGAACGCGACCAGGCCCAGGCAGAGCAGCACCAGCGCGTTGCCCACGCCCAGCAGCCGGCAGACGGCGGCGGCCGCGACCCCGATCACCACCGGCTTCAGGAAGTTGCGCCGCAGGTTCTCTGCGGAGGCGCGGCGCCAGGCGATCAGCGGGCCCACGCCCATGAGGAAGATCAGGGTCAGGAAGATGGGGATGTTCACCAGGTTGAAGAACGGCGCGCCCACGCTGACCTTCGTGCCCTTCACCGCCTCCGAGAGCAGGGGAAACACGGTGCCGAAGAAGACGGTGAACGCGGCCGCCACCAGGAACAGGTTGTTCAGGAGGAAGGCGGACTCGCGCGAGAGGATCGAATCGAGCTCCCCCTGGCCTTTCAGGCGATCGAGCCGCCAGGCCAGGAGCGAGAAGGCACCCAGCACCACCAGGGCCAGGAAGGCGAGGAAGAACTGGCCCACCGAGCCCTGGCTGAACGCGTGCACCGAGCCGATGATGCCGGAGCGGGTGAGGAAGGTGCCGAAGAGGGTGAGGCTGAAGGTCAGGATGATCAGGGTGAGGTTCCAGAGCTTCAGCATCCGCCGCCGCTCCTGGATCATCACCGAGTGCAGGAACGCGGTGCCGGTGAGCCACGGCATGAAGGCCGCGTTCTCCACCGGGTCCCACGCCCAGTAGCCGCCCCAGCCCAGCACGTGGTAGCTCCACCAGCCGCCGATCAGGAGGCCGAGGGAGAGGAAGTACCAGGCCACGATGGTCCAGCGCCGGGTGATCGTGATCCACTCCTCGCCGGTGCGCCCGACGATGAGCGCGGCCATCGCGAACGCGAACGGCACCGTGAAGCCGGTGAAGCCCAGGTAGAGCGCCACCGGATGCGTGATCATCCCCGAGTCCTCGAGCAGCGGATTGAGGCCGCGGCCGTCGGCGGGGACGGGGGAGAGCCGCTGGAAGGGCGGGGCGGGCACCGTCATCACGAGCAGGAAGAAGGCGGAGAGGCCCAGCATCACCGCGAGCACCCAGGGATAGAGCTGCGGCTGGGTGCGCCGGTAGCGGGCGATCACGATCAGGGTGTAGACGGACAGCATGAACGTCCACAGGATGATCGAGCCCTCGAGCGCGCCCCACAGCGCGGTGATGCGGTAGTAGAAGGGCGTGCCGAGGCTCGTGTTGAACGCGACGTACCGCACCGAGAAGTCGAAGGTGAGGAAGGCCCACACCAGCAGCAGCATGCAGCCGGTCACCAGGAGGAAGACGCCGACCGCGGCGCGCTCCGCGGAGCGGCGCAGGTCATCGCGCCGGCGCATCCCGCTCAGCGCGGCCGCGCCCGAGCCGTACACCGCGAGCACCAGAGCCGCGACGGTGGCCGCGAAGCCCAGCTCGGGGGTCACGGCTTGCCCTCGCCCCGGAGCGTCTTGAGCAGCTCCCTGTAGCCGGCCTGGCTGCCGTCGTGCGGGGCCTTGTACTCCTCGGAGTGCTTCGCGAGGATCGTGCTGGCCTGGAAGTAGCCGTCGCGGCTCCACGTGCCCTCGACCACCGCGCCGCGGTTCTCCGCGAAGAGGTCGGGCGGCGTGCCCCGGTGTCGCACCGGCACCGAGGCCTGGCCGTCCGAGAGGGTGAAGCGCAGGTCGAGGCTCTTCGCGTCCCACCGGAGCGTCCCGGGCACGACCATGCCGCCCAGCCGGTACGACTTGCCCGCGACCGGCGCGGCCCCCAGCTCGGACGGGGTGACGAAGTAGACCACCGACTGGCTCACCCCGGCGTAGATGAGGTACGCGAGCGCGGCGACGATCACGAGGCCGCCGATGAGGAACCGGCGCTTGCGGGTCACGACGTCGTCCTTGGTGTCGTCCGCTGCGGTACCGCCGCGCGCGGCCGCGCGGTGAGGGCGCGGGCCCGCCGCGCGAGGTGGCGCCAGTAGCCGAACAGCGCCACCGCGGCGATGCCGTAGGCGGCGATCACGTAGCCCCAGTTGGCCGGCATCAGGACTCCTCGAGCCGGGCGATCTCGATCCGCCGCGACAGGAAGTAGGCGAACAGCAGGGTGAAGGCGAGCCAGTTGACGAACAGGGCGAGCCCGATGGCCGGATCGATCGGCGAGGGCTCGGGCCCCAGGATCGTGGAGGGCTGGTGCAGGGCCCGCCACCACTTCACCGAGAAGTGCACGATCGGGATGTTGACCGTGGCCAGGATCCCGACCACCGCCGCGTAGCGTCCGCGCGCCTCCCGGTCGTCGACGAGGCCGCGCAGCATCAGGTACCCGACGTAGACCAGCAGCAGGATGGCGGTGGAGGTGAGGCGGGCGTCCCACGTCCACCAGGTGCCCCAGGTGGGCTTGCCCCAGATCGAGCCCGACACGATCGTGACCGCGGTGAACAGCACCCCGAGCTCCGCCGACGCGCTCGCGAGCCGGTCCCAGCGGGGGCGGCGGGTGGCGAGGTAGGCGATGCTGCCGATCAGCACCAGGCCGAAGGCGAGGTAGGCGGTGAGGATCGAGGGCACGTGCAGGTACATGATGCGCTGCACGTTACCCTGCACCGCTTCCGGCGGCGCGTAGCCGAAGCCCGCCGCCAGTCCGGCCAGCAGCCCCAGCGCGGCCAGCCAGCCGAGCACCCGCGTGATCACGTCTCTCTCTGCCTCAGCCTTCCAGCACGAACTCGAACGTCAGGACCCCGATCGTCACGTACACGCAGTCCGCCCCCGCGAGCAGCTTGAGCCAGTGGGCAACGTCGGCCAGCGGCTGGCCCAGCAGCAACGCCTGCGTCGCGCTCACGGTGGCCAGCAGCACCGGGACCTGCACCGGCAGGAGCAGGACCGGGAACAGGAGCTCCCGGGCGCGCGCCTGCGAGGTCATGGCCGCGAAGAGCGTGCCGACCGAGGCGAGTCCGAGGGTGCCGAGCGCCAGCACGAGGGCCAGCGGAGCCGCGGGCGTCCAGAGATCCACGTCGTAGAACACCCCGAAGAGTACCACCAGCACCACCTCCACCGCGGCCATCAGCACGCAGTTGCCCGCGAGCTTGCCGAGGTAGATGGCGGACTTGTCGCCCGGGGTGAGCCGCAGGCCCTCCCAGCAGTCGTTCTCGCGCTCGGCGAGGAAGCTGCGGCCGAGCCCGAGCAGACCGGCCAGGATGAAGCCGAGCCAGAGCAAGCCCGGGAGCGCGGCGGTCAAGCGCTCGCGATCGGGACCGAGGGCGAACTGGAAGAGGAACAGGAGCAGCAGGCAGAAGAAGAGCAGAGCGTTCGTCTGCTCCTTGGAGCGCCGCTCGATGAGGAGGTCCTTCTGCAGCACGATCCAGGCGCGCCGGGCGTAGGTCACGGCGCGGCCTCCGCTCCCTCGGTGAGGCTCTCGTAGAGCCGGTGGAGCGCCTCCGGCGAGAGGTCGGTCGCCGGCCGGTCCAGCACGAGGCGTCCCTGGGCGAGAATCGCGATCCGGTCCGCCACCGCGAGGCTTCCGCCCAGGCTGTGCGTGGCGACCACCGCGGTGCCGCCGCCCGCCTTGAACGCGAGCAGGAACTCGTTCACCCACTTCTGGCCGCGCCGGTCCAGGCCGGTGAACGGCTCGTCGAGCAGCAGCAGGCGCGCCTCGGCCAGGAGCACGCGGGCCAGCCCGAGGCGGCGCTTCATGCCGGCCGAGAACGTGCGCACGCGCTCGTCGGCGACGGCGTCCAGCTCGACCTGGGCGAGCGCGGCGGCCACCCGCGCGGCGGACGGATCGCCGCCGCGGAGGGTCTCCCAGAAGCGCAGGTTCTCCCGCGCGGTCAGGTCCTCGTAGACATAGGAGCCGTGGGCCACCACGCCCAGGAGTGGGCGCACGCGATCCGGCTCCCGGACCGCGTCGACGCCGTCGATGGTGACGGTGCCGGAGGTCGGGCGCTGCAGGGTGGCGAGCAGGCGGAGCAGGGTCGTCTTGCCCGCTCCGTTGGGGCCCAGCACGGCCAGGCACCGGCCCCGCGGGAGCGCGAGCGACACGCCGTCGAGCACGAGGGTGGGGCCGAACGCCTTGCGCAGGTCCTGCGCCGCGATCATCGTCGTGAAAAGGGGGAGACGGTCGCCCGTCTCCCCGGGGCTCTGCCCGTGCTGCGGTCGAGCGGCTCGACGATCGGGCTACCTGGCCCGGGACGAGGCCATGGCGCGCAGGCGCGCCACCCGCTCCGCGATGGGCGGATGCGTGGAGAACAGGGTCGCGAACCCGCTGCCGCTCAGCGGGTTGACGATGAACAGGTGCGCGGTCGCCGGGGTCGCGGCCATGGGTGCCATCTTCGAGGCCATCTCGAGCTTCTCGAGCGCCTTGGCCAGGCCCCACGGCTGCCCGGCCATCCTGGCCCCGCTGGCGTCGGCCTGGAACTCGCGGGAGCGCGAGACCGCGAGCTGGATGAGCGTCGCGGCCAGGGGCGCCAGCACGATCATGAGGAGGCCGCCCAGAACCCCGCCCGCGCCCTCCTCGTCGCTGTCGCGGCGGCCGCCGCCGAAGATCATCGCCCACTGCGCCATGTGCGCGATGTAGGTGATGGCGCCGGCCAGGGTGGCCGCGATGGCCATGATCAGGGTGTCGCGGTTCTGCACGTGGGAGAGCTCGTGGGCCAGGACCCCCTCGAGCTCGTCCTCGCTCATCACCCGGAGGATGCCCTCGGTCACCGCGACCGCGGCGTGCTGCGGGTTCCGGCCGGTGGCGAAGGCGTTGGGCGTCTCCTGCGGGAGGATGTAGATCCTGGGCATCGGGATGCCCGCCCGGGTGGCCAGGGTGCGGACGATGCGGTAGAGGCCGGGCGCCTGGGCCTCGTCGACCGGCCGGGCCCCGTACATGGCCAGCACGATCTTGTCGGAGAACCAGTAGCTGCCCAGGTTCATGACCATGGCCATGACGAAGGCCAGGAGCATGCCGTGCTGCCCACCGAGCGCCCCGCCGATGAGCACGAGCAGCATCGTCAGCGCCGCCAGCAAGACACCGGTTTTCACGAGGTTGCCCATGGATTCGCCGCCTCCCGGTCGAAGCGTAGCAGTCGACCCCCGGACCGTCAAGCAACGCCCGTATTGACGGGCAATTAGGTTGACAAGGGGTACCCCCGCGCTTATACTGACGCGGTTTCGAGAAAACGCCTTAGTTGACACAACGTTAGGAGTCCACGACTGTGCTCATCCAGATTGCCGAGATCCCCGACGAGGGTCTGCGCATCGACGGGGTCGCGGACTTCCCGCACCCCTTCGAGGACAGCACCTGGACCCTCGACGGGCTGTCGCTCGTCGTGGAGAAGGACGGGGACGTCGTCTTCGTGCGGGGGGACGTCGAGGCCCACGTGCCGCTCATCTGCGGCCGGTGCCTCGAGCCCTACACGGTGACCGTGCACCCGAGCGTCGATGCCCGCTTCGTTCCCAGCCCGGCCACCCGGGGAGAGGAGCGGGAGCTCGGAGCCGATGACCTCGAGACCGACGTCTACCAGAACGGCCAGCTCGACCTCACCACGCTGCTCGAGACCGAGACGACCCTGGCGCTGCCCATGAAGCCTCTCTGCCGGGAGGACTGCCGGGGCCTCTGCCCGGTGTGCGGCGGCAACCGCAACGTGACCCCGTGCGCGTGCGAGACGCACGTGCCCGACCCGCGCTGGGCGGCCCTCAAGGCCTGGGCCGAGCGGGCGCGATAGGAGACCCGATGCCCCTTCCCAAGCGACGCCATTCCAAGACACGGGGCCGCAAGCGCCGCACGCACTACAAGATGGTCGCCCCGACCCGGTCGCTCTGCCCGCAGTGCCGCGAGGTGAAGCCGCCCCACCACATCTGCCCGCATTGCGGCTTCTACAAGGGCCGCGAAGTCATCTCGGTGGAAGGGGAATAGTTCTTTCCGGCTAGACCGATCCGTGCCATAAGATCGGCGCCATGAAGATCGCGGTGGACGCCATGGGAGGCGACTTCGGCCCCGCGGTCGTGGTCGAGGGCGCGGTGGCCGCGTGCCGGGAGTTCGGGCTGCCGACGGTCCTGGTGGGCGACCGGGCCGCCATCGAGCGCGAGATCGCGCGGCTCCGGGCGCAGGACCTCCCGGTCACGGTGCGCCACGCCTCCCAGGTGGTCGGCATGGCGGAGGCTCCCTCGCAGGCGCTGCGCCGCAAGCGCGACTCGTCCCTGCGGGTGGCCGCCGAGCTCGTGAAGGACGGGGAGTGCGGCGCGCTCGTCTCCGCGGGCAACACCGGCGCCGCGATGGCCATCAGCATGTTCGTGCTGGGCGTGCTCCCCGGCGTCGACCGGCCCGCGATCGCGGCGCCGCTGCCGAGCCTGTCCGGCTACACCGTGCTGATCGACGCGGGGGCCAACGTCGACCCCAAGCCGCGCCAGCTCTTCCAGTTCGCGGTCATGGGCCACGTGTACTCCCGCCACATCGTGGGCAAGGACAACCCGCGGGTGGGGCTCCTCTCGGTGGGCGAGGAGGAGGGCAAGGGCACCGACCTCACCAAGGACGCCTTCGAGGATCTGCGGGGCTCCTCGCTCAACTTCATCGGGAACATCGAGGGGCGCGACATCTACAACGGCCGCTGCGACGTGGTGGTGACCGACGGGTTCACCGGCAACGTGTGCCTGAAGGTCTCGGAGAGCCTGGCCGAGATGCTCACCGCGATGATCCGGGAGGAGCTCTCGCGCGACCTCCTCTCGGTGGCGGGCGCGGCGCTCTCCAAGCGCGCCTTTGCGCGCCTCAAGCGCCGGGTCGACTATACCGAGATGGGGGGCGCCCCCCTTCTGGGGATGAACGGGGCCGCCATCATCTGTCACGGCGCCTCGCCGGTGAAGGCGATCAAGAACGCGGTGCGGGTGGCCGCCGAATGGGTTCGCAACGACGTGAACCAGCACATCAAGACCGCGCTCGAGGCGGAGGCCGTTCTCGCCGAGGGTCGGGAGGGAGGCCGGGAATGAGTCGCGCCCGCATCGTCGGCATCGGGGCCTACGCGCCCAAGCGCATCCTCACGAACCAGGACCTCGAGAAGATGGTCGACACCTCCGACGAGTGGATCGTCCAGCGCACCGGCATCCGCCAGCGGCACCTCGTGGAGGACGGGGAGGGGCCCTCGGACCTGGCGATCCGGGCCGCCCAGCAGGCGATGGAGCGGGCGCAGGTGGCGCCCGAGGAGATCGACTTCATCGTGGTCGGGACCACCGCGGGGGACATGCACTTCCCCACCACCGCGAACCTGGTGCAGCATCGCCTGGGCTGCCGCAATGCGGGCTCGGTCGACATCTACGCGGCCTGCTCGGGCTCGGTGTACAGCCTGTCGATCGGGGCCCAGTACATCCAGACCGGCAAGTACCGCACCGTGCTCTGCATCGGCTCGGAGTGCCTCTCGCGCATCACCGACTTCACCGACCGCGGCACCTGCATCCTGCTCGCGGACGCGGCGGGGGCGGCGGTGCTCCGGCCGGCCGCGGACGACTCCGGGATCATCGACACCGATCTCTACTCGGACGGCCGCTACGGCGAGCTGCTGATCATGCCGGCGGGCGGCGCGCTCCGCCCGGCCACCCACGAGACGGTCGATCAGCGTTTGCACTACGCGAAGATGAAGGGCAACGAGGTCTTCAAGGTGGCGGTGCGCATGTTCGGCGAGTGCGCGGAGCGGATCCTGAAGAACAACGGCTTCACCGCCGCCGACCTGGACCTCTTCGTGCCCCACCAGGCGAACCTGCGCATCATCGAGGCCGCGGTGAAGCGGCTGCAGGTCCCGATGGAGAAGGTGATGATCAACGTGGAGCGCTACGGCAACACCGGGGCCGCCTCGGTCTACGTGGCGCTGGAGGAGGCGTGGTCGTCCGGCCGCATCAAGCCGAACGACCTCGTGCTGCTCGCCGCCTTCGGAGGCGGCTTCACGTGGGGGGCGGCGCTGCTGCGATGGTAGCCGGGGCGGTCGCGTTCCTCTTCCCGGGGCAGGGCTCGCAGGAGGTCGGCATGGGGCGCGCGCTCGCGGAGGCCGTCCCGGCCGCGGCCGCGGTCTGGGCCGAGGCCGACGCCGCGCTCGGCTTCCCGCTCTCGCGCCTCTGCTTCGAGGGCCCCGCGGAGGAGCTGGCGCTCACCGCGAACACCCAGCCCGCGGTGCTCACCGCCAGCGTGGCCGCGGCCGCCGCCCTCGCCGAGCGGGGGGTGACACCGGACCTCGCGGCCGGCCACAGCCTCGGCGAGTACTCCGCCCTCGTGGTGGCGGGCGCGCTGGCCTTCGCGGACGCGGTGCGCCTCGTGCGGCGGCGCGGCGAGTTCATGCAGGAGGCGGTGCCGGTGGGCACCGGCGCGATGGCCGCCCTCCTGGGCGTCGATCTCGCGGTGGCCGAGCAGGTGTGCGTGGAGGCCGCGCAGGGCGAGGTGGTCGGGGTGGCCAACATCAACTCCCCGGGGCAGATCGTGATCGCGGGGCACCGCGCCGCGGTGGAGCGGGCGGTGGCCGCCGCGGCCGCGCGCGGCGGGCGCAAGAGCGTGCTCCTGCCGGTGAGCGCGCCCTTCCACTGCGCGCTGATGAAGCCGGCGGCGGACCGTCTGGCCGCCGCGCTCGAGACGGTGCCGGTGGCGACGCCCCGCATCCGCATCGTGCGCAACGTGGACGCGGGCGTGACCACCTCCGCCGACGAGGTGAAGCCGTTCCTCGTCCAGCAGGTGGCGAGCCCGGTGCGGTGGACCGACTGCATGGAGCGGCTGCAGCGCGAGGGCGCGACCGCGTTCCTGGAGGTGGGGCCGGGCCGGGTGCTGGCGGGCCTGCTGAAGCGGACCCTCGACGGCGTGCGCGGCCACTCGGTGGAGGACCCCGCGTCGCTGGACCGGGCGGTGGCCGCGCTCGCGGGAGGCGGCGCCGCGTGACCGGCTCCAAGTCCCTCGCCGGCAAGGTGGCCATCGTCACCGGCGGCACCCGCGGGATCGGCCTCGCGATCGCCCGCTCGCTGGCAGAGGACGGCGCCTCCGTGGTAGTCTCTGGCCGCGACGCAGCGCGTCTGGACGCGGCGGTCAAAGAGCTGGAATCGCTGGGCACGCCGGTGCCCGGCCCCGTGCTCGGGCTGATCGCGGACGCGGCGAAGCGCGAGGACGCGGACCGGCTGGTCGAGGCGACCCGGGAGCGCTTCGGGCGGATCGACGTGCTGGTGAGCAATGCGGGCATCACGCGGGACCAGCTCCTGATCCGGATGAAGGATGACGACTGGGACCAGGTGCTGGACACGAACCTGCGCGGGGTGTTCCTGATGACCCGGGCGGTCGGCAAGGTCATGATGAGGCAGAAGAGCGGGCGCATCATCAACATCGCGTCGACCGCGGGCGCGATGGGCAATCCGGGGCAGGCGAACTACTCGGCGGCCAAGGCCGGGGTGATCGGGCTCACGAAGGCGGCGGCCCGCGAGCTGGCGCACTGGAACATCCTGGTGAACGCGGTGGCGCCCGGGCTCGTGGAGACCGACATGGCGGCCGCGATTCCGGCCGAGGCGCGGGAGGCGCTGCTCCAGCAGGTTCCCCTCAAGCGCATCGGGCAGGCACGCGAGGTGGCGGAGGTGGTGCGGTTCCTGGCCGGCGACGGGGCCAGCTACATCACGGGCCAGACGATCCACGTCAACGGCGGACTGTACGTCTGACGAATCCAGAATCACCGCAGTCAGGAGGGAGGGCATGGCCAAGCCGGTTGAGGAGCGCGTGAAGGAGATCATCGTGGAGCAGCTCGGGGTGGAGGAGGACGAGGTGCTGCCCACCGCGAAGTTCATCGAGGATCTGGGGGCGGACTCCCTCGACACCGTCGAGCTGGTGATGGCGTTCGAGGAGGAGTTCGACCTGGAGATTCCCGACGAGGACGCCGAGAAGATCGCCACCGTCGGGGACGCCATCAGCTACATCAAAGAGAACTCCTGAGGGTCGAGCGGGCGAGCATGGCGGAGATGCGACGCGTCGTCATCACCGGGGTCGGGGCCGTCACCCCCGTGGGCAACACGGCCGAGGAGTTCTGGGCCGCGCTGATCCAGGGCAAGTCGGGCATCGGTCCGGTCACGCGCTTCGACGCCTCGCCCCTGCCGACCCGGATCGCGGGCGAGGTGAAGGGCTTCGACTCGCTCCGCTACGTGGACAAGAAGGACGACCGCAAGTTCGATCCGTTCCTCAAGTACGCGATCGCCTGCGCGGCGATGGCGGTGGAGGACGCGGGGCTGAACGTGGAGCGGGTGGACCGCACCCGCTTCGGGGTCCTGGTGGGCTCGGGCATCGGCGGCATCACCACCCTGCTCGAGACGCACAAGACCCTGCTGGACAAGGGCCCGGACCGGGTCTCGCCCTTCTTCATCCCGATGCTCATCATCAACATGGCCTCGGGGCTCATCTCGATGCGCTTCGGAGCCAAGGGGCCGAACTCGTCGGTGGTCACCGCGTGCGCGACCGGCAACCACGCCATCGGCGACGCGATGAAGATCATCCAGCGCGACGACGCCGACCTGATGATCGCGGGCGGGGCGGAGGCGATCATCCTCCCGCTCACCTTCGCCGGCTTCTGCCAGATGAAGGCGATGTCCACCCGGAACGACGAGCCGGCCCGGGCCAGCCGGCCCTTCGACGCCAATCGCGACGGCTTCGTGTGCGGCGAGGGCGGGGGGCTCCTGGTGCTGGAGTCGCTCGACCACGCCCTCCGGCGCGACGCGCGCATCTACGCGGAGGTGGTGGGCTACGGCATGACCGGCGACGCCCACCACATGACCGCGCCGGATCCGGAGGCGGACGGGGCGGCGCGCGCGATGACCCTGGCCCTGCGCGACGCGCGCGTGGAGCCGTCCGCGGTGGGGTACATCAACGCCCACGGGACCTCGACGCCCTACAACGACAAGTCGGAGACCATGGCCATCAAGCGGGTCTTCGGCGACCACGCCCGCCGGCTCGCGATCTCGTCGACCAAGTCGATGACCGGGCACCTGCTGGGGGCGGCCGGCGGCATCGAGGCCATCGCCACCGCGTTCGCGATCCACCACGGGATCCTGCCGCCGACGATCAACTACGAGACGCCGGACCCCGACTGCGACCTGGACTACGTGCCGAACCAGGCGCGCAAGCAGGACGTCGAGGTCGCCCTCAGCAACGCCTTCGGCTTCGGCGGCACCAACGCCACCCTCGTCCTCCGGAAGTATCGCCCCTAGTTGACGCCCGCGGTCGATCCGCGGGAGGCGCTGGGCGCCGCGCTCGGTCACCGCTTCCAGGACCCGCGGCTGCTCCGCGAGGCGCTCACCCACCGCTCGTTCGCCCACGAGAACCCCGGGCATCCCGACAACGAGCGGCTCGCCCTGCTGGGCGACGCCGCGCTGTCGCTGGTGGTGGCCGAGCGGCTCCTCGCGATCGCGCCGGACGAGCCGGTCGGCGTGCTGACGCCGCGGCGGGCCGCGCTGGTCTCGGGCGAGAACCTCGCGCGCTGGGCCCGCCGGATCGGCCTCGGCGCGCACCTCCGCCTCGGGCGGGGGGAGGAGCAGATGGGCGGGAGCGACAAGGACTCGGTGCTGGCCACCGCGCTGGAGGCGGTGCTGGGGGTGATCTTCCGCGAGGGCGGTCTCGAGGCGTGCCGGCGCGCGGTGGCGCTCCTGGCCGTGTGGTAACCTGCACTCCATGCGTCTCTGGCCCTTCCACACCGAGCGAGAGGTCGCGTACGCCGACGGCGACATGCTCGATCGGCTCAGCGTGGTCGAGGACCTGCTGCGCCGCAACGTGGAGGACATCTTCCGCGTCGAGCGGCAGGAGGTCCGCGGGGCGACGTACGCATGGGGCGGCACGCTGCTGGTGGAGCCGGCGCGCGCCCTCGCCCTGATCGAGGCGCGCTTCCGGCCCTTCGGCTTCACCCCGTTCCTCGGCCGGCAGGGCGACCTCACGTGGATCCGGGCGGTGCCCCTCGCGCAGGTCGAGGAGCGCGGCCGGTCCGGCGTCAACCTGGTGCTCTTCGCGCTCACCGTGCTCTCGACGCTGGCCGCGGGCTGCCTGGTCACCGGCTCGTTCCCGTTCGTGACCTTCAACCCGTTCACCGAGCCCGCGCGCCTGCTCGCCGGGGTGCCCTTCTCGGCGACGCTGCTCGCGATCCTCGGCACCCACGAGTTCGGCCACTACTTCACCGCGCGGTACTACGGGGCCTCGGTGAGTTTGCCGTTCTTCATCCCGGCGCCGCCGCCGATCTTCCTGTTCGGGACCCTGGGCGCGGTGATCCGCATGCGGTCGCCCGCGCGCGACCGCAACTCGCTGTTCGACATCGCGGTGGCGGGGCCGCTGGCCGGCCTGGTGGTGGCGGTGCCCGCGCTGCTGCTCGGGCTCTCGTGGTCGCGGGTCGGGATGGTGCTGCCCGAGCACGCGGGGCTCACGTTCGGCGACTCGCTGCTGATGCGCGCGCTCACCTGGGTCGTGTTCGGGTCGATCCCCCCCGGCATGGACGTGTTCGTGCACCCGGTGGCCCTCGCGGGCTGGGTCGGTCTCTTCGTGACCGCGCTGAACCTGTTCCCGGTGGGCCAGCTCGACGGCGGGCGCATCGCCTATGCCCTCGTGGGTCCGTGGCACCGGCAGGTCTCGATCGCCACCTTCGTGGGGCTGATGCTGCTCGGCGCGGTGTTCCGCTCCGCGAACTGGATCGTCTTCGCGGGCCTGGTGCTGGTGCTGATGGGCTTCCACCATCCGCCGCCGCTCGACGACCTCACCCCGCTCTCGCCCCGGCGCTACGCCCTGGGCGTGTTCTGCCTGATCCTCCTCGTCCTCCTCATCCCCCCCGTCCCGATCCGCTGACGGGGTCAGGTCTTACATTCCGACATTTGTCCGCCGAAGGGCTGTCCTCCGTGCCGCGAAAATGTCGGAATGTAAGACCTGACCCCAAACTCGGCTTCACGAGTTGAGGCCGTTGGGGTAAGATTGCGCCGCTTTGCGCCGCCTTCTCCGCGTTCCGCCGCGTGTCGATCTCGGGAGGCGTCCGCGTGCCTGAAGAGCGGGCAGTCGACGCCAGGGGGCTCGAGGCGCTGATCCGGAAGGGCGACGTCGACACCGTGCTCACGGTGTTCGCCGACGGGCTCGGCCGGCTGATGGGCAAGCGGGTGGTCGGCCGCTACTTCCTCGATCACGTCCTGCACGAGGGCGTGCACGCCTGCATCTACCTCTTCACGGTGGACACCGAGATGGAGCCGCTGCCCGGCTTCCAGCTCACGTCGTGGGAGCGCGGCTATGGGGACATGAAGATGGTCCCCGATCTCTCCACGTGGCGCGTGCTGCCCTGGCTGCCCAAGACCGCGCTGGTGTTCTGCGACGTCTACACCGAGGAGGGGGAGCCGATCGAGGAGGCGCCGCGCTGGGTGCTGCGGCGGCAGCTCGAGCGCGCGGCGGGCGCCGGCTACCGGGTGAAGACGGCCTCGGAGCTCGAGCTCTATCTCTTCCGGGAGTCCTTCGACGAGGCCCGGGCCAAGCGCTACCACGGTCTCACCCCCGTCTCGAACTACCTGGAGGACTACCACATCCTCCAGACCTCGCGGGAGGAGCCCCTGGTGCGCGCCATCCGCAACGGCATGGAGGCGGCCCGGGTGCCCGTGGAGTTCTCCAAGGGCGAGTGGGGGCGGGGGCAGGAGGAGATCAACCTCCGCTACGCGGACGCCCTCGAGATGGCCGACCGCCACGTGCTCTACAAGCACGGGGTGAAGGAGATCGCCTGGCAGCAGGGCTGCTCGGTGACGTTCATGGCGAAGTACGACATGGGCGCGGCGGGCTCGTCGTTCCACCTGCACTCCTCGCTCTGGGACAAGGCGGGCCGCCGCAATCTCTTCGCGGCCCGGGACGGCGGGCGCGCCGGCACGCCGCTCTTCCAGCAGTGGCTGGCCGGCCAGCTCGCGATGGCGCGCGACTTCGCCTACTTCTACGCGCCGACCGTGAACGCCTACAAGCGCTACCAGGCCGGCTCCTTCGCGCCGACCCGCATCGCGTGGGGCTGGGACAACCGGACCTGCGGCTTCCGCGTCTGCGGGGAGGGCGGCGGCTTCCGGGTGGAGAACCGCATTCCCGGCGCGGACGCCAACCCGTATCTGGCCTTCGCGGCCACCATCGCGGCGGGGCTCTACGGCATCGACAAGGGGCTCGAGCCTCCGCCCATGTACGAGGGCAACGCCTACGAGGACGCGCGCCTGCCGCAGGTGCCGAAGACCCTGCGGGACGCGCTGGCCGCGCTCGAGGCCTCCGACGTCGCGCGGTCCGCGCTCGGTCCGCGGGTGGTGGAGCACTATCTCCAGCACGGGCGCCTCGAGCAGCAGGCCTACGACCAGTCGGTGACCGACTGGGAGCTGATGCGCCACTTCGAGCAGATCTGACGGAGAGCCACCGAATGCCCGGAAGACTCGAGAGCAAGGTCGCCCTGATCACCGGCGCCGGCATGGGCATGGGGCGGGAGGCCGCGCTGCTGTTCGCCCGGGAAGGGGCGCGGGTGGTGGTGGCCGACCTCAACGGCCAGGCCGCCGCCCAGACGGTGGAGGAGATCAAGCGCGCCGGGGGCGAGGCGCTCGCCACCGTGGGCGACGTGGCGGTGGAGGCGGAGGTGAAGCGCATGGTGGAGGACGGGGTGCGTCGCTTCGGGGCGCTCCACGTGCTCTACAACAACGCGGGCGTGCTGTGGAAGGACCGCGACCGCTCGGTGCTGGAGACCGACGGCGAGCAGTGGGACCGCGTGATGGCCATCAACCTCAAGAGCGTGTTCTGGGTCACCAAGCACGGCATCCCGCACCTGCGGGCCGCGGGCGGCGGCTCCATCATCCTGGTGGGCTCGGTGTCCGCCCTCGCCGGCTTCACCCGCGCCCAGGACGCCTACACCGCGGCCAAGGGCGCGCTGATCTCGCTGAACAAGTCGCTCGCCATCCAGTTCGCCAGGGACAACATCCGCTCGAACGTGATCCATCCCGGGATCATCGAGACCCCGCTCCAGGCTCCGTACCTGACCGACGCGCTGCGGGCCGAGTTCAAGAGCGGGATCCCGCTCGGGCGCATCGGTCAGCCGCGGGACATCGCCAACGCCGCCCTCTTCCTGGCCTCCGACGAGTCGTCGTTCATGACCGGGGCCGAGATGATCATCGACGGCGGCTTCATGGCCCAGTGACCCGCTTGCTCCCCACGGCTCCATCTCCCCCCTCGCCCAAGGAGGCGTCCATGTTGAAGCGCGCGCGTCTCGCCCTCGTCCTCGCCCTGGCCGGCTCGCTGGCCGCGCTGCTCGCGGTCGCTCCCGCCGCGGCCCAGAAGCAGTCGGTGGTGATCTACACCGCGATCGAGAACGAGCAGATCGCGGAGTACAAGAAGGCGTACGAGAAGGCCCTGCCCAACCTGGACGTGAAGATGCTCCGCCTGTCCACCGGCGACATCGCGGCCCGCTTCATGGCCGAGAAGGACAACATGCAGGCGGACCTGATCTGGGGCGTGGGCGCCACCAACATGCTCCAGTTCAAGCAGGCGGGTTTGCTCGTCCCCTACGCCCCCAAGGGGCTCGAGCGCGTGCAGCCCCTGTTCCGGGACAAGGCCAATCCGCCCTCGTGGGTGGGCATCGACATCTACGCGTCCGCGTTCTGCTTCAACACCGAGGTCGGCAAGGCGAAAAACTTGCCCAGGCCGGAGTCGTGGGCCGACCTCACCAAGCCGGTCTACAAGGGACACGTGGTGATGCCCAATCCCGCCTCTTCCGGGACCGGCTACCTGTCGGTGGTCTCGGTGCTGCAGCGGATGGGCGAGGCCGAGGGCTGGAAGTACCTCGACGCCCTCGACAAGAACATCGCGGAGTACACGAAGTCCGGCTCCAAGCCCTGCAAGGACGCCGCCGCGGGCGAGCGCGCGATCGGCGTGTCCTTCGAGTACGTGGCCCACGAGATGATCAAGAAGGGCTCGCCGGTGCAGATGGTGCTGCCGAAGGAGGGCGCGGGCTACGAGATCGAGGCCAACGGCCTGACCAAGAAGGGGGCGAACAATGCGGCCGCGAAGCAGTTCCTCGACTGGGCGATCAGCGACCAGTCGCTCAAGATCGCCGCGCAGTTCTTCGCGGCGGTGAGCGTGCCCGGATTCCCGGTCCCCGAGGGTCTGCCCAAAGACGTGACCAAGGTGGTCTTCCCGAACGATTTCGACTGGTCCGCGAAGAACCGCGACCGCATCCTGGCCGAGTGGCAGAAGCGGTACGCGAAGTAGACCTCGAGGCCGCCCTCGCGCGGCTCGGCTACGCGGCCTTCCGGCCGGGCCAGCGCGAGGCGGTGGAGACCCTGCTGGCTCAGGGGCGCCTGCTGCTGGTCGCGCCGACCGGCGGCGGCAAGAGCCTGAGCTACCAGCTGCCCGCCACGCTGCTGCCCGGCACCACGCTGGTGATCTCGCCGCTGGTGGCCCTGATGGCCGACCAGGTCCAGGCGCTCGAGGCGCGCGGGGTGGCCGCGACCTATCTGGCCGCCACTCTCGACGCCGCCGAGATGCGGCGGCGCATGGGCCGCCTCGCCGCCCGCGCGTTCCGGCTCGTCTACGTGGCCCCCGAGCGCCTGGCCTTCCCGGGCTTTCGCGCCATGCTGCGCGACCTGGACGTGCCGCTGGTCGCGATCGACGAGGCCCACTGCATCAGCGAGTGGGGCCACGACTTCCGCCCCGAGTACCTCGAGATCGGCGGCGTGATCGCCGACCTGCCGGGGGCGCGGGTGCTGGCGTGCACCGCGACCGCGACGCCGATCGTCCGGGACGAGATCCTGTCCCGGCTGGGCCTGCCGCCCGACACGCCGCAGATGGTGCGGGGCTTCGCGCGGCCGAACCTGTCGCTGCGCGCGGTGGAGGTGGAGGGCCGGCGGGAGCGCGAGAGCCTGGTGGACGCCGCGCTCGGCGAGGCGCTGGGCGGCCCGGGCAAGCAGGGGGGCACCGCGATCGTCTACGCCTCCACCCGCAAGCGCGCGGAGGAGGAGACCGAGCGGCTGGCCTCCCGGGGCTGGCAGGCCGTCGCCTATCACGCCGGTCTGGACGGCCGGACGCGGGAGGCCGCGCAGCGCGCCTTCGCCGAGGGCCGGGTGGAGATCGTGGTGGCCACCAACGCCTTCGGCATGGGCATCGATCGGCCCGACGTCCGGGCGGTGATCCACCTGGCGCCGCCGGGTTCCATCGAGGCCTACTACCAGGAGGTGGGGCGCGCCGGACGCGACGGCGCGCCCGCGCTCGGCCTGCTGCTGGTGGCGGCGGGCGACCTGGCCCTGCGCCGGGCCCTCCTGGAGCGTGGCTCCGAGGGCGCCGTCCCGGACCCGGCGGTGGTCGAGCACAAGTGGGGAATGTTCCTCGAGCTGATTCGCTGGGTCGAGGGCGGAAGCTGCCGTCACGACGCGATTCTTCGCTACTTCGGTGACGAGGCGGAGACGCTGCACGGCTGCGGGCGCTGCGATGTCTGCCGCGGCCTCGATGCCGAGGGCGAGTCGGGCGACACCGAGCGCGTGACGCTGATCGTCCGCAAGGCGCTGTCCGGGGTGGCCCGGGTCCACAACCGCTTCGGGCTGCAGACCGCGGTCAAGCTGATTCACGGCGAGCCCGACGAGCGGCTCGAGCGCGCCGGCCTGACCCGCGTCCCCACCTTCGGCAACCTGAAGGAGCACCCGCAGCCGTGGCTCCTCGCCCTGCTCCGGCGCTGCGTCGCGGCCGGGTGGGTGAGCTTCAGCGGGCGGGAGCGCCCGGTGGCGGTGCTGACCGACGAGGGCCGCGCCGTCATGAAGGGCGAGCGGCCGGCCCGGCTGCTGCTGCCGCCAACCCATCGCGCCGCGCCCGCCGCGGCCGGGCGCGGGTCCGAGCGGCGCCGACCTGCGCGGGAGGCGGGCGAGCTCGACGCGGCCGCCCAGGCGCTCTTCGAGGCCCTGCGCAGGCACCGGCTCGCGGTGGCCCGGGCGGAGGGCATGGCCCCGTTCATCGTGGCCAGCGATCGGACGCTGCGCGACATCGCCCTGCTCCGCCCGCGCACCCTGGCCGAGCTCGAGCAGGCCCACGGCGTGGGACGCCACAAGGCGGAGCGCTACGGACCGGGCTTCCTCCGGGTGATCGCGGAGGAGGCGGAAGGGGCCGGCTCGCGGTGAGCCCGGCGGCGCCGTCCCGGCCGGCGGCGGTCACCCTGCTCGGCATCGGGAAGAAGTTCGGGCAGTTCGTGGCCCTGCGCGACATCGACCTCACGGTACCGGCGGGCGAGTTCGTGTGCTTCCTGGGCCCGAGCGGCTGTGGCAAGACCACCCTGCTGCGGATCATCGCGGGGCTCGAGCGGCAGAACGCGGGGCAGGTGATGATGGCCGGGCGCGACGTCTCCGGCCTGCCGCCGAGCCAGCGTAACTACGGCATCGTGTTCCAGTCCTACGCGCTGTTCCCGAACCTCACGGTGGCGCGCAACGTCGCCTACGGGCTCGAGACGCGCCGGACTCCTCGCGCCGAGATCGAGCGCAGGGTCGACGAGCTGCTGGCCCTGGTGGGGCTCACGGCCCACAAGGCGAAGTACCCGGCCCAGCTCTCGGGCGGCGAGCAGCAGCGCATCGCGCTGGCGCGCGCCCTGGCCCCGTCGCCCGAGCTGCTCCTGCTGGACGAGCCCCTCTCCGCGCTGGACGCGCGGGTGCGGCAGAGCCTGCGCCATGAGATCCGGGCGCTCCAGCGCCGGCTCGGCATCACCACGATCATGGTGACCCACGACCAGGAGGAGGCCCTCGCGATGGCCGACCGCATCGTGGTGATGAACCACGGGGTGGTGGAGCAGGTGGGCACCCCGATGGAGGTGTACACGCGGCCGCGCTCGCCGTTCGTGGCGCGCTTCGTGGGGCAGATGAACTTCCTCGAGGCCACCGCGTGCGAGCGCCCGGGCTGGGCGCGGCTCGGGACGGTGGAGATGCGGCACGGGGCGACCGAGCCGCTGGCCGCCGGCACCCGGCTGACCCTCGCCATCCGACCCGAGGAGATCGTGGTGGGCCCGGCCGCGGAAGGGCACGAGAACCGGCTCGTCACCCGGATCCGCGCGGTGCAGTTCCTCGGCCCCTTCACCCGATTGAGCCTGACCCTCTCGGAGGGCGCGCCCGCGCTCGAGTGCGACGTGGCCGCCACCGCCTTCGCGGCGCTGGGCGCGGCCGAGGGCTCGGAGCTGGCGCTCGCGCTCCGGCCCGAGGCCCTGCGCGTCTTCCCGGTCGCGGGCTAGGCGCGTGGCCGCCGCGCTCCCGGACCGGCCCGCCGCACTGCCCGACCGCGCCGTGCGCCGCCGGCTCGGCGTTGAGGATTTCGTGCGCTGGGCGCTCGTGGCGGGATTCGCGGCGATCCTGTACCTCTTCGTGCTCTACCCGCTCCTGCAGGTGATCTGGCGCAGCCTGCTCGCCAACGACGGCGCCTTCGTGGGCGCCGCGAACTACCGCCGCTACTTCGGCACGCCCGCCATCGCGCAATCCATCTCGAACAGCCTGTTCGTCTCCATCGTGTCCATGGCGATCACGGTGACGCTGGCCTTCGCGTACGCCTACGGGCTCACCCGCACCCGCATGCCCGGGCGCGCCGTCTTCCGGCCGGTGGCGATGCTGCCGCTGTTCGCTCCGTCGCTGGTGCAGGCGCTGGCGTTCATCTACGTCTTCGGCAACAACGGCATCGTGACCCGGGCCACCGGCTGGAACATCGGCATCTACGGGGCCAAGGGCATCGTGATGGCCGAGGTCTTCTACTGCTTCCCTCACGCGCTGCTCATCCTGGTGGCCGCGCTCTCGGCGACCGACGCCCGCCTCTACGACGCGGCGCGGACGCTCGGCGCGGGCCCGCTGCGCACCTTCCTCACGGTGACCCTGCCGGGGGCGAAGTTCGGGCTGGTGAGCGCCTGCTTCGTGGTGTTCACGCTCGTCCTCACCGACTTCGGCGCCCCCAAGGCCATCGGGGGCAAGTTCTCGGTGATGGCCACCGAGATCTACAACCAGGTCTCGGGTCAGCAGAACTTCACCATGGGGGCCACGGTGTCGGTCGTGCTGCTGATCCCGGCGGTGCTGGCCTTCCTGGTGGACCGGGTGGTGCAGCGCCGGCGCTATGCGCTGGTCACCGCCGCTTCCCGGCCGCTCGCGCCCGAGCGCCGCCCCGCCGCCGACTGGGGCGCCTTCGCCTACTGCGCCCTGGTGGGTGGCGCCATCGCGGGCATGTACCTGGCCATCGTCGTGTACTCGCTGGTCCTGCGCTGGCCGTACAACTTCACCTTCACGCTGCGCCACTACCGGTTCGACACGGTGGGCGGCTACGCGCCGCTCCTGAACAGCGTGTACGTGGCCGCGCTCACCGCGGCGCTGGGGACGGGGCTCGCCTTCGTGGGCGCCTACGTGGTGGAGAAGTTCCGCACCGCGTGGAGCGGGCCGCTCTACCTGCTGGCCGTGCTGCCGGTCTCGATCCCGGGCATGGTGCTGGGTCTGGCCTACATCTTCACGTTCAACGCGGCGGGCAGCGCGCTCAACGTGCTCTACGGCACGCTCGCGATCCTCGTGATCTCCAACGTGATCCACTACTTCACGGTGGGCTTCCTCACCGCGACCACCGCGCTGCGCCAGATGGACGCGGAGTTCGAGAACGTCTCCGCCTCGCTGGGAGTACCCTTCTACCGGACGTTCTGGCGGGTGACGGTGCCGATGGCGCTCCCGTCCATCGTGGCCATCAGCATGTACTTCTTCCTCAACGCGATGGTCACGCTCTCGGCGGTGGTGTTCCTGGTGGCGCCGGGCACCGAGCTGGCCGCGGTCGCGGTGCTGCTCATGGACGACGCGGGCGACACCGCGCAGGCGGCCGCGATGTCGGTCTGCATCGTGGCCATCGGCCTCGCGGTGCGCGTGGGCTACTGGGCGCTCATGCGCGGGGTGGAGCGGCGCACGCAGGCCTGGCGGGACCCCCGGGACGCGGCGACCGAGACGACGGCCCGGTAGATGCCGACCGGGCACGCTCAGAAGGAGGAGCCGATGACGCAGCCGGTGATCGACGTGCTGCCCCGCAAGGGGCGATTCTTCGAGGTGCTGCAGGAGACCGACCGCAGCCAGACCGCGGTCATGACCGTGGATCCGGGCAAGGACGGCGGACCCGCGGAGACCCATCCGGGCGACCAGGTGGTCTACGTGATCGAGGGGCGCGGCGTGCTCACCATCGACGGCACCGAGCACGAGGTCGGCCCGGGCTCGTGCGTGATGATCCCGGCCGGCACGCTCCACCACGTGCGCAACCCCGGCCGGAGCCCGCTGTTCTTCCTGTCGGTGTACGCGCCGCCGGCGTACTAGCCGTGGCCGCCTCGACCGGGAAGACCGCGCTCGTGACCGGGGCCGCCCGGGGCATCGGGCTCGCCATCGCGACCCGCCTGGCCGCCGACGGCCTGCGCGTGGCGCTGCTCGACCAGGACCGCGCCGCGGTGGAGGCGGCGGCCGCCGGGCTCGGCGTGGATGCGCTCGCGCTCGTGGCCGACGTGACCCGCCCCGCCGACGTGGACGCCGCGGTCGCTCGCATCGAGCGCGAGTGGAGCCGGCTCGACGTCGCCGTGAACAACGCGGGGATCACCGGCCGGTCGTTCCCGATCTGGGAGCTGACCGACGAGGACTGGCGGCGGGTGATCGACGTCGATCTCACCAGCGTGTTCCTGTGCTGCCGGGCCGCGGTGAAGGTGATGCTGCGGCAGGGCGGCGGGCGCATCGTGAACATCGCCTCGATCGCCGGCAAGGAGGGCAACCCCACGCTCGTGCCCTACTCGGCCGCGAAGGCGGGGGTCATCGGGCTCACCAAGGCGCTCGCCAAGGAAGTGGCCACGCGCGGCATCCTGGTCAACGCGGTGGCTCCCGCCGTCATCGGCACCGAGCTGCTCAAGCAGATGGAGACCAGCACGGTGGAGCTCCTGATCTCCAAGATCCCGATGGGCCGCGTGGGGACCCCGGAGGAGGTCGCCGCGCTGGTGTCCTGGCTCGCGTCGGAGGAGTGCACCTTCAGCACGGGCGCGGTGTACGACCTCTCCGGAGGCCGCGCCACCTACTAGGCGGCCCGGGAAGGGCCCATCTGCTTCGTTGACGCCCTCGGCCGCACGCTCGGACCGCCTGCCGGGCGCGGTTCAGGGGCGGACGTTCAGGCGGAAGGCGGCGGCGAGGAGCGCGAGCTTCGACACCGACTCGGTGATGCGGTCGTCGAGAGCCATGGTGAGCGCCTCGCGGAAGGGGACCACGCGCCGCTCGAAGAACTCGTCGTCGTCGGAGGCGAGGGGGTCCGCGACCAGGTCCTCGCCGATGAAGCAGTGCGCGTCCTCGTCCAGGTAGGCCGCCGAGGGCAGGAAGCGGGTGAGGAACGTGAGGCGCCCGGCGCGGTAGCCGCCTTCCTCCCGCAGCTCGCGCCGGGCCGCCGCCTCCGGGGTCTCCCCGGGGCGGCCGCCGCCGCCCGGCAATTCCCACGACTCGGCGCGCGCCAGGTGCCGGAACTGACGCACCAGCAGCACGTGCTCGGCGTCCACGAACGGCACCACGCCCACCGTGAGCCCGACGTGGAGGATCGGGTACGTCTTCTCGACGCCGGTGGGCAGACGCCAGACGTCCTCGCGCAGCGTCAGCTTGCCGAGGCGGAGGCGCTCGGCGCTGCGCAGGAAACGCCACGCACGGTCGTGGGGGTTCTCGGGGGGCACGGGCGGACTCGCCAGGGTAGTGTGCTATCGTAACCGCCATGGCGCAAGAGCGTCCCGCGGATCGCCTGATGGACAAGCTGCTGAAGGCGATCGAGCTCTCCATGAAGGCCACCGAGGCCTCGCGCGAGGCGGTGCAGGAGATCCTGCGTCGCGGTGCCGAGACCGGCATCTTCTTCTCGGGCGGCCGCAACCGCGAGGCCGCCGACGGGTTCGACCTGACCGAGCAGGATCGGGATTTCCTGCGATCGCTCTCGATCCGCCCCGATCCTCGCTGACCGCGCCATGCGCGCGCTGCTGATCCTCGCCTGCCTGCTTCTGCTCCTGATGGTGCTCATGCGCCTGCCCGCGGCGTTCCGCGGGCGCCCGTCGCCGTCGGGCCCGCCCCGTCACGACGAGCTCGTGAAGGACCCGGTCTGCCAGACCTACGTGCTGATGTCGCGCGCGGTGCGCGAGGAGGTGGCCGGCGCCCCCGTCTACTTCTGCGGGCGGGAGTGCGCCGCGCGCTTCCATCGAGGCGAGCACCGGGCGTGAGCGGCGGCGGCGGGCGCGACGGCGCGACGCCGGGCGGGTACGACTTGCTGGTCTCCGATCTGGACGGCACGCTCCTGGACGAGAAGACGGGGCTCGCTCCCGCGCTGGTCGAGGCCTTCCAGCGGGCCGCCGCGCGCGGCCTCCCCATCTCGCTCGCCACCGGGCGCATGCCCGCGGCGGCCGACCCGTACCGCGACCAGCTCGGCATCACCGCGCCGGTGATCTACTACAACGGGGCGGTGGTGCGCGGCGGCGACGGCGGCCCGGACCTGATCTCGCTGACGCTGCCGCGCGGGGTCCTGGGCCGCGCGTGGCCGGTGGTGGCGCAGGCGCCGGTGCATCCGATCTACTACCGCGACGACCGGCTGTACTGCGTGGAACGCACGCCCGCGGTGCGGCGGTACTGCGAGGAGGAGGGCCTCACCGTCGACGTGATCCCGGACGTGACCGAGTTCCTCGGGCTGGGCTCCTTCATCAAGAGTCTCCTGATCGGCCACCCGCGCGATCTCGACATCGTGCGCGAGGAGCTGACCCCGATCGTGGCCGAGCACGGCCGCCTGGTGCGCACCCGCCGCGACTACCTCGAGATCATCCCGGTGGCCGCCTCCAAGGGCGCGGCGCTCGCGCGCCTGGCCGAGCACGTGGGGGTGCCGCTGGCGCGGGTGGTCGCGGTGGGAGACCAGGAGAACGACCTCGAGATGCTCCGCGTGGCCGGGCTGGGCGTGGCGATGCCGCACGCGCCGGACGCGGTGCGCCGCGCCGCCGATCGGGTGGCGCCGGCCGCGGCCGACGGGGGGCTGCTTCGCCTGCTCGCCGAGCTGTTCCCCCGTCACTTCGCCTAGCGCCATGGCCGTGCATCCCGACCCGTGGCGCGCGGTCGACCGCCAGCCGGATCCCGGCGGGTTCGCACGGATGATGGAGTCGCGCGGGCGCACGCCCACGCAGGTCCGCGTGCGCCGGCGCTTCCTGCGCTTCTGCCGCATCGAGCCCGGCTGGCGGGTGCTGGAGGTGGGATCGGGCAGCGGGGTCGTGGCGCGGGACCTGGCGGCACTGGTAGGCCCGCGCGGCCACGTGACCGGCGTGGACAAGAGCCGGGTGCTGACGGCGGCGGCGCGGCGGGCCGCGCGCGAGGCCGGGCTGGCGAGGCGCGTGGACTTCCGCCTGGCGGACGCGGCGGCGCTGCCGTTCCGCCCCGGTCGCTTCGACTGCGCGCTGGCGGTCACGGTGCTGCTCCACGTGGCGCGGCCGCAGGCGATGCTGCGCGAGCTGGTGCGGGTCACGCGGCCGGGCGGCGTGGTGGGACTGCAGGATCAGGACTTCGGGACCCAGGTGCTCGACCATCCGGACCGCGCGCTCACCCGGCTCATCCTGGACGGGGTGACCGCCCGGCTGTATCCCGAGCCCTACTCGGGGCGCACCCTCGTCCGGCGGCTGGTGGCGCTGGGGCTCGAGCGGGTGCGGCTCCTGGCCGACGTCTACCAGACGCGCCGCCTCGACGACTTCACCCACGGCCTCCTGAAGCGCCGGGCCCTGCTCGCCCAGCGGTTCGGCCTCGTCGGGGCCGGCCGCGCCGCGCGGTGGCTGGCCGCCATCGAGCGCGCCGACGCGGCCGGCCACTTCGTGTTCACCTTCAACTACTACGGGGCGACGGGGCTCAAGCCCGGCTCCCCGCGTTGACCGAGTTTCGCGGGCCCCGGCATATACTGGACTCGCCCCCATGACGAGCCAGACGGCCGGCGGTGCCCGCCCGGACGAGGGCGCGGGGTTCGAGCCGGCGGGCGACCGGGCGCTCGAGTCGCGGCTCCGCGAGACCGCGGCGCTTCTCTCGGTCGCGCGCATCGCCAGCGGCACCACCGATCTCGTCGAGGCGCTGCGCCTCATCTGCCGCGAGCTCGCCCGCGTGACCGGCGCGGAGACGGTGGCCGCGTACGTCCGCCGGTCCGCCGACGCGGAGCTCGCCCCGGTGGCCGGCTACCACGTGCCGAAGGACCCGCCGCCCTCGGCGGGCGGGGCGCGGCTCACCGCCTCCGACCAGCGGCAGCTCGACACGCTGCTGGGCAGCGGCCACGTCGTCTGGAGCGACGACGTGCCGTCGGATCCGCGCTTCGCCGCCGAAGCGTTCCGCCGCGTCCCGCACCGGTCGGGCCTGATCGTCCCGCTGGTGCTCGACGGGCAGGTGGCCGGCCTGTTCTACCTCGTGTGGTGGCGCACCGGGCGCCGCTTCACCGAGGCGGAGGTGGCCCCGCTGCGGGCCATCGGCGAGCAGGCCGGCGTGCTGCTCCGCAACGCGCGGCTGCACGAGGCCCTGAACGGCCGCGCGGACCGTCTGCGCACGCTGGCGCGCCTCAACCAGCTGATCTCGTCCTCGCTGGAGCCCGACGAGGTGCTGGCCGGCATCGCGGCGGCCGCGGCGGAGCTGATGCGGGTGCCGGTCGTGTCGGTCTGGGTGGTGGACGCGGCGCTGAAGCGCGTCGAGGCGCGCGCGTTCGCGGGCCCCACCGGCGTCCCCGATTTCCCGTGCCGCTCCTTCGAGCTCGGGGACGGCGACGTGGGCTGGGTCGCCACCGAGCGGCGCATCCTCGCGGTGGACGACGTCGCGGTCGACCCGCGCGTGACCAACCGCGAGTGGTGGAGCGCCCACGGCTTCCGTAGCCTGCTCGGCATGCCCATCGTCTTCCAGGACATGCTGCTGGGCGTCCTGGTGATGGCGGGCCGCGAGCCGTTCCGCTTCGGCCCCGACGACCAGGAGACGCTCGACGTCTTCGTCGCGCAGTCCGCGTCCGCGATCGCCAAGGCGCGCCTCTTCCAGGACATCCAGGATCGTCGGCGGCTCACCGAGGATCTCTACGCCCTCACTCAGGCCATGGACCGCTCGATGGACCTCCGGAAGCGGGTGGAGATCTTCGCGGAGGGGGCGGGCCGGGCGCTCTCCTTCGACCGGCTCAGCGTGTGGCTCGCGGAGGACGGCGGCGCCGCGCTCCGCCTGGTGGCGGGCCGCGACGGCGATCCGGGCGTGCCCGCGGTGGTGCCGCTGGACGAGGCCGGCGCCTTCCGGAGCGTGTGGGATTCGGGCACCACCCTGATGGTGGCCGACGACGAGCAGCTGGCCGGCGTGTTGCGGCTGTCCGCGCGGTGGCGCCGGCATCCGGTGCTGCGCAGCCGGCGCTTCGCGGTGGTGCCGCTGCTCGTGCAGGGACGTCCGATCGGCCTGGTCGCCGTGGACAACAAGCCGAGCCGCCGGCCCATCACCCGGCGCGGGGTGGCGCACCTCGAGCTCTTCTGCCAGCAGCTCGCCACCTCGGTGAACAACGCGCGCCTCTACCAGGAGACGCGACAGCGGGAGCGCGACGCCACGCTCCTGCTCGAGGTGACCCGGAAGCTCTCGTCCACGCTCGAGCTGGACGCGGTGCTCGACCTGGTCTCCGACGGGGTCATCGCCGCGCTCGGCTGCGCGGCGGCGGGCGTCTATCGCTGGGACGCGACGCGCGGCGGCCTCGTGTTCGTGCGCGGGCGCAACCACTCCGAGCGCTTCGCGCGCCCGCGCCTGATCCGGGCCGGGGAGGGGATCGCCGGGCGGGCCTACGCGGAGCGCCGGCCCGCCTGGACCAGCGACCGGCTCGCGGACCCGACCGTGGCCTACGGGACCGAGAACGCGACCGCCATGAGCGGGGCGGGCGCGCCCCGCGCCTACCTGGCGGTGCCGATCGTGGTGCGCGACGAGGTGTTCGGGGTGCTGGGCGGCTCCTACTTCGAGCCGCACGTGTTCACCGAGCGCGAGGTGAACCTGCTCTCGGCCCTGGCCGCCCAGGCCGCGGTGGCCATCGAGAACGCGCGGCTGTACACGGTCACCCAGCAGAACCTCGCGGGGGCGGCGCTGCTCAACGCGGCGGCCCGCACGCTGCACCGCACGCTGGACGTCAATCGCCTGCTGCCCGAGGCGGCGGGCACGCTCGGGCAGACCTTCGGGGCGCGCCGGGTCGGCATCGTGCTGTTCGAGGAGCCGGGCGCGGGCAGCGGCGAGGCGATCGCCTGGGGCGACTGGCCGGACCGCACCGTCCGCGCCCTCGCCGAGCCGCTTCGCCGGCGCGAGGCCCCGCTCCTCATCCCGGACGCGGCGGCCCGGCCGGACCTGCTCGGGCCCGGGTTGCTCGAGGCGGGCACCGCGCTGGCCGGCTTCCCGGTGCGGGGCCGCAGCCGGGTGCTGGGCGGCCTGCTCCTGCTCTTCGCGGGGCCGCGCGCACTCGCGGAGGCCGAGACGCGGCTGCTCGCGGCCTACGCGGACCAGCTCGCGATGGCGCTCGACAACGCGACCCTGTTCGAGAACGCGGAGAACCAGAAGACCCAGCTCGAGCAGGTGTTCGCCTCGACGTCGGACGGCTTCCTGGTGCTGGACCTGGAGCGCGGGGTGGTGGCCCTCAACGAGCGGGGCGGCGAGCTGCTCGGCGTCGCGCCCCGCGCGATGGTCGGCCGGCCCTTCGCGCACCTCGTGGAGGCGGTGGCGCGCACGGTGGACTGGACCGCCGCGGACGGGCCGGCCCTGACCGCCGCGCTCGAGCGCCCGGGCGAGGCCGCCGACGGCGACCTCGAGCTGATCGGCTCGGAGCGCCGGACCCTGCGCTGGACGGTCACCCCCACGCGTGACCTCCTGGGCGCGGTGGTGGGGGTCACGGTCACCCTCCGCGACGTCACACGCGAGCGGGAGATCGATCGGATGAAGACCGAGTTCGTCTCCACCGTCTCGCACGAGCTGCGTACGCCGCTCGCGTCGATCAAGGGATCGCTCCATCTCCTGCTCTCCGACGGGCAGCTGGTGCTCGACGACACCCAGCGGCACCTCGTCGACATCTCGCTCAAGAACACCGACCGCCTCATCCGGCTCATCAACAACATCCTCGACATCTCCAAGATGGAGGCGGGGCAGATCCACCTCGACCTGGCCGCGCACCGGCCGCTCGACTTCGTGGAGCTGGCGGTGGACGGGATCCGGGGCTTCGCGGAGTCGCGGCGGATCACCATCGAGGCGGAGATCGAGCCCGACCTGCCGTCGGTCCAGGTCGACTTCGACCGCATGGTCCAGGTGGTGACCAACCTGCTCTCGAACGCGATCAAGTTCTCGCCGGAGGGAGAGCGCGTCACGGTGGGCGCCCGGCGCGAGGGCGCCGAGCTGGCCATCTGGGTGCGCGATCACGGCCGCGGCATCGCCCCGGAGGACGTGGGCCGCCTCTTCCAGAAGTTCCAGCAGCTCGACGGCAGCAACGTGCGGACGGTGGGCGGGACCGGCCTCGGGCTCGCCATCTGCCGGGGGATCGTGGAGGAGCACGGCGGCCGCATCGGGGTGGAGAGCGCGCTCGGCGCGGGCGCCACCTTCACGGTGCGCCTGCCGCTGCCCGGGGTGCCGGCCGACGCGGCCGGGGCCGGGGCGCCGGCCGAGGGCGACGCGCAGGCGCCGCTGGTGCTGGTGGTCGACGACGAGCCGGACGTGCGCGCGCTGATGCGGGACGTGCTCCAGATGTCCGGCTTCCGGGTGATCGAGGCGGGCCGCGTGCTCGAGGGCGTGGAGCTGGCCCGTCAGCAGCGCCCCGACGCGATCACGATGGACCTGATGCTGCCCGACCTCGACGGCTTCGAGGCGATCCGCCTGCTGCGGGAGCAGCCGGAGACGCGCGAGACGCCGGTGGTGATCCTGAGCGCGATCGAGGTGGAGCCGGGCGACCCGCGCGCCCTCGGGGCCACCGTGTGCCTCACCAAGCCGTTCAGCTCCGCGGACCTGCTGGGCGCCGTCCGGGCGCGTCTGCGGCCGACGAGCGGGAGCCGGGCGTGAGCGGGGCGCGCATCCTGGTCGTCGACGACGAGGAGGACATCCGCACGATCCTGGTGGTCACCCTGCGCCGGGCCGGCTACGAGGTGGCGAGCGCGGGCGACGGGCTGGAGGCGATCGAGGCCGTCCAGCGCCAGGCCCCCGACCTGATCCTGCTCGACGTCATGATGCCGCGCGCGGACGGGCTCGAGACCCTGAAGCGCATCCGCCAGCACGCGCCCACCGCGCAGGTCCCGGTCATCATGCTGACCGCGCGCTCCGCCCTCGCCGACAAGATGCGCGGCTTCGAGCGGGGCGCCGACGATTACGTGGGCAAGCCGTTCGAGCCCGCGGAGGTGCTGGCGCGGGTGGCCGCCCTCCTCAAGCGCTGGGCCCACGCTCGCGCGGTGAGCCCGCTGCTGAGCGTGCTGGGCGACTGGTTCACCGCCGAGCGCATGGCCCAGCTCGGCCGCGACCTGGAGGCGGCCCGCGACATCCAGGAGCGCCTGCTGCCCCCGGTGCCCCCGACGGTGGCCGGGCTGGAGGCGGGGGCGATGCTGCGCTCCTCCACCGTGGTGGGCGGCGATTTCTTCGACCTGGTGCCGATGGGCGATCGCGTCGGCGTCGCGGTGGGAGACGTCTCCGGCAAGGGCATCCCGGCCGCGCTGCTGATGGTGATGACCCGCACGCTCCTGCGGGAGATCGCGCGCGACCTCGACGCGCCGGGCGCGGTGCTGGCCCGGCTCAACCGCTCGCTCTGCCGCGACATGCCGCCCTCCATGTTCGTCACCCTGATCCTGGCGGTGCCGGACCCGGCCGAGGTGGGCCGCGTGTCCATCTCGGGCGCGGGCCATCCCGACCCGGTGCTGGTGCCCGCGGCGGGCGGGGCCCGCGTGGCCGCGCTCGGCGAGTCGGCGGGGCCGCCGCTCGGGATGTTCGAGGACGCGCGGTTCGACCAGACCTCGCTCCGCCTCGACGCGGGTGACGCGCTGGTGCTCCTGACCGACGGCATCCTGGAGGCCCAGGAGCAGGACGGCCGTCGTCCCGGGGTCGCCGCGCTCCTGCCGCTGCTCGCCGCGCAGCGCGCGCAGCCGCCGCCGGCCCTGGCCCGTGCCCTGTGCGAGGACGTGCTCCGTCGCGGCGGCTCCCGCATCCAGGACGACATGACCGTGTTCACGCTCCGCGCCCCCGGAGGCCCCGCATGATCCGACCGCTCCTCGTCGCCCTCGCGCTGGTCGCCCTCGCCCCGCCGGCCGCCGCCCCGCCGGCCGCCACCCGTCTCGCCACCGGCGAGGTGGTGGTGCTCACCTCGTTCCCCAAGGAACTCTTCGAGACCTACAAGCGGGCGTTCGAGCAGCGGACACCCGGCGTGAAGGTCGTGGTGAAGCAGCAGCAGACCAACCAGGGCGTCACCTACCTGCGCGAGACGCGGGGCCGCCCGGAGGTGGACGTGTTCTGGGTCTCGGCGGTGGACGCGTTCCAGACCCTCAAGGCCGACGGCCTGCTCGAACGGCTCACGCTGCCCCGCGAGACGCTCGCGCGCATGCCGGCCCGCATCGGCTCGTTCCCGTTGCACGATCCCGACGGCACCTACTGGGGCTTCGCGGTGTCGGGCTACGGGCTCATGTGGAACACGCGCTACCTCGCGCTGCACAAGCTCCCCGCGCCGCGCGAGTGGACGGACCTCGCCGACCCGCGCTACTTCGGCCACCTCGTGATCTCGGCGCCCTCACGGAGTGGAACCACGCATCTCACGGTGGAGGTGATCCTGCAGGCCCACGGCTGGGAGAAGGGGTGGGCGCTGCTGCTGCAGTCGGGCGGCAACATGGGCGCGATCACCGAGCGCAGCTTCGGGGTGCCGGACGGGGTGGTGTCCGGCCAGTACGGCGTCGGGGTGGTGATCGACTTCTTCGGCCTCTCCGCGATCGCGTCCGGCCAGCCGGTCGACTTCGCGTATCCCTCGCGCACCTCGGTGGTGCCGGCCTCGGTCGCGGTGGTGAAGAACGGGCCCAATCCCGCCAACGCCCGCGCGTTCGTCGAGTACCTGCTGAGCGACGAGGGGCAGCAGACGCTCTTCGCGCCCGAGATCGGCCGGCTGCCGGTGGTGCCCGCGCTCTACGCGCGCGCGCCCCGCGGCTATCCGAACCCGTTCGCGATGAAGCTCGGCGGCGTGGACTTCGACGACAAGCTCTCGTCGTCCCGGCGCAACGTGGTCAACTCCCTCTTCGATCACACGATCACGTTCCGCCACGCCGAGCTGAAGGCCGCGTGGGCCGCGATCTACGCGGCCGAGGCGCGGCTGGCCGACGCGCGGCGCGCCGGCCGTCCGGTGGACGGGCCCGCCGCCGCGGTGGCGGAGGCGCGGCGTCTGGCCAGCGCGGTGCCCATCGACGCCGCGCGGGCCTCGGACCGCGAGGTCAACGCCGCGTTCCGCAGCCAGCCCGACGTGAAGTCGCGCCTCGAAACCGAGTGGGACGCGTCCGCGAAGGCGGCCTACGCGCGGGCGCGGGAGCTGGCCGAGGGCGCGGCGGCCCGGCTCCGCTAGGGGGTCCGGGCCCGGATGGCGCGGGCCTCGGTCTCGAGCGGGCCCGCCTCCGACTCGCGGTTCGTCTGCTTCAGCAGGGCCGCGTACTCCTGGAGCGAATCGGCCACGTCCGGATGATCGGGCCCGAGCGACTTGCGCTGCAGGGCGAGCGCCCACTGGTAGAGCGGCTCCGCCTGGGCGAAGCGGCTCTGATCGCGGTAGAGCGAGGCCAGCTCCACGATGGCGGCCGCCACCTGCGGGTGCTCCGGCCCGAAGCGCTTCTCCGCGATGGCCTGCGCGCGCTTGACCACTGGCTCCGCCTCCGCGAACCGGCCCTGCCGTCGCTCGAGCGCACCGAGCTGGACGAGGTCGAGCCCCACCCGGGGTGACTCGGGGCCGAGCCGCTTCTCGTCGATGGCGAGCGCGCGGCGCAGCAGCGGCTCGGCCTCGGCGTAGCGGCTCTCCCGCGCCTGGGCGCCGGCGAGGGCGCGCAGGCTCTGCCCGAGGTCGGGATGCTCGGGCCCGAGCGCCTTCTCCTGGATGGCGAGCGCGCGCCGGGCGAGCGGCTCGGCCTGCGCGGCCTGCCCCCGCCGCACCGCCAGCTCCGCCCGGTCGGCGACCACCATCGCCACGTCGGGATGCTCGCGGCCGAGCGCCTTCTCCCGGATGGCGAGCGCGCGGCGTGCGAGCGTCTCCGCCTCGCCGTAGCGGCCGCGCTCCCGGGCCAGCGCCACGAGCGGCCCGAGCGCGGTGGCCGCGTCCGGATGCTCGGGCCCGAGCGCCTTCTCGGCCACCGCCAGCGCGCGCCGGGCCAGCGGCTCCGCGCGCGTCCAGTGGCCCTGCTCGGTCTGCAGCGACGCCAGGGTCACCAGCGGACCGATCACCGCCGGATGCTCCGCGCCCAGCCGGCCCTCGCGGATCGCGAGGGCGCGCTGGGCGAGCTGCTCGGCCTCCACGTACCGGCCCTCGGGCAGGTAGATCTCGGCGAGGTCGGCGAGGCTCGTGGCCACGTCGGGATGCTGCGGCCCGAACGTCTTCTCGCGGATGGCGAGCGCCCGGCGCGCGCGCATCTCCGCGTCCGCGTAGCGGCCCTGCCGGCCCTCGAGCACCGCCAGGGCCTGCAGCGTCTGGGCCACCTCGGGATGCTCCGGGCCGAGCACCCTCTGGTCGATCGCGAGGGCGCGGCGGAGCAACGGCTCCGCCTGCGCGTAGCGCCCCTGCGCGGTGTGGAGAGAGCCAAGCGCGGTGAGGGTCGCGGCCACCTCGGGGTGATCAGGTCCGAGCGCGCCCTCCGCGATGCCGAGGGCGCGGCCCAGCAGGGGCTCGGCCCGCGCGTACTGGCCCGCGGCCTGGTAGGTGCCGGCGAGGAGCCCGAGGCTCAGGGCCACCCGCGGGTCCTGCGGCCCGCGGCTCCGCTCCGCGCGCTCGAGCGCGGTGGTCAGCTGCCGCTCCGCCTCGGCGTAGCGGCCCTGCTGGTAGGCGCGGTCGCCGGCCGACATGGGGGCCTCCCAGCCCTGGCCGTCGCCGGCGGGCTGCGCGAGGGCCGCGGTGGCCGAGAGCAGCAGGGCAAGCGTCCCGAGGACGCGTGATCCCGGGAGACGACGCACCGCTAGTTCCGCCTGGTCGCCTTGGTGAGCGGCAGGGCGCCCTCGAGCTCGCCCTTCAGCATCGGGTGCTGGTTGCCGCCCACCGCGCGCGACTTCCGGCTGACCTCCTGCGTGAGGTACTCGTAGAGCTCCTGTAGCGAGACGATGCCGTCGCGGTTGAGGTCGGCGTAGCCCTGCAGCCCGCGCACCAGGTAGTAGGTGAAGAGCCCGTGGCCCAGCTCGGGCAGCTCCACCGAGAGCTCGGAGGGCCGCGAGGCGGTCACGATCGCCCGACCCTTGGAGCGCGTGAGCCGCTCCAGGAAGATGTCGTCGACGTTCACGGTGCGGGTCTTTGTCGAGGCGAAGGTGCGTCCGCCCGCCGCCCCGCTGTAGCAGGCGTCGAGGAACACCGTGACGCGCTCGGCCTCGATGCGGGCCAGCACGTTCTGCATCTCATCCATCGGCAGCGCGGTGGAGTAGAGATCGTCGGGGTCCGCGTCGATGGGGACCAGGTACTTGGAGAGGCCGTCCCGCTCGATCCCGCGCTGGTCGATCTCGGACGCGCCGTGGCCCGCGAAGTAGATCACCACCAGGTCGTCCTTGTGCGCGGAGCGCGCCAGGAACGTGCCGAGCGCCCACTTGATGTTGCGCAGCGTGGGCTTGCGCTCGGTCTTGTCGGTGAGCAGCAGGATGTTCTCCTTCTTGAACCCGCCCGCGGTGATCAGCGTGTTGTAGACCGCGTCCGCGTCGGCCACCGGGTAGCGCAGCTTCGGCACCGCGGTGGACTCGTAGCCGCCCACGCCGATGATCACCGCCCACTGGGTCGAGGGCGGCGGGGGCGGGGTCGCGGGCGGGGGGGCCGCGACGGGCGCCGACGGCTTCGGCCGCTCGAGGATGACGGTGCGGATCTCCTGGCGGGCGGTGCCGTCGGGCTCGACCGCGGTGACGACGATCGCGTTCGGGCCGTCCCGGAGGGTGAGCGGCGCGCTGACCGCGATGGACTTCTGCGGGCTCCGCTCGTCCTGCCGGTGCACCTCGGAGCCGTTGAGCGCCACCGTGACCCGGCTGATGCCCTTGCTGGAGCGCGCCACCGCGGCGACCACGCTGGCGTCGTCGGTCACGCGCGAGCGGTCTTCGGGATAGCGCACGTCCACCGCGAGCGGCACCGGCTTCTCCAGGAAGACCGTCCGCATCTCCTGGTGCATGGTCCCGTCGGCCTCCGCCGCGGTGACCACCAGGGTGTTCTGGCCTTCGACCAGCTTCACCGGAAGATTGAGCGCCATCGCGGGCGGCTGGGCGCGGTTCTCCTGCCGCCAGAGCTCGACCCCGTTCGCGCTGATCAGGACCTGCCGGATGCCGCTGCCGCCGCTCACCACTCCCGCGAACGTCACCGTCTCCTGGTCGACCCGCGCCTGGTTGGTGGGCGTCGAGATGGTGATCTGGAAGCCGGGCGGCCGCGGCGTCGTGCTCGGTGGGATCGCGGCCACGACGGGTGGAGCGGCGGCTGGCGGCGGCGTGGTCGCCACCGGCGGCGTGGTCGAGGGCCTGGGCGGGGCCACCGGCGATGTGGCCGGGGCCGGGCCCGGGGAGGCGAGGGCCGGGGAGCTCGTCGGTGGTGCCGGCGGCGCGGGGGCCGGCGGCGTGGCGCCCGCGCTGGGGGCGGAGGCCGGGGCGCTCGCCACCGCCGGCGGAGCGGGCGCGGGTGGCGCCGTCACCGCCGGGGGTTTCGCCGGCGCGGCAGGGGCGGGCGCCGGGCCGGGGGGCGCGCTCGGCGTGGCGCTGGACGGCGCCGTCGGCGGCGCGGGCGTGCTGGGCGAGGGCGGGGCGGTCACTGCGGGTGGGGTTGGCGGCGGCGGGGTCGCCGCGGGCGGCGCCGGTGGCCGCGTCGGGGAGGCGGGGGCGGCCGCCGGGGCCGACGCCACCGCGGGGGGCGCCCGGTCGTAGAACACCACCCGCTGCTGCTGGCGCAGCGTGCCCGAGGCGTCGCTCGCCGAGACGATCAGGGTGTTCGCGCCCTCCACCAGCTCGATCGGGACGCTGATCGGCACGTCCTTGCCCGGAGTGCCCGGCTCCTGCTGCTGGGCCACGTCGGCGCCGTTGTGCGTCACCGTGATGCGAAGGGGCCCGGTCCCACCGGTGACCCGGCCGGTGAGGGTCACCCGATCGGTGGTCACGCGGCCCTTGTCCTTGGGATCGATGAGCGCCACGCCGAGCGGCGCCTGCCCGGGCCGGTCGAGCGCGACCTCCTGGAAGGCGAGGCCGTTCAGGTCTCCGCCGTCCGCCCGCACCAGCTGCTGGGCGGAGGGCGCGTACCAGAGCGAGACTTCGAGGCGGCGGGACTGGGGGGACGCCGCGAGGAAACGCGGCTCCAGGACCTGTACGATGCGGTAGGCCTTGAACGTGCCCGCCGGGACCCGCACGTCCTCGTGGGCGTCGACGCGCCAGGTGACGCGGGCCACGCTCTCGCCGTACTGCCGGTCGGCGCTCTTGAGGGTGATCCACGTGACGCCCGACTGGCCCACCTCGAGCGGCCACGTCGGCGCCGGCGCGGGGTCCATCTCGAGCACCGTCTGTCCGCCGCGGACGACCTTCGCGATGCCCAGGTCGCGGGTGAGGTGGACCTCGCGGCCGCCGTCGGCCGCGAACACGTAGCGACCGCCGTCGATCCGGATGAGGTCGTAGGCGCCGTCGCTGCGGATCCACCGGTCGCCGACGCTGTAGGTGGGGCGGTCCGCCGTCGCGGTCTGGCCGGCCGCATGGGTGATGAAGCCCGCCAGCGCCAGGACCAGGGCGAGGATGGCGCCGGCCACGGGGCGGCGGGCCCGCGGTATCCGCATCACGGGACTCCGAACGGGGTCCTGGCTCGCCACGGTGGTCACGGCAGGCAATGGCGCTCCGCGCGGAGGTAGAGTAAGCCCGCGCACCCGGAGTGTCAACGAACCGGAAACGGGGAATATCCTTGACTCCCCCGGCCTCCTGGACCAAGGTAGGGGGCGCTCTTCGAGGCCCCCGGAACCGACGTCTTGAGGGAGAAGCTATGAAGGGTGCCAACCCCCGAGCGGTTTGCGATAAACGTCCCAGGTTGGTAGGGGACGGGATCGTGAACCACTCACCGCATGGAGGTTGGCATGCACTACTGTGGGC
>Ga0070741_10000359_pt1 | contig 170239 bp, 142 predicted proteins | sample Coa_R1_4_FD_66440 | JGI IMG/M metagenome (GOLD analysis project Ga0070741, IMG submission 66440) | Surface soil microbial communities from Centralia Pennsylvania, which are recovering from an underground coalmine fire - Coalmine... | ecosystem: Environmental > Terrestrial > Soil >... | reverse complement strand
CAGCTCCATGGGCGCCATCTGCGCGCGTACCGTCGGGACATCGACGGAGCCAGTGAGCCGAAGCGGAATCTCGGCCGCCTTCATCTCGACCGGATCGAGCCGACCTCGCACTCGGACATCGGTGCTGCGATCGCCGTGGGGCGGCGGTTGCTGGCGTATCGTGGCCGACGGCTGGATGATTTCCGGCTCGGCGGCCGGGGCATCGACGTCTCCGTGGAGCGGACGCGGGGTTGGCGTCGATCGCGCGCCGGTAAGCTGAGTTTGGGCCGACGCGGGGTCCGGCGAGCCGACGTTTAGGGCGACATGCTCGGCCGCGGCCGAACCTCCCATCGCAGTCGGTATCGGCCGGGTGGGTGCCGCACATGCCGCGGGTGCGCAGAGGAGGACGGCGAGCGCAAGGGCGCACGAAACGGTCTTCCAGTCCCGATCCGCGGTCTTCGCCATTCCGGGCATACGCGCTCGACCCGAACCGGGCTCCTGCGAAATCCTTGCCGAACACCGAGCCGGCATTCGTCCAGGCGATTCCGGTCGATAGGCAAACTCTGTCCGAAATCGCCGACTGCAGTGTCTCGACGAGAGGACTGAGGCCGACGTCGCCGCCGGACCGCGCGAGCGCTCAGTCGGCGACCGGCATGGCTGCTCGATTCGCCGAATCCGCCGCCGCGCGCACGCGCGCCGGGACGGTCCGCTCGACGAACGCGAGCACGAGCTCGACCACACGCGCGCCCTCGACGTCGACCGGGATCACGTGGCCGCTCCGCTCGAGCACGTGCATCTCGACGTCGCGCGAGCCGAGCGCCGAAGCGAGCCAGCGGCCGCCCGCGACCGGACAGGTGCGGTCGAGTCGGGAGTGCACGATCAGCACCGGCTGTGTGACGGCGCCGACCCGTGCGCGCACCTCCCGGCGGAGGTCGTTGAAGGCGAGCGCCGCCGCGACGCGGAAGGGGCCGGACTTGGGATGCGCCGCCCGGACGGCGAGATCGCGGATGTCGCTCTGCCCGGCGGGAAGCAGCCGCCGGCGAAAGCCGTCCGTCCCGAAGCGTCCGCCGGCGCCGAGCAGCACCCGGACCGCGAACGGCAGCGTCGTCGCGGGCGAGAGCGCGACCACCGCGCGAATGCGGGCGCGCGCGCGTGCCGAGAGGTCGAGCGCGAGGAGCGCGCCCATCGAGAGGCCGATCGCGGCGATCGGGAACTCGCCCGCGAGCCCACGCGCTCCCGCCGCCGCCTCGAGCTCGCCGAGGCCGAGCTCGACCGCGTCGCGCCACGCGCTCGCGTCGTTCGGCTCGCCGGCGGGCGCCGCGCCGTGGCCGGGAAGGCGGACGCCGAGCACGTCGAAGCCCGCGTGCGCGAGCGGCTCCGCGAGAGGCCGCATCTCGTGCGGCGTCCCGGTGAAGCCGTGGATCAGGAGCGCGCCGCCGCGCGTCCCGCCCGCGACGCGGAACGCGGCGGTATCGAGGGTCGTTTCGCGGAGGTCGGGCAGCACCGTCCGCGATCAGGCGGCGGGCAGGCTCTCGAGCTTCGCCGTGTCGACGGAGATCGCCGCCGACTTCTTGAGCTCGACGAGGTAGCGCCCGACCAGGTTGTTGCGACGCGCCTCGAGCATCTGCTTTCGCACCTCGGGGATCTTCTTCGCGATCGCGTCCTCGGGCGGCGTGTCGACCTTCGCGAGCTCGACGACATACCAGTCGCCGGCCACCTGGAAGGCGCTCCCCGGGAGCCGGCTCTGCTCGGTCAGGCGGAAGGCTGCGTCCTTCATCTCCTGGCTGCCGCCGATGCCGGGCACGTACGGGCCGCTCCGCGCGAACGGATCGGTCGTCTTGACCTCGCGCTTCTTGTCCTTCGCGACCTTCTCGAGCGAACCCGCGGCCTTCGCCTGATCGAGCAGCTCGGCGGCCGACTGCTTCGCGATCTGCGTCGCCTGCTCGAGGCGATACGCCGTCTCGACCTGATCCTTGACGGCGTCATACTCCTTGGGAGTCGCGGGAATCTTCTCGTCGATACGCGCGACGAGCCATTTGTCGCCGAGATCGACCGCCTCGGTGATCCCGCCCGGCTCGCCCGCGAAGAGCTCGCTCATGAGCGGGAACGATCGGCCGACGTTCGGGATCGAGTCGTTGCGGCGGAGCGGCTCGGGCTGCTCGAGCTTGATGCCGCGGGCCTCCGCGATCTCCGACGGATCCTTGCCCGCGGCCCACGCCTGGCGGTCCTCCTCCGCGGCGGCCTTCGCCGCCTCCTTGGAGCGATCGTCGCCGATGGACTTCGCGATCTCCTCGCGCACCTCGTCGAGCGGCTTCTCGCGCTCCTCGTGCACCTCCTCGACGCGGATCAGGTGAAAGCCGAACGGGCTCTCCACGATGCCGCTCACCTCGCCCGGCTTCAAGGAGAACGCCGCCTCCTCGAAGGGCTTCACCATGCGGCCCTTCGTGAAGAACCCGAGATCGCCGCCCTGCTTCGCCGAACCCTCGTCCTGCGACTCCTCGCGCGCGAGCTTCTCGAAGTCGGCGCCGTCCTTCACCTTCTTCTCGATGTCGGCGATCTTCTTGCGGGCGGCGTCGCGCGTCGCCGCGTCGGCGTTCTGCGGCGCCTTGATGAGGATGTGGCGCGCTCGCACCTCGTGCTTCTGGGTGAAGCGGTCCGCGAGGTGCTCGTCGTAGTAGGCCTTGATGTCCTCGTCCGTCGGCGCGGCGGCCGCGGCGAACTTGTCCGCGGGGTAGACGAGGATCTCGGTCTTGACGCGCTCGGGCTCGACGTAGCGGTCGCGGTGGTCGTCGAAGTACTTGCGGAGCGCCTGGTCCTCCACCTTGACGCCCATCGTGAAGTCGGACGCCTTCACCTTCACGTACGCGAGCGAGATCTTCTGGTCCTTCGCGAGGATCTCGTCGCGCACGGCGGCGTCGCTCACGGAGACGCCGTCGCCGACGACGGACTGCAGGCGGTCGATCGCGAGCTCCTCGCGCAGGCGCTCCTCGAAGTCGGCCGGCGTGTAGCTCGCATAGCGGACGGCCCGCAGGTAGGCCTGCTTGCTGAAGCGGCCGTCGAGCTGGAAGGACGGGTTGCTCGCAATCGAGTCGCGGAGCTCCTGGTCCGACACGATGATCCCGAGCTGCTGGGCGCGCGCGGCGAGGATCTCGCGGTCGATGAGCGCGTCGAGGGCGCGCTGGCGGACGTTCAGGTTCTTCCGCATCTCGGGCGTGAACTGGTCCTTCAGCGCGTTGCGGTAGGCCTCGAGCATGTTGTGCTCGGCGCGCTGGAGCTCCATCTGGTCGATCGGGCGGCCGTCGACCGTCGCGACCGTCGTCACGGTCTGGCCGCTGATGCCGACGCCGATTCCCCAGAAGGTGAAGACGCCGATGATCAGCGTCAGGCCGCCCCAGACCACCTTCGAGTTCTTGTGCCGCCGCAGGACGTGAAGCATCCGCGAACGATAGTGCGCGGCCCGACCGCGGGCAACGGGAACCTTCTCGGCGCCCCCTCCCTCGACGCCCGCGACGCGCGCCGAAACGCCGATTTTTTAAAGCTTCTCGACGCCCGCGCCGTTGCTGCTTTTTAGGGGTTTTGGTATCGGCCAGAGGCTTCGCGGATCCCGCTGCGCGTGTGGCGGTTTGCCGGAGCGGGGGGAGCCGGCAGTCAATGGTTTTCGACTCGTTGCTGGGTTGGTTCTCGAACGACCTCGCGATCGATCTGGGCACCGCCAACACGCTGATCTACCTGAAGGGCGAAGGCATCGTCTGCAACGAGCCCTCCGTCGTCGCCGTTCAGAAGGAGAGCCGGAACGGGCGCCGCGTCCTCGCCGTCGGAGCCGAGGCCAAGCGCATGCTCGGCCGAACGCCCGGCAACATCGTCGCGATTCGGCCTCTCAAGGACGGCGTCATCGCCGACTTCGAGATCACCGAGGCGATGCTCCGGTACTTCATCCAGAAGATCCACAACCGGAAGTCGCTCATCCGGCCGCGCATCATCATCTGCGTGCCGTTCGGCTGCACCGAGGTCGAGAAGCGCGCCGTGCGCGAGTCGGCCGAGTCCGCGGGCGCGCGGGAGGTCTACCTCGTCGAGGAGCCGATGGCCGCGGCGATCGGAGCCGGGCTCCCGATCACCGAGCCGACCGGCAACATGATCGTCGACATCGGCGGCGGAACGACCGAGGTCGCCGTCATCTCGCTCTCGGGCGTCGTCTTCTCGAAGTCCGTCCGCGTCGGCGGCGACAAGATGGACGAGGCGATCATCCAGTACATCAAGCGGAAGTACAATTTGCTGGTCGGCGAGCGGACCGCGGAGCTCATCAAGATCACGATCGGCTCGGCGTACCCCTCGAGCGAGATCCAGACCATGGAGATCAAGGGACGCGACCTGGTCGCGGGCGTCCCGAAGACCGTCGAGATCTCCGACGAGGAGATCCGCGACTCGCTCCTCGAGCCGATCAACCAGATCGTCGAGGCGGTGCGCATCGGCCTCGAGCGCTGCCCGCCGGAGCTCGCGTCCGACATCGTCGACAAGGGCATCGTGCTCGCCGGCGGCGGCGCGCTCTTGCGGAACCTGGACGTCCTGCTGCGCGAGGAGACCGGATTGCCGATCATGCTGGCCGAGGACCCGCTCACGGCGGTGGTGATGGGTGCAGGGAAGGTGCTGGACGAGCTCAACCTCCTGAAGGACGTGACCATCCAGTAACCGGAAGCCCGGGCCGCGATCGATGGTCCTCTTCCTGCGCCGCTATTCGGTCCTCACGACCACGGCGCTCCTGCTCGCGTTCTCGCTCACGATGCTGGTCGCGAACACGCGCGGCGGCCGGCGGATCGATCCCCTCGGAGCGGTGTTCCTCGAGATCGTCACGCCCGGGTCGCGCGCGCTGAGCGCGCTCTCGAACGTCTTCGGGCAAGCCTGGGACAGCTACGTCGGCCTGGTCGGCGTCCGCCAGGAGAACGCGTGGCTCCGAAAGCGCGTGCGCGAGCTCGAGGCGCGCTTCGACCGCATGGCGGATCTCGAGAGCCAGAGCGCCCGCCTGCAGGCTCTCCTCGACCTCCGCGACAGCATGCCGGGCCAGGCCGTGGCGGCGCGCATCACCAGCGCCGACCTGAAGGGCCTCTTCCGGACCGCGACGCTCAACAAGGGCGAGCGCGACGGCATCGCCCAGGGCATGGCGGTCGTCGCTCCCCAGGGAGCGGTCGGCCACGTCGTCGCGACGAGCCCGAACGCCGCGCGCGTCCTCCTCCTCGAGGATCCGTCGAGCGGCATCGACGCGATCGTCCAGCGCTCGCGCGCCCGGGGGATCGTCGAAGGCGGCTCGGGATCGGGCTGCGTCCTCAAGTACGTGAAGCGGCGCGACGATCTCCAGCCAGGAGACCGAGTCGTGACGTCCGGGCTCGACGGCATCTTCCCGAAGGGCATCCCGATCGGCGAGATCACCGCCGTCATCCCGGGCGAGCGCGGCCTGTTCCAGAGCGCGGAGCTGCAGGCGGCCATCGACTTCTCGAAGCTCGAGGAGGTGCTGGTCGTGGCCGCCCCGGCCACCGAGGTCCCGCCGTCGCCCCAGCGCGTTCGGCCGACGCCCGCCGAGCGCGGGCCGGCGCGCTGAGCCCCGGCAGTGCGAACGGTCGTGGTCTTCGCGATCGCCGGTGCCCTCGGAGCAGCGATCCAGACCGCGCTGCCGCACCGCATCCCCTTCCTGCCGGCCGCGCCCGACCTGATCCTCGTCCTGGTCGTCTACCTCGGGCTCCACTTCCACTCGGCCGGCGGCGCGCTCGGCGCGTTCCTCCTCGGCTATCTCCTCGACACCTCCGCCGGCATCGCGCCGGGCCTCTCCTGTTTGACGATGACGCTGGTCTTCGGGGTAGTGTATCTGCTCTCGAGGCGGCTCTGGATGGAGAACCCGGTCTCGAACGTGGCGGCGGTGGCGCTGGGGGAAGGGTTGAAGGTCGTGACCGTGCTGTTGTTCTTCGCGGTCGGCGTTCCGGGGGGCGTGCCGTGGCTCTCGCTTGCGCGGACGCTCGGTTTCGAAGCGCTCTTCGCGGTCCTGCTGACGCCGTTCATCTTCTCGGCGCTCGACGCACAGCTCGGCCGACCGCGCGCCGCGAGGGCACGTGAAGCTGACTAGCCGAGAAGCCCCGAGCGACCTGCGCTACCGCATCGTCGGCGCGGGCGTCCTCATGGCGCTCGGGTTCGCGGCGATCGTCGCGCGCCTCTTCGTCCTGCAGGTCGGACAGGGCGAGAGCTGGTACTCGCTCTCGGAGAGCAACCGCATCCGCGTGAGCCGCGTCGCGCCCACGCGCGGCGTCATCTACGACCGGAACGGCGATCCGCTGGTCGACAACCGATCGTCCTTCGACGTCGTCGTCACGCCCGAGGACGCGAAGGACCTGGAGGCGACGATCCAGCAGGTGAGCGAGTTCCTCGGCGCCGAGCCTCCGACGATGGCGCAGGTCCTCGCCGCCGCCCGCCAGCGTCCGGCCTACGAGGCGACCGTCATCTACCGCGACGTCGACTTCGATCGCGTCGTCGTGCCGCTCGAAACACATCGCCTCGAGTGGCCGGGCGTGAGCCTCGAGCTGGGGCCCCTGCGGACGTATCCCTACGGCCCGCTCGCATCGCACCTCCTCGGCTACGTCGGCGAGGTGTCGCAGACCGAGCTCGCCAACCGGACGGGCTACCGCATGGGCGACCTGATCGGGAAGTTCGGCGCGGAGCGCGCGTACGAGTCGTTGCTGCGCGGCCTTCCCGGCGGGCAGCAGATCGAGGTCGACGCGCTCGGGCGGAAGCTCCGCGTCCTCTCGCACGTGCCGGAAACGCCGGGGAACAGCATCGTCTTGACGCTCGACCGGCGCCTGCAGCAGTTCAGCGAGCAGCTCCTCCAGGGACGCGAGGGTGCGATCGTCGTCCTCGACCCGAACACCGGCGGCATCCTCGCGCTGGCGAGCAACCCGAGCTTCGACCCCAACGTGTTCGCCGGCGGCATCAACTTCCGCGAGTGGCGCCGCCTCACGAGCGACAAGCTGAAGCCGCTCAACGACCGCGCGATCCAGGGCATGTATCCGCCCGGCTCGACCTTCAAGATCGTCACCGCGGCGGCCGCGCTCGAGACCGGCGTGATCAACCCGTTCACGCGCATCTTCTGCCCGGGCCACTACCACTTCGCGAACCGCGACTACCGCTGCTGGAAGAAGGGCGGCCACGGCTCGGTCGACCTGCACGAGGCGATCGTCCACTCGTGCGACGTCTACTTCTACCAGGTGGGCCAGCGCGTCGGCATCGACACGCTCGCCGAGTACGCGCACCGCTTCGGCCTCGGCGAGCCGACCGGCATCTCCCTCGACCACGAGAAGCCGGGCCTGATCCCCGACTCGGAGTGGAAGAGGAAGCGCTTCAAGGAGGCATGGTACGCGGGCGAGACGCTGTCGGCCGCGATCGGCCAGGGCTACGTCCTCGCGACCCCGCTCCAGATGGCGAACGTGATCGCGACGGTCGCGAACGGCGGAAGGCGCTACAAGCCGCACTACGTCGAGCGGATCGAGTCGCCGACCGGCGACACGATCCAGGAGACCAAGCCGGAGATCGCGGGCGAAGCCGGCCTCCGGAAGACGACGCTCCTCCAGCTGCGCGACGCGCTCCGGGACGTCGTGAACACGCCGGGCGGCACCGGGAAGAAGGCGAAGCTGCCGACGATCGAGGTCGGCGGCAAGACCGGCACGTCGCAGGTCTTCAAGATGGGCCGCCAGCAGATCAAGACGGCGGGCCTGCCGAAGCACCTGCGCGACCACGCATGGTTCGTCGCGTTCGCGCCGGTCGAGGCGCCCGAGATCGCGATCGCCGTCCTCGTCGAGCACGCCGGGACCGGCGGCGGCGCGACCGCCGCGCCGCTCGCGCGCGACGTCGCCGACTTCTACTTCGCGCTGACTCGCGGCCGGACCTACCAGCTCGCCGGCGCGGATCCGACGGGTGAAGGGCGCGTCGCGGCGAATGCGGACGCGGCCGCGCGCGTCGCGGCGCCGGTCGCGATGCCGGACGACGTCCGCGCGCAGGCGAAGCGGCTCGGGCTCGCGGCGGCGCATCCGGCGATCGCGAACGGGCACGCAAACGCGCGCGCGGCCGCGGCCCCGCGCGCCGGTTCGGGCACGACGGCGGCCGCGAAGGCGGCGGTGCACCGCGCGCCGGTACACGGCTGAGAGGGACGGAGGTCGTCGTGCCGCGCTGGATGGTCGATCGCCGTCTCCTCTACAACTTCGACGGCTTCCTCCTGTTGGCGATGCTGTCGATCGTCGCGGTCGGCACCGTCACGGTCTACAGCGCGACGTTCGATCCGGCCCGCCCGACGATCCACTCGTACGCGTGGCGGCAAGGGCTCTGGGGATCGGCCGGGCTCGTCGCCGCGCTCATGATGGCGACGTTCGACTACCGGAAGCTCGAGCGCTGGGCGTACGTCACCTACGTCGCCGGGCTCTGCCTCCTGATCGCGGTTCCGATCATCGGCTCGGTCGGCAACGGCTCGCGGCGCTGGATCGGGCTCGGCCCGGTGTCGGTGCAGCCGTCGGAGATGATGAAGCTCGCGCTCATCTTCGTGCTGGCGCGCTACTTCCACGGCCATGCGCCGCCGGAGGGGCTTCGCCTGCGCGATCTCCTCTGGCCGATCGCGCTCACGATCCCGCCGGTCGCGCTCATCCTCGAGCAGCCGGACCTCGGCACGGCGGGCGTCTTCGTCTGCGTGACGGCGAGCATGGTCCTGCTCGCGGGGCTCAGCCGCCGCACGATCCTGATCCTGGTGTCGGCGTCGCTTCTGGTGCTGCCCGCGATCCCGATCCTGAAGTCGCATCTCAAGCCGTACCAGCTCCGGCGCATCGAGATCTTCCTCGACCCCGACCTCGACCCGCTCGGCGCGGGCTACCACATCACCCAGTCGAAGATCGCGATCGGGTCGGGCGGCCTGAACGGGAAGGGCTTCCTGAACGGGACGCAGAACCAGCTCGACTTCCTCCCCGAGCAGCACACCGACTTCATCTTCTCCGTGTACTCCGAGGAGTGGGGCTTCGTCGGCGCCGCGACGCTCGTCGTGCTCTACCTGATCCTCATGATGCGCGGGCTGGTCGTCGTCTACCGCGCGAAGGACCGCTTCGGGGCGCTGCTGGCGTTCGGCGTCCTGTCGAACGTCTTCTGGCAGGCGGCGATCAACCTCGGGATGACGACCGGCCTGCTGCCGGTCGTGGGCATCACGCTGCCCTTCTTCAGCTACGGCGGTTCGTCGCTCGTGACGCTGATGGCCGGGCTCGGGCTCGTGATCAACGTCAGCATGCGGCGGTTCGGCTACTGACGCGGGCGGTCGTCAGCGGCGCGCGTCTCGGCTCCGCGCTCCGCGGTACGACAAGATGCGTTCGTCGGCCGTGACGATCGTCAGCGCGTGGCAGCGCGACGCCGCGACCAGGAGCCGGTCCGCGGGATCCTTGTGAAATGGTCCGGGCAGCGAGTACGCCTCGAGTGCGACGTCGTGCGACACCTCGATGGTTCGAGCTTGAAGTGCTCGGAGCGCTCGCCCGACCCATTCTCGAAGCGCGATGCCCGGCTCCACCGCGCCGATCGCGCATAGCCGAGCGAGCTCCAGCGTCGACACCGTGCAGACGTGGTTCTGGTTGTCGCCGTCGAGAAGCAGGCGCCTCGCCTGCGCCCCGAGCCGATCCGGGTCCTCCTGCGACCAGATCCACACGTGGGTGTCGAGCAGCAGGTTCACTCGAGCATGTCCCAATCCCGCGTCGTGTCGCTCCGTGCGAGATCGCGCCGGATCCGCAAGGTGCCCTTCAACGCTCCGAGCTGTTTGCGTCCCTCTTCGGCCCCGACCGGCTCGACGCGTGCCACGGGTCGCCCCCGTCGCGTGACGAGGACCGGTTCGCCGGTCTCCTCCGCCTCTCTGAGGACCGCGATGCACTTTGCCTTGAACTCGGAGATGACGAGCTTCTTCACCCCTCAAGAGTAACCTGGTCAACTGACCAGGTCAACTGGGATGCAGCCATGAAAGAGGGCCGCCTGTCAGGGCGGCCCTCCAGCGCTCTGCGTCCGCCGCCGGGTCAGGCGACCGCGGAGTCGATCGCCTGCGTGAGCCGGGCCTTCGGCACCGCCCCGATGATCTGCTCGTGGACCTTGCCGTCCTTGAACACGATCAGGTTCGGGATGCCGCGCACGCCGTACTTGCTCGGCGTCTGCGGGTTGTCGTCGACGTTCATCTTGACGACCTTCAGCTTGCCCGCATACTCGCCCGCGAGCTGCTCGACGACCGGACCGATCGCGCGACACGGGCCGCACCACGGGGCCCAGAAGTCGATCAGGACCGGTGTCTTGGATTGCAACACCTCGCCGTCGAAGCTGCTGTCGGTGACCTCTTGGACTGCCGCCATTTCGTCGCTCCTTGATGTCCTTCGCGTCGGGGAAACGTACCAGGCTCGCAAGACGCGTTCCAGCCGCTCGCCGTCCCCTAGGGCGGCTCAGGACGGCGAGCGCTTGGGCCGCTCGCCGTCGCGCGGGAGCCAAGCCGGGTTCGCGACGAGGAGCTTGTCGCGAACCGTCGCGCGCAGGTGGGCGAAGAGCGTCTCGCGGAACGGCGTGTCGCCGTCGGCGTCGCCGGCTCGAATGCGGGCGCAGAGGGATTCCGTGCGGCGGGCGATGGCGGCGCGCAGGTCCGCGCGCGTCGCCGGCTCCGGCTCGACGCCGAGGAGCGCGTCGAGGCCGCGCCACTCGGCGCGGAGCTGCTCTTCCTCGCTCGCGAGCTCGCGGTCGACCGTGCGGGCGACGTTCGCGGCGACGCGGGCGAGGAACTGCCGGCGGCCTTCGGTCGCCGGAACGACGTCCTCGTCGAGGAAGCGCTGGAGCGCGGTCAGCAGCTCGTGCGCGGTCGGGCGATCGTGCATCAGGCGCCCCTTCCCGAGAGCAGCTCGAGGAGCTCCCACTCCGTCTCGGCGGCGCGCCGGCCGATGCTCGCGAGCTCGATGCTCGGCGCGACGCCGTCCAGGAAGCCGCGCACCTGGACCAGCGTGAAGACGCCCCAGCGCAGGTTTCCGTAGACCTCCCAGAAGTGCACGGCGTCGCGGTCGACGGGCGCGCCGCTCGCCCGCTCGTACGCTTCGAAGAGCTCCTCGCGCGTGCCGACGCCGCCGACCGGCAGATCGGCGCCGAAGCGCCACGAGCGGACGCAGAGCCAGCCGAGGTCCTCGAGCGGATCGCCGCGGTGCGCGAGCTCCCAGTCGAGGACGGCGCGGAGGCCGCGCTCGTCGACGATCACGTTGCCGATCCGGAAGTCGCCGTGGACGAGCCCGCGGCGGCGCGACGCCGGCGCGTGGCGGCGAAGCCAGCGGAACGCGAGCTCGAACGTCGGGTGCGGGTCGACGGCGATCAGGCGATAGAGCTCCTCGAGCCGATCGAGCTCGCTTCCGGCGACCGGCTCGCCGGGCGCGGGTCCCGGAAGGAAGGCGAGCGAGCCGTCGTCGAGCGGGACGCGGTGGATCGCGGCGAGCGCTTCGGCGAGCTGGCGCGGCAGCGCGCGGCGCGCCTCCGCGAAGCGGTCGTCGCGCACGATGCGCCGGCCGATCGTCTCGCCGGTGATGCGCTCCATCGCGTAGAACGCCCGCCCGGGCGCGATCTCGCCGGCGTACATCGGCCGCGGTACCGGGGCGCCCGCGGCCGCCGCGGCCTCGAGCACCCGGAACTCCTCACGCGCGCCGAAGCCGCGCTGCGCGCCCGGTCCGCCGGGCCGGAAGACGAGCACGACGAGCGTCTGCAGCTCGACGGGCGATCCCGGGCGCTCGAGCGACGCGTCGACGCTCCACGCCTCGCGCGCCGCGCCACCCGTCATCGACCGCACGTTCGCGAGCTCGACGCGCGCACCGGTCTCGCCCGCGAGGAACGCGGCGAGGTGAGCGCTCAGCTCGTCGGGCTTCATGGGCGGGATCGTCCTCGGTCGGCGAGCGGGAATTTCCTACCACAGTCGACGAGCGGCCGCGTGACCCTGCCACCCCGCGCGGTGTAGTCTTCCGGAATGGAGCCGTACCTCGCGCTCGTGCGCCGCATCCTGGAGGAAGGCGTCCCGAAAGAGGACCGCACCGGCACCGGCACGCTGAGCATCTTCGGGCACCAGATGCGGTTCGACCTCGCGGCCGGCTTCCCGTGCGTCACGACGAAGCGCCTGCACCTGAAATCGATCGTGCACGAGCTCCTGTGGTTCCTCCGCGGCGACACCAACGTCGCGTACCTGCGGGAGAACGGGGTCACGATCTGGGACGAGTGGGCGGACGCGCGCGGCGAGCTCGGCCCCGTGTACGGCCACCAGTGGCGATCGTGGCCGGCGCGCGACGGCGGCGCGATCGACCAGATCGCCGCCGTCGAGCGCCAGATCCGGACGAACCCGGACTCGCGCCGCCTCATCGTGAGCGCGTGGAACGTCGCGGACCTCGATCGCATGGCTCTGCCGCCGTGCCACTGCCTGTTCCAGTTCTACGTCGCCAGGAGACGGCTCTCGTGCCAGCTCTACCAGCGGAGCGCGGACGTTTTCCTCGGGGTTCCGTTCAACGTCGCCTCGTACGCGCTCCTCACGCACATGATGGCGGCCGTGACCGGCCTCGAGCCGGGAGACTTCATCCATACCTTCGGCGACGCTCACCTCTACCGGAACCACCTCGCGCAGGCGCGCGAGCAGCTCGCGCGCGCGCCGCGCCGGCTGCCCCGCATGGTGCTGCGCCGGACGCCGAGCTCGATCTTCGATTTCCGCTACGAGGACTTCGAGCTCGTCGGCTACGACCCGCACCCGCACATCGCGGCCCCGGTCGCGGTGTAGCGCGGCAGTGCCCGGAGCGATCGCGTGCGGGTCTCGCTGATCGCGGCCGTCGCGCGGAACGGGACGATCGGCCGCGCCGGCGGGCTGCCGTGGCGGCTTCCCGACGACCTGCGCCGCTTCCGCCGGCTCACGACCGGCCACCACGTCATCATGGGGCGGCGGACGCACGCCTCGATCGGGCGCGCCCTGCCCGACCGGACGAACGTCGTCGTGTCGCGGAACCCCGCTTACCGCGCCGACGGGTGCGTCGTCGTGCCGAGCCTGGAAGCCGCGCTCGACGCCGCGCGCGCCGCCGGCGAAGAGGAGGCGTTCGTGATCGGGGGCGCGGAGGTGTACGCCGCAGCGCTGCCGCGTGCGGATCGCGTGTACTTGACGGAGGTCGAGGCCGACGTCGACGGCGACGTCGCCTTTCCCGAGCTGGAGGCGTCGGAGTGGCTCGAGTCGGCGCGCGAGCCGCATCGCTCCGACGAGCGCCACGCGCACGACTTCACGTTCCGCGTGCTCGATCGCCGGCGCTGAGCGCGTCACACGATCCCGAGCACCCCGAGCAGCGCGCCCGCCGCCATGAGGAAGAGCGGGCTCACATCCGTCGCGAGGACGAGGACCGCGGTCGCGACGCTCACGGCCCACGCCGCGATGCCGTGATCGCCCGCCTCGGCGATCGTGACGACGCTCGCTGCGACGAGCCCGAGCGTGACCGCGCCGAGCCCGCGCTCCGCGGCGACGCGCCAGGGCGAGCCGCGAAACCGGTCCCAGCCGCGCGTCGCCCACGACGTGACGACGCACGCGGGCGCGATCATCGCGAGCACCGCGGCGAGAGCGCCGAGGATACCCCCGATTCCCGTGACGCCGCCCGCCTTCAGGCCGACGAGCGCGACCATGAGCGAGCTCGGTCCGGGGGCCGCCTCGGAGATGGCAAAGAGGTCGGCGAACTGGCGATCGGTCATCCAGCCGTCCTCGACGACGGCCTCCCTCCGCATCTCCGGGAGGACGGAGTTCCTTCCGCCGAAGGAGACGAGCGAGAGCGACCCGAAGAGCGTGACGATGCGGAGAAGCGTCGCGAGGCTCACGCGCGCTCCTCGCGAGCCGCCGTGCGCGCATGCGGCCAGAACCAGGCGATCGCGATTGGCGCGAGCCCGGCGACGACCCACGGGATCCGCCAGTGGAGGACGTGCACCGCGGCGAACGCAGCGGCCGCGAGCAGCGCCGCGTCCGGCCGGCGCGCGAACGGCCTCGCGAGCTTGGCGCCCATCGCGATCGCCATGCCGGCAGCCACCGCGACCGCTCCCCGGAGCGCCGACTGGAGCGCCGGCAGCTCGTGGAGCTGGAAGTACGCTACGCCGAGCGCGACCAGGATCGCGAACGGCACGACCGTCAGGCCCGCCACCGCGGCGAGCGCGCCGCGACCGCCTGCGAAGCGCGTTCCGAGATGCGCCGCGAGGTTCACCTGGTTGGCGCCCGGGAGGAGACGCGCGAGCGCGAGCCCCGCGAGGAAGTCGTCGATCGTCACCCAGCGCTTCCGGTCGACGACCTCGCGCTGCGTCCAGAGCGCGAGACCTCCGCCGAAGCTCGAGAGCGCGATGCGCGCGAAGGTCCAGAAGATCTCCGCGGGCCCGGGCGGCGGCGCCGGTGGCAGCTCCGCCGGCCGCGGCTCCCCGCCCGGCGCGAGGTCACTCATGCTTGAAGTCGGGATCGTGCGGCAGCTCGCCGGACTCGTGCGAGTCGACGGCGAGCGGGTCCGGCGCTTCCCAGTGCTCGGCGTGGTGCCAGTCGTGCTCGAAGACCTCGGCGAGGCGCTCGACGCCCCGGTCATCGGACACGAAAACGCCGAGCTCGCGTCGGAGGTCGAACGCGCTTCGGTCGATGTTCATCGAGCCGACGAGCGCCTGGCCGCCGTCGACCACGATCAGCTTCGCGTGCAGCTTGGGGTGCTTCTGGCGCCGCACCTTCGCGCCGAAGCGCTTCAGGATGCGAAGCGACGAGAAGGTGTCCGGAATGTCCCAGGCGCTGATGCCGTGCTTGCCGCCGCAGAGGATCCGGACGTGGACGCCCCGGTCCTGCGCCTCGGCGAGGCGGTCGAGGATCGTCGCGTCGACGTACTTGGGATGCTGGACGTCGAGCCGGTGGCGGGCGGTGTCGATGAACTCGGCCATCAGCGCGCGCGAGTTCGCGGCGCTCCAGGCGAGGCCGGAAGCGTCGTCGGGCTCGAAGTGCTCGCGCCGCCAGTCGGCCTCGAAGCAGCGCTCGATCTCGTGGACGTGGAGCGCGTCGTCCGTGACGATCCCGTAGTCGCGCGTCTCCGTGAAGTACTTCTCGGCGAGGTTGAAGGTCGCGACGACCGCGCGCTTCGAGTCGACGACGATCGACTTCTCGTGCGTGACCGCGAAGCTGGGGTTCGTCCAGGCGACCGCGACGCCCGCGCGCTGGAGCCGAGCGAACGACTCGTCGTTGGCGCGGTCGCCCGACGAGCGGTGCGGGTTCAGCATGACTTGGACCGAGACCCCGCGCTCGTGCGCGCGCACGATCTCCCGGAGCAGCGACGGCTCGGTGAGCGTGAACTGCTTCACCCAAAGCGACGTCCTGGCCGCCGCGATCGCCTCGCGCACCGGCTCGACGCCTTCGTCCGGCTGCACGATGAGACGCTCGGTCGGAGTCGCGTCCTTCCGCTTCACCACGTGCGCTTCACCGATCTCGACTTTGGGCTCGCAAAGGCCGACCCGACGCGAACTTGCCAGAAGCGAGCCGCCCCTGCCAAGGACGATCGCGAGAAGCAGTGCGAGCCCGTTCGCCGCGGTGCGCCGTCGCGTCAGTGCGACGCGCTGGTAGCCGCGGCGCCGTTCGCGCGGCGCTCGACCGCGTCATCCGCGTCGTCGGCGCGGAAGCGATAGAAGAAGCGGCCGTCTCGGAACGGATGCTCGTCGAGGACGTGGTGCACGACGCCGCGATCCACCAGCAGCTGGCCGACCCGCGCCGCCTCGTCGCGACCGAGATTCTCATGGGCGACGAGCCAGTCCACCGCCTCGCTCCCGACGAAACACCGCCGGTACGTCCGTAGCAGGTGCCGACGGTCGACGATCGCGACGCCGCCCGGCCCGCGCATGCGCGCGACCAGCAGGTCGAGCTCGCCGTCCGTCCATGCGCGCGGGCCGACGGACTCGCCGTGCGCGCCGCCGCCATCCGACCCGTCCGCGTCGCCGCCCTCAGCGACCGCACCGGCGCTGCATGCGTCGATTGTCAGGCCGTCGGCGCCCTCGCGGCGTAGCCACGCGGCGGCGAGCCGCTCCAGGCCGGGCGAGCTCACGTGGACGTCGTGCTGTGGGAAGGGGATTCGGATGCGGCACCGGCGGAATGCGGTGACGATCCGGTAGTTCAGATCGCTCACGAGCGCGCTCTGCCGGCTCGGGTCGCGCGTCCACACGAGCAGCTCGAACTCGAGCGCACTGTCGCCGAAACGCCGGAGCTGAACGTCGGGCCGCGGGTCGGCGAGCACGTCGGGGTGCGAACGCGCGACCTCGAGGAGCGCCGCGCGCACGGTCGCCACATCGCTGCCGTACGCCACGCCGATCGGCACGTGGAGGCGCGAGACCGGGTCGCCGTGCGTCCAGTTCACGAGCTCGGTCTCGAGCAGTTTCGAGTTCGGGACCAGGATCTTGACGCGGTCGATGGTCCGGATCTCGGTGCTGCGCGCGCCCACCCGCTCCACGATGCCGGTGAGGCCGCCGACCGAAACGAAGTCGCCCGATCGCAGCGGACGCTCGAAGCCGATGACGAGCCCGCTGATGAAGTTGTTCGCAAGATGCTGGAGCCCGAACCCAATCCCGACCCCGAGCACGCTCGCCGCGATGACGATCGAGCGCAGGTCGATGCCCCACACCTGCAGAACGACGATCGCGCCGCCGAAGGACACGATGTAGCGGATCACGATTCCGGCCGCGTCGCGGGCCGACGACTCGCCCGGAGCGGTCCGCGCGAGCCGCGACTGCACGAGCCGCGACAGTGCCCCGACCCCCGCCCAGAGTGCGGCGAGCGTTGCGGGAAGCAGCACGACGTCGAGGGCCGAGTAGTCGCGATCGCCGAGCGCGAGCATCGGCTTGGTGAACGTCGCCACGACGAAGCCGGCGCCCGCCGCGGCCTCCCTCTCGAGCACCGGAAGCTGGCGCCCGACGACGCGCAAGGCCGCAAGCCAGACCGCGACGCGCGGCACCGCGGAGAGCCACGCGATCGCGCGCCGTCCACGCGCGGACGCAAACGGCGCAGCGGAGGCGACGGGGCGCCGGCGCGCGAGGACGAGCGGCAGCCGCCGCGCCGATCGACCGAGGAGGTGCGACGCGAGCGCAGCGACCGCGATCACGCCCAGCGAGACGGCGATCCGCTCGAAGAGGCCGTCGGCCGCCGAGCCGTCGCCCGCCAGCGACGGATCGGCGGACACGCCGCACGCGAGACCCGGCGCCGCGCACAGAGCGAGCGCAAGCGCGCCGGCACACGCGGACGCTCTTCGCATGACGCTTCGATGCGCGAGCGGCGGACGCGGTGTCGCAGGAACGCGACACCGCGGCGCCTCGCAGGCACGCCGAAGCGTCGAGCGTCAGGCGGGCGGCAGGGTCCGCAGGAGGACGCGATCGCCCGACGGCTGCGCCTGCGCGCGCACGAGGATGGAAGCGTCCTCCGAGAAGCCCGTGATCGAGATGTCGCCGAGCTGCGCGAAGGAGCCGCCGCCGTTCGTCGAGAGCGGGCTCGAGACCGTGCCGTCCGCTCGGCGGAGCACCACCCGCTCCTCCTCGACGATCACGGTGCCGCTCGTCCGTCGACCGAGCTGGGCGACGAACGCGACGTCGCCGTGGCGATTGAACCGCGTCGACGAGATCTCGAGCACCGTGAGGTCCGTTCCCGTGAAGGTCGCGTTCTCGGTCGCGATCTCCTGCACGGCGGTGCCGTCGAACAGCCGGAGCGAGCGGCGCGGCCCGTCGGGCGCGTCCGCGTTGCCGAGCGTCGCCGTGAAGAGCACGCGACCGGCGTCGTCGAGGCCGACGGTACGGACGTCGGTCACGTCGTCGGGCCCGGTCCGGCCCGACTCGCGCGCCACCTCGATCAGCTCCATGCCGCGGAGGATCCCGATCACCGCTGGTCGCGGGGTGGCGTCCTCCTGGATCGTCGTCGTGACGAGCAGGTCGCCCGCGGCGTTCACCGCGTTCAGCTGAGGCCGGACGATGCGGCCGACGGGGTCGACCTCGTCGGCGGCCGTCAGGACGACGTGCAGCTTTCCGTCCGTCCCGAGCCGGACGATCGTCGGCTCCTCGCCGCTTCCCGGAAGCGAGAAGAACGCCTCGCCGGAATCGGCGATCGCGATCTGCGGGGTGCTGATGCTCTGATCGCCGAGGTCGATGTCCGGGACCTCGACCTCTTCGACCGTGAAGCCGTTCGCCACGTAGAGGTGCGCCGTGCAGCGGACGCGCACGGAGTCGCCCTGCTGGGTGACGGTGCATGGGCTCCCGCCGCCGACGAAGGCCGCGATCCCGGTCTGGCCGATCTCGACCTCCCCGAGGATGCGGAAATCGGGCGCCACGACGCCCGGCGGTGCGCCGGCGAGCGCCTGGGTCGTTCCACCGGAGGCGAGGTACAGCCGATCGCTGTCGAGCCCGGTGCCGGTCTCGTCTTGCCCGGTCCCTGCTTCGAAGAGCACCTGCCCGCCGGGCGCGACGCGGACCTGGGCGATCGTGCTGGCGTCGAAGTCCGTCGCCTGCTCGGGCGAGAAGATGGCCGTGAGGGCGCCTGCCGGCGACCGGCTCACGACGGCTCGCCCGCCGCGCGCGCCCGCGACCTGGACGATGGCGGCGATCGCGCCGCTGGTCGCGACGTCGGCGTCCTCGATGTCCTGGACCGTGGAGCCGCCCGGGATGGCGTCGCCCTGACGAAGGATCGTCTCGACGCGCGAGATCGCCGGGGTGGGCGTCGGCGTCGCGGCCGGTCCGGGGGTCGCGGTGACGATCGGAATCGTCGGGATGGGGGTCGGCTGCACGTTCGACCCGCCGCCGCCTCCTCCGCACGCTGCACCGGCGAGCGAGATGATCGCAGTCAGCCCGATCGCCGTCGGCCATCCCGGCCGGCGGCCCATACCCATGGAACGCGGATCCGCTTTCGTCACGAACACTCGAGCACCTCGAAACATTTGAATGGAAGTCGGGTCCGGGATGGGCAGGGTCGGGGACGTCGACACTACCGCGGGGGCGCGACTCCGCCTAGCCGAAAAATTCGCGGCTGGAGCGGGCCGAGCAAGCCGGTAGCGTGCCCCGGAGGCGGCGAAAGCGGGGCGTCACCCTCTCGGCACGCCCCGCGCTCCTCAGTGGTAATCAGCCTTCCAGCCGTTTCGGAACTCGGCCCAGGTCGACGTCTTCTGGAAGGCCTCGTTCCCGAGGACCACCTGGAGGGTCATCTGCTGCGTCGGCGGGACGACGTCCGTGAGCGGCAGGTCGGCATGCACGCGGATGTTGATCCGGTACTCGCTCGTGCCGCTCTGCGGCTTGGTGACGATCAGCACGTCGCTGATGCCGCCCCGGACCGGGTGGCCCTTGATCGCGCCCGGATCCTTGAACTTCCACGTCCGGGACGACTTCCGCACCATGTCGCCCGGCTGGAGCGTCGCCGCGAACACGATGCCGTTCGAGTTCGTGAGCGTGATGCCGACCTTGATGGTCGACGGATCGAGGTTCGGGTTCGTCGGATCGAACGCCACCTGCGCGCGGAACTTGTCGGGCGCATCGGGCCGGAAGACGATCTTCGCGGGACACGGGTGCTTGCACACCGCGTTGAAGAGCAGACACGTGCAGTCGTTCGCGTCGTCGCAGTCGACGAGCCCGTCGCCGTCGTCGTCGATCTGGTTCGCGCAGATGTCCTGCCGCTTGCAGGTGGACGAGCAGCCGTCGCCGTCGAGGGTGTTGCCGTCGTCGCAGTCCTCGCCGTTCCCGGGTTGCACCGCGCCGTCGCCGCAGTAGCCGACCTTGCACTGGTTGTTGCAGCCGTCGTCGTTCACCTGGTTGCCGTCGTCGCACTCCTCGGTGACGGGCGGCTGCGAATCGACCTTGCCGTCGCCGCAGGCCGCCGGCTGGCACGCGACGCAGTCGTCGGTGTCGGTCTGGTTGCCGTCGTCGCAGGTCTCGCCGTTGCCGGGCTGCACGATGCCGTCGCCGCAGACGGCGTTCTGGCATCCGTTCGTGCAGGCGTCGTCGTTCACCTGGTTGCCGTCGTCGCATTGCTCGCCGGCGCCCGGCTGCGTGATGCCGTCGCCGCAGCTCGGCAGGCGGCAGGAGTTGGAGCAGCCGTCGTTGTTGTTCGCGTTGCCGTCGTCGCACTGCTCGGTGACCGGCGGCTGCATGTCGACGAAGCCGTCGCCGCAGACGTTCGGCTGGCAGCTCGTCCGGCAATCGTCCTGATTGCTCTGGTTGCCGTCGTCGCAGGCTTCGCCGTTGCCGGGCTGCGCGATGCCGTCGCCGCAGACCGGCAGCGTGCAAGCGTTGCTGCAGCCGTCCGTATCGACGGCGTTGCCGTCGTCGCACTGCTCGCCGCTCTGGACGATCTGATCGCCGCAGCGCGGGAGGTGGCAGTCGTTCGTGCAGCCGTCGTTGTTCGTCGGGTTCCCGTCGTCGCACTCCTCGGTCGCGGGGTTGACGAACTGGTCGCCGCAGACGTTGTTCCTGCACGCGTTCGTGCAGGCGTCGTTGTTGTTGGCGTTGCCGTCGTCGCACTGCTCGACGACCGGCGACTGCATGTCGACGAACCCGTCGCCGCAGACGTTGTTCCGGCAGGCGTTGGTGCAGTTGTCGGCGTTGTCGGCGTTGCCGTCGTCGCACTGCTCGCTGCCCTCGACCACGCCGTTCCCGCACTGGGGCGTCACCCACGACTTGCTCGCCGACCCCGTCAAGGTGCCGGTGATGGGGTTGCCCGCGAGCACGATGCCCTGCTTGTCGGCCAGCTTGAACTTCTGGCCGGTCGGGATCTGGTAGCCGATCGACGCGCCGATCGCGTCGATGCCGGCGGTCGCCGTGCCGTTCGCGTACGCGAGCGTCACCGGCGAAGTGCCGGTCGCGCTCGCCGGCGCGCCCGGTCCCGACGTCACCTGCACCGTGAACGACTGGCTCGTGATCTCGTCGCTCTGGTCGTCGAGGAGCCGCACCTGCAGCGAGTGGCTGGTGTCCGCCGGGAGGAAGTTCGTCGCCGAAGGAGGATTGAACTGGAAGCTCTGCGGAACGCGCGTCGGGAACGTGGGCGCGGCGGCGCTCGCCGCGGCGACGATCTCCGCAGCGCGCGTGCCGAGGTTCGCGCACGCGCCGTCGCTCGACGCCGTGCACGCGACGTTGTCGGTGAAGTGCCAGACCGCGCACTGGACCGCCGCCGCCTCGCAGCGCACCGGCGTGCTCGGCGTGCCGATCGTGTTCGGCTGCGGGTGCGCGTTGTTCAGGATGAAGAGCACCTCGGGCGGATAGTCGACCGGAACCTGCGGCAGCGTGTCGCCGCCCGCGATGAAGTGCGTGAGGTCGACGCAGTAGCTCTTGGTCGGGATCGCGCCGGGATTGATCGTGACGTTGAACGTGCCGGCGAAGCCGGTGCTGAACGCATTGCCGTTCCGCGTTCCGCTCACCTGGACGCCGTCGGCCGTGTTGTTGAACGTCGCCGTGACGGCCCCCGCGCGCGCAGCGACGAGAAGCGCTCCGAGCAGGGCGATCGCACCCGTGACGCGCGCCGCTCGCGCACCGCGAGCGCGCGGCTCCGCCGCCGCCTCGATGGACCCCTGCATGTCAGCCCCCTGGTTGTCGGTCGTGGATGGCGTCCTGCGGACGCCGCGGATCCGGAAGTGGAACGGAGAGCCCTTCGAGCAGCGGCACCCTATAGATGGCGTCGCAGAGCTGTCAACGCAGCTTTTCGAGGATTCTGGTGGGACGGCGCGTTCGGGTCGCACCCGCCGACATCGCACGCTTCATGGCGTCGGCGACGATTCGCGGAGCGACGACGTGCGAAAAGTCCCCCGTTCGGCTCCGCCGAACGGGGCGAGGGGAGCGTTCCCCTCGTTGAACTAATACCAGGTGATGCCGTCGACCGAGTTGACGATCTTCGCCTGCTTGCCGACGGCCACGAACACGCCGTTGCCGAACGTGACGCCGTAGAGCGCGCGGCCGGTGTTCGCGTTGCGCGTCGTGAACGCGACGCCGTCGGTCGACGTCTGGATCGCCCCGTTCTGCCCGACCACGACGACGAGCCCGCGCGCGACGACGGCGTCGGTCAGGTCCTTGACGGTCCCGCTGTCCGAAGCCGTCCAGGTCGCGCCGTCGGGCGACCGCAGGATGGTTCCGCTCCGGCCGACCGCGTAGAACGCGCCTTCGCCGTAGGCGACGCCGAACAGCTCGACGCTCGTGTTCGAGGTCTGGATCGTCCACGTGATCGCGTCGGGCGACGAGATGATCGTCCCCTCCTTCCCGACCGCGACGAACGCGCCGCGACCGAACGCGACCGAGTTGAGATCCGCGGTCGCGCCGGTGAAGCGGCCGACCCATGCGCCGGTGTTCGTCGACGTGAAGCAATTGCCGGCGTCGCCGACGAGGACGTACGTCCCCTGGCCGAACGCGGCGCCGCGCAGCGTGCGCGACGTGTTGACGAACTGCTGGAACCAGACGGCGGTGTCGGTGGACGTGAACACGAGGCCGTCGCGCCCCGACGTCAGCCAGATGCCGTTTCCGAACGTCAATCCCAGGAGGGATCCGATCGGCGCCGCCACCTGCAGCAGGAAGTTGCCGCCGTCGCCGGAGTTGGCGATCGTGCTGTCCTGACCGACGGCGACGAACGCGTTGTCGGCGAACTGGACGTCGAAGAGGTCGGGCTCGAAGTCGTCGCTTCCGCCGCAGCTCGCCAGGGCGATCGCGACCGCGACGGCGATCGGAGGCAGCGCGCACGCCGCGATCCCACGAACCCAAGACCTCGACGACGAACGCATGACCCCTCCCGCGCCGGGGCTCCCGGCCGCCGCCCCCCGGCGCCCCGATTAGAGCAGCGAGCGGGCGATTCACAAAGCGCGGCGCGGCGCAGGGCATTTGAGTCCGACGGACGTGCCGTGCATCGTGCGATTCGTCGCGTCATGGCACGCCGCGTCCCCGTCATCCATCCGCTGTGGTCCTGGGTGCAGCTGCGCTACTCGGTGCTCCTCGTGACGCAGCTGACGGTGTTCCTCGTCTATCCGTTCTGCCTCGACACGCCGGTCGGCGTCGGCGTCATGCTCGGGTTCATCACGGTGACGTTGATCACCGCGGCGCTGTCGCTCGACCCGCAGCATCGCGGACGCGCCTACATCCTCGCCGCGCCCACGCTCGGCTTCCTCTTCGCGGCGATCGCGACGATGTCGGACAGCGCGCTGCTGATCGCCTGCGTCGCCGGCTCGCTGTGCGTGGCGTACGAGATCGCCTCCATCTTCGGGAACGCGCTTCGCATCGAGCGCGTCTCGATCGAGAAGGTGCAGGGTTCCCTCGCCGTGTTCCTCCTCCTCGGCCTCAACTTCGCGCTCGTCTACTCGATCCTCGAGCTCCTGCGATCCGGATCGTTCGCGCTCGGCGATCCACCGCAGCACATCCCGATCCACGTCATCGAGACGGGGATGTCGACGCACATGCTCGGGTTCTCGCACCTCCTCTTCCACAGCTACATGACCCTGTGCGCGACGAGCTACGGCACGGTCGCCGCGATCACGCCGCCCGCGCTCGCGCTGACGGCTCTCGAGACGCTGATCGGCCAGCTCTACATCGCGATCCTGGTGGCCCAGCTCATGGGCCTCCACCTCGCGTTTTCGGCCAGCAGCCGGTCGCGCTAGGCCCGACGCGCCATCTCCCAGGCGGCGTCGGCGATCGTCGCGGCCATCTTGCCGACGGCGGCGGCGTTCTCGGAGCTCGCCGTGCCGAGCTTCGCGCGCATGGCGATGCCCTGGACGATCGCGGCCGACCGGAAGAGCGCGAAGACGACGTAGAACTCGAGGCGCGGCACTTCGGGTCGCCCGCTCCTCTCGCAGTAGCGGCGCACGAGCTGCTCGGCGGTCGGAATCCCGGTCGCCTCGAAGTCGACGTCGGCGATGCGCTGCGCGAAGCCGCGCGGCGTGAAGTACGGCATGACGACGTAGCCCACGTCCGCGAACGGATGGCCGAGCGTCGAGAGCTCCCAGTCGAGCACCGCGAGCACGCGCGGCTCGGTCGGGTGCACGATCATGTTCTCGAGCCGGAAGTCGCCGTGGCTGATGCGCGTCTCGTCGCCGGGCGGGATGTTGCGCGGCAGCCACTCGATCAGCCGGTCGAAGGACGGGATCTCGTCGGTCTTCGACGCCTCGTACTGCTTGATCCAGCGCGCGACCTGGCGCTCGAAGTAGTTCCCCGGCTTCCCGAAGTCGGCGAGCCCGATCGCCATCGGATCGATCGCGTGGAGCTGCGCCAGCGTGTCGATCATCGCGCCGTAGATCGCTCGTCGCTGCGCGGGCTCGACCCCGGGCAGCAGCGGGTCGCGGAAGATGCGCCCTTCGACCCACTCCATCAGGAAAAACATCTGCCCGATGACCGAATCGTCCGTGCAGAGCCCGTACGTCCGCGGCACCGGAAACCCGGTCGGCCCGAGCGCCGTGATCACCCGGTACTCGCGATCCACCGCGTGCGCGGACGGGAGAAGCTTCCCGGGCGGCTTCTTCCGCAGCACGTACTTCCGGTCACCCGCCGTCACCAAGAACGTCGGATTCGACTGCCCCCCCGCAAACTGCCGCACCTCGATCGACCCGCCGTGCCCGGGGACGTGCTGCTCCATCCAACGCGCGAGCCCCGCCTCATCGAAACGATGCCGCTCGGTCACGGGCCCAACGTCGGGTGGAAGGCTCGCCGCCATCAGCGCAACCTGCACCGCGAAGCCCTCGCTCGCAACCAAAGGCACCCGGCCCGCGGCCCACCCCCGCACCGGGAAGCCCGACGCGCCTCCGCGATGCGAGCGACGTCGAAGGTGCAGCGACGCCACTCGCCGACGCAGCCGGCGCCGTGTTTGCGGGCAAGAGAGCGACTGTCGAGCGAGCGGGACAATCACCCGCCCCCACCTTGACCATGAAACAATCCGGGGCGCTCTTCCGCCCCGCGAGCGAGACCCGGAGCGAGCGCCCGCAAACACGGCGCCGGCGACCACAGGCACAAAAGCCGCGTAGCACCGCAGCAAACGGCAAGCGCGTTGCCGCGCGGCGACCTTCCCGGTAGACCCGCGCTCATGGCGATGATCGGCATCCGTTTCGACCTGCGCGTCCCGTCCTTCGCGAAGACGACGCACGCCGACCAGTACCGCGCGTGTCTCCAGATGTGCGGCTGGGCGGACGAGAACGGCCTCGACATCGCCGTGCTCTCCGAGCATCACGGCGTCGACGACGGCTACATGTCGTCGCCGCTCACGCTCGCGGCCGCGATCGCCGGCCGGACGCGCACCATCCCGATCAACATCGCGGCCGTCCTCGTCCCGCTCCACGACCCGATCCGCTTCGCCGAGCAGGCCGCGACGGTCGCGCTCGCGAGCGGCGGTCGCCTGAGCTTCGTCGCCGGACTCGGCTACCGCCACGAGGAGTTCGAGATGGCGGGCGTCGACCGGAAGCAGCGCGGCAAGCTCCTCGAAGAGTACGTCGACGTCATGCGGAAGGCGTGGACGGGCGAGCCTTTCGAGTGGCGCGGCCGGCGCGTCCGGGTGACGCCGAAGCCGCCCTCGCCGCCCGTCATCATGATCGGCGGCTCGACCGAGAAGGCCGCGCGGCGCGCGGCGCGGCTCCAGTGCGGCTTCTTCCCCGCGGTCGGCGACCCGCGTCTCGCCGAGATCTACAACGAGGAATGCGAGAAGGTCGGCTTCAAGGGCGGCTTCGTGAGCCTCCCCGGCGGCCCGGGCTTCGTCCACGTGACGGAAGACCCGGAGGCCGCGTGGCAGAAGATCGGCCCGCACGCGCTCTACGACGCGCAGACCTACGCCGCATGGCAGACGCCGGGACAGCGATCCGAGGTCCACGTCGACGCCCAGAGCATCGACGACGTCAAGAAGAGCGGCGTCTTCGCGGTCGTCACGCCGGACGAGTGCGTCGAGCTGGCGCGCAAGCAGGGCCGCGTCATCCTGCACCCGTTGATGGGCGGCCTCGAGCCCGACTTCGCGTGGCGCAGCCTCGAGCTCTTCGAGAAGAAGGTCCTGCCCAGGCTGCGAGCGTGACCGTCGCGCCCGGTCAGCGGGAATTCCGTATCGTCACCACCGCGGTCTGACCCATCCGGAACGGGAAGTCCGCCTCGGGCTCCTGCAGCACGATCCGAACCGGGAAGCGCTGCGCGAGGCGCACCCAGTTGAGGGTCTGCTCGACCGCCGGAAGACCGTCCACCGTCGAGCCGTTCTTCTGGAAAAGCCCCCAGCCGATTCCCTGGACCACGCCGTGGAAGCGGTGCGTGGGGTAGGTCGCGAGGAAGATCTCCGCGTCCATGCCGGGCGCGATCTGCGAGAGGTAGCCCTCGCGGAAGTTCGCGAGCACGTACCACGTGCGACCGTCGACCAGCGTCACGACCTGACGGCCCTGGTTCGCGTACTCGCCGACGGCGATGTTCAGGTTCGTGACGTAGCCCTTGAAGGGCGCGCGCACGAAGCAGTAGTCGACGTCGAGCTGCGCGTCGTCGACGGCGGCGCGCGCCGCCTGCAGCCGGGCGTTCACGTCGCCGTACTGGCCGAGCAGGTTCCGCGCCTTCGCGACCTCCGCGCGCGCGCTCGCGACCGCCGCCTCCGCCGCACGCGACCGCGAGCGCGCCTCGAAGACGTCGTTCGGCGTGACGAACCGCCGGCCGAGGAGCGGCTCGATGCGCTCGAGGTACTGGTGCGCGTACGAGGAATCCGCTTCGCGAGCGGCGAGCTGGGCCTCGGCCGCGCGCACCGCGTCCTCCAGCGCCTTCACCTCGAGCTGGGTGAGGTCGAGCTTCGCCTGGGCGATCGCGAGCGCCGCCTGGTACGGCCGCGGGTCGACGACGAACAGCATGTCGCCCGCCTCGACCGGCTGGTTGTCGACGATCGGAAGCTCGACGATCGGCCCGCCGACGTGCGCGGCAATGCCGACGACGTTCGCGCGCACGTAGGCGTCGTCGGTCCGGGGATGCGTGAACGCGAGCAGGTACACCCACGCGCTCAGCACGACCGCGCTCGCCACGATCGCCGCGCCGACGATCCGACCCGCCACCCGCCGACCTCGCGGCGCTTCCGTCACGACCGCCACGTCGCCCTCATACGCGGAAGAAGACGAGCCAGAGCAGCATCGTCCACGCGATCGCGAGGCTCGGGTAGACGAGCGCGATCGGACCGAGGTGTGGCTGGAGGCCGGTCGCGACCAGCACGCGGTGGCTCACCGCCGTCAGCGCGAGCCCGCCGAAGATGCAGAGGATCCACGCCGGGAAGAACGCGCCCTGGATGCTGACGATCGGGTCGCAGCCCGCGCCGATCGCCGACGCGACGAGCACCGCCGCGCGCGGCGCGCACCGCACCGCGCCGATTCCCCGTCCTTGCGCCCGATCCACCGCTCCCCGCACGCTCGCCGGCGGCGGTGCCAGCCACGATCGGCTCGCCGCCGTGCCGGCGCTTCCTTTGCACGGCCGCTTGCCTTATCCGACACGTCGGCGTGCTTGGCAACGGGCGGGGAGGCGGTGGAAGGCGGCCCCAGGCAGAGCGACGGCGGCGCCACGGCGCGCGCCGGCGCGCGCTCGCGTGCCTCGCCGGCCTCGCGTACGCCGGCGCGGGATGCGCGCGCTCGGTCGCCCTCCCGGGGATGAACGCGGAAGCCGCGGCGCCCGCGTCGGTCGACCGCCTGTGGCACCCGCCGGAGTCGCCGCACGCATCGCTCGCCGACCTCCCGGCGCGCGAGCGCTCGCTGCCGGAGCGCCCCGGAGCCGCGCCCGAGCGCCCGTACGACGTGTCGGAGCTCGTGGACCTCGCGCTCCGGCGAAACCCGGAGACGCGGCGGGCATGGGACGAAGCGCGCGCGTCGGCGGCGCGGGTGGGCCGCGCGGTCGGGCCCTACTACCCGACGGTCGGCGTCGAGGGGCAGTGGGGTCCGCAGCGCTTCGAGAACCGGACCGCGCCTTCCGGCACGACGGTGCACCAGGACTTCTCGACCCCGGCCGTCAAGCTGACCTGGACCCTGATCGATTTCGGCCGTCGCTCCGCCTTCCTCGAGGAGTCGCGCCAGCAGCTGCTGGTCGCGGGGCTGTCGTTCAATCGCGAGATCCAGACCGTCGTGTTCCGCACCCAGACCGCGTTCTTCATCTACGACGCGGCGCGCGCGCGCGTCCGCGCGGCGGAGCAGAACCTCGAGCTCGCGCGCACGGTCTCGCAAGCGGTCGGCGATCGCCTCGACCTCGGCCTCGCGACGGCGCCGGCCTCCCTCCTCGCGCGACAGGCGGAGGCGCAGGCCGCCTTCGAGCTCGAGGACGCGAAGGCGAAGGTGGACGACGCGCGCGCGCTGCTCGCGGTCGCGCTCGGCGTGCCGGCGAACCTGCCGCTCGAGGTGGCGTCGCTCGCGGATCAGCCGCTCCCGCCGTCGATCGCCGCCGGCGTCGACGAGCTGATCGCCGACGCCGTCCACCAGCGACCCGACCTCGGCGCTCGCGTCGCCTCGGCGCGTGCGCGCGAAGCGGGCGTGGAGCGCGCACGCGCCGAGCTCTATCCGGAGATCGGCTTCACCGGCTGGTACGGCGTCGACTTCTCGGAGTTCTCTCTGAACGGCGCGCCGCGCGAGCGGACGAACTCGCCCGCGTACAGCGCCCTCCTCCACGTCGACTGGAAGCTCTTCGAGGGCTTCGAGCGCGTGAACGCGATCAAGCAGGCGGAAGCGGAGAGCGCGGCCGCGCGCGCGTCTCTCGCGGCCGCCGAGGTGGACGCGATCGCCGCGGTGTGGCGCGCGTACTCGGACTTCCGCGCCGCGCAGAAGAAGCTGCAATTCGCGGAGGCGCTCCTGCGCGCTTCCCAGGACGCGTACGAGTCGAACGTCGAGACCTACCGGAACGGCCTCAGCACGATCACCGAGCTGCTCGACTCGGAGACCGACCTCGCGAACGCGCGCTACACCGCGATCGACAGCCGCGCACAGCTCCTCGTGAGCTCGGCCGCGATCGCGTACGCGACGGGCGCGATCGACCCGGCGGCGGCGCCGTCGCCCTGAGCGGCGCGCGCGCGCGCGGCGGGGCGCGGCTCAGCCGAGCACGTGGAGGCCGGGAGCCACCATGCTCGTCTCCCGGTCCAGCCGATCCACGACCGCGACGAGCTCCCGCTGGAGCGCGACGCGCGCCGACACGTGGGCGAGGAGCGCGGTCTCCGGATCGCCGGGCGCGCGCGGTGCGTGACGGTCGAGCGCCTCCGCGAGCGCGCGCTCGAGAGCCGCGAGGAGCGGCGCGGGCTCGGCCGGCGCCGCGTCGGGCCCGGCGCCGGCCGAGCCCGCGATGCGGGCTGAGATCGCGTCGAGCTTCCGTCCGAGCGCCGCCGACAGCGCGCGCAGCGGATCGGCGAGATGGTCGGGCGCGATCGACAGATCGACGTCGACGCGATGGCGGACGACCGCCGACGCCGCGATCATCGCGTCCTGCGCGAGCGTCAGCAGGCGGCGGACGCCGGCGCGCGCCGCTCGCACCTCGGGCATTCCGCTGTTCCCCTCGAAGGCCGCCTCGTCGTGCATCGACTCGGTCGCCGCGAGGCCCTGGTAGATCTGCCAGCGGAACCCGCGCGCCGGCCGCACCAGCTCCTCGCGCTCGAGCCGGCTCCCGACGCGCGAGAAGCGCGCGAGCGCCGCCACCGTGTCGGACAACGCGCGCCGCATGCCGCGCGTCGCGAACACCGGCCAGATCGCGTAGAAGACGAGCGTCGTCAGCATGTCGGCGATGACGATGCCGACGACGCGGTCGCGCGCGACCGTGAGGTCGATCGACGGACCGAGCGTGTCGGCGAGCGTCAGCGCGAGCGCGATCCCCGCCTGCACGCCGGCGTACGAGATGCGCGGGCCTCCGGTCGTGACCCAGGCGGCGACGGCGTAGCAGGCGACCGCGATCGGGAGGAAGCCGGCGAGCGAGGTCGCGATCGGGATGAACGCCACGGTCGCGATCAGCCCGACGAGGCCGCCGAGCACCGCGCCGCTGCACCGGAGGACCGCCTTGTGCACGATCGCGCCGTTGCTCGCGCCCGCGATGACGAGGACCGTGACGAGCCCCGTCTGGATTCCGGGCCAGTCCGCGCCGACCATGAAGAGGTAGACCAGGACCTCGGCCAGGCCCGCCTTCAGCGCGAGCTGGAGATCGGCGCGGTTCGAGAGCGAGAACGACGGCGTGAAGTAGCCGGATTCGGGCGCGTCGAGCGGAGACGAGAGCTCGTCCGCACGCGATCGCGGCGGGGACCCCGGTCCGCCGGCGACGCCGAGAGCGCGCGCGGCGAGGCGAAGCGCGGCCTCCATCTCGACCACCGACGCGAGGAGCGCGGCCGCCGATTCGCCCTCCGCCGGATCGACTGCGGGCTCGCTCGCGACCGGCGGCAACCACGTGACCGCTGCGATCGGCGCCGCCGCTTCGAGAGCGGCGCGCCGCGCGGCGACGGCGCGCCGCACCGCCGCGACGCCGTCCGCGATCGCGGCGAGGCGCTCGCGGAGCTCGCCCGGGGGCTCCGCGGCCCCGGCGTGCACGGACAGCCGGCTGAGACCGAGCGCCTCCGTCGCCAGGCGCTCGACGGCCGTGATGAGGACGATCTGCTCGGGGTGGCGATCGCGGAGCACGCGGTGCCGCGCCTCCGCGTCCGCGAGGAGGTCGATCTCCTTTGGAAGCCCGGTCACGACCATCCCGCGTAGCCGGGCGGCCGGCTCGGTGTCCGCCGTCGCCGTCGCCGGCTCGGCGCGGTACGACGCGAGGAGCCGGCGCAGCACCGCCTCGATCGCATCCAGCCGGCGGCCGAGATCGTCCAGGAGCTGGCGCTCGGGGTCGGTCGGTAGGAGGAGCAAGTCCACCACGAGCACGATGAGGACGCCGGTCGCGACGAGAAGCGCTCGCCAGAGCCCGAAGGCGACCAGCGCCTCGGGCTCGACGGTCGGGTTCAGGAAGAACATCACGAACGTGATGCCGCCGAGGATCGCCGAGTAGGGGGCGGTCGTCGTCCGGAAGAGGAAGATCGCGAGCCCGGCGGCGAAGCCGCCCAACGGCACGCGCACCCACGGCATGTCGGCGAACGCCGCCACGCACACCATTCCGGTCGCGCACGAGGCGATCGTGCCGAGGAGGCGCTGGAGGCCCTTCCGGAGCGTCGCGCCGGCGTTCGGCAGGCTCACGAGGAAGATCGAGATGATGACCCACGCGCCGCTCGGGATCTGGAGCGACGCGATGACGACGGTCGCGATCGCGCACGACACGACGATGCGCGCGGTCGCGCGCACGCGCTCCCGGCTCGACGCGAGCTCGGCGCGCAGAAAGGCGCCCGCCGCTCGGAGCCCCGACAGCGGACGCGGCACGGGCGACGGCGTCCGCTCGGAGCGGAGCGATTGCGCGCCACCGCTGCTCGCCACTGCCCCGCCTGCCACCGCGCGGGTGTCCTAGGAGCCTGTCCGAGTCAGGCCATGGGGCTGCGAAGCGCGATGCATCCGCGATCGCTGCGTTGCCGAGCCCTCGACGTATCGCAGCAGATACGCCTTCGGTCTCGGCGCCTTGCGCTCGCGGCGCCTCGCGCTTCTCGCTCCCATGCCCTTACTCGGACAGACTCCTAGCCGGTTCGACGCGCGCCGTGAAGACGCGACCGGTGGAGCTCAGGCGGCGTGCGGCCGGGCGTGCCCGCGGCGGTCGAGGCGAAGCGCGCGTCGCAGCACGAAGAGCGCCGTCATCGCGAGGATCGTCAGGTCGTACCAGACGTTCTTGTGCGCGATGTAGTGCAGCTCGCCCTCGAGCCGCACCTGCCAGTCCTCGACGAGGTGGTCGCCGAGCTTGTTGTCGGCGAGCGTGATCTGGCTCAGGTTCGTGAGGCCCGGCGGCACCTGGTTCCGGAGCGCGAAGCCGGGGATGCGCTGGACCATCTCGCGGTGGAGCGGGAGCGGGATCGGGCGCGGGCCGACGAAGGCCATCTCGCCGCGCGCGACGTTCCAGAGCTGTGGCAGCTCGTCGATCTTGAGCTTCCGGAGCACGCGCCCGACGCGCGTCACGTAGGCGCCGTCGCCGCGCGTGCCGAGGGCCGTGGCGCGCTCCGAGCCGACCGCCATCGTCCGCACCTTGTAGACGGTGAACTCGCGGCCGAGGAAGCCGATCCTCCGCTGCCGGAAGAGGACCGGGCCCACCGAATCGAGCTTGACGATCGCCCACAGCAGGACGCCGAGCGGCGCGAGCAGCGCGATCAGGGCGACCGCGACGGCGCGCGAGACGAGCGGCGTCGGGCGGGCGTCGTGCATCAGGCGGTCGCCGCGCTCTCCTCGCTCTGCAGGCGCGCGTTCCAGGCCTCGAGGAGGTCGCGGATGGAGCGGATCGTGTCGCCGAACGACGCGCGATGCCGGTGGTGGCGGACGAAGCGTTCGATCACCTGGAGGGCGGCCTCGGCGTCCTCCACGCTACCCTTCTCGGCGACCGCGTTGATGCCGACGGGCGACAGGCGCTTCAGCAGCGCCTTCGTCACGGTCGCGCTCCACAGGATAATCAGGCAGTCGGGATCGGTGCGGCGGATCTCGGTCGCGAGCGCGACCGCGCATTCGCTCGACCCGAACTGGTTGTCGAGCAAGTAGACGTCCTGGCCGGGGACGACGTGCGGCTCGTGCGAGACCGTGATCTCGGCGTTCGGGAAGCGCCGGCGGAGGACCTTCTCCCCGAGCTTCGTGGAGACCGGGTTGTCGTCGAGGACGGCGACCCGGAACGCGTTCTTACACGGCATCGTGGTGTCCTTGCGGGCCGCGACCCGAGCCCCCGACCGGAGTATCGGACGCCGATGCCCTCGCCATGAGGCCACCGGGTGCGTTGGAGGGCTCATGTCGTCCCGCCGCCCGCGATAGCGAGAGGAGCCGTGTGAAGCGCGCTTCACGAGAGGCGAGGCGCGAGCCGCCGATACGCGTCCGTTCGACCGCGCGCTCGAGCGCCGGGGTCCCCGTCGATCGACGAGCCCGGAAAGCGCCGGGAGTCCGCCCTGCGGCCCCCGATGCGCGACCATGCGCGCTCACCAGCGCGCGCACGCATGCATGTTTTTCCAGTCTCGGAGGCCACCTGTAAGAATTTCAGGCACCGGAGGGGCGACCCGAGAATTTCGACAAACGCCCCCGGCATGGCGCTGGAGGCGGACCGCGAAATCGCGACACCGGCTGCCCGTGACGGGCGTCCACGGGCTCGGCACGCGACTTGGAACTCTCCGACCGCCGGAAGCACCGGCGCACGGGAGGCGTCGATTGGGAGGCGGCTCCCGCGCCGCTCACGGGTGGTGGACGGACGAGACCATGCGACGCATTGATTCTGGAAAATTGGCCTTGATCTTGGGCATCGGCCTCGTCGCCGCCGCGATCGGCATCGCCGACCGCGAGGCGAATGCGGAGCCGATCGCGATCTCCGGGCGGGTCGCGCTCTCGCGCGCGACCGGCGTCGCGACCTGCGACACGCTCGACGTGGTGGCGATTCTCCGCAAGCGCTCGGGCTCGAGCGTGACCGGCGAGCGCCGCTTCGTCGCCCGCGCCGCCGCGCTGCGTAGCGACGGAAGGCGCTGGTCGTACAGCGTCGACGTCGATCCGTTCACCGGCGGCGCCGCGCAGGACGTCGAGCTCTCCGCCCGCTGCAACTCCGGCGTGGATCCGCTTCTCCGCCATCGCGTCCGCGTCGGCGCCGCGGCCGGCTGGACGAACCCGTTCGCCGTGACGGCGAACGGCGGCAGCCTGCAGCGGAACTTCCGCGTGCGCGTCGTGCACACGACCACTCCCCCCGCCGAGGTCGCGATGGGACCGATCGCCACGACCGCGTACGGCGGCACCGCGACGAGCGGCGCCGCGTCGTGCGACGCTCCGACGCCCGACTTCTCCCAGCTCGATCCGAACGGCAGCTTCGCCGGCTTCTCGAACGACCCGGGCACCAGCTGTCAAGCTCAGACCACGATCGACGGGCACGCCGAGTTCGACCTGAGCCGCCTGCAGGAGTGGTCGGGCGCGATCGAGTCCGTCGAGCTGAGATACTCCGAGGACGAGATGGCCTGGCGCGGCCCGACCGGCAGCTCGACCTCGCCGAGCACCTGCATCGCGATGGCGATGCCCGAGAACGAGCCGGGCGAGCCCTGGAGCATCGGGCAGTCGAACGGCGATCACCGGACGTCGTGGGACGTCACCGACGTCGTCCAGTGGTGGCTCGACAGCGAGGATCCGGCGCCTTCGTTCGATCTGCTCTCCGTCGATCCCGACGACGGCGCCCGCTCGGCGTGCCTGAGCCGGGTGTCGAGCGTGGAGCTCGTCGTCCACTTCGCGTTCTGAAATCCCTTGTCGCGGCCGAGCGGCCTGGCGGTCGCTCTACGGGTGGAGGCGGCTTCGCCTCCACCCGCCGCCCGCGGTCCGCGTGAACAGCTCGCGGTCGTGGAGGCGGTGGTCGCGGTGGGTCCAGAACTCGATCCGCTGCGGCGCGATGCGGAACCCGGTCCAGCTCGGAGGCCGCGGGACGTCGCGTCCGGCGAGAGAGCGCGCGAGGTCGCGCCAGCGCCGGACGAGCACGGCGCGCGACGCGAGCGGAGCGCTCTGGAACGAGCTGCTCGCGGCGAGCTGGCTCTCGCGCGGCCGCGTCCGCCAGTACGCGTCGGCCTCGTCGGCCGAAACCTCGCGCACGCGGCCCTCGATCCGCACCTGACGGCCGATCGCGCCCCAGTGGAACGCGAGCGCCGCGCGCGCGTTCTCCCGCAGCTCGCGACCCTTTCGGCTCCGGACGTCGGTGAAGAACACGAAGCCGCGCGGGTCCGCCTGCTTGAGGAGCACGAACCGGACGGACGGCGCCCCGCCTCGCTCGGCGGTGGCGAGCGCCATCGCATCGGGCTGAGCGGTGCCGGCGCGCGCCGCGGCAGCGTACCAGCGGCGAAAGCGCGCGAGCGGATCGGACGTGCTCGCCGCCCCGCCGACCCGCCTCTGCCGCTTTGCCGATCGCTTGTTCGCCATCTGCGCCCTCGCTAGACGGACGTCCTACCAACGGCGGATCGATCTGGCGATCCGCTGCGACGCGCTGGCAAGCGATGGATCCCACGCTCGTGATCTCCGCCGACTCGCACGTCGTCGAGCCGGTCGACCTCTGGACGCGCTGCTGCGCGCCGTCCGACGCCGAGCGCGTGCCGCACCTGGTGCGCGAGGCCGGCGGACGACCCGGGCAGTTCGTGGTCTGCGAGGGCGCGCTCGCGATGCCGCTCGAGGCGTTCTGCAGCGCCGGGCTCTCGGCCGACGAGCTCGCCGCCGCGTTCGCGCGCGGCGACGCCGCCGTCCGGGCGGGCGCGCGCGATGCCGTCGCGCGCCGCGCCGACATGGACGCCGACGGGGTCGCCGCGGAAGTGCTCTATCCGAGCCTCGCGCTCCAGGCGTACCGGATCGCCGACGGCGACCTGCAGGCGCGCTGCTTCGCCGTCTACAACGACTGGCTCGCCGAGCTCTGCGCCGGCGCGCCCGATCGCCTCTTCGGCATCGGCCTCATCTCGCTCTTCGACCCGGCGGCGGCGTGTCGCGAGATGGAGCGGGTCGCTCGCCTCGGGCTGCGCGGCGCGATGGTGTGGTGCGCTCCGCCCGCCGGCGACTCCTACGCGAGCGCGCGCTACGAGCCGGTCTGGGCCGCCGCCCGGGCGGCCGGCCTTCCGATCTCGCTCCACCTCGGGACGACGCGCGACCTCTCCGCGCCCGGCGAGAGCCTCGCCGTCGCGTACATGATGACGATCCAGCCGATCCAGCGCGCGCTCGCGCAGCTCGTGCTGGGCGGCGTGCTCGACCGCTTCCCCGAGCTCCGCGTCGTCTCGGTCGAGAACGAGATCGGCTGGCTGCCGCACTTCCTCGCGCGCCTCGACCACGCGGCCGACCGCTACCACCGGGTGAGCGACCTGCGCTTGACGATGCGCCCGAGCGAGATCGTCCGGCGCCAGGTCGCCGCGACCTTCCAGGAGGACCGGGTCGGCGTCGAGGCGCGCGGTCGCATCGGCGTCGAGTGCCTGATGTGGGCGTCCGACTACCCCCACGGCGACTCGACCTGGCCGCGCTCGCGCGAGGTGATCGCGCGCGACCTCGGCGACGTCCCGGACGACGAGCGGCGCGCGATCGTGTGCGGCAACGTCGCCCGGCTCTACGGGATCTCGCTGCCGTAGAAGTCGCGGACGACCGCGCGCGCGTGCGAAGCGGCTACGCCGCCGGGCGCACGATCCGGTACGTGACCGTCCCGGTCGCGAGCGATCGGCCGGACGCGCGGCCGAAGAGGTCGACGGCGATCACGAAGATCTCGCCGGTGCGCCACGGCGCGCGCGCGAGCGCGATGACGCCCTCGTCGCGCGTCGACGCGCCGAACCCGAGGTGCATCGCGATCGTCGCGGCGCGGCCGCGCTCGTCGAAGCCCTCGACCGCCCAGGCGGCAGCGCCGCCGGCGGCGTCGACGAGGGTCGCGAGCGCGCCCTCGTGCACGCGCCCGCGATGGTCGGCGAGGTCGTCCTGCCACGGAAGGGCAGCGACGACGCCGCTTCCCTCGACGCGCGCCGACGTGATCCCGAGGCGCGCCGAGAAGGGCGATCCGCTGAAGCGCGCGAACGCGAGGCGCGCGATCGCGGCCGCCGGGATGCCGCCGTCGCCGTCCCGCGGAACGGCACGGCCGACGGGGGCGGAGGCGACGTGCGCCTTCGCGCCGCCCGTGCGCGCGGCGACGAGCCCGCGTGCGACGGTCGCGCCCGAGGCCGCGACGAGAGCGACGTCGGCGAAGACGATCGCGCGCCCGCGCCGCGTGATGCGCGCTTCGGCCGCGAGGGCCTCGCGCACCGGCGCCGCGAGGAAGTGGATCGACAGGTCGACGAGCCGCGGGTCGCCCGCTTGCGGGGTCTCGCTCCCGTGGACCGCCGTCTCGGTTCGGACGACGGCCGCTCCCGCGAGGTGGACGAGCGACGCGATCACGCCGCCGTGCAGGGTGCCGTTCCGGTTCGCGTTTCCCGCCCGGTGCTCGAGCGCCAGCCGGACGAAGCCGCGGCCGACGTCCGCGACCGAAACGCCGAGCGAGCGCGCGTACGGAGCAGCGACGAGCTCGCTTGCGGCGCGACCGGCGTCGATCGTCATGCCGGGCCGAGCGTCGCGAAGCGGCCGCCGGCTGTCAACGACGGTGCGTGCCGTCGGCATTCCGCGCTCCGCGTTTCGCGTTCCGCGCGGTCGGCGTCGCCACGCGGGCGAAACGAAGGCGGCCACGGCGAGGTGAGCCTCGCCGCGGCCGCCGTGCGGTCGAACGAGCGTCCGGTCAGGGAGCTTCCGGACCGATGTAGCCGAGCCGCCGCGACTCGAAGGAGTCGAATCGCATCGTTCCCTGCGCGCCGGTCTTGACGACCACCGCGCCGAGCCGGGCCAGGTCCACCGCGCCGAGCTCGATGTCGAGGCCCGTGAGCGAGGCGACCTCGCTACCGTCGACCCAGAGCTTCAGGAGGCCGTCGTTCGAGCTCGCCGTCGAGGAGCGGCTCCAGCGGAGCTCGATCGCGTGCGGCCCGGCGGCGAGCGGGATCCACGGCGTCGCAACCGTCCCGCCGCCGGCCACCTTCGTCCGGGCCGAGATCTGATGCCCGCCGTTCTTGCTGCGGAGATCGATCCACGAAACCAGGCGATTGGGGTTCTTCTGCTGCAGCGCGAGAATTCGCGTCGTCTTCTGACCCGCCGCGCCGCCCGTCTGGAAGCCGTTGGGATCGAAGTGGAAGCGAGCGCCGTAGACCTTCTCGCCGTCGGGCGAGTCGTCCTGGACGAAGAGCTTGTGCGTGTCGTCCACGACGATTCCGAGGCCCATGGCGCCCTTGAGGGCCGACCCGGCGGACACGATCACGCCGCTGCCGTCGTCGGTCGTCGTGGACCAGGCCGCGGTGCCGTTGCCCTCGAAGCCGTCCTCGAAGATGAGGTCGCTGCCCGACGGGCCGTCGTCGTCGTAGATGACGGCCGTCGGATAGCCGCTCACGGTCGCCTGGCCGACCGAGTAGATGTGCACGTAGAAGACCTCGTCTTCCTCCTGGATCTGGTCGCCGTACACGGGCACGAGGATGGTCTTCGGACCGTCGCCGGGCTGGAAGGTGATGGTGCCCGTCGTCTCCTGATAGTCCTGGCCCTTTTTGGCGGTACCGTCGTGCGTGCCGAACTGGACGGGCACGGCGTGGTTCGACGGCGACACCTTGACGGTGAAGGCGGCGTACTTCGTTCCGGCATCGCCCTCGACCACCGCGGCGTCCGAGATCGACACGTTCGGCCAGCTCGCGTCGTAGTCGATCAGGATGAGCTCGGAGGTCGCCCACGGCCCGAGCGTCGCGCCGCCGGTCGGCGCGCTCAGCTGGAGCGCGATCGATTCCTGGTTGCCCTCGTCGATCGCGTCGAGGGCGACGGGAACCGCGAAGGTCTTCAGCACCTCGCCGTCGTCGAACGTCAGCGTCCCCGACGTCGCGGTGTAGTCGGCGGGCGCGTGCGCCGAGAGGTCGGCGGTCGTATAGTTGACGGTGACCGTCCCGGTCGCGCCGAGGGAGCGCGTGACGGTGATCGTGACCGTTCCGTCCTGCTCCCAGCCGAGGAAGGGATTCTCCGCGAACTGGAGCTGGCCGGCGCCGCCGCCGCCCACGAGCGCGCAGGGCGAGAACTCGGACGTGTCGTTCGAGGAGCTCGTCGCGGTCGCGGTGACGTACGACCCCGGGCTCGCGACCGGCAGGCTGGCCGCGATCATCGCTTCGCCGTTCGCGTCGGTCGTCACGTTGGCGGAGCCGAAGAAGGCCGCGCCCTCGCCGAACCCGGACTCGTCGCAGGCCGCGCTCGCGAAGAACTCGATCCGGAAGGACGTCGCGGGGGTGCCGTGGAGCTTGCCGGCGATCGCCGTCGTCGCGCCGTTCACGACGACCGACGTGAGCACCGGGAAGTTCTGTCCGTGGTTCGCCCCCGGGTCCGCGTCGAAGGCGTCGTTCGCGGTCAGCCCGGGGAGGCCGAGGTCGATGCCGAGCTCCACGTTGCCGAACATCGAGTTCCCGAGGATCGCGTTCCCGTGGCCGGTCGGAAAGAACATGCCGCGCCACTCGTTGCCGGCGACGACGTTCCCGGCGCCGGCCGCGGTCCCGCCGATCGTGTTTCCGAAGGCCTCGTTCACCTCGACGCCGAAGTAGCGGTTGCCGAGGAAGGTCGTCCCGTCGATCGCGGTGCCGATCTTGTTGCCCTCGATGACGTTGCCCGTCGCCTCGGGGCCCGAAAGGCCGATGCCGCTGTAGGCGTTGCCCGACACGACGTTGCCCGCGCCGGCCGCCGTTCCACCGATCTGGTTGCCGGGGGCGAAGATCTCGATGCCGGTGCCTTTGTTCGCGAGCTTCGCGGTGCCGGTCTTCGTGACGCCGATCAGGTTGCCCTGAAGCGTGTTGCCGGTCGCGCCGTACTCGAGCGAGATGCCGCGCTCGTTGCCCGAGACGACGTTGCCCTCGCCCACCGCGGCGCCGCCGATCGTGCAGTCGGTCGCCGAGATGATGCGGATGCCGTAGCTGCCGTTGCCGAGCGCGACCGTGCCGTTCACGTCGGTGCCGATGTAGTTGCCCTGCACGACGCTGTCGGGAGCGTCCTCGTCGATCGCGACGCCGTCCCACACGTTTCCGGAGAGCACGTTCCGCATCGCCGGCAGCGGCCCGCCGACGAAGTTGCCGGGAGCCGAGAGCTGCACGGCCGACCCGTTGTTCGGCATCTTGGCGTTGCCGGCCCCGTTCAGGCCGATGACGTTCCCGTAGACGTGGTTGCCGGTCGCGCCGTACTCGAACGAGATGCCACGGCCGTTGCCGGAGATCAGGTTGCCGGAGCCGGCCGCCGTGCCGCCGATCGTGTTGTTGGTCGCGACGCCGATCGTGCGGATGCCGTAGCCGTCGTTGCCGCGCGCCACGCTGCCGTCGAGGTTCGTGCCGATCTTGTTGCCGGCGATCGTGTTTCCGGTCGCGCCGTCCTGAATCGCGATGCCGTCGTACGCGTTGCCGGAGATGACGTTCCCTGCGCCGGCGACGCTGCCGCCGACGAGGTTCGAGTCGCTGCCGATCGAGAGGCCGCCGCTGTTCGGCAGCTTCGCGGTGCCGGTCGCGTTCAGCCCGATGATGTTCCCGCGGACGAACGTGATGTCCGCGCCCGCCTCGAGCGCCACGCCGCGATTGTTTCCGGAGATGAGGTTGCCGGCGTTCGGCGCGCCGATCTGGTTCTTGGCGCCGAACACCCGGATGCCGTAGCTGCCGTTTCCGATCGCCGCCGTGCCGGCCGCGTTGGTGCCGATGTAGTTGCCGTAGATCGCCGTGAAGTGGGCGTCGTCGTAGAGCAGGATGCCGTTGCTGGCGTTGCCGGAGATCAGATTGCGCGTGCCCGCGACGGTGCCGCCGATGACGTTCTGCGTTCCGCTGACCGAGATCCCGTACCCGGCGTTCGGGGCCGCGACCTGGCCCGTCCGATCGACGCCGATGTAGCAGTTGCGGATCGCGTTTCCGCTGCCGCCGATGACGATGCCCGTGCCCGGAAAGCCGCGCACGACCAGGCCCTTCACGACCGAGTCGTTCGTGTAGATGCCGAGGCCGCTGCCGCTCGCGAGCAGGCTGCCGTCGAGCTCGACGACCGGAGTCCCGGCGTAGCCCGGGTTCTGCGTTCCGTCGAGGACGAGAGGCTGCGTGATCGCCGGGAGCGGCGTCGTCGGCTTGATGGTCTTGATGACGCCTCCGATCAGGAACACGACGGTATCGACCGCCGCGGTCAGGTTCGCGTCCTCGATCGCCTTCCGGAGAGAGTTCGGGCCGGCGTTGTTCACGTTGGTCACGAAGAAGGTCGCCGCATGGGCGGGATGGGCCGCTAGCCCGGCGAGGACGACGGCCAGCATGGCGGCCGGCCACCAGCCGGTCCCCCTGCGCCGTCGTCCGGACGAAATCAACGTCGAGTTCATCTTTCTTGCCTCCGTTTTGGAGGGGATCCCGCTCCCCCGCCGGCGCGCCGGAGCGCTTCGGTCGGGGGTCGGGTCGCCCCGTTCCTTTCCGTGGAACGGGCGTTCAAAGCCGATGAACTTTGTTCGCCGGGCACCCGGAGCTCCGTCCGGCGCGATTGATCAACGGGCGTGCAGCGGTACGACGCACGTGAGCATGCGGTGAGCACCGAGTGCGCGCCCTCGCCTGCCTTGCCGCGGGTCGGGGCAAGCGATGTCCGGCTCCGGGCGGATTTACGCCCTGCGGCATCGCCCTTGCACCCGCCGCCCGCGGACGGTCGGCCGGGCTCCTCGCCCGGCCGGTCGAGGCTCATCGTGCAACGCCCCCTCCGCGTCATGATCGTCGACGATCGGCCGGAGCGCGCCGAGATCCTGTCGGCCGCCCTGGCGCACGCGGGGTACACGGTCGTGGCGCGGGTCGGCGGCCGCGCCGACCTCGCCCAGCGCGTCTTCGAGATCCAGCCCGACGTCATCATCGTCGACATGGAATGCCCGGATCGCGACACGCTCGAGGACATGTCGCGCATCACGCGCGACCGACCGTGCCCGACCGTGATGTTCGTCGACCGGAGCGACGACGACTCCATCCGGGCCGCCGTGCAGGCGGGCGTCAGCGCCTACGTCGTCGGCGGCCTCCACGCCGAGCGCGTGAAGCCGGTGCTCGAGGTCGCGATCGCCCGCTTCAACGAGTTCCAGACGCTCCGCCGCGAGCTCGCGACTGCGCGCTCGAGCCTCGAGGAGCGGAAGGTCGTCGAGCGCGCCAAGGGGATCCTCATGAAGCGCCGCGGGATGGACGAGGAGGCGGCGTTCCGCGCGCTTCGCAAGATGGCGATGGACCGCAAGGTCCGCCTCGCGACGATCGCCCGCGAGGTCGTCGCGGCGTCGGAGCTGCTGACGTGACGCCGCTTCGGATCGGCATCATTCCGCTCACCGACTGCGCGCCGATCGCGGTCGCGTGCGAGCGCGGCTTCTTCCGGCGCCACGGCATCGACGCGCGGGTCACGCGCGAGGCGTCGTGGGCGAGCCTGCGCGACAAGCTCGCCGCCGGCGCGCTCGACGCCGCGCACATGCTGGCGCCGATGCCGATCGCGGCGACGCTCGGGATCGACCCGCTCGCCGTGCCGACGATCACCGCGTTCAGCCTCGGCCTCAACGGCAACGCGATCACGCTGTCGGAGGAGCTCTGGTCGCGCATGCGGGCCGCCGACGGCGACGCGACCGCCGCTCGGCCCCTGCCGGCGACCGCACTCCGGCGCGTGATCGAGGACGATCGCCGGCGCGGCCGGCCGCCGCTCCGCTTCGCGGTCGTCTACCCGTTCTCTTCGCACGACTACGAGCTCCGGTACTGGCTCGCCGCCGCCGGGATCGATCCGGAAGCCGACGTGGGTCTCGCGGTCGTGCCGCCGCCGCGCATGGTGGAGTGCCTCGAGTCGCGCACGATCGACGGGTTCTGCGTCGGCGAGCCGTGGAGCTCGCTCGCCGTCCGCCGCGGCGTCGGCCGGATCGCGATCACGAAGCTCGAGATCTGGAGCAACAGCCCGGAGAAGGTCCTCGCCGTCCGGCGCGACTGGGCCGATCGGCACCGCGAGCTTCACCGCGCCGCGCTGCGCGCGCTCCTCGAGGCGGCCGTGTGGACCGACCGGGCGGAGAACCGCGCGGAGGTCGCGCACGTCCTCGCGAGCGAGCGCTGGGTCGGTGCGCCCGCCTCGCTGCTCGCGGGCTCGCTCACCGGGCGGATCGCGCTCGCGCAGGACGGCGAGGCGGTCGAGCTTCCCGACTTCCACGTGTTCCACCGCTACGCCGCGACCTTCCCCTGGGTCTCGCACGCCGCCTGGCTCGTGCTGCAGATGCTGCGCTGGGGGCAGCTCGCGCGTCCGGTGGACGTCCTCGACGCCGCCGCGTCGGTCTATCGCCCGGACCTGTACCGGGAGGCGGCGCGCGACGTCGGCGTTTCGGCTCCGGCCGCGGACGTGAAGACCGAAGGGACTCACGCCGGCCCATGGTCGCTCGCCGGCGCAGACGGCGCGACGATCGCCATGGGCCCCGACCTCTTCTTCGACGGCGGCACCTTCGACCCGCGCGCGCTCGTCGCGTCGCTCACCCGGTCGCCGATCGCGTCGCCGCGCGTGGACCTCGGAGCGCTCGCCGCGCTCAATGCCTGAGCCCGCGCCCCGGGCACTGCCCAATCGGCGGGCGGCACGCGCCGCATGCGACATCGACCGGCGGCCGAAAAGCGCCGCATCCGCGGCGCTCCTCTCGCCGCGTGCACGCGGCACTCCGCTTGCAGCGTCGAACGAGCGTGCGGCGCGTCCTGCGTGCGCGCCGCACGCGAAGTGGGACGAGCCATCGCCGGCCCGTCCGCGGACAACGGCGTCCCTTCGCGGGGTCCTCCCGCGTCGAGGTCTCAGACGCTCGACTCCAGTCGCAGCCTGGAGAGTCCGCGATGAACGATCGAACGAAATCCGGCGACGCGGTCCGCGTCGTCGTGGTCGGCAACGGAATGGTCGGCCACCGGTTCTGCGACGAGCTGACCGGCCGCGACGAACGTCGCGGCTTCGACGTCGCCTGCTTCGCGGAGGAGGCGAGGCCCGCCTACGACCGCGTCCACCTGAGCGAGCTCTTCGCCGGCAAGGGCGCGCCCGATCTCGAGCTCGCGGATCGCGACTGGTACCGCGAGCGCGGGATCGCGCTCCACCTCGCCGAGCCGATCGTCGAGATCGATCGCGACCAGGGCTGGGTCGTGTCGGCGCGCGGCCGGCGCGTCGCCTACGACGCGCTCGTCCTCGCGACCGGCTCCGCACCCTTCGTGCCCGCGATCCCCGGCACCGAGCTCCCCGGCGTCTTCGTCTACCGGACGATCGACGACCTCGAGGCGATCCGCGCCTGGAGCGCGCGCGCGCGGCGCGCCGCGGTGATCGGCGGCGGGCTCCTCGGGCTCGAGGCCGCAAAGGCCGCGGTCGACCTGGGCCTCGAGACCCACGTCGTCGAGTTCGCTGCGCGCCTCATGCCGCGGCAGGTCGACGGCGGCGGCGGCGACGTCCTGCGCGCCGCGATCGAGCGGCTCGGCGTGCGCGTCCACGTCTCGGCCGAGAGCGAGGCGATCGTCGGCGACGGCGCGGTCGCGGGCCTCCGCCTGAAGGGTGGCGTCGAGCTTCCGGTCGAGCTCGTGATCGTCTCGGCCGGCATCCGGCCGCGCGACGAGCTCGCGCGCGCCGCCGGCCTCGCGGTCGGGCCGCGCGGCGGCATCGTCGTCGACACCGGCCTCGCGACGAGCGACCCGCGCATCTTCGCGATCGGCGAGAGCGCTCTCGCCAGCGGCATGGTGTACGGCCTCGTCGCGCCCGGCTACGAGATGGCGCGCACCCTCGCGGCACGCCTCTGCGGCGAGGACCGCCGCTTCACGGGCGCCGACCTCTCGACCAAGCTCAAGCTCCTCGGCGTCGACGTCGCGAGCTTCGGCAACCCCTTCGCCGACGAGGCGCTCGGCACGGGCGCGCGCCGCGTCGTCTTCGAGGATCGCGCGCGCGGCGTCTACCAGAAGCTCGTTCTCAGCGCCGAGGACCGCCGCCTGCTCGGCGGCATCCTGGTCGGCGACGCGAGCGCGTTCGCACCGCTCGTCGCGGCGCTGCGCTCCGGACGCGAGCTGCCGGAGCGCGTGCACGAGCTGCTCTTTCCCGGGAGCGCCGACGCAGAGGCGGCGGCCGGCGCCGAGATCGCCGACGACGAGCAGGTGTGCGCGTGCAACGGCGTCAGCAAGGGCGCGATCTGCGCCGCGATCCGCGAGCAGGAGCTCGCGTCCGTCGGCGGCGTCAAGGCCTGCACGCGTGCCGGCACGGGCTGCGGTGGCTGCGTGCCGGTCGTCGCGAAGCTCCTGGAGCGCGAGCTCGCGGCCGCCGGGCGCGAGATGAGCCGGCACCTGTGCGAGCACTTCGCGTACACGCGCCAGGAGCTCTTCCAGATCGTCAAGCTCGGCCGGATCGCGAGCTTCGACGAGCTCCTCGCGAGCCGCGGCACCGGCGGCGGCTGCGAGGTCTGCCGGCCGGCGGTCGCGTCGATCCTCGCGAGCACCTGGAACGACTTCGTGCTCGACCACGCGACGATCCAGGACACGAACGACCGCTTCCTCGCGAACGTCCAGCGCGGCGGCACGTACTCGGTCATCCCGCGCATCCCGGGCGGCGAGATCACGCCCGAGAAGCTGATCGCGATCGGCGAGGTCGCGCGGAAGTTCGACCTCTACTGCAAGATCACCGGCGGTCAGCGCATCGACCTGCTCGGTGCGCGGGTCGAGCAGCTTCCCGACATCTGGGAGGAGCTGATCGCCGCCGGCTTCGAGAGCGGCCACGCCTACGGAAAGGCGATGCGGACCGTCAAGAGCTGCGTCGGCTCGACGTGGTGCCGCTTCGGCGTGCAGGACTCGACCGGCCTCGCGATCCGGATCGAGGAGCGCTACCGCGGGATCCGCGCGCCGCACAAGCTGAAGGCCGCCGTCTCCGGCTGCATCCGCGAGTGCGCCGAGGCCCAGGGCAAGGACTTCGGCGTCATCGCGACCGAGAAGGGCTGGAACCTCTATCTCTGCGGCAACGGCGGCGCGCAGCCGCGCCACGCCGACCTGGTCGCGTCCGACGTCGACGAGGAGACGCTCGTCCGGCTCATCGACCGCTTCCTCATGTACTACATCCACACCGCGAACCCTCTCGAGCGCACCGCGCGCTGGCTCGAGCGCATGGACGGCGGCATCGCGTACCTGAAGCGCGTCATCGTCGACGACGCGCTCGGCATCTGCGCGCAGCTCGAGCGCGACATGCAGGCGCTCGTCGACCGCTACGAGTGCGAGTGGGCGGCGGTCGTGCGCGATCCCGAGCGGCGCGCCCAGTTCCGGCACTTCGCGAACAGCGCGGTACCGGACCCGACCGCCGGCTTCGTGCGCGAGCGCGGGCAGAAGCGCCCGCGCGACTGGCCCGCCGCGCCCCCGCCGCCCGCCGTTCCGACCACGCCTGCCGCCGGCACGTGGCGCCGCGTCGCGAGCGCCGCCGACGTCCCGCGCGACGGCGGCACCACGGTCCGGATCGGCGACGCACAGATCGCCGTCTTCCACTTCGCGACGCGCGACGCCTGGTACGCGTGCCAGGCGATGTGCCCGCACCGCGGCGACATGGTGCTCGGGCGCGGGCTCCTCGGAACGCAGGGCGACGAGCCCAAGGTCGCCTGCCCCATGCACAAGAAGACGTTCTCGCTCGCGAGCGGCGCCGGGCTCTCGGACCCGCAGTACCGGGTCGCGACGTTCCCGGTCGAGGTGCGGGGCGGCGAGGTCTACCTGCTGGTTCCCTCGGAGGCCGAGCTTCGAGCCGGCGGGAACGCCTGTAGCGACTCCGCGCATTGCGCCGGCGCGGCAGCGGAGCCGCGCGCGTGACGCCGGCAAGCGCGCCGCTCGAAAGGGTGGCGTTCGCGCCCGACGCCGCCGCGGGCGGGGCCGACGCGGCGCTGGCACGCGACGGCGCGCACGCTCATGCGCTCCGCGTCGCGCGCGGACGCACGAGCCGCCTCGCGCTCCGCGACGCGCTCGCCACGACCGTTCTCCTGATCGCGGCGGTCGCCGCCGGATCGCGCGGCTTCCGCGACGTCGACCGGGCGCTCCTCGGGTACCTCGTCGCGACCGTCGCCTGCGCCTTCGCGACGACGTGGCGCGCGAGCGCGTTCTGGCGTCGTCCCGCGTCGGCGTTCTACGCCCGCGCCCTCCTCGCGTCGCTGCGCGAGCCGCGCCGCCTGCGCCGCACCGTCGCCGCGGCGGGCCGCGACCTCGCGGCGCAGGACTTCCTGCGGCGGCGCTCGACCGCGCGCTGGGTCGCGCACGTCCTTCTCTCGGGCGGAACCCTCGCGAGCTTCGCGATCACGCTCCCGCTCGTCTTCGGGTGGCTCCGCTTCGCGCCCGCCGGCGATCGCTCGTACCGGGTCGCGCTCTTCGGGCTTCCGACCGCGCGCTTCGACGTCGACGGGCCGATCGGCTGGCTCCTCTTTCATGCGCTCGCGCTCGCGGGAGCGGCGGTGCTGGCTGGCGCGAGCGCATTCCTCTTCGCTCGTTTGCGAGCCCGCCGCGCGCCCGAGACGGTCGCCGCGTCGGCGATCGCACCCCTCGTGCTGCTCATCGTCGTGGCCGCGAGCGGCCTCGCTCTGCCGGCGACGCGCGGGCTGCCGGCGCTCTTTCCGTCGGCGGCGGCGCTGCACGAGGCGGCCGTCGTCGCGCTGCTCGTGGCGATCCCGTTCTCGAAGCTCGGGCACGTGCTCGTGCGGCCGCTCCAGCTCGGAGCGCGCGCCGTTCGCTCGGAAGACGGCGCATCCTGGCCGTCGTGCGGCGGCTGCGGCGCGGCGCTCGCTCCCGTCGCGCAGCGGCGCGTCGTCGAGGGGATTCTCGTCGCGCACGGGCTTCCGGTCGCGCGCCGCTCGCTGCGCTGCCCGGCGTGCAGGCGACGCGAGGTCGCCGCCGCGCAGGCGCGCCTCGTCGGCGCGCACTTCCAGCCGCGCATTTCGGGCGCCCGCCCCGGCGGCAGTGGGCCCGCGAGCGCGCTCTCGCGGCGGGACGGCTGACGTGGCCGAGCTGCCCGCCCCGATCGAGGCGCTCATCGCGGCCCACGGCCCGAGCCTCGCGTTCGCGCCCCCGGGCGGCTTCGGCGCGCGCGCCGCGGTCGACCGGAAGGTCGAGACCCACTGCTGCTTCTGCGGGCAGCAGTGCGGCGTCAAGCTCCTCGTCAAGGACGAGCGCGTGGTCGGCGTCGAGCCGTGGGAGGAGTTCCCCTTCAACCAGGGGAAGCTCTGCCCGAAGGGCGTCAAGCGCTACCTCCAGAGCAACCACCCGGACCGCCTGCTCCACCCGCTCGTCCGGACCGGCCGCGGCTTCGCGCGCATCCCGTGGGACGAGGCGCTCGACCTCGTCGCCGAGCGCTTCGAGCGCCTGCAGCGGCGCTGGGGATGCGACGCCGTCGCGGTCCTCTCGGGCGCGTCGCTCACGAACGAGAAGGCGTACCTGATGGGGAAGTTCGCGCGCCTCGCGCTCGGGACGCGCCACATCGACTACAACGGCCGGCTCTGCATGGTCGCGGCCGGCGCCGCCAACCTGAAGGCGTTCGGCGTCGATCGCGCGGCGAACCCGTGGTCTGACATCGCCGCAACCGACCTCGTGATGGTGCTGGGCGCGAACGTCTCCGAGTGCAGCCCGATCACGACCGACTACATCTGGCGGGCGCGCGACCGCGGAGCGCGCCTGATCGTCGTCGACCCGCGCCTGACGCCGATCGCGCGCACGTCCGACCTCTACCTGCCCGTCCGTCCCGGCCGCGACTCGCTCCTCGTGAACGCGATCCTGCACGCGGTCGTCCGGCTCGGCGGCGTCGACCACGAGTTCGTCGAGCGCCACACGACGGGATTCGACGACGTCCGGCGCGCGATCGAGGGCTGCGCACCGGAAGCGGTCGAGCGCGAGGTCGGCATCCCGGCGGCGCGCATCGTCGAGGCGGCCGAGATGTGGGTGCAGGCGCCGCGCACGATGCTCCTCCACGCGCGCGGCATCGAGCACCACACGAAGGGCGTCGAGAACGTCCTCGCGTGCATCAACCTCGTGCTCGCGACCGGCAAGATCGGGAAACCGGGCTGCGGCTACGCGACCATCACCGGCCAGGGGAACGGCCAGGGCGCGCGCGAGCACGGGCAGCGCTGCAACCAGCTCCCGGGCGCGCGCGACGTCGAGAACCCCGAGCACCGCGCGCACGTCGCGCGGCTCTGGGGCGTCCCGGAGGAGCGCATCCCGCGGAAGGGCGCGACCGCGCCGGAGATCGTGGAGATGCTGCACCGGCGCGAGGTCCGCGGCCTCCTCTCGCTCTGCTTCAACCCGCTCGTCTCGCTGCCCGACGAGCGCTTCACGCGCGAGGCGCTCGAGCGAGCCGACTTCTTCGTCGCGATCGACTTCTTCCTCTCCGAGACCGCGCGCCACGCCGACCTCGTGCTGCCCGGCTCGCTGCACGAGGAGGACGAGGGCACGGCGACGACCGTCGAGGGGCGTGTCGTCCGGATCCGGAAGGCGGTCGAGCCGCCCGGCGAGGCACGGCCCGACTGGCGCATCGTGTGCGACATCGCCGAGCGCCTCGGCGTCGGCGACCTCTTCGCCTTCTCCGGGCCGCGCGCGATCTTCGAGGAGCTGCGTCGCCTCTCGGCCGGCAGCCGCGCCGACTACTCGGGCATCAGCTGGGAGCGGATCGAGCGCGAGAAGGGGGTCTTCTGGCCGTGCCCGAACGCGGATCATCCCGGCACGCCGCGGCTCTTCGAGGGCGGCCGCTTCGCGCACGAAGACGGACGCGCGCGCTTCCACGCGATCGAGTACCGCCCGCCCGCGGAGACCGTCGACGAGGAGTACCCGATCCTCCTCACGACCGGCCGGATCGTATCGCAATTTCTCTCGGGCTCGCAGACGCGGCGGATCGGACCGCTGGTCGCGCACCAGCCGGAGCCGCGCGTCGAGATGCATCCGCGGCTCGCGGCGAAGCTTGGAGTCGCGGACGGCGACGAGGTGCGCGTCGCGAGCCGGCGCGGCCACGTCGACCTGCGCGCGCACGTCGTCTCGACGATCCGGCCCGACACGGTGTTCATCCCGTACCATTGGCCGGGCCGGCTGTCGGCGAACCGGCTCACGCAGCGCGCGTACGACCCGATCGCCGGCATTCCGGAGTTCAAGGTCGCGGCCGTACGCATCGAGCGCCTCGCGCGAGACGCTGCCGCCGAAGCTGCCGACGAGCGAGGTGCCGCGTGATCCTCGAGCTCTTCGTCGACGCCAACCGCTGCATCGGGTGCCGCGCCTGCGAGGAAGCGTGCAGCGAGTGCCCCGGCCACGGCGGCGAGTCGATGATCCACCTCGACTTCGTCGAGCGCTCGACCTCGGTGCAGACCGCGCCGACCGTGTGCATGCACTGCGCGGACCCGGCGTGCGTCGCGGTCTGCCCGGCCGATGCCATCAAGATCGACGACGAGGGCGTCGTGCTGACGGCGATGGCCGAGCGCTGCATCGGGTGCGGCAACTGCGCGCTCGCGTGTCCGTTCGGCGTTCCGAAGGTGCACCCCGGCATCGAGCTCATGCGGAAGTGCGACCTGTGCTACGACCGCACGTCGGTCGGGCTCCGCCCGATGTGCGCGACGGTGTGCCCGTCGGGCGCCCTCTTCTACGGGACGCGCGCCGAGGTCGAGGACCGCCGCCGGGCACGACCGACGAACGAGGTGGCGTTCGGCGATGCGCGCGTGCGGACGCGGAACCACTTCATGGTCCCCGCGGAGAGCGACGTGCTCGCCGCCTGGGACGACGGCGCCGTCACCCCGCGCGCCGGCGACGCCGGCCCTGGCGCGACGCGCTCGCGCGCCGAGCGCCAGCTCGAGGAGGCGCTGTGCTGAAGCGACCCGATCCGTCGTTCCCCCGGGAACTCTCCGCCGATCGCCGGCTCGAGCGCCGGCGCTTCCTGCGTACGCTCGGCTCGGCGGCCGTCGTGACGCTGGTCGCCGAGTGGTGGACCGCGCGCACCTTCGACGAGGCGCACTCGCACACGCCCGAGGTGCGACTCGCGACCCGCGACGAACCCGCCGTCGGGCAGGCGCGCGCGCTCGAGGACGCGGGCGGCGAGCAGGTGCTCGTGGTCCGGCTCGACGAGGCGAGCCTGGTCGCGTTCGACCGCCGCTGCCCCCACCTCGGCTGTCCGGTTTTGTGGTCGGCGGAGCGCGGGCGATTCGAGTGCCCGTGCCACCGCGCCGCATTCGACGCGCGCACCGGCCGGGTGCTCTTCGGCCCGCCGCGCCGCGGTCTCACGCCGGCGCACGTCACGGTCGCATGAGCCGCCGCCCGCGAAGCGGCGCGCACACGCGATGGGCAGCGCCTCGATTTCGAGCGCGACGCCCAGGCCGTGCGCCGCGACGAGGCCCCGGAAACACGGTCTCGCGCTGCATGTTCGCGTGCGTCCAAGGGCGGCGATCGCGGCCCGGAAGTTGCTGACGGTCTAGCGAAGCGCCGGCACGCGTCCGGCGCGCTCACATTGCTGCGGCGGCGCGCCATGGCGGCGCGCTGCGAGGACAACGGCGTCCACTTTCACGGGGATCCTTCCGTGCGGGTGGACGCTTTTTTGTTGCGACAGGAGAAAGCGATGCCCGATCGACACGGGGTGACCGGAGCGGAGCGCCGCCCGACGAGCGCGCGAGAGAAGGGCAGCCGCGGCTGGACGCGCCGGCGCGTGCTCCAGTCGTCGGCACTCGCTTCCCTGCTCGCGGCTCTGCCGTCGCCGTGGCGAGGCCGGGTGTTCGCCTCGGACGCCCCCGAGACGCCGCAGATCCGGATCGGGATCATCGCGCTCACCGACTGCGCTTCGATCGTGGTCGCGCACGAGAAGGGCTTCTTCCGGGAGGAGGGCCTCGACGTGACGATCTCCAAGGAGGCGTCGTGGGCGGCGATCCGCGACAAGCTCTACCTCGGCGAGAATCACGCGACGCACATGCTCTACGGGACGCCCTACGCCTCCACGCTCGGGTTGGGAGGCGCGCCGGCACGCCCGCTGATCATCCCGTGGGTGCTCAACATGAACGGCCAGGCGATCACCCTCAACACCGAGCTGCGCGACAGGGGCGTCCGGGCGCCGACCGACCTGCAGAAGCTCCTTGCGGAGGAGAAGGCTGCCGGGAAGCCGCCGCGCACCTTCGCGATGACCTACCCACCCGGCACGCACGCGATGTGGATCCGCTACTGGCTCGCGAGCGGCGGCATCAACCCCGACAAGGACGTGTCGCTGATCACGATCCCGCCGCCGCAGATGGTCGCCAACATGAAGGTCGGGAAGATGGACGGCTTCTGCGTCGGCGAGCCGTGGAACGCGCGCGCGATCGGCGACGGCATCGGCTTCACTGCGACGACGACGCAGGCGATCTGGAAGAACCACCCCGAGAAGGTGTGCGCCTTCACCGCCGAGTTCGCGGAGAAGAATCCACGCACCGTGCGCGCCGTCCTGCGCGGCCTCCACCGGTCGAGCGTCTTCATCGACGATCTCGGAAATCGCCCCGAGGTCGCGGCGATCGTCTCGCGCCCGGAGTACATCAACTGCCCGAAGGAGATCATCCTCGGCCGCCTGCTCGGGAAGTACGACATGGGCGACGGCAAGGGCGAGCGCTTCGATCCCGACTACATGCGCTTCCACGAGCGCGACGCGAACTTCCCGTGGAAGTCGCACGGCGTCTGGTTCCTCACGCAGTTCCGGCGCTGGGGAATGCTCCCGCAGGCGCCGGACTACGAGAAGGTCGTCGCGCAGGTGCACCGCCCGGACATCTACCGCGAGGTCGCGCGCGAGGTCGCGATCGCCGCTCCCGCCGGCGACATGCGGCGGGAGACGCTCGGCGACGGCGTCGCCTTCGACCCCGCCGAGCCCGAGGCCTATGCGATGGGCTTCTCCGTCAAGACGACGGCGAACGCCTGAGCGAGGACGTCATGCAAGCAGAGATCACCGCTGAATCCGCCGCCCGCGCCGGCGCTCGCGTCGCCCGGAGGTCGGCGGACACCGGCGCCGCATTCGCGCGCCTGAAGCCGATCGTGCTCCCGCTCGCCGGCACCGGGTCGCTGATCGCGCTCTGGGCGCTTCTCAGCGCGACCGTCTCTTCCGATCTGCCCTCGCCGCTCCAGGCGTGGTCCGAGTCGAAGCGCTACGTCCTCGAGCCCTTCTTCAAGGAGGGCGAGATGAACCAGGGCATCGGCCGGCTCGCCTTCTACAGCCTGGTGCGAGTCGCGAAGGGATACCTGCTCGCGATCGCCATCGGGACGCCGCTCGGCTTCGTTCTCGGGCTCTCGCGTACGTTTGCGCAGGCGTTCGACCCGCTCGTGCAGATCCTGCGGCCGATCTCGCCGCTCGCCTGGCTGCCGCTCGGCCTGATCCTCTTCCGGAGCTCGGAGCCGGCGGCGCTCTTCACGATCGCGATCTGCGCGATGTGGCCGACGGTGATCAACACCGCCCTCGGCGTCCGGAGCATCCAGCAGGAGTATCTGAACGTCGGTCGCGTGCTGCGCCTCTCGACGCCGGTCATGCTGCGGAAGATCGTCGTGCCGGCGACGCTTCCGTACCTCTTCGCGGGGTGGCGCCTGAGCCTCGGGATCGCGTGGCTCGTGATCGTCGCGGCCGAGATGCTGACGGGCGCGCCCGGCGTCGGCGGCTTTCTCTGGCAGGAGTACAACAGCCTCGTCTACTCGCACATCATCCTCGCGATCGTGACGATCGGGCTCGTCGGCTTCGCGCTCGATCGTCTGATGGGCCGCGTCGAGGCCCGGTTCGCGCGCGCATGAGCCGGCCGATCCTCGAGCTGCGCGACGTCGAGAAGCGCTTCCCCGGCCGCGCCCAGCCGGTGCTTTCCGGCGTCGACCTCGCCGTGCGCGAGGGCGAGCTGGTCGCGGTCGTCGGGTGCTCGGGCGCCGGCAAGACGACGCTCGTCTCGCTCGCGGCCGGCCTCCTCGCGCCCGAGCGCGGCGAGATCTTGTTCGACGGGCACCCGGTCTGCGGGCCGGGCCCCGAGCGCGCGGTCGTGTTCCAGAGCTACTCGCTGCTGCCGTGGATGAGCGCGCTCCAGAACGTGATGCTCGCGGTGCGCGCGTCCGCACCCGAGCTCGGGCGCTCGGCGGCGCGCGAGCGCGCGCGCGAGGTGCTCGAGCTCGTGAAGCTCGGTGCAGCCGTCGACAGGCGCCCGGGCGAGCTGTCGGGCGGCATGCGCCAGCGCGTGGCGCTGGCGCGCGGGCTCGCGATGCGGCCGCGTCTCCTCCTCCTCGACGAGCCGCTCTCCGCCCTCGACGCCCTCACGCGCGCGGCGCTCCAGGACGAGCTCGCGCGTATCCGGAGCGCGACGCACACGACGACGATCCTCGTCACGAACGACATCGACGAAGCGATCCTGCTCGCCGACGTCGTCCACCCCCTGACGCGCGGGCCGGCGGCACGCTTGCTGCCGGCGATTCCGATCGAGATCCCGCGGCCGCGCGCACGTACCCGCATGAGCCTCGCCCCCGGCTACCAGCGCGCTCGCCGCGCGATCGTGGCCGCTCTCGGCGCCCGCTCCGCCCGTGCACGTCACGACGCGGAGCCGCGCGCCGGATCCGACGCCGCACGCGCGGCGGTCGCGGAGTCGGCGCGATGAGCACGATGCTCGACGTCTGGAACCTCGCGAAGGAGTTCCCGGCGAAGGACGGTCCTGCGCTGATCGTGGACCGCTTCGATCTCAAGGTGACGGAGGGCGAGTTCGTGTGCGTGATCGGGCACTCGGGCTGCGGGAAGTCCACGGTGCTCTCGATCTTGATGGGCCTCTCGCAGGCGACGCGCGGAACCGTGATCCTCGGGAACAAGGAGCTCGACGGTCCCGGCTGTGATCGCGGCGTGGTCTTCCAGTCGGCTGCGCTGCTGCCGTGGATGAGCGTCCTCGAAAACGTGCAGCTCGCGGTCGCGCAGGTGAGCGCGGACAAGACCGCGACGGAGCGGCGCCGGCTCGCGCGCCACTACCTCGCGCTCGTCGGGCTCGAGGACATCGGTGACGCGCGCCCGGCCGACCTCTCCGCCGGCATGCGCCAGCGGGTCGGGATCGCGCGCGCTTTTGCGACCGATCCGCGGCTCCTCCTCCTCGACGAGCCGTTCAGCCTGCTCGACGCGATCACGCGCCTCGACCTGCAGGACCAGCTCGCCGAGCTGTGCGATCGGACGCGCAAGACGGTCGTCATGGTCACCCACGACGTCGACGAGGCGCTCCTCCTCGCAGATCGCATCGTGATGATGACGAGCGGCCCCGCGGCGCGGGTCGGCGACGTGCTGGACGTCCCGTTTCCGCGCCCGCGCGACCGCAGCCTGGTGCTCTCGCAGCCGGCGTACTACCAGGCGCGCGACCGCATCCTGTCGTTCCTCGAATCTCCGGGACGCACACGGCCGAGCCTCGTCCACTCGCAAGCGGGAAGAGCCGCCGCGCACGAGCCGTCGAACGGCGCCGCCGCATCGTTCCCCGCGCAAGACGCGCCGGCTTGACGGTTCGCGCCAGCCGGCTCTCACGCCGCGCGGGCTAGTGGCGGCGGCTAGTGGCGGCGGGAGGACCATTTTGTGAAAAACTCTGCATTGACCATCGCCATTGGACGACGAACACGGCGCCGCGCGCTCGCGCGCGGCCATGCGCCTGCGGGCCGGTCCTGGCGCGCGTGCTCCGCGCTCGCCGCGCTCGCGCTCGGCTCGCTGCTCTGCGACCGCGCCCGCGGCCAGACGCCGTCCGCCGCCGGCTCCGCCGCGAGCGGGCCCGCTACGGCGTCGCCCCCGCCCCTACCCTACCCGATCGCGCCGCTCACGGTGAACGGGCCATGGGACTCGACGATCCGGCTCGAGGTCTACGAGCGCCTGCGCGGCGAGTTCGTCGACTGGTTCGCGACGCCGAACCCCGGGCCGACCTCGCGCTTCCGCTACAACTTCATCGGCAACAAGCTGCAGCTCGGCATCCGCTTCAAGAGGGACCCGTGGGAGGCGTTCGCGCAGTTCCAGGACACCTCGCTCGGCGACGTGCCGTCGAATGCGGTGGGCGTCGGGTCGACCTACTTCGCGAACACGCACTCGGCGACCCAGAACGGAGCGTTCCTCCGCCAGGGCTGGATCGCGAGCAAGCGGCTCTTCGCGGACGGGCTCTTCCTGAAGGGCGGACGGCAGCTCTACAGCGACGCGCTCGAGGCGCCCGTCAAGAACAAGGACCTGCGCTGGATCCAGGTGAACCGCTTCTCGCAGCGGCTGATAGGCCCGTTCGACTACACGCACGTCGGGCGGAGCTTCGACGGCGGCCAGATCGGCTACGACTCCGCCAAGATCAACGTGACCGGGTTCGGCTTCGTCCCGACCTACGGCGGCTACGAGGTCGACGCCAACCGCGAGCTCGACATCGACCTCGCCGGCGTCGCGCTCAGCCTGCCGGACTCGCCGGAGCTCGGGGAGACCTTCGGTCGCCTCTTCTGGCTCTACTACGACGACTTTCGCGACGTCCTGTCGGTCGACAACCGCCCGCTCCCGGCGCGCCAGGCGACGCAGGGCAAGTCGATCGCGATCCACACGCTCGGTGCGAACGTCGCGCACCTCTTCGAGGACGTTGGCCCCGGTTTCGTGGACGGCGTCGCGTACGGCTACGGCCAATTCGGCGACTACCAGACCCTCGACCACACCGCGTGGGCCTACGGCTTCGAAGCCGGCTACCGCTGGAAGGAAGGCCCCGCGAGGCCGTGGCTGCGGATCGGCATCGACAGCGCCTCGGGAGACCCCGACCCGAACGACGACGAGCACCAGACGTTCTTCCAGATGCTTCCGACCGCCTGGCTGTACGCGCAGTTCCCGTTCTACAACATGATGAACAACCAGGACGTCTTCATGCAGGCGATCCTGGAGCCGCATCGCCAGGTGTCGCTCCGTCTCGACTTCCACTGGCTGCGCGTCAACTCGAGCCGGGACCTCGCGTACTTCGGCGGCGGCGCGACCAAGAACGACTTCTTCGGCTTCGGCGGCGTGCCGGCGAACGGCCGCTACGAGCTCGCCTACCTCCTGCACGGCATGCTGACCGTGCAGCCGACCGCCTTCTTCACGGTGAACGCCTTCTACGGCCACGCCTTCGGGCAAGGCGTGATCAACGCGAACTTCACCGGCCGGCAGGGGAACTACGGGTTCCTCGAAGGCATCGTCGCGTTCTGACGCGGGCGCGTCGCCGCTCGGCCTTGTGCTGCGGCCCCCGAGTCGGGAAAGAAGGGCTCGGGGGCCGCCCATGCCGCAGAAAGACGATCGCGAGTCCGAGATCGACCGCCTGCTCGGGCAGATGACGCTCGAGGAGAAGGCCGCGCAGATGCACGGCCTCCGGATGCAGACGGTCGACGACCTCTACTTGACGCCGGACCTCGAGCGGCTCGGCGTGCCCGGCTTCCGGATGGTCGACGGCCCGCGCGGCGTCCGGGCCGGCCGCGCGACCGCGTTCCCCGTCGGGATGGCGCGCGGCGCGACCTTCGACCCCGAGCTCGAGCTGCGCGTCGGACGCGCGATCGGCCTCGAGACCGCGGCGCGCGGCGGCAACGTGCTGCTCGCGCCGGTCGTGAACCTGCTGCGCCACCCGCGCTGGGGCCGCGCCCAGGAGACCTACGGCGAGGACACGCACCACCTCGGCGAGATGGGCGCAGCGTTCGTGCGCGGAGCGCAGGAGCACGTCGTCGCCAGCGTCAAGCACTACGCGGCCAACAGCATCGAGAACAACCGCTTCACGGTGAGCGCGAATCTGGACGAGCGGACCCTGCGGGAGGTGTACCTGCCGCACTTCCGGAAGACCGTCGAGGCGGGCGTCGGCTCGGTCATGAGCGCCTACAACCGCGTGAACCGCGAGTGGTGCGCCGAGAGCCGCCACCTCGTGCGCGAGATCCTGAAGGACGAGTGGGGCTTCGACGGCTTCGTCGAGTCCGACTGGATCTTCGGCGTGCACTCGACCGCGCCCTCGGCGCTCGCGGGCCTCGACATCGAGATGCCGGCGGCCAACTACTACGGCGAGAAGCTCGTCGCGGCGGTACGCGCGGGCGAGGTGCCCGAAGCGATCGTCGACGACGCCGTGCGGCGCATCCTCCGCATCAAGCTCCGCTTCGGGCTCTTCGAGCGCCGCCCCGCACCCGATCCGTCCGTCGTGGCGTGTCCCGCGCATACCGCGCTCGCGCGCGAGGTCGCGCGCGCGGCGATCGTGCTCCTGTCCAACCGGGATCGCGCGCTCCCGCTCGACCGCTCGGCGCTGCGGTCGATCGCCGTCGTCGGCGCGCTCGCCGACCAGGCGAACCTCGGCGATCGCGGCAGCAGCTTCGTCTCGCCGCCGTACGCGGTGACGCCCCTCGCCGGGATCGCCGCCGCGGCCGGCGGCGCGATCGAGGTCGCCCACGTCGCGACCGACGCTCCGTCCGCCGGCGACCTCGCGCGGATCGCGCGCGCCGATGCGGCGGTCGTCGTCGTCGGCCTCACCTCGGAGGACGAGGGCGAGGGGCAGATCACGGTCGGCGACCGCGCACGCCTCGAGCTCCGCGACGCGCAGCGCGATCTCGTGCTCGCGGTCGCGCGCGCGAACCCGCGGACGATCGTCGTCCTCGAGGGCGGAAGCGCGATCGCGATGGAGGAGTGGGTCGACGCTCCCGCCGCCGTGCTGATGGCGTGGTACCCGGGCATGGAGGGCGGGCACGCGATCGCCGACGTGCTCTTCGGCGACGCGTCGCCGTCGGGAAAGCTGCCGATCACGTTCGCGCGCTCGGAGGATCAGCTCCCGCCCTTCGCGAGCGACCGCGACGAGGTCGACTACGGCTGGTTCCACGGCTACCGCCTCCTCGACCGCGACGGCGCCGAGCCGCGCTTCGCCTTCGGGTTCGGGCTCTCGTATGCGACGTTCGCGCTCTCGTCCTTGCGGCTCGACTCGGACGCGGTCTCGGCGGACGGGCAGCTCGTCGCGCACGTCGAGGTCTCCAACATCGGAGGCGTGGCGGGCGCGGAGGTCGTGCAGCTCTACGTCGGCTGCACGCGCTCGCGCGTCGAGCGAGCGGTGCGCGAGCTGCGTGCGTTCGCGCGCGTGGAGCTGCGGCCGGGCGAGCGGCGGTCGGTGACGCTCACCGTGCCGGCGGCCGACCTCGCGTTCTGGGACGACGCGGCCAAGCGGTGGGTCGTGGAGGAGACGTCGTACGCGGCGTGGGTCGGAACGTCGTCGCGCGACCTGCCGCTCCGCGCCGACTTCGCGATCCGTTCGCGCTAGCGCACGCGGCTCAGCCCGCGGTCGCCTTCGCGCTCGGTCGCTCGGAGACGCCCGCGAACCACGCGCGGAGGTTCTTCAGGCTCTCGTCGAAGGGCTGGCCGACGGTGCGGCCGAAGTCGAGCGCCGCGAACAGGATGATGTCGGCGAGCGTGAAGCGGTCGCCCGCGAGGAAGCGCCGGCCGGCGAGGAGCCCGTCGAGCCACGCGAGCTTGTCGCGCACGATCGCCTTCAAGCCGTCGGCGGCCTCGGGGAGGACGCGCATCCGGCTCTGGAAGAGGCCGATGCCCTCGGCGTAGCGGAAGCCGTTGTAGAGGTGCTCGGTGATGTTCATCTCGACCCGCCGCTGCCACATGCGAGTCTCCGCGCGCTCCTCGGGGTTCGAGCCGATGAGCGGCGGCTTCGGGTGCTTCTCCTCGAGGTACTCGCAGATCGCGACGGTCTCGCCGAGCACGCGCCCGTCGTCGAGCTCGAGCGCGGGGAGCTGTCCCGCCGGGTTCCGGTCGGTGTAGGGCGCTCGCCGGTTCTCGCCGCCGAGGAGGTCGACCTCGACGCGCGGCAGGTCGATGCCCTTTTCGAGGAGGAACATGTTGACGGTGCGCGGATTCGGTCCGATCGACGTGTAGAGCTTCATTTCAATCCCTCCGCATCGCTCGCGCGAGCCGGCGACACTCTCCGCCCGCGCGCGAGTCGTGTCCAGCGGCGCGCCGCGCTACGCCCCGAGCACGTGATGGGCGGCGGCGAGTCCCGCCCACGCGGAGAGATCGACGATGCGAGCCGGCGACTCGATCGTCGAGCCCGCGAGGAGGAGCCCGTCGATCCCGGCCACCGTCAAGCCATGGCGGCGGACGGGCGCCCATGCCCAGCTCATCGACTGCGGCGCCTCGACCCAGACGTAGGACGACCACTCGAGGCAGTCGTCGAGGTCGGCGTAGAAGCGACGGAGATACGCGATCGCCTCGTCGACGCGCGCGCGGGCCGCGCTCCAGCTCTCGCTCGCCGGCGGCGCTCCGGGCGCGGCGAAGCGCGCGATGACGAGCTCGAGGAGATGCCGCCCGGGCGGCGCGGCGCGCCGGCTCGAGAGCGACGTGATCTGGAAGCCGCCGTGGTAGTCGCGGTCGGGTCCGCGGAGGAGCCGGTTCCAGCCCGCGTGCGCGTCCGGCTCGGCCGTCGCGCGCACGGTGGGGAGCCGCACCAGGCCGGCCCGCCAGCCGATCAGGTCCGCGCGGTGATCGCGGAGCGCCTCCGCGGTCGCGGCGAGCTCGTCCGGCACGAGATCGCGTGGCAGGACGTCGAGCACCTCCCACGCCGGGTACGTGCAGATCGCGACCGGCGCCCGCACCTCGCGCACCGCGTTCGAGCGATCGATCGCGACCGCGCCTCGCACGCGGCCGCCCTCGACCAGGATCTCGACCGGCTTCCACCCGAGCGCGATCTCGCCGCCGCGCGCGCGGAGCGCGCGCGCCCACGGCTCCATGAGCCCCTGCATGCCGCCGACCGCTTCGTCGTCCGGGATGTACGGTCCGCCGCCGGGCGACCCGAGGAAGTGCATGAAGCGCCCGAGCGACGCCTCCTCGGGGCGCGGGTGAAAGATCACGGTCGCCATCCGGAGGACGGCGCGGCGCACGGCGGGGCTCGACGTCGCGCGATCGAGCCAGTCGCCGAGGCGCGTCGGGATCGCGGCGTCGCGCTCGGCGTCGCTCGCGCTCGCGAGCTTCGCGACGAGCGCGCGCAGCTCCGGGACGTCGCCGCGCGGGCACTCGAACCAGGTCTCGGCGCCGCCGAGGAGCCCGTCGGCTCCCCACGCGGCGCCGTCGAGCACGACGTCCTCCGGAAAGCGGTGGAGGCGAAGCGGCGCGGCGACCGGTCGGAGCGCGACCTCCACGCCGGCTTCGCGCGCGGCCTCGGCACCGAAGTGCCACGGGAGCTGGCAGTCGCCGACGTCGTGCGCGTCGCGATGGCCGAAGCCGACCCAGTAGCCGCCGGTCGTGAGCGTGGCGCCGCCGCGGCCGCCGACCTGGTCGGCGTGCTCGAGCACGACGACGCGACGCCCGTGGCGCGTCAGGATGGCGCCGGCGACCAGGCCCGAGAGGCCCGCGCCGACGATCGCGACGTCGGCGCGGTCGTGGTCGCCCGTCGTCGCCATCGGCCGAATGCGTAGCGCACCGGCCGGGTGCCGCGAAGCGGAAAGTGGCGCCCGTTCGCGGACCGCGCCGGCTCCGCGGCTGGCCAACGCTCGGCGGCCGTTCTACGAGGCGGCATGACGACCTCCGCCACAGCCCTCCTTGTCTACGCGGCCTGGACCCTCGCGCTCGTCGTGGCGATCGGCGTCCTGCGCAGCACCCTCACGCTCTCCGGCCGGCGCGCGGCCAACAGCTTTGCGCCCACCGGTGACGACGTCTCGCCGTTCTCGGCCCGCCTCTGCCGGGCGCACGCGAACTGCTACGAGAGCCTGCCGGCGTTCGCGGCGATCGTCCTGGTCGCGATCGTGTCCGGACACGCGGCGATCACGGACCCGCTCGCGCCGTGGGCGGTCGCGGCTCGCATTGGGCAGTCGACGACGCACATCGCCTCGACCAGCGTTCCGGCGGTGATGCTGAGGTTCACCTTCTTCCTGGTCCAGGTGGTGATCCAGGTGTGGTGGATCGTGCGCTTGTTCGAGCTCGCATGAGCGACGGAGCGCAGGACGCCGGCTCCGACTCGATCGACGCGGCGGCGCTAGACCGTCAGGAAGCGCTCTTCGCGCGCGCCTTCGCGGAGCGCGACCTCGCGTTGGTACGGCCGCTCTACGATCCCGACGTCGTGTATGTCAGCCCAACCGTCCGGCTCTTCGACTGGCCGGATCGCATCGTCGGCGTTGACGGCGCGCTCGAGTTCATCGCGCTCACGATCCGGAAAGCGGAGTCGATCGGGTACGATGCCGTCGAGCGCGCTCTGCTCGACGGCGGCCGGAGCGCATTCGTACGCATCCACTTCGACTGGACGCGCGGGGAGCGACGGCTGCGGTCGAACTACGTCGTGCTGTATCGCTACCGGGCGCGACTCATCGCGCAGCAGGAGCTGTACTACGACCCGAGCGGAAAGCTGGAGGAGCTCCAGGGGCGCTGACGGACGACGGCCGAACGACGGCCGATGCGCCGCCGGCGCGATCCTCTCCTCAGATCCAGTTTTCGCATCGCAGTCCCGACACTCGACCGAAGTGCTTCGCGTTGTTGGTGACCAAAACGACCTTCAGTGCGACTGCGTGCGCAGCGATCATCGCGTCGAATCCGCCGATGGGTGTTCCCCGCGCGGTGAGGTCCGCGGCAAGACGACCGAACTGTCCGGCGGCATCGGCGTCGAACGGGAGCGGCGCAACGCTGTCGATGAAGGCGTCGATCAGCCGGTGGAGCTTCTTGGAGCGCCGCCTGTCTGCGCCGAAGCGGAGTTCGGCCAGGGTGATCGCGCTGATGCAGAGCTCGGAAGGGCGATGCTCGAGGATGCCAGAGGCAACGTTGCCACGCCCGCGCAAGGCGTAGCTCACGCTGTCCGTATCGAGCATGTACTTCCAGTTCACACGAAGGGGTCCTCGAGATCCGGCAGGCGCGTGGCGGTCGGTCGCTCGATCTCGTCGGGCCACGCCCCGAGGCAACGCTGGAAGGCGGCGGGCCACTCGTCGACCGGCTCGAGGATGACGCGGCGCCCGTCACGATGCACGACGACTTCGGTCTGGTCCTCCGGGAACCTGCAGGACCGGGGCAACCGGACGGCCTGACTGCCGCCGTTCTGGAACAGCTTGGCTCGCGCCCTCATGGCACATGTATATACCGCCGTCTAGACACACACAAACCCGCGTCCGCTGTCTGCCCAACGTCCGACTGCTGAGCGCCCCGGAGATCAACGAGCCGTGGCTCAATCCCGTCCGACTCCACCAGCGGTTCGTTGGGCAGGAACCACTCATCTTCGGACCAAGGGGACGAGTTGAAGCCAAGCGAAGAGGCTGGCGCCCGCGTACGACGGCGCTGAAGCCGGCGCCAGCGCCGGCGGCTGCAAGCGCGGGTTAGACCGCTACTTCCCATGCGTGACCCGGAGGATACGTCCATCCGATTTGGAGATTTCAACCAGAGCCACGCCTCCGATGGTGCGACCGGAGGACCTCGGCGGCGCTCGCCTCGACCGACGGCGGCTCGCACGACGGCGTCACCTCGAAGCCGCTCGCTCGGAAGAACTTGAATCCAGCGCTGCCGTCGACTTCGATGCGGAAGCGGAACTCGTGCACGAAGCGGTGGTGCCGGCGGCACAGGCTCAGTAGGTTCGAGAGCTCCACGGCCGCGTCGCAGGCCAGGCGCTCGAAGGTCGCGCGCGGCAGCGCCGTGCCGTCGTCGAGCGTGCCGCCGCCGTCCGATGTCAGATCGCCGAGTGACTCGGCCTCGACGTGGACGACCACCTCGACCGGCGCCGCCGCGTCGGCATCCGCCGCCGCCGCCGCGGCGCCAGCGAGGAAGCTTCGGCGACCGCGACCAGCGCGTCGGCTCGCTGAAGGCCGGCCGGATGGTCCCGAGGCTCGGGCGCGCTGCGCGCATGCCCTGGCGAAGTTTCCGCGGAAGACTCGACCTGCGCGGAGAGCTCGGCGATCTCGTCGCCGAGGCGCTCCATCTCGGGAATCGACAGCGTCAATCGCTTCTCCATGAAGCTCCGTACCATGCGTATTTTCGACGCCTCTGGATGGGCTGCGATGAGCGATCGCGGGCACGGAGAGCGCGCAGCGTCGGCCGCTGCTCGATCGCGGCATGGCGCGCCGGTGGCGGCGCGAGGAGGCCACGCCTGCAGAGCACCCCGCGAGCTCGCCGATCGGCCTCCCGAAGCTTGTCAAGGCCAGAGTACTTCATCCGGTGCATTTTCTTCCGCCGCGGACAGAGGAAGCTCGAGGCTTCGCGAAACCGCGCCGAAGCCACATTGCGAGCGGGCGCGTGTGCGGAGTAGCGTCGCTCGTGCCGAGCCGACCAGGAGCACCGTCGCTCGCGCCCAGCCGAGCGAGCATCGCGAGGCGGCTCGAGCGCGTCGACTGGACCGCCGTCGAGCGATCACTCGACGATCGCGGCCATGCACTCATCCCTGCGCTCCTCACCACAGCCGAGTGCCGCGCGCTCGTCGCGCTCGATCCCGACGACCGCCGATTCCGCTCGCGCATCGACATGGAGCGGTTCGGCTTCGGCGTCGGACGCTACGGGTACTTCGCGCGGCCGCTGCCGCGCCTCGTCGCGGACCTGCGGGCGGCCGCGTATCCGCGCCTCGCGCCGATCGCGAACCGCTGGATGGAGGCGCTGGGAGAGAGCGCGCGCTACCCCGATCGGCTCGACGACTTCCTCGCGCGCTGCGCGGCGCGCGGCCAGACGAGGCCGACGCCGCTGCTGCTCCGCTACGAGGCGGACGGCTACAACTGCCTCCACCGCGACCTCTACGGCGACGTCGCCTTCCCGCTCCAGCTCACGTGCTTCCTCTCCGAGCCGGGCGTCGACTACGACGGCGGCGAGTTCCTGCTCGTCGAGCAGCGGCCGCGCGCGCAGTCGCGCGGCGAGGCGATCGCGACCAGGCGCGGCGACGTCGTGGTCTTCCCGAACGCGGTGCGGCCGGTCGCGGGCCGGCGCGGGTTCTACCGCGCGCACATGCGCCACGGCGTGAGCCGCGTCCGGCGCGGGGAGCGCTGGGCGCTCGGCGTCATTTTCCACGATGCCCGCTGACGGGATACGTTCGGCGCCACGGCGCGCGGGCGCCGCCGGAGGCGGTCGATGATCCATCCGCGACTCAGCGTGAGCCAGGCGTCGAGCATCGCGTGGCCGATCGAGAAGGACCTCGAGCTCTGGGCCGCGACCGGCATCCGCGACGTCGCGCTTCTTCTCCGGAAGATCGACGAGGCCGCGGGCCGGATCGGAGGCCGCGCCGCCGCCGTCCGCATGCTCGCCGACGCCGGCCTCCGCGTCGACAACCTCGCGATCGGTCCGTGCTTCGAGCTCGCGCGTCCGGCGCAGTGGGAGGAAGGTCGCGATCGGATCCGCGCGTCGCTCGCGGTCGCGCGCGCCCTCGGCTCGCGCTGCGTCGTCATCACGACCGGCGGACCGGGCGGGCTCGGCTGGGACGAAGCCGCCGACGCGCTCGCCGCCGCGATCGCGCCGGTCGTCGAGGAGGCGCGCCGCGACGGCTTCGAGCTCGCCGTCGAGAACACGAACGGCCTCCGCTACGACATCAGCTTCGCGACGACGCTGCGCGACACCGTCGACCTCGCGCGCCGGATCGGCCTCGGCGTCTGCATGGAGGTGAACAACGTCTGGTGCGAGCGCGGCCTCGAGCGCACGATCGCCGCGAATGCGGACCTCTTCCGCATGGTGCAGGTGAACGACTTCGTCGTCGGGACGTTCCAGACCCCGGATCGCGCCGTCCCGGGCGACGGCGACATCCCGCTCCGGCGGATCCTCGCCGCGCTTCGCGACGCCGGCTATCGCGGCTTCTTCGAGCTCGAGATCGTGGGACCGCGCATCGAGGCGGAGGGCTACGCGCGGGCGATCCCGCGCAGCCTCGAGTTCCTCGCCGGCGTCCTGCGCGACCTCGGCATTGCTTGACGGAGGAAAGCCGTCCGATCCGGCCGGAGCGACGGCCGGCGATCGCGCCGTCGCGCCTTTGCGCGTGCGCGAGCTCCTGCTCGTGGTCGCCGCGAGCGCGCTGCTCGCGGCCTGGTGGCTCTGGCCGCTTCCGCTCCACGCGGCGAGCGCGCTCCTCTACGAGGGCGCCGAGACGCCCGGGATCAGCGCCGACTTCCACCTCGTCGTCTGGTCGCTCGCGTGGGACGTCCACGCGCTGACGACCGCGCCGTGGCGCCTCTTCCAGGCGAACGCCCTCTACCCCGCGCCCCTCGCGCTCGCGTACTCCGAGCACTTCCTCGGCAATCTGCCCGTCTTTGCGCCGGTCTACCTCGTCACGCGGAATCCCATCCTCGCGACGAATGCCATGATCTTCGCGAGCTACCCGCTCTGCGCCGCGGCGATGTACGCGCTCGCGCGGAGATGGACCGCCGCGCCCGCCGCGCTCGTCGCCGGGCTCGCGTACGCCTTCACGCGCTATCGCCATGCGCTGCCGCCGTACGTGCACTTCCTCGCGACGTTCTGCCTGCCCCTCGTGATCCTCTTCGCGTACGAGTTTCTCGAGCGCGGGCGCCGCCGCGATCTCGCGCTCTTCGCGGGCGCGCTCCTCCTCCAGCTCCTCGCGTCGTACTACCTCGCGTACGCGACCCTCGTCGCCGTCGGCGCGACGCTGGTCGCGGGCTTCGCGTCGCGGCGGCTGCGGCCGGACCGGCGGCGCGCCGTCGCTCTCGCGGCGGCGCTCCTCGCGGTCGCTGCGGTGTTCGCGGCGATCTCGTGGCCGTACGTCGAGCTGCGAGAGCGCGGACTCATCCCGGCCTACGACGACGCCGACGCCGAGCGGCCGCGCACGATGGGGCTCGTGCCGTACTTCGCCGCGATCCGGGTCGCGCGCTGGGCGACCGATCTCGGCCCACCGGCGATCCTGATCGCGCTTGCCGCGTGCGCGTTCGTGCCGCCGCTCGGCCGCCGGCGCTGGCCGGCGCTGCTCGCGGCGGCGCTCGTCGCGCTCGGCGTGCTGCTCGCCTTCGGGCGCGGCATCCACGTCGCGGGGCGCGACTTCTGGTCGCCCTACTCGCTCCTCGCCGCGTGGGTGCCCGGCTTCGGAACGATCCGGCAGCCGATGCGCTTCATCGCGCTCGCGGAGCTCGGGATCGCGCTCCTCGCGGCCCTCGGGACGGAGCGGCTGCTCGGTCGCTTCCGACCGCGGCTGGCGTGGGCGCTCGCGTCAGCCGGCATTGCGCTGTGGCTCGCGTCGGTCGCGCCGCGCGCGTCGCTGCCGGTCCACGAGGCGCGGATCCCGGACGACCAGCGCGCCGCCTACGCGTGGCTCGCGCAGCACGGAGAGGGCGGCGCGCTCCTCGAGCTCCCGCGGCCTCCCGACGCGGCCGGCCGCGCGTGGCGCATGGTCGCGAGCACGCTCCACTGGCTTCCGATCGTCGACGGCTACAGCGGCTATCCCCCGCGCACCGACCAGGTGCTCTTCGGCATCGCGAATGGCCTCCCCGATGCGCGCGCGCTGCAGGAGCTGGTCGACCACGCCAACGTGCGATGGCTGCTCGTCCACCGGGACGAGCTCTCGCCCGAGAAGCGCGCGGCGTGGGATGCGGGCGCTCCGCGCGGAGTGACGGAGGTCGCGGAGTGGCGCGACCTGCGGCTCTTCCGCATCGACGTCGCGCCGGTGAACGATCGCCGCTCGCGCTTGACGGACGCGAAGGAGTCGCTCGGCGGCGTGCCGCTCGAGCCCATCGCGGCACCGTGTCCCGGCTCGCTGCGCGTCGTCGCGGTCGCGCCCGAGCCGCTCGCGCCGAGCGGCACCGCGACGGTCTCGGTCGAGGTGCGAAACGACGGCGCGCGCGCCTGGCCGGCGCGCGGCGTCTACCCGCGACACCTCGTCCGCCTCCGCCGCACGCTCGTCTCGCCGGCCGGCGCCGCGAGCTCGACCGCGAACGATCCGCTGCCGGACGACGTCCTGCCCGGGCATTCGGTGACGGCCCGGATCCAGCAGGCGCTGCCGCCGTTCGCGGGCGAGTACACGCTCGTGCTGGAGCTCGTGCAGGTCCGCGACGGCCCGCTGTCGGACTGCGGCGTCGCTCCGGTGCGCGCGCCGCTACGGGTGCCGGCAGCGAAGCCCGCGCGCCATTGACGTCCGAAAACCGCGAGCGTCAGGTGGTCGCGCGTGACAAGGTATCGCGCGTGGACGTGCTCGATCGCGACGCTTGCTATCGCGCCCTCCAGACGCGCGATCCGCGCTTCGACGGGCGGCTCTTCGTCGGCGTGACGTCGACCGGCATCTACTGCCGGCCGGTCTGCCCGGCGCGGACCGCGAAGTTCGACAATTGCCGCTTCTTCGCGTCCGCCGCGGCGGCGCAGGCGGCCGGCTTCCGCCCGTGCCTCCGCTGTCGCCCGGAGACCGCTCCCGAGGTCGGCTCGTGGCGCGGGACCGCGAACACCGTCTCGCGCGCGCTCGCGCTCATCGCCGAGGGCGGGCTCGACGGCGGAGAGGCCGGCGTCGACGAGCTCGCGGAGCGGCTCGGGGTCGGAGGCCGGCAGCTTCGCCGCCTCTTCCAGCAGCACCTCGGCGCGTCGCCGATCGCGGTCGCGCAGACGCGGCGCGTGCTGTTCGCGAAGAAGCTCATCCAGGAGACGCGGATGCCGATGCTGGACGTCGCGCTCGCCGCGGGCTTCGGCAGCGTCCGGCGCTTCAACGAGACCTTCCGCGACCTCTTCGGCCGGCCCCCGAGCGCGCTCCGCCGGAAGCTCGCCACCGAGCGGCAGACCGCGTCCGCGGGCGACGTCGGCGTCGCGCTCCGGCTCCGCTACCGCCCGCCGTATGACTGGCCGGCGATGCTCGCCTTCCTCGCGGCGCGCGCGATCGCCGGCGTCGAGGAGGTGAAGGACGGCGTCTACCGGAGGACGGTGGCGGTGGACGGCCAGCTCGGGACGGTGGAGGTGACGCACGAGCCGTCGCGCGACAACCTCGTCGCCGTCGTCCGCTTTCCCTCCGTGCGCGCGCTGCCGGCGATCCTGGCGCGCGTCTCGCGCGTGTTCGACATCGGCGCCGACATCGAGGCGATCGGCGCGCACCTGTCGCGCGATCCGCTCCTCGCGCCGCTCCTTGCCGAGCGACCCGGCCTCCGCGCGCCGGGCGGCTGGGAGGGATTCGAGCTCGCGGTGCGCGCGATCCTCGGCCAGCAGGTGACGGTGACCGGCGCTCGCCGGCTCGCCGAGCGGCTGGTCGCGACCTGCGGAGAGGAGCTGCCTGCCGCGGCGCGCGCGTCGTCCGATAGCTTGACGCATGCGTTTCCGTCGCCCGAGCGCGTCGCGGCCGCCGACCTCGCCGCGCTCGGCGTGCCGGCGGCACGGCGCGACGCCCTGACCGCGATCGCCGGCGCCGCGATCGCGGACCCCAATCTCTTCCGCCCGCTTGCGACGGTGGACGAGGCGCTCTCCCGCCTGCGCGCGATCCCCGGGATCGGAGAGTGGACGGCGCAGTACATCGCGCTCCGGGCGCTGCGGGAGAGCGACGCGTTTCCCGCGAGCGACGTCGGCCTCCTCCGCGGAGCTGCGCGCCGCACCGGCGGACGGCCGACGACCGCGGCGCTGCTCAAACGCGCGGAGCGCTGGCGCCCGTGGCGCGCGTACGCGGCGCAGCACCTCTGGACGTGCGACGCGGCGGGCGAGCCCTCCGCGACGGAGCGCGTCGCGGCGGAATCACGCTCGCGCGCGCTCCGCTACGCCTGACGCGCGCGACTCACCTCGGCCGACGTCCGTCGGTCCGACAGCCGGCGGCGCGATCGCCGGAGAAGGAGAGCTTCGTGAAGAGCTTCGCACTCGGACTGCGTTTCCGAGATCTCCACCGGAGCGGGACGCTCGTCCTGCCCAACGCCTGGGATGCGGCGAGCGCCGCGATCGCCGCAGCCGCTGGAGCCGAGGCCGTCGCGACGACGAGCAGCGGCATCTCCTGGTCGCTCGGCGTGCCCGACGGCGAGCAACTCTCGCGCGCCGACATGATCGACGTCGTCGCGCGCGTCGCGCGCTCGGTCGACGTCCCGGTGAGCGCGGACGTCGAGGCGGGCTACGGCCCCGTGCCTTCGGACGTCGCGGCGACCATCGCAGCCGTGATCGACGCCGGCGCCGTCGGCGCGAACCTCGAGGACCGCCTGCGGACCGACGACGGGCCGCTCTGGCCGATCGCCCGGCAGTGCGAGCGCCTCGCGGCCGCGCGTGACGCGGCCGATCGGAGCGGGGTCGCCTTCGTCCTGAACGCGCGCACGGACGTCTTCCTGGCCGCGGTCGGCGACCCGGCGGACCGCGAGGGGATGGTCCTCGAGCGCGCGGAGGCCTACCGCCGGGCGGGGGCGGATTGCCTGTTCGTTCCCGGCCTGGTCGACCTCGACGCCATCGCGCGCCTGGTGCGGGCGAGCGCCCTGCCGCTGAACGTCATGCTGAGCCCCGGCCAGAGCCCGACCATCCGCCAGCTCGCGGAAGCCGGCGTCCGGCGGATCAGCGCCGGCCACGCGGTCGCCGGCGTCGCGTACGGGGCGACCGGGCTCGCGATGCGGGAGCTCCTCGCGGGCCGGGACGGCGCCCTCCGAGACGGCGCGAGCCACGGCGACATGCAGCAGCTCATGGCCCGGCCGGCGGCGCGGTAGCGACGCGCTACCCCGAAAGTAGCGGCATCAGGCCGAGGCGGCGCCCCGCTCCGCGGGCGATGCGACGGCACGATCGCCGTCGACGCGGCCGCCGGTGAAAGGACCAGGCGATGGACCTTCTGCATCGAACCCCGGCCGGCATGGCCGGTCTCGAGACGGCCTCGAGCCGCAACTCCACCTCGGACATCGACCGCGTGACCGAGACGATCGTCCGCCCCCTGCCGCGACGGCGGTCGCGCAACCTGCTGCGCGTGGCCGCGGGCTTCGCGCTCCTCGCCTTGGCCGCGGTCGGCGCGGCGGCGCCCGCGCGCGCATACGCCACCGGGAATCCCGCGTTCGAGTGCGCGGTCGCGAAGCAGAAGGCGGCGCTCCGCCGGCTGCAGTCGGTGAATCGATGCGTCCGAGGGCCGTCGCAGCTCGGCAACCAGCAGCCGACGCCCGTCTGCCTCACTCGTGCCCAGGAGAGGTTCGAGCAGGACTTCATGAGGATCGAGGCGAACGGCGGCTGCGTGCCGTCGACCGGCGACGCGAACGAGGTCGGGCAGTTCGCCGACCAGTGCGCGCTCGGGATCGCCGCGCGCCTGCCCGGAACCTGTCTGCAGGCGGGCTCCCTCTGCGGAGGCGGTCCGCCGTGCTGCGCCGGGCTCGCGTGCGTCGGCCAGATCGGTCAGTTGCCGGTGTGCCAGTGAGCGAAGCTGCACGCCGAACGATGCGTCTTGCCGCTCTCGGCGCCGCGGAATAGAAGCGACCGCCGGCGGTACGGTACCGCCGGGTCGCGGTTTCCGTCACATCGCCGCGACCCGGCGCATGCGGGGCCGCCGTCAGGAGAAGGGCGACCATGCTTCGACCGGCGGAAGTCCTGCGACGGTGCGCGAAAGCATTCCGCCGGGACTTCGCCGTTGCCGCGCTCGTCGTCGCGACCGCTGCGGCCGCCGTCGCGACGGCGGCGACGCCCGCTTCCGCGCTCGAGGTGCCGGGTGTCGCCGGAGATCAGCTGCTCTTCGTCTTCGACAACCGCGTGGGCCGGCAGACGTATCTCCTGGTCACCAACCCCGCGAGCGAGGCGATCGCGGTCGAGCTCGTGGCGTACGGCTCGAGCGGCGACGCGGCGCTCGGGATGCTCGGCAGCACTTCCGTCCGCTTGACCGGCGGGCGGACGGAGGTGGTGGATCCGAGCGTTGCGATCCCGGGCGCGTCGGGCAACGCCGGGGTGATCGTCGTGACGCCGTTCCAGCTCGACCTGGAAGGGCAGCAGCTCGTCCCGATCGTTCCTCCGGTCCCGATCCTCGGAGCGTTCACGCTCGCGACCGGAAGCTCGCAGAGCGCGTTCGGCGAGAACGCGTTCGGCCGGCGCGCCGTCCTGCCGGGCGGACCGCTCGCCTCCGCGGGCGCGACCGTCGACGGCGTGAGCGTCCGCTACGAGGCGATCCACCCGTCGGTGCTCGCCATCCCCGGCTTCTTCAACCCCGGGACGCCCGGGGCGTCCGTGTCGAATCGCGTCGTCCTGGTGGCCTTCGCGGACGACTACGGCCCGCCGTTCCGGATCAGGCCGCCGTCTTCGCCGGCGATGCTGACCGGACGGTTCTGCGTCGGCGGCTCGGTCCAGATCGACGTCGAGCCGATGGAGGTCAGCGGCGTCTCGTTGACGACGCTCGAGGACCTCGTGGGCGGCGGCGACGACTCACCGCTCGACGCCAGCGGCTCGGCATACTTCTCGGTGGCGGCGGGCGACGACGCGAACGTGCTCGGGGTCTTCGCCCAGTCGCTCGGGACGTATGCGGCGGGCGAGCGCATGCCGGCCGCGCTGTCGACGCCGGCGTGCCAGCCGACCCCGACGCCCACGCCGCCACCGCCGGCCACGCCGACGCCGTCGCCGACGCCGTTCTGCGGCGACAACGTGTGGGTGCGGGGAGTCGAGCAGTGCGATCGGGACCAGCTCGGCGAGATCTTCCCGAGCGGGGACACCCCGACGTGCCAGCTGCTCGTAGGCCTCTCGTGCTCGTCCGGCGCCGTCAAGTGCACGTCCGCGTGCAAGTGGGACGTCTCGGACTGCGTCTGTGAATGTCCGAACGCGAACGCGTGTCGAACCGGCTACGACTGCCTCGGCGGCGTTTGCGTCAAGACGCCGACACCCTGATCAGAGCCCTGCGCGGTCGCGAAGGAGAGCGCGAGATGAGCCTTGACCCGAGACGATCGAAGGACTGGCGTGCGGCGCTCGCGCCGCTGGCGGCCGCGCTGGTGATCGCGTTCGCGGCTGTCCTCTCGGCCTGCGCGGAGGTCCGGACGAACGGCAACCTCTGCTCCGGCTGCACCGAGGAGGACCCGTGCGACACGGAGCCCTTCCAGATCTCGGCGGAGGAGCTGCCCAAGTACTGCGGCGACCAGCGGATCGACCAGTGCGACTTCTGCAGCGCGACGGCCGCCGGCTTCACGTGCCAGGCGACGCTGACGTGCGCCCACCAGCAGAACAGCGCGGCGCGCCGCTGCTACCCGGCGGTCGTCGGAACGTCGACGCCGCTCGCGACGTTCGAGTGCGACGGCGAGGTGCCGGGCTGACGGACGTCCTTCGAGCCGGCGCGTCGTTCGCCGCGGTGCGAACGCCGAGCGGTTGCGGTACTCTGCGTCGCTCCTGAGGCCACGCCGGAGTGGCGGAACTGGCAGACGCGCCGGACTCAAAATCCGGTGCTCGAAAGAGTGTGTGGGTTCGAGTCCCACCTCCGGCAGTTCTCGTGAGAGTCGGTCTCGTCGCGGAGCTCGCGCATCAGCTTCCGATGCCCTGGGGGAAGCGGAAGACGTCGTCCGGGTCGTACGTCTGCTTCACCTCGGTGAGGCGGGGATGGTTCGACCCGTAGTACGCACGTTGCCAGTCCTCGAGAGTGGGATCGATCAGGTTCTGGTACGCGAACCCCGAGGAGTAGGGATCCATCCGCGCGGCGAATCCCTCGAGCCACTCGCGGTTGGCCGCGATTGCGGCATCGCCGTCCTGCTGCGACCAGGCAGATCCGTAGATGGCGAGGAAGCGCGCATCCCGGTGGACGAACGCGGTGTCCGAGGCGGGCACGCGGTTGATCGCTCCGCCCCACGAGTTCAGCTCGAGACCGACCGACGGGCTCGACGCCGCACTGCCCGGCCACCGCTCCATCTCTTCGATTGCCGTGGCGATCCCGTCCTCCGGAATCGACCGGTCGAAGAACGCCGACTTCACCTTGTAGGGGTTTGCGGCCTGTCGAGAGCACTCGTCGGGGGCGCAATCGTCCCCCGCCCATTTCCGTTGCGCCTCGACGAAGGACGTCCGTGCGACGTGCCGCGATACCGGTCGAGCGGCGGCCTCGAGCGGTTCGATCAGCTCCGCCAGCCGGGTGGCGGAGCCGAAGTACTGGCCCGCCGAAGTGATCGATGGCCCCTGTGGCTGCGGCCCGCCCGATCGGGAAAGCGCGCAAGTGGAGTACAGCTCGTCCGGCGTTTCCGGCGCCCACTGCTGCCACGCCTCGATCACCGCCGTGGCGTCACGCCAGTCCCACGTGAGGTCATAAGTCGCGACCTCTGCGATGAAATGCACCTTGAATCGGAACGAGGTGACGATGCCGAAGTTGCCCCCGCCACCGCCGCGACAGGCCCAGAACAGGTCGGGCTCCTGCGTCGGGCTGCAGGTGACCCGTTCGCCCGAGGCGAGAACCAGCTCGAGGTCGAGCAGGTTGTCTGCGGTCAGCCCGAACGCTCGGGAGCTGTAGCCGAAGCCGCCGCCCAGGGTGAGGCCGGCCACGCCGACGGTGGGACACGTCCCGGTGGGGACCACGAGCCCTTGCGGACCCAGCGTCGAGTACAGATCGACATTGAGCGCGCCCGGTCCGACGGTCACGCTTTCGCGGTCGGGCGCGACCTGGATGCCACGCATCTCGCTGACGTCGACGACGATGCCGTCCGTGGGCGCCGAGTAGCCGCCGAAGCTGTGCCTGCCGGAGCGAGCGGCCGGCACGATCTCGTGCTTGCGCGCGAAGCCCACCGTGGTGGCCACGTCCTCGGGCGTCCGACAGAAAACGATCGCAAGCGGCCGGGCGCCGTCGAACTGCGGGTTGAACAGGAGCTTGGCGTCGGCGTAGCCAGGCTGCCGAGGCGCGACGACCCGCCCGCTGACCGAGCGCGCCAGACGACGAAGGTCCTGATCGGCGCGAGGCGTTGAGCTGCACGCCGTGAGCGCTCCCAGCCCACCGGTGCGTGCCGCCAGCAGGGCCGTACGCGCGCCACGTCCCAGCAGCTCGCGACGGGTGAGGGAGCCCGAAGGCATGGCGCTCGACCCTATCCCGACCCGAGGAACCCCCGCAAAGATTGGTCGCACTTCGGGAGGAACACGCGGAGCGGCCGCCATTTCCCTGAAGTTTCCCTGACTTTTCCCAGGACTTGCGGCAGCGCGCCAAGTACCTCTGCCGCCGCATGGCCGGTCATGGTGACCGCTTGCCAATAGGAGAAGTCAGGATGGACACGTTCAGGACAGGAAACCGGATCGCACGAGCGGCGATCCAGACGATCGTCGGTTTGTCGGCCGTCGTCGGCTTGACCTTCGCCGCTCCGACTTCGGCGCACGCGAAGACGAAGTTCTACCTCACGCAGGACGAGTTCCCGGCGAACGGTGCTCTCACCGCCTGCGCCGGCGGCTACCACATGGCTTCCCTGTGGGAGATCCTCGAGCTCGGCAGCCTCAAGTACGACTCGAGCCGAGGATTCGTCACTCCGGACGCAGGCTCGGGACCTCCTTCGACACAGCCGGGCTGGGTTCGGACCGGCTACTATCCCTATTCCGGCAGCGTCCCCGGCGGCGCGAACTGCGCGCTCTGGACGTCGATCTCGGGCACGGACTACGGAACCTCGGTCATGCTGGAGCCGAGCTGGGCTCCCGATGCCGTCAGCTCGCGGATCAGTCCGTGGCGCGCAGGCGTGTTCTCATGCGACCGTCGCCTTCAGGTGTGGTGCGTCCACAGCTGACGGCGCGTCAAGTGCCCGAGCCGCCACGCACGGCGCGCGCGTAGTACGTGCTGGCGTGGGTCTTGGCGTCCACGTCGGTGTAGCCGTCGGAGAAGTCCACGAACCACGCGAGGTCCGACGGATCGGACGAGTCGCTGGACGACGACCAGTAGAACGTCGACTGGGTGAAGCCCGGAATCGTCGTGCACGGATTGGATACGGCGCAGCCCGGGTCCAGCACCGACCCGAGCTCACGGACCGTCGGCAGGCGCCAGTCGCAGTGGCCCGCGAAGCAGCCGGTCGTCGTGACGCCGTCCCCGGTCACGCCGGCGTTGAGCGTGCCGAGGAACGCCGTGAAGGCGGTCCCGTCCGGCGTCGTCCCGCCGCCCGCGGTCTTCCACGAGTACGCGTTGTCCTTGTCGTGCACGCTCGCGTCGTCGGTCTTGAGCTCCCACTGGAGCCCGGTGTTCAGGTCCGTCGCCGTGCCGTCGGCGTTGTCGAGCCAGCGACACGAGGCGCCCTTCCTCGCCGCGGCGGTGTCCGCGCGTGTGATCGCGGTGGCGAACTTCTGATCGCACTTCGCGACGTCCGGCGTCAGGCCGAGAACGTCCTTCCGGAGCTCGCCTTTGGTGCAGAAGGCGCGCTTGCGTACCGCGTCGATCTTGGCCGCCTGGCACCTCTCCTGGGCGGTCGGCGCGGCGGCCGCTGCGCTGACGAGCGCCAGGCACAAGATCACGGTCGAAATCGTCGCTCTCATCGTGTTCTCTCCTGCCGGTCCGGTGGCCACATCGGATCAAGAGCGCTCACGAATCGGTGCGCACGCCACGCACGAAATCGGCGGTGGTCTTGCCGTGGATCTCGGGGTACCCGTCGTAGAAGGACACGCTCCAGGCGTTGTCCGTGGCGACGTAGGTCGACGACGACCAGTAGAAGTCGGTGAAGCCCGGTCGGATGAATCCCGGAATCGTCGTGCACGGGATCGTCGTGCAATCCGGGTACTGCGCGTCGAGGATTCCCCGTAGCTCTTCGACCGTCGGCAGGCGCCAGTCGCAGTGGCCGGCGAAGCAGCCCGTCGTCGTGACGCCATCCGCCGACACGCCGCCGTTGAGCGTGCCCAGGTACCCCGTGAACACCGTCCCGTTCGGCGTCGTCCCGCCTGCGGTCGTGTTCCACGTGTACGAGTTGTCCTTGTCGTGCACGCTCCCGTCGTCGGTCTTGAGCGCCCACTGAAGCCCGCTGTTCAGGTCGGTCGCGGTGCCGTCGCCGCCGTCGAGCCAGCGGCACGACGTGCCCTTCGACGCGGCGACCGCGTCAGCGATCAAGATCGCCGTCGAGAACTTCGACTCGCACTTCGCCGTGTCGGGGGTGCTGCCGAGCACTTCCTTGCGGTGCTCACCCTCGAGGCAATAGCTACGTTTGCGTAGCGCGCGTCGATTTTCGCTGCCTGGCACCTCTCTTGTGCGGTCGGCGCGGCTGCGGCCGCGCTCGCGAGCGCGGTCGACAGAACGAGGGTCCAGATCGTCGTTCGAAGCATCGTCGATCCTTTCACCGAGGTGAGATGCCGGGGGCAGGCTCCGATCTCACAAGCCGCGGCGTACGGCGCGCGCAGCTCCGACCGACTGCGTGTCGTCGACCTCGCCGTCGCTGAAATGGACGTGGTACGCGTCACCGAGCACGCTGACGAGGGACGACGACCAGTAGACCGCCGACAGCGTCGTCGGGCCCGGGATCGACGTGCACGGGGGCGTGTGGGGACAGAGATTCGGCCAATCTCCGTCCGAGATCGAGACCAGCTCGCCGACCGTCGGCAACCGCCAGTCGCACGCGCCGGCGAAGCAGCCCGTCGTCGTCCCGCCGTCGGGCGAGCCGCCGGCGTCGAGCGCTCCGAGGAAACCCGTGAAGACCGTGCCGTCGGGCACCCAGAGCAGCGCCCCGGGATTCGTCGTCCAGCTGTACGTGTTGTCCTTGTCGTGCGCGCTCGTGTCGTCGGTCTTGATCTCCCACTGAAGGCCGGTGGTGAGGTCGATCCACGTTCCGTCGGCGTTCTCGATCCAGCGGCATTCGAAGCCCGCCAGCTGCGCCTGATGGTCGAGCGTCGCGAGCTTGGCGTCGAGCGTCGTCTGGCATTTGCCGGGGTCCGACACCTTTCCCTGAAGCGCCTTGCCGTTCTCGATCGCCTGGCACTTCCGGAGGTTGCCCCAGGCCTTCACCTTCGTCGCGAGGCACGGCAAAGGCGTCAGCGCCCGCGCCGGGGCAGCCGTCCCGACGAGCAATCCGACGGCGAGGGCGGCCGCCACGAACGCACGATGCCGCCCGGATCCTGTCGCGCCCTCACTCGTTCCCATGATCTTCTCCATCCCGCCGTACGCGGCGCCGCACGCCCGCGCTCTCACAGCGCGCTCCGTACCGCCCGCACGAAGTCGGCGGTGCCCTTGCCGTGGACCTCGGGGTAACCGTCGTAGAAGGACACGCTCCAGGCGTCGCTCGCGGTGACGTAGCTGGAGGACGACCAGTAGAAGTCCGAGAAGCCCGGCCGGGTGAGCCCCGGGATCGTGGTGCACGGAGTCATGGTGCAGCTCGGGTACTGCGCGTCGAGGATTCCGCGCAGCTCCTCGATCGTCGGGAGCCGCCAGTCGCAATGCTCCGCGAAGCATCCCGTCGTGGTGAGGGCATCGGCGCTGAAGCCCTGGTTGAGCGTGCCCAGGAAGTCGACGAACAGTGCCCCGTCGGGCGGCCCGCTCGTCGCGCTCCACGCGTAGGTGTTGTCCTGGTCGTGGACGCTATCGTCGTCGGTCTTCAGCTCCCACTGGAGCCCGGTGTCGTAGTCCGTCACCGTCCCGGCCTCCGACCCGCCGTTCACGCCGTAGCGGCACGGGACCGCCGTCGCCGCCGCGATCAGGCTCAGGCGGGCGAGCTTCGTCGCGAGCTTCGTCTGGCAGCTCGCCGGGTCCGACGGCTTGCCCAGCAGCAGCTTCGCCAGCTCGTTCGTCTGGCACTTCCGCAGGTTGCCCCACTCCTTGAGCTTCTTCGCCAGGCACGCCGGCGTCGTGAGCGCTGCGGTTGCGGGCGCGGCCGCGCCGACCAGCAGCCCCGCCATCACGGCGGCGGCGACGAGCGCGCCGCGCCACTTTGCTCGTGTCGGTCGCTTCATCGATCGCATCAGTCCTCCCCGTGCCCCGCCGGTCCAATCGAGCCCAGGGCGGGTACCAATGCTGGTGCGGCCGCGTCGATGATCTTTTCTGCCAAAATCTTGATCCGAGCTGCCACACCGCGACCAAGGCGTGGCCGCCGGACGAGCCTACGGCTCCCTCACCGCCGCTCCGCAGCCGCCGGTGCTCCAGGACGATCGATCGTGGTATCGAAGCGTCGCTGCGAGCTGTCGCCCGCGTACGCCTCGAGTTCCGTCAGTCGCTGGTCGCCTTGTACTGCGAGCGTACCGGCGTGACCTTCACGCTCTCGTGCGAGGGGTTCGAGTACGCGGCCTCGAAGCAGGCGCCGTTGCCGGCGTGCAGCTGCACGACGAACGACTCGTTGAGCAGGTTCGGGAACGAGAAGGACGGAATGTCGGGGCCGGGATAGGGGACCCCCTGCGGTGACCGCTCGAGCATCTCGCCGCGGGCGGACACCGTGATCCTCGTCGAGTCGATGACGGCGCTGCGCAGGCCGTCGAAGGTGCCGAAGCGGTCGCCTCGGAACCGCCACCCCGTGGTTCCCTTCGCAGACCAGCACGGTCTCGGACCGCACGTGGCGGCCGCCGGCGCCGTCGCCTTCAGAACGCGCCAGCCCGAGCCGGAGTAGAAAATGCACGCCGCGACGTCGTCGCTGGTCACCGGATCGAACAAGCCTGCCGGCGGCGGCGATGTGCCGCGCCAATCCCAGAGGAAGATCGCCGGCGACCGGTCGACGATGGGCTGCACGACCTGGAGCTTTGCACCGCCCGCGCTCGCCTGCGCGCACCCCGTGCGCGGTCGCATCACGCATGCGCCGGCGTTGCACGATTCGCAGACGTCGCAGTCGGCGTCGGCGCTGCACGAAGGCGCCGTACCCTCGTATCGCGCCAGCGCGAACACCTGGTCGCGCCCCGGAAACGCCGGATCGAAGACCGTCCCGACGAGCACCAGGCCGCCGTCGGGTTGGACGGCGACGTCGAGCGCGCCCTCGCTGCGGCCGACGAACGGCGTGCTGATGAAGCCGTTGCCCCCGAAAGTCGCATCCAGCGAGCCGTCTCCCGCGATCCGGACCACGGCAAACTGCTCGTTCAGGCTCGAGCCGCGCTCCGCGACGCCGACGATCTTGCCGTCCGCCTGCAGCGCGATCGCGTTCAGGGCCGGAACATCGGGTGTCGCGATGCCGTCGCCGTCGAAGGTCCCATCGAGGGCGCCCGCGGCATCGTAGCGCGCGACCAGCGCCTTCCCGATGTACTGAAGCGTCGGGATGCACCGTCCGCCCACCACGATCTTGCCGTCGGGCTGTCGAGCGACGTCGGTCGCCTCGCTCGCCGCGCAGGCGGCAGTCGTGACGGCACCACCGGTTCCGAACGTCCCGTCCAGGCTGCCATCGACGTCGAGACGCGCGACGAGGACGGTACCCGCGCCCTGAGCCGGTCCCCTGCGGCCGGCGACCACGAGCTTCCCGTCGGGCTGCAGCACCATGCCGCCGAACGTCTCTCCCGAGCCGAGATCGACCGTCGCGATTCCGAGGCTACCGAACGACGGGTCGAATGAGCCGTCGGTGTCGTAGCGGATGACGGCGATGTTGCGGGAGTCGCCGAAGCCCTCGGTTGCACCGACGACGATCTTGCCGTCCGATTGGACGAGGACCGCCGTCGCAAAGGCGTTCGTGATGCTCGTGATGACGATGCCGTCGTCCCCGAACGTCGTGTCCACGGCGCCGTTCGCGTCGTAGCGGACGACGGCCGCATCGTTGTTGGACGTGGATTGTCGGTCGCCCGCGACGACGATCTTGCCGTCGCCCTGCAGAGCGACCGCGAACGCGGATCCAATGCCGGACGGCATCGAGGTGAGAGCGGTGCCGGACATCCCGAACCCGAGGTCGAGATCGCCATTGGCTTCGTATCGCGCGACCGCGAAGAGGCCGTTCGCCGGACCGACCACGACCAGCTTGCCGTCCGGCTGCCGCACCAGCTGCCAAGCGGCGGCGTTCGAGGGACCCACGCCAGTCTCGACGAGCCCATCGCTGCCGAAGGTCGGATCGAGGTCGCCGGCCGCGGCGAGTGCCTCCGCCGGGACGAGCAAAAGGATCGTCAGGATGGCTGCTTTCCCGAGTCGGCTCATCGAGGTCTCCGGGCCTTTTCAATGTGCGCTCCAGGGTCTCGCGCACCCGCTGCTCCGCGGGGTCGGTTCGACGACCCCGGCTCGCGTGGGGGTGCAAGAGGCGATCCAGAGATCGCCATCGGGCGGACGCGCGCGCGCGCGCCCGAACCGGCCGTCGGCGTCGCTCGATCCCGGTTGTCGTCCACCAGCCCGGTTCACCGGAACCACCACCGCCGGTCAAGCAGTGCCGTCGACCGGCGGGCGAGCGGAAATTGCTTGCTCGGACTGTGAGCGGCGCGATACCGGGAATCTCCGAACGGGGATGCGCTTCCTTCAGCTGGTTCTTCGTCCGAAAGCTCCGGGGCCGCGGCCGCTCGTCGTCCTCGCGCTCGTTCTCGCCGCGATCCGTGCGTCGGCGGCGGTCGCCCTCGCGGCGAGCGACGCGGGCGACCCGACGCCCGCGTACTACCTCGTGCTGGAGCGGAACGCGGCGGGCGACGTGCACGTCGTCCACGGCGAGATCGTTCAGCTCCAGGCTCCGCTCGTGTCCCTGTCCGACGAGCAGATCGCGGCGCGCCTCGCGAAGTCCGACCGCACCGCCGACCAGGTCGTGGTCGCGGTCCGCGACCCGGCGGGAGCGGTCGTCTTCCAGACCGTCGTCGACGTCCCGCGCTGGCTGCGCGGCGAGTTCCGGGCGCCGGGCGCCGTCGCCCCGGGCGAGTCGGACATCGAGGGACACATCCAGTCGCTCGATCCCGCCGCGTTCGTCGTTCGTGTTCCGGCGATCCCCGGCGGGGTGCTCTCGATCGGCAGCGGCGCGCGAACCAAGCCGACCGAGATCGATCTCGACCAGCTGAACGCGAGGGCGGCGGTCGTGCCCCGCGCCGCGCCGAAGCCGCTTCCGGGCTGGAGCAACGGCGACCCGTCGAACCGCGTCGACGTCCTCATCCTCGGCGACGGCTACACGAGCGCCGAGCAGGCGAAGTTCGACAGCGACGCGATCGCGCTCGCGAACAGCTTCTTCGGAATCAGCCCGTACGACGAATACCGGCAATACGTGAACGTCACGTCGCTGTTCGTCGCGTCCGCGCAGTCGGGCGCGGATCAGCCGCCGTACTCGGCGACCTGCACCCAGAACGCGCGTGTCCAGACCTGCTGCGGCGACAAGAAGGCGGCGAAGCAACCCGCGAGGACCGTGAGCACGGCTTTCGACGCGACCTATTGCTCGAACAACACGGAGCGGCTGCTCACGGTCGACGGCGCGAAGGTGATGACGGCCGCGGCTGCCTCCCCGGACCACGACGAGATCATGGTGATCGTCAACGCCACCCGCTACGGCGGGAGCGGTGGACCGCTCGTCGTCGTATCGGTGCACGATCAGGCCGTCGAGATCTCGCAGCACGAATACGGGCACACCTTCACCCGGCTGGCCGACGAGTACACCGACCCGTTCCCGGGCTTCCCGGCCTGCAGCGACCGCGGGGCGACCCCGAACTGCGAGCCGAACGTCACCGATCAGACGGTGCGCAACAGCATCAAGTGGGTGCGCTGGATCGCTCCCGCGACGGCGATTCCGACCGTCGCTGCGCCGGCCAACGCGACCGACGCCGGCCTGTGGCAGGGTGCGCGCTACAAGACGACGGGCATGTACCGGCAGGGCTTCGAGTGCCGGATGCGCGTGCTCTCGGGGCCGTTCTGCGACGTCGACAGCGAGGCCTACGCGCTTCGCCTCTACAAGGGTGGCTGGGGCGTCCCGGCCAAGGGGATCGACAACATCGAGCCCGGCACGGAAGTGCCGCCGCCGGGAAAGGTCACGGTACCCGCCAACACCAACCGAAAGTTCTCGGCGACGCTCCTCGGCCCGAACACCGGCAACGACCTCGCGGTCCGGTGGCTGCTCGACGGCGCGGTCGTGGCGCACTCGCGGGCGGCGACGGGCGACACCACGTCGTACACGTTCTCGCGACCACCCGGGACGTACAAGCTGATCCTCAAGGTCACGGACGTCGGGCCGATCGTGCACCCGCAATCGCGCTCGTCGATCACCAGCCATCGCACGTGGAAGATCACCGTCCCCGCCACGCCGACGCCGACACCGACGCGAACACCGACCCCCACTCCGACGCGGACCCCGACGCGGACACCGACACCCACGCCGACCCGGACGCCGACGCCGACCCCGACCCATACGCCGACACCCACGCCCGCGCCGACGGCCACGACGCGCGGCACGGTGTCGCTCGGCGGCTTCTTCAGCCTGCAGGCGTTCGAGGGCGTCGGCTTCGAGAAGAACGTCGTCGCGAGCCTGGCGGGCACGCTGAACGGTCAGACGGACGACGTCCCGACCCACTACACCGCCGAGATCGACTGGGAAGGAACGGGGACCTTCGAAGCGGGCGAGATCATCAAGACGGGGAGCGGCGTGCTGCGCGTCAAGGGCTCGCACGTCTACACGCAGCAGAAGACCTTCACCGTCAAGGTCAGGGCGACGCAAACGGCGACCGGAAGCATGGACACCGAAGAGACCGCGTCCGTCACCGTGTCGCTCATGCCGAGCGGGATCCCGGGCGCGCAGCCCCCGCCGCTGTCCTATCTACCGACGACCGACGTCACCGTGTCCGTCGGCGGCTTCTTCAGCCTGCAGTCGTTTGCCGGCGTCGGGTTCGAGAAGAACGTCGTCGCGACCTTCACCGGCACGCGCCTCGGGCAATCGGACGTGAACATCGGGCACTACGACGCGCGCGTGAACTGGGGCGACAGCGACGAGTGGGACACCGCGACGATCGCGCGCGCGGCCAACAGCGGTCCCTTCCAGGTCAAGGGCACCCACGTCTATGCCGACCAGGGCACCTACCCCGTCGTCGTGTACGTGAACGGCGCCGACGGCACCTCGCTGGCCGCCGAAACGGCGTCCGTGACGGTCGCGCCGATGCCGAGCGGGATCGCCGGCACGCAGCCGGACGAGGTGACGAGCCCGCTCGCGCCGACCGACGTGACGGTCTCCGTGGGCGGCTTCTTCAACCTCGACGTCACGGCGGGCGTCGGGTTCGAGGCCGAGCGCGTCGCGACCGTCCTCGGCACGCTCAACAACCTGAGCGACGCCGACGTGGGCCACTACCACGCGCAGATCAACTGGGGGGACAGCGCCGACTGGGACCCGGGCCAGCTCCTCGCGGTGAACGGGACGATCGGCGTGTACGGATCACACACCTACCAGACGCAGGGGATGTACCCGATCGTCGTGTACGTGAACGGCGCCGACGGGACCTCCAAATCCGCAAACACCGCGCAAGCCACCGTGCATCCGCCGAATTGATCGGAGAGATCAGCGGGCCGTCGGAGCGCGCTTCGCCGGCCCGGATCCCGCGATCGAAGCGTCCGCGGTCCCACGCTGCACGCGCCGCACGCGGTGCCCGCTCGCCCACACGTCCTCGATCAGCCCGGGCGTCTCGTGGCCCACGAGACGCGCGACCGCGACGACGCCGCCCGATTCGCCGTCGACGTCGTGCGACCGCGCGCTCAGCACGCTCGCGAGCCGAACGCCGTGCTTGCGGCCGATCTCGAGCAGCTCCGCGATCACGTCCTCGTCCGGGTCCGCGTCGAAGCTGATGCGGATCCCGGGCTCCTCGGAACCCGTCACCTCGAGGAGCACGTCGAGAAGATCGCTCTCGGTGATGATCCCGGCCAGGCGGCCGGCCGCGACCACGGGGAGCGCCCCGATGCGCGCGCGCCGAAGGAGGCGCGCCGCCGTCTCGACCGGCGTGTCCGGCGTCACGGTCACGAGCCGGCGCGCCATGATGCTCGCGACCGGCACGTCGGCGGCGCTCGGCCACGCCATGACCGTGAGGGGGTTCATGTCGGCCGGGCACGCGCGCCAGACGTCGTGCGTCGACACGATGCCGACGAGCGATCGCCCGGCGCTTCCCGCCGCCGTGACGGGAAGCCGACGCACCCGGCGCATCGCCATGACGCGCGCCGCCTGCGAGACGCGCGTCTCCGGCTCGACGGTCACCGGGTCGCGGGTCATCCACATCGCGACTTCCATGAGGTGGTTCCCGGGCGAAGCATCGACGCTTCGCGGCGCGCCGTTTAGGACGCTGCCCGATCCCCTTGACCGCGGGGCCATTTCGGTCGAAAACGTGCTTCTCCGAAACGGCAATTCACGTTCTCAAATTGTTCTCGAGCGATGGAGGCGTCCGCATGAGCGCGCTGATTCGGATCCTCGCTACGGTGGCCGTCCTCGGGCTGGTCGCGGCCGCGCCCGCTCGCGCGGGTAGCGAGCAGCCGGGCGGCTGGCTCGACCAGAGCACGAGCTCCCAAGCCCGCGATCTCCTGCCGACCGAGTTCCTCGGCCGCTATCAGCGCGGCGAGTGGAAGCACGAGATCGTCACGCCGAGGCCAGACGTCCTCCTCGTGGACCCGGAATGGGTCGCTGCGGGCAAGGAGAACGAGGGGAAGTTCCGGCTCGACGAGAACGGCTCGATCCGCCGGGCGGACAACGGCGAAGAGCCGACCTGGATCTACGGCACGCCGTTCCCGACCATCGATCCCAAGGATCCGCAGGCGGCGACCAAGATGGTCTGGAACTACTACTACAACTACTGGACGCTCGGGAACAATCTCACGAACGTCCGGCTCATCTGGGTGTCGCACGCGGGCGCGGACCGCGAGGCGGCGAATACCGTCTACCAAAAGTTCTGGGACGGGCAGAAGCCGCACCGGACGCCGCGCGAGAATCCGATGAACCTCCTCTACCAGCAGTTCGTGAGCACCGACGCGCCGGCCGACCTGCAGGGGATCAACACCCTCAACTGGCGCTACCGCGACACGCGCCGCGACTCGACGTGGTCCTATGTGCCTGCGCTTCGCCGCGTTCGCCAGGTGACGCCCACGAATCGCGCCGACGGCTTTCTCGGCAGCGACATGTCGCAGGACGACGGCGGCTACTTCGACCCGAAGCCCGAGGACTTCACCTTCAAGCTGATCGGGGAAGGCGAGCAGCTGTTCGCGTTCGACCGCGCCGCGGCCCTGGAGAACGCGGATGACTTGCAGCGGTTGCCCGGAGGAGGATGGCGGGTCGCCTACGCGCCGACGCCGCGCTTCAACTTCCAGAAGCCGGGCTTCGACGCGACGAAGGACCTGGCCTGGGCGCCGGTCAGCGATCGCACGGTGCTCGTCAGGCGTCCCGTGTGGATCGTGGAGGCGACCCCGAAGGACCGCTTCTACATCTACGGGAAGATCCTGCTCCGTTTCGACAAGGAGGACTTCACCGGCTTCGGGTCCTACACGTCGAAGTACGACTGGCAGGGAACATTGCTGAACTCGTACCTATCGGGCGGACGCGGCGGCTGGCACAAGAAGGACGGCGACTCCCGGCAATACTCGGCGCAGCAGTTCACGATGGCGCAGAACTGGCGACTGGATCGGGCGACCGTGAGCGCTGCGCAGACCACGGACACGCTCATCGACTTCCCCGAGCGGCAATTCGAGACCGAGGTGATCTCGCACGGCAAGTGAGCCGGCGCGCGCCTACGAGCGGCGCCGGAAGCGCATCGGCACGCGGTTCAGACCGCGGATGATGAAGGTCTCGGCGTAGGACAGTTTCTCCGGGTCGACCAGCCGGAAGTCGTCGAGGCGCGCGAGGAGCCGCGCGAAGCTGATGCGCGCTTCGGCGCGGGCGAGGCTCGCGCCGGGACAGAAGTGCTCGCCGTGGCCGAAGGCGATGTTGCGGCGCGCGTTCGCGCGTCTCGGATCGAAGCGATCGGGGTCTTCGAAGACTCGCGGATCGCGGTTCGCAGCGCCGATCACCGCCATCACGATCGATCCCGCCGGGATGTCGACGCCCGCGAGCTTCGTGTCGCAGAGGGCCAGGCGAAAGGAGCCCTTGATCGGACCCTCGAGGCGCAGGCACTCCTCGACGAAGTTCGGGATCGCGCCGGGATCGCGGCGAAGCTCGTCGGCGAGCGCGGGCTGCTCGCAGAGGAATCGCATCCCCGCGCAGAGAAGACGGGCCGTCGTCTCCTGACCCGCGGCGAAGAGAATCGCGGCGAGGCGCACGACGTCCATGACGTCGGGTAGCTCGCCGTCGGGAAACCGCACGCCCGCGAGCCGGCTCAGCACGTCGTCGCGCGGCGCGGCGCGGCGCGCCTCGATGTAGCGCGTGAAGTAGGGATGGAGGTTCTCGAACACCCGGTCGGCGACGTGCCGGCCTTCGGGATCACCGACGTTGCCCTCCTGCCCTCCGAGCCAGCCGCGGAACGTGTGATGGTCTTCGCGCGGAACCCCGAGCAGGTCGGCGACCACGAGCAGGGTGAAGGGTCTCGCGTAGGCCTCGGAGAACTCGATCTGCCCGCGATCGGCGAACTCGTCGATCAGCCCCTCGGCGAGGCTCGCCATGAACTCTTCGTTCTCCTTCAACCGGCTGGGCGTGAAGAGCTTACCGATCAGCGCGCGATGCCGCGTGTGCTTGGGCGGATCGAGAGAGGTGATCTCCTCGGCCATCGGGACCTCGTGACGGCGACGCTCGATGACCTCCGGCCAGCTCTCGCCCTCCTCGGGTCGCGGGAGATCGATCAGCGGACCGAGCGGTCCCACGATGGCCGAGAATCGTTCGTGATCGGTGTAGATCTCCGCGATGTCGTCGATCCGGGAGAGCATGAAGACGCCCTTGTGCGGCTCGCGCATCACGGGACCGCGCTCGTGCAGCGCGCGGTAGTACGGCAGCGGATCCTGGAGGATCTCGGGGTCGGTGAAGAAGTCGCGCTCGAGGACGCTCATCGCGCCGCTCCTGCGCCGCTGTCGAACGGCGTCGAGAGCGCGTGCGCCATCTGCTTCATGATGTCGCCGATCGTCGCGTAGCCCCTGGCGTAGTCGGACGGCTGCTTGCCGCCGCCGCCGACGCGCGGCGTGAGGTCGACATCCGTCGCCCGGGCGCGCAGGGCTCCGACCGCGCACTGCTCCTTCGGGATGTGCGCGAAGGGGTCGTACCGGAAGTGACGGGCGGCGTTCCGCCAGGTGATCCCGTGGATCTCGTCGTCGGACAAGCCGTCCAGCGACGGCCACAGCTTCTCGGGCGCCTCCGGCCAGGTCGAGTCCGAGTGCGGGTAGTCGCACTCCCACGTGATGTTGTCGATCCCGATCAGGTCGCGGTTCCGCACGCCGGCGGCGTCGTCGATGAAGCAGGTGACGACGTGCTCGCGGAAGACGTCGCTCGGCCCCTTCCCGCCGGGAAACCGATACAGCGTCCAGCGGTGATGGTGCTGATGGACGTAGTCGATGCGCTCGAGGAAGTACGGGATCCATCCGATCCCGCCCTCGGAGAGGGCGACCTTGACCCCCGGGAACTTCGTGAAGACCTCGGAGAAGACGAGCTCGGTGGCGCAGTTGAACAGCGTGATCGGCGTGCCGGCGATCATGATCTCCACCGGCGCGTTCACGTCCTGCATGTTGAGACGCGTGCCGGAGCCGATGTGGATGCAGACGATCGTGCCTTCGTCCGAGCAGGCCTTCCAGAACGGATCCCAGTGCGCGTCGTGCAGGCTCGGGTAGCCGAGGGCGCCGGGGTTGTCGGCAAACGTGATCGCGTGGCAGCCCTTGCGGGCGACACGCCGGACCTCGCGAGCCATCTCCTCGGGATCCCAGATGGGCGGAATCGCGAGCGGGATGAATCGCCCGGGGTGCCGGCCGCACCAGTCGTCGACGTGCCAGTCGTTGTAGGCGCGCAGCATCGCGATCGCGAGATCGCTGTCGCCCGATGCCGCCTGGCGGCCGAAGAGCTCGCCGACGAAGCCGGGCACCGTCGGGAAGCAGAGGGAGCCCAGCACGCCGTTGGCGTTCATGTCGTCGATGCGCGCGTCGACGTCGTAGCAGCCCGGCCGTAGCTGCGAGAGCGCGGTCGGCTCCACGCCGTACTCCTCGGGAGGGCGGCCCGCGACCGCGTTCAGCCCGACGTTCGGGATCTGCTGGCCCGCGAACACCCACACGTTCGTGCCGTCGTCCTTCGTGACGAAGCGCGGCGCGCGGTCCTTCCACTTCTCCGACAGATGGCGCTCCCACATGTCGGGCGGCTCGCAGACGTGGTCGTCGACGCTCACCAGGATCATGTCGTTCATCTGCATGGCCGGCTCTCCTCGATCCCGAGCATCGTGCGCGCGACGAGCAGGATCTCTCGCTTGTGCTTCTCGAGCTCTCTGGCGCTCGAAGGATGGAGCCCGGCATGTGCCGTGAGCCACGGCATCGCGGCGAAGTGGAACACGCCGACGCCGCCCATCAGGCTCATGAACCGATAGGGCTCGATGATCGGCTTCATCTCGCCGCAGGCGACGCCCTCCTCGATGACCTCCCGGAGCCACTCGACCGCGGTCTCGGCGCGAACGAATTGCGAGACGACGCCGGGCTGCGCCGTGGCCGCCTCGCGCAGGATCAGCCGCGCGACGCTCGGGCGCCGTGCCACGTATTCGACCCACGCGACGAGCGATGCCTCGATCCGCTCGGCCGGGCTGCCGTCGGTCGGCAAGGCGGCCGTCCAGTCGCCGAAGACCTCGTCGAGCACGGCCGCATAGAGCTCGTGCTTGTCCGGGAAGTAGTAGAAGATCGCGGCGCGCCGGATGCCGACCTCCGTCGCGATGTCGTCGAGCCGCGTCGCCTCGAAGCCGCGCTCGGCGAAGTGCCGCTCGGCCGCGGCCACGATCTCGGCGCGAGTTTGAAGGCCATGGCTCCGGTGGCGAACCGGCCTGGGCGCGGCGGAGCGAGGCTGCATGGGCGGTTTTCGCTTTATACTGGCGCGTAAGTAGAATATGCAACCGCCGGGTGGACCTCTCCGAGACGATCCCGTCGGCCGTCGAGGACAGCATCGCCGCGCGACGCGACGCCGAGGCGGTCGTCGAGCCCGAGCGACGCGTGACCTACGCGGCACTCGGCGAGCGCGTGGCCGTCGCGACCCGCGCGATGATCGCGGCCGGCGTGCAGGCCGGCGATCGCGTCGCGATCTGGGCGCCCAACGGGCTCGGATGGATCGTCTCTGCCCTCGGCGCGCTCTCCGCGGGAGCCGCGATCGTTCCGGTCAATACACGATTCAAGGGCGAGGAGGCGTCGTACGTCCTCGCGGCCTCGAAGGCGACGCTGCTCGTCACGACGGTCGGCTTCCTCGACACCGACACCGTCGGCATGCTCGCGGCCGCCTCCGGGACGCCGCTTCCGCACCTGCGCCGGATTGCACTTCTCGAGGGCTCCGGCGCCGTCCGGCGAGCCCCGGAGGATACCGACGTCGATCGCTGGGACGCGTTCGCCGCCGGAGCCGAGCGAGTGTCCGCAGCGGAAGCGGCGGAGCGACGCCGAAGCGTGCGGCCGACGGATGCGGCCGACGTGCTCTTCACGTCGGGCACCACCGGACGACCGAAAGGGGTCGTGATGACGCACGGCCAGACCGTGCGGCACTCCCGCGAGTGGTACGCGTTCGCCGGGCTCCGGCCCGACGACCGTTACCTCATCGTCAATCCCTTCTTCCACATGTTCGGGTTCAAGGCGGGCTGGCTGGCGAGCCTCCTCACGGGCGCCGCGATCGTGCCGGTTCCGGTGTTCGACGTGCACGCGGTGCTGTCGCTCGTCGAGCGCGAGCGGATCACGGTGCTACCCGGGGCGCCGACCGTCTACCGGTCGATCCTCGACCATCCGGAGCGCGACGCGTTCGACCTGCAGAGCTTGCGGCTCGCCGTGACCGGAGCCGCCGACATCCCCGTCGCCCTCATCGAGGAGATGCGCGCGAAGCTTCCCTTCCGAACCATCGTCACCGGCTACGGTCTCACCGAGGCCGGCACCGTGACCGGCACCCGGCCCGACGACGACGCGGCGACGATCGCGACCACCGCCGGCCGAGCGTTGCCCGGCCTCGAGGTCATCGTCGCCGACGGAGACGGGCAGGAGGTCGAGCGCGGCGCCACGGGCGAGCTGCTCGTCCGCGGCGACGGCGTGATGCAGCGGTATCTCGACGATCCGGAGGCGACGTCCGCCGCGATCGACGAGCGCGGCTTCCTCCACACCGGCGACCTCGCGACGATGGACGACCGCGGCTACGTTCGCATCGTCGGGCGATCGAAGGACATGCTCATCGTCGGCGGCTTCAACGTCTACCCCGCCGAGGTCGAGAACGCGCTCCTGGCCCACGAGGCAATCGTCCAGGCGGCGGTCGTCGGCGTGCCCGACGCGCGGATGGGCGAAGTGGCGATGGCGTACGTCGTTCCGGCCCCGGGACGATCGGTCGATCGTGCGGCGATCATCGCCTGGGCCCGCGAGCGGCTCGCCAATTACAAGGTTCCGCGACACGTCGTCGCGGTCTCGGCGCTGCCGACGAACGCGACGGGAAAGATCCTGAAGGAAGAGCTCCGCGCTCGCGCGCCGGCCGACCTGGCGGGCTCGTGAGCGCCGACGCATCGAGGAGGACGACCATGCGCTTGAAGGACAAGGTGGCGATCATCACCGGCGGCGGGCAGGGCATCGGCCGCGAGTACGCGCTCCGCTTCGCCCGGGAAGGCGCGAAGGTCGTCATCGGAGACATCCGCGAGACCGAGGCGAGGGCAGTCGTGCAGGAGATGGCCGATCTCGGAGCCGAGGGGCTGGCGCTCCGCACCGACGTGTCGAAGGAGGAGGACACGAAGCGCCTCGCCGCCGCGGCGCACGAGAAGTTCGGACGCATCGACGTCCTGCTGAACAACGCCGCGATCTTCTACGACATGAACCTCGCCGACCAGAGCCTCGAGTACTTCAACAAGATGCTGTCGGTGAACCTCACCGGCGTCTGGCTGTGCTCGCGCGCGGTCGAGCCGTACATGAAGCGCCAGAGAAAGGGGAAGATCATCCACCAGTCCTCGACCGCCGCCTACATCGGCAACGCGGGTACCGTCGACACGTCGGATCCGGACGTGCCGTCGCCGGCGCCGCACTACAGCGTGTCGAAGATCGGCGTCGCCGGATTGACGAAGTACATGGCCGGCTTTCTCGGGCCGTGGGGCATCAACGTCAACACGATCTGCCCCGGGCTCACCCTCACCGAAGCGGCGAAGCGCATCGTGCCCGACGAGATGATGACGATGCTGCCGATGTTCAACGCGTTGAAGCGCGCGCTCCAGCCGCAGGACCTGACGGGCACCGCGGTGTTCCTCGCGTCGGAGGACAGCGACATGATGACCGGCCAGGTGCTCGTCGTCGACGGCGGCATGATCATGCTCGGGTAGGCGCGTGATCGACCTCGAAACCTTGCGAAGCGCGGGCAGCGGACAGGCCCACGGCGACGGCCCGGAGCGCCTCGGGCTGCTCGCATCTGCGCTCGCCGGCCGCCCGCTCGAGGTCGCCGCCGGCTCACCCGGCGAGCGCGCGTGGACCGACGGGAGGACCGTCTTCGTCGATGCGGACTCCGGCGCGCCCGACCGGCTCCGGGCGGTCGCCGTGCAGGCGTCGCTCCTCGCAGCCGGAAGCCTCGAACGCGACGTCGTACGCAAGCTGACTCGGCGCCCGACGTTGGCCAGACGATACCTCGCCGTGGAAGGCCATCGCGCGCTCGCCGCGATCGAGGACGTCCTGCCACCCGTCGTGCGGTCTCTCATCGACGCCGAAGCGGTGGCGCGCGCGGACTCGCCCGGTGCGTCGCTCGACGCGGCGCTGAGCCGGGCGGCGATCGCCGACCCGCCCGAGAGCTTCGGGACCATCCGCGCTCGAGACCTCCTGGCATCCGTCGCCAACGCGGAGGTCTCGCCCACGGCACGCGGGCAAGCGCCGCGCGAGCGCCGCAGGGAGGTGCTGGCCGAGATCGCGGACGACCTGACGATCGCCGACCCGTTCTCGATCTCCGTCGGCGGCGGTGGAGCGTTGGGCCGGTTGCTGGCGCGAGCGCTGCAGCTCGTCCGCCAGCTGCGGGGCGGCGGGCCTCCCGGCGCGGACGCGCCGACGCACCGGACACGGACCGGAGCTGGAGGGGGCGTGCTCGCGACGGGCATCGCGGGAGCACTGGAAGACACGTCCGTCGAACGCCGGGACGCGAGGTACCCGGAGTGGGACGCCCATCGCCGGCGCTATCGCCCCGACTGGTGCACGGTGCGCGAGGTCGAGCCGCGTCTCACCGACCATGTGCTCCTGCCGGCGCCCCCGGCGCACGGCTTGCGTCGACCGCTCGGCCGCCTCGGCACCGGCCTCGATCGTTGCAACCGGCAGATCCAAGGCGCCGACATCGACGTCGACGCGGTCGTCGAGGCACGCGTCGCGGCGATGGCCGGCTCGACACCGGACGAGGCGGTCTACCTCGACGTGCGTCGCCGCCGGCGCGACCTGTCCGTGCTGCTCCTCCTCGACGTCTCCGGCTCCGCCGCCGAGCGCAGTGCGGCGGGCGAGACGGTGCACGCGCATCAGCGCGCGGCGGCCGCCGCCCTCACGACCGCTCTGCACGACCTCGGAGATCGCGTGGCGCTCTATGCCTACCGCTCTCACGGACGATCCGACGTCCAGCTGATGCCGGTGAAGCTTTTCGACGACGGCATGGACGTCGTCGTCCTGCGCCGTCTCGACGGCCTCGCTCCAGCCGCCTACTCGCGGCTCGGCGCGGCGATCCGCCACGGCGCAGCCGTGCTGGAGCGGCGCGGCCGGACGTCGCGTCGCCTTCTCGTCGTGCTCTCCGACGGGCTGGCCTACGACCATGGGTACGAGCTCGCGTACGGCGCAGCCGACGCGCGGCGCGCGCTCGCCGAGGCGCGTCGCCGGGGCACGGGGTGTGTTTGCTTGACGGTGGGTGCCGGCACGGATCCGGAGACGCTCCGGCGCGTCTTCGGAAGCGCCGCGCACGCCACGGCTCCGAGGACCGAGCAGCTCGCGCAGGTGATCGGTCCGCTGTTTCGCGCGGCTCTCCGCTCCGCAGAGGTCCCGCGGCGACGGATCGCGAGGCGGTAGTGTCGACCGGCGGTGCTCGAACGTCCCCCGTCGATCGAATGACGAGCGCGGCTCGCGGGCCGCGACCTCATTACGTCGCCATCGGAAACGAAGAGCGGGTGTTCCAGGCGGCGTTCCGGCAGGGCTTGTCGGTCGTGCTCAAGGGACCCACGGGCTGCGGGAAGACGCGCTTCGTCGAGGCCATGGCCCACGACCTCGACCGCCCGCTCGTCACGGTCGCCTGCCACGACGATTTGACGACCGCGGACCTCGTCGGCCGGTTCCTTCTGCGCGGCGGCGAGACCGAGTGGGTCGACGGCCCCCTGACGCGGGCCGTGCGCGAGGGCGCGATCTGCTATCTCGACGAGGTCGTCGAGGCGCGCCAGGATACGACGGTCGTTCTCCATCCGCTGGCCGACCACCGCCGCCAGCTTCCGATCGAGCGCCTCGGCGTGACGCTCGATGCCGCGCCCGGCTTCTGCCTGGTCGTGTCGTACAACCCCGGCTACCAGAGCGTTCTCAAGGACCTGAAGGACTCGACGCGCCAGCGGATGGTCGCCATCGAGCTCGGATTTCCGCCCGCGGACGTCGAGGAGAAGATCGTCGCACACGAGGCGGGCATCGATGGCGGGACGGCGGCGGAGCTCGTGCGGCTCGGCCAGGCCATCCGTCGGCTCGAGACGACCGGCCTCCGCGAGGTCGCGTCGACGCGGGTCCTCATCGCCGCCGCGCGGCTCGTCGCCGAAGGACTGAGCCCGCGCGAGGCCGCTCGCGCGGCCGTCGTCGGACCGCTCACCGACGATGCAACGGTGACGAGCGGGCTCCTCGAGATGATCCGCGTGTACTTGACGGACCCGGCAGGCTGACACGCGTCCGCAGAGACCCGGAGACGAAATGTCGTACGAGAGCACCGCGCAGCCGATCAAGCTGGGCTACCTCTTCGACTTCCGGCTGCCCGCGTACTTCCCGAAGGAGATGCGCGACGACCTGACCCAGACGTTCGCGCTCGTGTTCGACGAGGGCCTGAAGCAGCGGATCCTCGATCGTCCGGTGGAGATCGTGTTTCGCGAGGTCGAGGGCCTTCCGAAGGGAACCGTCAAGGCCGTCATCGACGCGTACGGCGAGCTCGTGGACGAGGGCTGCCTCGCGATCTTCGGCCCGAGCATCAGCGACAACGCCGTACCGACGCGCGAGGCGATCGAGCAGCGCTTCCGCGTTCCGGCGGTGAGCGTGACCGGCTCCGAGGACTGGCTCGGCGAGTGGACGTTCTCGTTTCCGCAAGGATCGTTGACGGACGAGCCCATCTTCTGGACCGACCTGCTCGCGAAAAGCGGGCACGGCGACGTCGGCGTCCTGGTCGAGCAGTCGCTCGTCGGCGAGAGCTACCTGAAGAGCTTCGCGAGCGCGTGCCGCGACGTCGGAATTCGCATCGTCGCAGAGGAGCGGCTCGCGCAGACGGCGCAGGACGTCGACGACGCGATCCTGAGGATGCGCGCGGCCGAGCCGGCCGCGCTCGTCCACTGCGGATTCGGCTTCGGGATCCTGCACGTGAACTCGGCGCTCGAGGCGCTCGGCTGGGACCCGCCCCGCTTCACGAGCACGGCGTTCCAGAACGCGTGGCTCAACCCCGTTCTGTGGAACGCATTCCTCGGCTGGACGGGAGTCGACCAGTACGACGAGTCGAACCTCGTCGGGCAGCGCTTCCTCGACCGGTACGAGGCACGGTACGGCCGGCGCCCGGAATACTGCGTCCCGGTCGTGAACCGAGACATCGCGACGGCGCTCCTCCGCGCCTTCGCCGACGCGCGTCCGCTGAGCCCGCGCGGCGTCAAGGAATCCCTCGAGCGGGTGAAGATGCTGCCCGCGGCGAGCGGCGCGCCGGGCACGCGCATCTGCTTCGGCAAGTGGGTTCACCGCGCCTGGATGGGCGCGGGCTATCTCGTCGCCCGGCGGCTCGACCCGGATGGCGTCCACTCCCACCTCGTGGATCGCTTCGGGGAGGGATGACGCGATGGCCTACGCGACGACGACGGAGCGCACGCAGCGGTCGATGAACAGCTCCGCCGCCGCTCCGCAGCGGTCGACGATGGCCGCCGTGCTGTGGTCGGCGGTCGTCATCCTCGTGCTCGGGGCGATCGCCTACAACGCGCGCTCGGGTGCCGTGTCGCCGCGGATCGCCAACCCGGAGGTGGCGGGGGTCCCACGGCCGGTGGAGTTCCTCTTCGGCTGGAGCGGCTGGCTCGCCCTGCACCAGATCGGGACGGTCGTCATGATGCTCGCGCTCGTCGCCGCGTTCGCGTGGGCGTGGCGCCGGCATCCGGCGCACCCGTATCTCCTGATGATCCTCGCCTCGACGGCGATCGTCTGGCAGGACCCGATCATGAACTGGGCACCGTACGCGGTGTACAACCCCCAGCTCTGGCACTTCCCCGAGGACTGGCCGCTCGTCCGGCTGTCGCCGACCGTCGAGCCCTTCATCGTCATCGGGTACTCGACGTTCTACTTCATCGCGCCGTTCTTCTCCGGCATCTGGGTGCTGCGGCGTCTCCAGGCGCGCGCGTCGACCGACTCCTTCGTCTGGCGCCGCCCGCTCGTCACGCTCGCGCTTCTGATCTTTTCGACCGGATTCCTGATTGACGCGGCCCTCGAGATCTTTCTCGTCCACACGGGCCTCTACATCTACTCGCAGGTCATCCCGTGGGGGTCGTTGTTCGCCGGAACGACCTTCCAGTTCCCGCTCATCTGGGAGTCCGCGCTCGTCACCGTGGTGATGGTTCCGGCCGGCGTCCTGTGCCACCGCGACGACACCGGACGAACGCAAGCCGAGAAGCTCGCGCGCAGGCTGCCCTGGCTCCGCGACCGCCCCGCCCTCGCGACGTTCGTCGTGATGGCCGTCGTGCTGAACCTCGCGTACTTCGTCTACGGCGCGGGCTTCGGCGCCATCCGGGCGTCCGGGCTGGCCACGTCGGTCGCGTGCCCGTGGCCGTATCCCGAGGCCAAGGTCTACGACCCGCAGGGATTCTTCGAGCGGGAGGGACAGCCCGGGCCCTACTTCGAGGGACACTGGAGCCGCTGGATGACCGCCCAGCCGGACGGCCGGCCGACCGTCAACCAAATGAAGCCCGATGCCGCCTGCAGGCGCCGCGATGGCGCGTGAGCCGCGGAGCGTCGTCATCACCGGCGCGTCGCGCGGGCTCGGCTTCGCGTCGGCGACCCGTCTCTACGAGAAGGGATGGCGCGTCGTCGGAGCGATGCGCTCCCCGGAGACGGGGCTCGAGCGCCTGCGCGCGGCGACGGGCGCCGGGCCGGACGATGCGCGCCTCGTCGGCGTCCGGCTCGATCTCGACGATCCGTCGTCGATCGTCTCGGCCGCGAGGGCGATCGAGCGGGCGGTCGGTGCGCCCGACGCCCTCGTGCACAACGCGGGGATCGCGGCGGTGGGGTGCGTCGAGGAGATGCCGTTCGACGTCTGGGAGCGGCTCTTCCGGACGAACCTGTTCGGAGCCGTCCGGCTCACCCGGGAGCTCCTTCCGTCGATGCGCGCCGCGCGCCGGGGGCGGATCCTCGTCGTATCGAGCCAGGGCGGCATCCGCGGAATGCCGTCGATCAGCGCTTACTCCGCCGCCAAAGGAGCCCTCGAGCGGTGGGCCGAGGCGCTCGCCGAGGAGATCGCACCGTACGGCCTGGGCGTCGCGATCGTCGTGGCCGGGATGTTCAAGACCGACATCCTCACCGAGCAGACGCCCCACTACGGGAACCCGACCGGGCCGTACGCGACCCACTACGCCGGCATCGAGCGCACCGGCCGCTCGATGATGGCGTACCTGGCGAACCCGCCCGAGCGCTTCGCGGCGTCGCTCGCCAGGATCCTCGACGAGCGAGCCCCGTTCGCCAGGCACGCGGTCGGGCTCGATGCGCGCCTGCTGCTCCTCGGCAGCCGTCTCCTCTCCGGTCGGCTTCTCCACCGGGTCATTCGTCTCGCGATGGGCCTGCCGCGACACGGCGCGCTCCAGGAGCGCACGCGAGATCACTCGGCTCGAGCGGTCGTGGACGGCTCGCCATCCGAAGAAAGCAAGCAGCATGGTTGACACGTCGAAGCTTCGTTTCGAGTCGAGAATGATGATCGACGGCAAGCTCGTCGATGGGGAAGCCGGCACGTTCGTGAACGTCAATCCGGCGAACGAGGACGTGCTGGGCGAGGTCGCCGACGCGTCGAAGGCGGACATGCAGCGCGCGATCGACGCCGCCCGGCGCGCCTTCGACGAGACCCGCTGGGCGACCGACCGCGAGCTCCGAAAGCGCTGCCTCGGGCAGCTCCAGAACGCGCTCGAAGCGGAGCGGGAGCCGCTCCGCGAGGAGCTGATCCTCGAGGCCGGCTGCCCGCGCCTGGTGACGCACGGGGCGCAGCTCGACGCCCCGCTGCGGAGCGCGCTCACCTATCCCGTGCAGCTGATCGACGAGTATCCCTGGGAGACGGACCTCGGCGACGCCCTCGTCGAGCTCACCGGCCAGGTCAACACGCGGAAGATCTGGCGCGAGCCGGTGGGCGTGGTCGGCGCGATCGTTCCGTGGAACTTCCCCTTCGAGGTGACGATCAACAAGCTCGGTCAAGCACTCGCCACGGGCAACACGGTGGTGCTGAAGCCGGCGCCCGACACGCCGTTCAACGCGACCCGCCTCGGGCGCCTGGTCGCCGAGTCGACGGACTTCCCGCCCGGCGTGGTCAACGTCGTCACCGCGTCCGACCATCTCGTCGGCGAGGAGCTCACGCTGTCGCCGAAGGTCGACCTCATCTCCTTCACCGGCTCGACCGCCGTCGGGAGGCGGATCATGGAGAAAGGCGCGGCGACGATGAAGCGCCTGTTCCTCGAGCTCGGCGGCAAGTCGGCCACCATCGTGCTCGAGGACGCCGACCTCTCGCAGGCCTGTCTGATCGGGATCGCGCCCTGCATGCACGCCGGCCAGGGCTGCGCGATTCCGACGCGGATGCTGGTCCCGCGCTCGCGCTACGACGAGGGCGTCCAGATCCTGCAAGCGATGTACGCCTCGATCGCCCCCGGCGATCCGCAGGATCCCGGCACGCTGTGCGGCCCGGTGATCTCGGCGAAGCAGCGCACGCGGATCCTCGGCTACATCCGGAAAGGCATCGACGAGGGAGCCAAGCTCCTCGTCGGTGGCACCGACGTCCCCGCCGCGCGAGACAAGGGGTTCTGGGTCGCTCCGACCTTGTTCGTCGACGTCGACAACGCGATGACGATCGCGCAGGAAGAGATCTTCGGTCCGGTGCTCGCCGTCATCCCGTACGACGACGAGGAACACGCGATCCGGATCGCCAACGACAGCATCTACGGGCTCGCCGGCAACGTCATGTCGGGATCGCTGGACCGAGCGCTGGGCGTCGCCCGGCGCCTCCGGGCCGGCTTCATGGGGGTCAACGGCGGCGCACCTTACGGCGCCGACGTCCCGTTCGGCGGGTACAAGGCGAGCGGCGTCGGCCGGCAGAACGGCCGCGCCGGCTTCGATCAGTACACCGAGGTCAAGTCCGTCGCTTACCCCGTCGGCTGAAGGAGCCACAGAGATGGACCGCTACGAGCCGTTCTCCGAGGCGGTGCGGGAGGACCCGTATCCGTACTATGCGGCGCTGCGCGACGAGGCCCCGGTCTACTGGGCAGAGGGCGCCCAGGCCTGGTGTGTATCGCGATACGACGACGTGCAGTTCGTTCTGCGCAACGCCGAGCTCTTCTCCTCCGACGCCATGCGGACGATGCTCATGGGTGCTCCTGCAGGCGTCGACCCGCTCGAAGATCCCGGCGTGATGCAGCGCGCGCTGGCGCTGACGCAGGCGCTGGCCTTCCCCATGGAAGAGCTGATCAGCGCGCGCAACCTGATCGCCGAGGATCCGCCCCGGCACACCGCGATGCGGAACCTCGTCAATCGCGGCTTCACTCCGCGGCGCGTCGCCATGTGGGAGCCGCGCGTGCGCGAGTTCGCGCGCGCGTGCGTGAACGAGATGCGGCATGCGGACGAGATCGACCTGGTGGCGGCGTTCGCCATGCCGCTCCCGGTGCGCGTCATCTGCGAGATCCTCGGCGTGGAGCCCGAGCGGCGCGACGACTTCAAGCGGTGGTCCGACCACATCATCGCGGGCACGACCGGCTCGACGCGCATGGTCGATCCGCTCACCAGCGGGTTCGCCGAGGCGATGGGGGCCCTCGCGGAGTACATTCGCGGCGTCGTGGCGCAGCGGACGAAGGACCCGAGCGATGACCTGATCAGCGTCCTGATCGCAGCACAGGACGGTGCAGGCCTCAGCGCGGCCGAAGTGACGATGTTCGTGCTGCTGCTCCTCGTCGCGGGCAACGAGACCACCACGCATCTGATCGGAAACGCGACGAACGCGCTCCTGAGCCATCCGTCACAGCTCGCCCGCGTGGTTGCCGATCGAGGTCTCGTCCCGAGCTGGATCGAGGAAACCCTGCGCTGGGACGGGCCGGTCCAGTTCGTCTCGCGACGGACGACCGACGAGGTCGAGCTCGCCGGCCAGCGAGTTCCCGCGAACGCCCACGTGGTCGCGATCCTCGGCTCGGCCAACCGGGACGAGCGGCACTGGGGCCCGACCGGAGAGCAGTTCGACGTCGCGCGCAATCCGCTGGGGCACCTGGCGTTCGGCTTCGGCAACCACTTCTGCCTCGGCGCGTCGCTGGCGCGGCTGGAAGCGCGCATCGCGCTCGAGGCGCTGCTCGACGAGCTGCCGCGCCGCGAGCGCAGCGAGCCGCACGTGGAGCACATCGACTCGTTCCTCATCCGCGGGCCGAAGCGCTTCCTGCTGCGGCTCGCGGCGTAACCGGGAGCGACGCGGCGGCGAAAGGGTCAGCCCCCGAAGTTCATCGACTGGGCGATGATCGCGAAGCCCTTCGTCGCCGCGAGGCGCTTGCCGACCACGGCCTGATACTCGGGCGACCGGTACCAGCCCTTCGCCGCTTCCGTGGAGTCGAACTTGACGACCACGGTCTGCGGCCCCGGCGGCGTCCCCTCGATCGTCTCCGCGGCGACGTCGAAGGCCACGAGCTCTCCGCCGTGGGACTGGATCGTTCGACCCGCAGCGGCCTGGTACTCGCCGTAGAGCTTGGGGTCGTTCACGACGTACTGCGCGATGAAGTATGCGGCCATGGTTCCTCCTCCTGCGCTTCAGATCGCGGCCTGGATGCCGTCGAAGAACTGCCACCAGGCGTCGAGGGAGTGTTGCAGGGCGTCGCGCACGCGGGCCTGGGTCGCGGCGTCGGTGGCGTGGCGAACGACGATGTTGTCGCCGACGTCGCTGTGCTCCGCATCCGCCTTCTCGTGGATGTCCCAGAACGCGACCGCCTCGAGGGTCAGCCCGTAGTTCTGCTGGAGCCGGCGCGCCATCGGCCCGAAGGCGCCGGGGACCTGCCCCTCGGCGGCGAGGTTGATCGCGGCCGCCGCCTCGATGAACGACCGCTGCTTCGTCGACAGCTCGAACCAGTCGATCAGCGCTCGCGTCGCCGGCAAGGGACGGCCCTCCGTCATGTCCAATCGCGACAGGCCGACCGCCTCGCCGAAGCGGATGAAGAGCTCCGGGTGAGGCAGGTTGCACCCGGACAGGCGACCGGTCTCCTCCTCGTAGACGCTCTCCGCGAGCTCCATCCGCTCCTGCGGAAACGGACAGTTCGCGTGCATCGCGCTCACGGCGCGCGGGAACTCGCGCACCTGCAGGAAGAACTGCACGGCGAACGACTTGAGCTGATCGCGGCTCAGCTTGCCGTCGGCGAGCGCGAGCCAGAGCGGGTGGCCGCCGAAGGTCCGGCGCGCCTCGATGCGCGCGACCAGATCGCGAATGAACTGTGCCGGGGGCAGAACCTCGCTCATGAGCTCCTCCGTCGCGGCTCGCTTCCGTGCCGACGGTTGCCGACCGCCGACGACGCCCTTTGCCGCACCGTCGCATAGGACTATATCCGTCGATCGGAAATGTCATTCTCGAAAAGTGATCGCGGGGATTCTCCTTCCACGACGGATCTCGCCGCCTACCGCGCGGAGCTGCACGCATGGCTCGACGCGCATCACGAGGAGCTCGCGCCCCGGTCCGGCGCGCCCCGAACGCTCCAAGCCCGGGTCGCGCAGATGCAGAAGGTGAAGTCGATCCTCTTCGACGCCGGCTGGATGCAGCTCGGATGGCCGGAGCGCGTCGGCGGACGAGGCGGGTCGCCGATGCTCCGGACCGAGCTCGGCGCCGCGCTCGCTGCGCGCGACCTCGCGGACCCCGGTCTCTTCTCTCTCGTCGAGGTGCTCGTTCCGACGCTGATCGACTTCGCGCCGCCCGTGCTGGCGGCCGACGTCGTCCCCCGCCTGCTGTCCGGGGCGGAGCTCTGGTGCCAGGGGTTCTCCGAGCCGGACTCGGGAAGCGACCTCGCATCGTTGCGCTGCCGCGCCGCGCCCAGAGGCGGCGATGCCGGCACGGCGACCGAATGGGTGATCACGGGACAGAAGGTCTGGACCAGCCTGGCCCAGTTCTCCGACCGCTGCGTGCTGCTCACGCGAACGGGACCCGCGGAGTCGCGTCACCGCGGCATCACCGCGTTCTTCGTCGACATGCACAGTCCCGGGATCGCGGTCGCGCCGCTCGAGATGCTGAACGGTGAGCTGGAGTTCGCCGAGGTCTTCTTCGACGACGTCGTGGTGCCGGCCGATCGCATGCTCGGACAGCTGAACGGCGGCTGGGCCGTCGCGATGAGCATCCTCCCGTACGAGCGCTCGTCGTGCTTCTGGCAGCGCATCGCGTATCTGTACCGGCGGCTCCAGCGGCTCGTCGACGTCGCGCCGGAGGACGACCGCGCGGCGGAGGCGATCGGGGAGGCGTACGTGCAGCTCCACGCGCTCCGCGCCCGCTCGCGCGCGACCCAGCATCGGCTGGCCGAGACCGGCGCGATCGGCGCGGAGACGTCCATCGACAAGGTGCTGGTCGCGACGGCGGAGCAGACGACGTACGACGCGGTCCGCCGGCTGCTGCCCGGGACCGTCGAGATGGACGACGGCGTCGCCGGCGACTTGTGGCGCAGCGAGTACCTGTACTCGCGCGCCGCGACGATCTACGGCGGCACCGCCGAGGTGCAGCGCAACATCATCGCCCGCCGCCTGCTCGAGCTCGGGAGCGAAGAATGATCGGGACCGGTGAGCGCGCCGCGATGGACGAGACCGTGCGCGGCGCGATCGCGGACGCCCTCGCGCGCGGCGATGGCGCGGACGTCGACGGCGTCCTCGCCGGCCTCGCTTGGCTCGAGATCCTCGACGGCGATCGCGACGCCGCGATCGAGATCGTGTTCCGCGCGCTCGGCGCCGCGAACGCGACCGCGACCCCGCTCGACGACGTGCTCGCATCCGCGCTCGGCCACGAGCCGCGCGCCGACCTCGCGGTCCTCCTCCCGCGCTTCGCGGCGTGGCAGCCGCCGGGACGGATTGCCGACGGCGACGTCGAGGCGGACGGCGTGGCGACTGCTCGAGTCGCGTCCGCCGCCCGGCAGATCCTCGTCGTCTGCGGCACGGAGTCGGAGCCGTGGAGCGTCGTCGTGCCGACGAACGACGTCGAAGCGCAGGTCGTACGCGGGGTGGACCCCGAGAGCGGCCTGCGAGCCGTTCGCGCGCGCGGCATGCGATCGAGCGCGGCGCGCCTCGATGCGGCCGCGTGGTGCTCGGCCGTGGCGCTCGGCCGGCGCGCGGTCGCGCACCAGATCGAAGGTGCCTGTCGCGCGATGCTGGACCTCGCGCGCAGCCACGCCATGGAGCGCGTGCAGTTCGGCCGGCCGATCGCGCGGTTTCAGGCCGTCCGGCATCGGCTCGCGGATACGCTCGTCGCCGTGGAGGCGCTCGAGGCCGCACTGGCCGCCGCCCGCGAGCAGCCGAGCCCGGAGACGGCGGCGCTCGCGAAGGCCATCGCGGGGCGTACGGCGCAGACGGTCGCCCGACACTGCCAGCAGGTGCTGGCGGGCATCGGCTTCACCACCGACCATCGGTTCCACCGATACCTGAAGCGGACCATGGCGCTCGAAGGCCTGCTCGGATCGGCCGACGCGATCGTCCTGGACGTCGGACGCCGGCTGCTCGCCGACCGTCGCGTCCCGACCCTGATCGAGCTCTAGACTGGGCAGATCAGCCGCCGAAGCGCTCGATCAGGAGGCCGTGTCGCAACCCGCGGTCGCTCACGGTGAGCTCGTCCTTGCGCAGCTTGGCCATCACCGTCCGCACGATGCAGGCGCCGGCCAGGACGACCTCGGCGCGCTTGGGCTGCAGGCCGACGATGCGTCGTCGCTCCTCCGTCGAATGCGCGCGATAGAGCTCGATCTGCCGATCCACCTCCCGAACCGTGAGAACGGCGCCCTGGACGGCCTCGGGGTCGTAGACGCGGAGCTGCTTCATGACCGCGGTGAGATTCGTCACCGCCCCGCCCATCCCGACGAGAGCGTCGGGTGCGGGCGCGTCGTCGAGCCGCGAAAGCTCCGCGCCGATCGCGTCGATCGCCCGTTGCAGATCGGTCGGCGACACGACGCCCGTCAGGCCGTAGCGTTCGGCGAATCGCACCGCCCCGACGTTCAGGCTGAACTGCTCCGTCACGGCGGGCCCGCGGCCGAACGTGAACTGGCTGCTGCCGCCGCCCGTATCGAAGATGATGATCGATCCCATCCCGAGCCCGAGGCCGGCCTTCACGGCCAGATACGCCAGGCGCGCTTCCTCCACGCCCGAGATGATCTCGATGCGAACCCCGGAGCGCCGTGCGACGGCCTCGATGAAGTCGCCGCTGTTGCGCGCCGTGCGCACGCCCATGGTGCCGACCGCGGCCACGGCCGCTGCGCCCGCGCGCTGCGCCTCGGACGCCATGCCGCTGATCGCCGCGACCGTTCGCTCGATGGCATCGGGCGTGAACGCACCGCCGCTCGCGTCCAGACCTTCACCGAGGCGGGTCACGTCCGCGCGGTCGACGACCGTCGTCCACGTCCCGTCGGCGTGCTTCTCCCCGATGTGGAACTTCACCGAGTTGGTCCCGACGTCGATGACCGCGTAGCGCGCCATGCGACGCTCGCTACGCCGGCCAGCCGAGAAGGCGCTTCAGACCGCGCGGATAGCTGAGGTTCTCGAATCGCTCGAGGCCCATCTCGCGGACGGCGTCGCGAACGCGTGCAGGCTCCTCGGACTCGATCGCAACGGTACGTGTCGTCCGTCCGTCTACCGCCACGTCGGTCATCTCCGCGAGGCATCCGCCGACCGTGTAGCGGCGACGCGTCTTGTGGATGCGAACGATGCGCACCCCGCGCGGCGGATCCGCCAGCTCCGCTTCAAGCGACTCGAGGTCGTACTCGTTCCGGAGAGGGACCGCCGCGACGCGAAGCGCGGCGCATACGATCGCGACGTCCGCGGCCCGAAGCGGGAAGGCCGCCTTCATGACCGGCCGCCATTGCTCCAGGCCATGCGGGTCGACCTGCTCCAGGCTCTTGACGTCCACGAGCCCGTCCCGGACCTTGACGTTCGCGTCGCAGTGGGGCGACAGCCAGTACGACTCGTCGCTTTCGGTCGACTTGACGGGAGAAAGCGCGCGCAACCGCTCGTCCGCCTCGCCGAAGCTCGCTGCGAAGGTTCTCCACTCCCAGCGGGGAACGATGGTTTCCACCCGGCACCTCGTCGAGGACCACCAGCAGGCTCGCACCGCCGCCGGCCACCGTCAATCGAGGTCGGGCGGCCAAGGCGCCGGCAGGCACCGAAGCGATCGAGGTCGAGGGCCGCGCGGAGGTGACGTCCGCCGGGACGGAGGCCCGAGATCAGTCCGACCAGGGCTCCTCGTTCCACGGCCGATCGAGCGGCGCCATTCCGCCTCCGACCGGGAAGAACTGCCGCTGGGCATACGTCTCGCGCGCGAGGCCGTGGCCGAGCTCGTCGAGGAACGCGCGCTTCAGATCCTGCATGAACAGCATGCGGGTGTAGCGGAGCACGAGCGGAGGGCGCTTCGCGAGCTCGCGCGCCAGCTCCCACGCCCGGTCGAGGAGCCGGTCCTTCGGCAGCACCTCCGCCACCGCGCCCCATTCGAGCGCTTCCCGCGCGGAGAGCTTCTTGCCCGTCAAGAGCATGTAGCGCGCGCGGTTGCGTCCGATGAGCCAGGGCCAGAGGACGTGCTGCCCGTCGCCCGGCACCATGCCGCGCGGGAAGTGAGCGAGGTCCTGGAAGTAGGCGTCCTCGGAAGCGAGCACGATGTCGCCCAGCAACGGGACCTCGGAGTGGATGTTGCAGGGCCCGTTGACGGCGCTGATCATCGGCACTTCCACCGCGAGCACGTTCTCGATCAGCATGCGGCCGTACCAGGCCTTCTCGTCGAGCTTCATGAGGCCCTTCTGGCCGTCCATCGCGACGTACAGGGGCTTCTCCACCGGAGCGGCTCCCCAGTCCGCGTTGTAGTTCGCGCCCGTGCCCGTGTGGATCAGGACCTTGATCTCGCGATCGCCGGCGACGTCGGCGAAGGCGTCCGACATCTCGTCGTGCGCCTTCCAATCCCACACCAGGCTGCCCCCGTCGGTGTGGCATTGCATGAGGAGGATGCCTTCCTCGCTCAGCTCGAACCGATAGTTGATGTACCGGTCCTTGTACTCCGCGAACCTGGCCCGCTTCGCCACGCGTGTTCTCCTTTCGTCAGCTCGCCGTGGACGACCGCTTGAGAAAACGGGCGACGTTCCGACGCAGCTCGATCGTGTCGAACGAATCGGCTTCGGCGGTCATCGCGAAGTCGATCGTCGCGAGCACCGCTCGCTCGAGGTGGAGGTTCAGCACCCGCTTGGTCGCCTCCACGGCCTGCCGCGGGAGCGATGCGATCCGGTGGGCCGCCGCGACGGCCGTGGAGAGCACCTCGCCGTCGGGGCAGACGTGATTCGCGAGACCGATCTCCCGCGCCCGCTGCGCGCTGATGCGGTCTCCCGTGAACGCGTACTCCTTCGCGAGGAGCAGGCTCGTGTGCAGCGGCCACGTGATCGGGCCGCCGTCGGCCGCGACGAGCCCCACCGTCACGTGCGGATCCGACAGGTAGGCCGACTCCGCCATGTAGACGACGTCGGAGAGCGCGATCACGCTGCAGCCCAGGCCGACTGCAGGTCCGTTGACGGCGGCAATCACCGGCACGCGGCAACGGATCATGTTGAACACGAGCTCGCGGCCCTCCGCGATCACCTCGCGTCGTAGATCGCGGTCGTTCGTCATCCGGTCGAGGAGGTCGAAGTCGCCGCCGGCCGAGAACGCGCGCCCTTCGCCCGTGATGACGGCGACGCGCGCGTCGCGATCCGAATCGAGCAGCGGAAAGACGCACGTCAGCCCGAGGTGCAGGTCGTCGTTGACGGCGTTCAGCTGGTCCGGGCGGCAGAGCCGCACGATGCGGACCGGGCCGTCCGATTCGACGCGCACGGCGTCGGGAAGCGGGTAGTTCATGGATCTCGTCTCCGTGGGCTGCTCACGCCACGGGAAGGCCGAGGATCCGCGTGGCGATGATGTTCTTCTGGATCTGCGAGGTCCCGCCCATGACGCTCTGCGCGCGGCTGTAGAGATAGATCTTCAGCGCGACGTCGTCGCGGTCGACCACCGCGCGCGATCCCGCGACCGAGAGCGCCGCCGCTCCGACGCTTTGCTCGACCCACGTCATCAGGATCTTGTCGATCGAGCCACCGGGCCCGTGCTCGAGCCCGTCGAGGCGCTCGGAGAGCCTCCGGCGCACGTGCAGCCGCAGCATCTCCGCTTGCACGTGGGCCCACGCGACCGCCTCGCGCTGGTCGCTCCGGAAAGCGCCGGGATCGCGCCGCACCGTCGCCTCGAGGTCCTTGACGGCCTTCGCGTAGCGCGCGACGTAGCCCACCTCGCCGGGCTCCCGCTCGTGGCTCACGATCGTCATCGCGATGCGCCAGCCTTCGCCGGGCTCGCCGATCAGGTTGGCGGCGGGCACCCGCGCATCGTCGAACACGACCTGGCCGAACTCCTTGGTGATGCCGTTCATCATCCGGAGCGGCCGCTGCTCGATCCCGGGCTGGCGCATCGGAACGGCGAACGCGGACAGACCCTTGTGCTTCGGGACGTCCGCGTCGCTGCGCGCGAGCAGGAAGCACCAGTCGGCGACGTCGGAGTAGCTCGTCCAGATCTTGTGCCCGCGGATGACGTACTCGTCGCCGCGGCGCGTGGCGATCGTCCGGAGCGCGGCGAGGTCGGAGCCGGCGTCGGGCTCGCTGAAGCCCTGGCACCAGCGCTCGCGCCCGCTGATGAGGCCGGGGAGGAAGCGCTCCTGGACGGAAGGGCTGCCGTGCGTGGTGATCCCGTGCACCAGGTATCCGAGGCTCGGACGCGGCGGCGCGCCCGCGGCGGCGAGCTCTTCGTCGAGGATCACGTCGAAGACCGGCGGAAGGTCGTGTCCGCCGAAGCGCGACGGCCAGGAGAGCCCGAAGAAGCCTGCGTCGTAGAGCGCGGTGTGCCATTCGGCCTGTCGCGCCCAGTACTCGTCGTCGGTCGACGAGACCGGCAATCCCGGATTGTTGTCCGCGATCCAGGCCCGCAGACGCGACCGGAACCGCGCTTCGTCCGGCGAGTCACGGAAGTCCATCGCGCGCCCCCAGACGCGTGCGCTCGATCTGACGCAGCTGCTCGCCGTCGTCCCCGAACCACTGCGCGGAGAGCAACGCCCGGCGCAGGTGGACGTGGACGATGCAGTCCCACGTGTTTCCGATCCCCCCGTGCACCTGCACGGCGGTCTCGCAGACCGTGCGCGCGGCGCGGGCGCAGTACGCCTTCGCGACGCGCCCGGCAGCCCGAGCTTCGACGGCGTCGAGCTCGTCGACCGCCCACGCCGGGTAGAGCGCCGCGCTGAACGCGCCTTCCGTCAAGCAACGAGCCTCGGCGAGCAGGTGCTGAACGGCTTGGAACGTTCCGATGGCGACCCCGTATTGCCGCCGCTCCTTCGCGTAGGCCACCGTCACGTCGAGCACGCCCCGTAGGACGCCGACGATGTCCGCGCTCGTGAGCGCGAGGCCGAGCGCCGTCCAGGCGTCGAGATCGCTCTCGGTGAGGCGCCGCGAATGATCGCGAACGCGGTCCAGCGCCACGCCCGCCGGCAGCCGGCGGATCGCGCGCGTGAGGTCGGCGCCGTCGCTCGCGCCGTCGGCGGCTGCGAGCGCGAGGTGGTAGCCGTCACCGCCGGGGACGAGGACGTACGCCGCGACGGGCCCCGTGGCCGCGTGATCGACCGCGAAGATCGGCGCGTCGGTCACGGGGCCGGACGCGACCGCAGGGCCGATCAGGTCGGGCGCGAACGCGACGACCGCGCCGTCGACCGGCGGCACGCCTGCGCGGCGAGCGAGGTCGGCGGCGAGGATCGGGCCCGCGAACGGGACGTCGGCGACGGCTTCCCCGAGCGCGTCGGCGATGATCGCCGCCTCGACGCCGCTCGCGAGCGGAAGCCCGTCGCCGCGGTCGTGGCGGAGATCGAGCCACCCCGCGCCGCGCACGGCGCCCGCGAGGCGCTCGCTCCGACCTCGCTCGGCGAGGCCCAGGACCGTCCGCGGCCCGAGCTCGCGCGCCATGCGGCGCGCGGTGCGCCGGAGCTCCGCCTGTTCCGGGGTGTCGCGGACGTCCATGGTGAGAATGGCGCTTCTATCACAGGAGAGTCTGGTTGCAGAAATCGGAAACCGCCCTATCATCGAGCGGCGCGGTCGACGCGCCGAACCCATGCCGCGCGAACACGACTACCGCTCGCTCCGGGTGGCGGACGTCGTCGACGAAACCGCCGACGCGCGGTCCTTCGTCCTCGAGATCCCTCCAGAGCACGCGGACGCCTTCGCGTATGCCGCCGGTCAGTTCTGCGCGTTCCGCGCGACGATCGGCGGCGAGTCGGTCGTCCGCTGCTACTCGATGTCGAGCTCGCCGGCCACGGGCGACCCGTTCACCGTCACGGTGAAGCGCGTGCCCGGCGGCAAGATGTCGAACTGGATGAACGACACGCTGGTCCGGGGCGACGCGATCGACGTGATGCCGCCGGCCGGGACGTTCGTGCTGCGCGCCGTCGACACGCCGATCGTCGCCTTTGCGGGCGGCAGCGGGATCACGCCCGTCCTCTCGATCGTCAAGACCGCGCTCGTCGGCACGGTGCGCGACGTCGCGCTCGTGTACGCGAACCGCGCCCGCGACGGCGTCATCTTCGCGGACGCGCTCGAGGGCCTGCGCCGTCGCTTCCCCGGTCGCCTTTCGATCCACCACCACCTCGACTCCGAGAGCGGTTTCCTGGACGCCGCGGCATGCGCGGCGCTCGTCGGGGACCGGACGCAGGCGGACTTCTACGTCTGCGGCCCCGGACCGTACATGGCCATCGTCGAGGAGGGTCTGAAGCGGCGAGGAGTCGGTGCCGATCGCATCTTCGTCGAGCGGTTCGAGCTGCCGGCGGAGGCAGACGCGACCGGCGACGCCTCCGAGACGGAGTCGATCGTGATCCGGCTCGACGGCCGGAGGCATACGGTCGCGTACCAGCGCGGCGACACCATCCTCGGCGCCGCTCGACGCGCCGGCCTCAAGCCGCCGTTCGCATGCGAAGCGGGCAACTGCGCGACCTGCATGGCGCATCTCGACGGCGGGCAGGTCACGATGCGCGCCAACAACGCGCTCGCCGCGGACGAGGTCGACGAGGGATGGATCCTCACCTGCCAATCGATTCCGCGGAGCCCCCAGGTCGTCGTCGACTACGACCGGTGACCGGCCGCCTCTCGCACCGAGGTCAGAGCTCTCGCGACAGCGCGGCGACGAACGCCTGCGTCCGGTCGCGCGACTCGATGCGCGATTCGCGATCGGGTCCGACGGCGAGGATCCGAACCGCGAGGTCGGTCACGCCCGCGTCGCGGAACGCGCGCAGCCGGTCGACGACGGTCGACTCGTCCCCTGCAGCGAGGATGTCGCCGACGTCGGTCGCGTCGCCGTGCTCGAGCAGCCGCTGGTAGTTCGGGCAGAAGTCGGCGTGCCCGAGCACCCGGTTCGCTCGCGCGCGCGCGCCGTCGACCTCGTCGTTCCGGCAGATCGTCACGGGAACGCCGGCGACGACGCGCGGAGCGGGCCTCCCGGCCGCGGCAGCGGCGCGCGCGATGCGCGGGACGACGTGGTCGGCGACGGCGCGCACGTCGGCCATCCAGAGGATCGTTCCCAAAGCGTTCTCGCCGGCGATGCGGAGCATGACGGGACCGAGCGCGGCGAGGAGGATCGGATTCGGCGACGCGTCGGTGACGTCGATCGGGCTGTGCACGCGGTACGCGTCGTTCTCGACGTCGACGGAGCCCGGACCGCGGAGCGCGGCGTTCAGCACCTCCAGGTAGTCGCGCATCTGGCGCGCCGGACGCTCGTAGGAGAGCCCGAGCATGTCCTGGATGACCCAGTGGTGCGACGTGCCGAGGCCCAGGGTGAATCGGCCCTCGCACACCGCCTGGACGGACAGGGCCTCCTGCGCCATCGCGATCGGATGGCGCGTCTGGATCGGCAAGACGGCGGTCCCGAGCTCGATGCGCTCGGTCGCGAGGCCGATGACGGTGATGGCCGTGAGCGCGTCGAAGTCGCCGGGGATCTGAGGCACCCAGACGGAGGAAAAGCCTGCGCGCTCGGCCGCCTGTGCATCGGCGACGAGCTGAGCGACCTTCTGGCGATAGCGCCCCTTTTCCGGGCCCATCATGAGACCGATCCGCATCGTCGTCTCCCTTTCGCGATTGCGCCCGGACACTAGCCCGTACCGGCACGGGTGGCAATTTGATTCTCATTTTGGGAGAGTGACGTTTCGGAAACGCGCGGTCGGGCGCGAAGAGCGGCCGTGCCGACGGCGCGTCCATGGCGACGCAACCGCACGTGCACTAAGGAAGGCCTTTCATGGCGGGCGTGGACGAGTCGAAGGACGACGACGCACGAGGCTGGCGCCACCGCGCGGTCTCGAAGAGCTTGCAGGCTGCTCGCACGCGCGCCGAGCAGCGCGTCCAGCGCCTTCTCGATGCGGCGTTCGCGCTGATCGACGAGCGCGGCACGAGCGAGTTCACGATCCAGGAGGTCGTCGATCGCTCGAAGCAGTCGCTGCGCGGCTTCTACCAGTACTTCGAGGGAAAGGACGAGCTGCTGTTCGCGCTGCTCGAGGAGAGCATCCGCGAGGCGCTGGACGATCTGCGCTCGGCGGTGGAGTCCGAGTCCGAGCCGCTCGCGCGGCTTCGCGCCTTCACGATCCGCCTGCACGAGTGGTGCGAGCCGCTAGGGCCACGCCGCAAGCGCGGGGCTCACAACCGCGTGCCGATCTCGGAATTCTCGCTGCAGCTCGCGCTCAAGGATGCGGGCCGCCTGTCCGCCGCGATGGCACCGATCTCCCGCATGCTGATCGAGCTGCTCGAGGCCGCGGTCGCCGCGGGCGCGTTGCGGACGACCGAGACGCGGCGCGCCGCCGTGCTGATCCAGCAAACCGTCATGCACGGCTGGCTCATGAACCGCCTCGTCCAGAGCCCGCGCGCGCGCGTCACGGCGCAGGACGCCTGGGAGTTCTGCCTCCACGGGTTGTCATAGCGAGGGGCTCGCGCCCCTCGCCCCACTCCCGCGGGCTCGCTCTGCTCGCACGACGGGATGCCACGGTGCCCTCTGCGCGGTGCAGTCTCAGACGCGCACGAGCCCTCGTGGGAGCGGCACCTTGACGTCGAGGTAGGTCACGATCCCCGGCGGCGCGGCGACCACGACCGGGATCGCATTCACGGCCGGCATGGCCGTCATGATGTGGCCGAGCACCATGAAGTCGGCGAGGGTCTCGGCCTGGAAGTCGGGCGGAGGGAGGAATTGCACCTTCGCGTGGACGGTGGGACGTCCCTGCACCTCGATCACCCAACCGTCCTCGATCTGCCAGTCGGGCTCGAGGGTGAACGCCTTCTTCCAGCGGACGTTCAGCTCCACGACGGTCCGGTCGCCGACCCGGCCCCGCCAGCTGGCAGCGACGCCGGCGACACAGCCCGCCGCGATCTGCCACGAGCCGAGGTCGAGGTCCGTCGTCGTCTTGGCGTGCTCCGAGACGCAGACGACGTCGTCGAGCTCGACACCGAGCGCGTCCGCCACCATCGCCACGGCCTCGCTGAAAACCGCCGTGCCCTCCGCCGTCATCGATTGAAGGTCGGGGTCGTCGATCGGCCGGCCGAATCCCGCGGGGATCTCCGTTGCGGGCGAGTCGTAGGCGGCGGTGTGCGCGGCCTCGTTCACCGTGATCTTGTCGACCCGATCGGACATGCCGGCGAGCACGAGGCCGAGCAGCTCGAGCAATCCGGGGCTGATACCGGTGCCGAAGAGCGACGAGCGGCCGCGCTCGCATGCGGCGACCAGCCGCTCGCGATCCGGCCCGAGGCGCCGGCCGTTGATGAACGCCGCCGTGCTGACGACGTTCGCTCCGGCTTCCAGGATCCGAACGAGCTCGTCGATCGACGGCCACATCGGATTGTAGACGACGCAGTCGGGCCGCAGGGCGAGCAGAGCGTCGACGTCGTGCGTGGCGGTCACGCCCAGTCGCTCCAGACCGCACAGCTCCCCGACGTCGCGCCCGACCTTGTCGGGCGACCACGCATAGCAGCCGACCAGCTCCAGCCCGGGATTCCGGGCGATCGCCGCCACCGACTGTCGACCGACGTTTCCCGTGGTCCACTGCACGACTCGAAGCCTCATCGGGAGTCCTTTCGTTCTTCGCGGTCAGCGGAGCGGGAGGATCTTCCGGGCCTGCTTCAGGAGCTCCGCGCGCAGGGTGTCGTCGTCGAGATCCACGACGAGCGGATGGACGACCGCCCCTGCGATCGCCGAGGCGAGCACCGCCGCCTGGACGCGTGCCCGCCGGCGCGAGTCGCCGCCCATCAGCAGCCGGTTCACGCGCTCCATCACGCGCCGGAAAGGCTCGTGCTCCTCGAGGAAGCGCAGCATGACCGGGTCTCGCTGGAGGACGCCCGCCACGCGTCGGCGCTCGACCGCGAGGTCGATCATCGCCGCCACCAGCAGCTCGCGCGCGCGCGAGCGCGACCTCTCCGCCTCGGCCGCGGTCACGGCCGCGTCGAGCCGGGCCAGGATCACCTGCGCCACCGCGAGGACGATCTCGTCCTTGGTCTTGTAGTGGTGGTAGACGGCCGCCTTCGTCACTCCGATCGCATCCGCGATCATCTGGAGCGACGTTCCGCTGACACCGTGCTCGGCGAACAGGACCAGCGCCGCTTCGACGATGGGCGCCTGGGCGGCCGTGTACGCGGCGGCGCTTGGAAAGCCGGCGGTCGCGGGATCCATGTCTTCCGACTAGCCGATCGGCTTGTCGTCGACTAGCCGATCGGCTAGTCTCGGCGACGACGCGAGCACCGGAGGGACGGGGCCATGGCGGATCGGCACGACGGCGAGTTCGACGAGTTCCTGGCGATTCGCAAGCCGGGCGCCCACCTCGAGGAGAGCGTCGTCGCGGACGACTTCGTCATCCAGCTCGGCGTCGACCTCGCGAACTACCCGAAGTTCTCGCGGGTGGACGACGGCGTCACCTACCGGAAGACCCATCTCGACGTCCGCCACGAGGTCGACCGCGACTCGGGAGCCGAGCTGCCCGACTACAGCGGCCCGTACAAGGCCGACCTGCGTTTCACCGATTTCTCGAGGGAAGCTCTGGCCGAGAAGTTCCTGCCGTGGAGCGAGGCGTACCTCCGGCTCTGCGTCGACGGCTGGGCGCGCGAGGTCGCCAGGCGCTACGGCGCCGAAACGATGGCCGAGATCGAATGGGCGGCGTGGACCGGTCAGGTCGTCCCCGAGATCGACCGCATGAGGAAGCAGTTCCTCCCGGCCGGAACGGTGTACGAGGACCCCAACCGCGACGTCCCCGAGAGCGAGCGCGTCGGGACGCGGGTGATCTACACCGGTCTCTTCACGCCGGACTCGAGCACCGCCCTGCTGTCGAAGCCGCTGATCGTCGCCTGGTTGCTCGGAAGCCACGAGTACCTGCTCCAGTGCATCGAGGCGTGGGCCACCCAGATCACGCTCCGCTACGGCCTCGACGTGATGTTCGACATCCAGTGGACGCTCTGGGGCGACTCGGTGCTGCCGGGGGTGAAGAAGCTCAAGGCGGAGTACCTCGGGATCACCGGCAACACCGTCGCCGACTGGATGAAGGATCTCCAGGTCGACGCGACCGCCATGCCGGGCAAGGCGTTCGACCTCTCCTTCGAGATGCCGGAGCCCGACGTCGGCATCATGACGTTCAATCGCTGCGTCGCCGTCGACCAGTGGGAGTCGATGGGGCGGCCCGACATCCTCGAGAAGAACTGTCACTCCACGTGTCCGAAGTCGATGATCGTCACGACCAAGATGTACAACCCGAACATGAAGGTCGAGATCCTCGCGATTCCGCCGCGCGTGGATCCCGGCAACGTGTGCTGCAAGTGGCGCTTCAGCATGCGGACGCCCGACGACCCCGAGTACGTGAAGGACCCCGGCGAGCCGAAGTAGACCCGACCGCGGCGCGCTAGACCGACCGCGGCACGCACTCGTAAGCCTGCTCGTCGAGGCCGGACAGCGCCTCCTCGAGCGCGGGCATGGAGCGCGGCCACTGCGTGACGATGCGGCCGCTCGGGGCGCGATAGTAGTCCGAGCAGCTGGTCTGCCACATCGCGAAGGTCTCGAGCTCGCGCTGGATCTCGTCGTTGTACGCCGCCATCGCGCCCGGCTTGACGTCGATCCACGCCAGGTCCTCGCGCGCGATGCGCTGGATCTGACGCACGACGTGGTCGACCTGGTACTCGATCATCGTGATGATCGAATCGGAGTTCGTGTTCGGGCCGTAGAGCATGAAGAGGTTCGGGAAGCCCGCCGTCGCGACGCCCTTGTAGGCCTGGGCGCCGTCGCTCCAGGCGTCGGCAATCGACAGTCCGCCGCGGCCCGTCACGTCGATCGCCGACAGGAATTTCGTCGTCGCGAAGCCGGTGGCGAGGATCAGGGTGTCGAGTCGCCGCTCGCGGCCGTCCGCGGTCACGATCCCGTGCGGGGTGATGCGCTCGATCGGATCGGTCACGAGCTCGAGGTTCGGCCGGTTGAAGGCCGGGTAGTAGTCGTTGGAGAAGAGCGGCCGCTTGGCACCCCAGGGGTGGTCGGGCATCAGGCGCCTGCGAACGTCCGCGTCCTCGACCTTGGCGATCTCCCGGTGGCAGGCCGCCACCATGTCGCTCCGCACGCGCTCGAACGCGCGCGGGCCGTCGAGCGACTCGAAGACCTTCCGCCGTACCGCGAGCGCGAAGCCCGGCTCCTTCCGGAAACGCTCGAGTAGCTCCTCCGTGTAGGGATCGTCCTGCTTCGGTGCGACCCAGTTCGCGGTGCGCTGGAACAGGTGGACCTGCCCGGCATGCTTGACGATCTCGGGAACGAGCTGAACGGCGCTCGCCGCGCTTCCGATCACGCCCACGGTCTCGCCCGAGAGATCGTGATCCCGGTTCCATCGCGCCGAGTGGAAGGACGTCCCGGCGAAGGTGTCCAGGCCCGGAATCCGGGGCACGTGGATCTCGTTGAACATCCCGATCGCGCTCACCACGACGTCGGCCGAGATCGTGCGACCCGACTCGGTCTCGAGCGACCACTCCGCCGCGGCTTCGTCCCAGCGAGCGCGCCGCACGGCGTCGCCGAATCGACAGTGCGGCAGGAGGCCGTACTTCTCGGCGCAGTGGTTCAGGTACGCCAGGATCTCGGGTTGCGGCGCGTAGGGCCGCGACCAATCGCGCTTCAGCTCGAAGGAGAACGAGTAGAGGTGCGACGGGACGTCGCAGGCGCAACCGGGGTAGCGGTTGTGGTACCAGGTTCCGCCGACTCCGTCGGCCTTCTCGAGGATCTCGAAGTCCGTGAAGCCGGCGCCCTCGAGGCGGATTCCCATGCAGAGCCCGCCGGGCCCCGCACCGACGATCGCGATTCGCAGGCGGCGGCCGTTCGTCGGATTCGGTCCGCTCACGCGCCGATTCTCCCGCGGTCTGGCCCCGGATCCCGCATGATCGTCCCTCGAGAAGGTCCGTCGAGCCCGGGTCTACTTGCCCGGCTCTCCCTCGGCGAGCGGATCGTGCTGCCGACCGGAGTCGACGCCGCCGTGCTTCCGCAGGAACGTGGTGGCGCGCCGGCGGATGCGCCAGCCGTCGGGCGTGCGGACGTACTCGTCGCGATACCAGGCGAGGCGCATCGCGTGCGTCTTCTGGTCGATGAAGACGAAGTGCTGCATCCCGGTCGCGCGGTCGGCGCCATCGAAGTCGACGACCGGCATGTTGCCGATGAACTGCCCGCGCGGCGCGGCGGCGAGCAACGCCGGCATGCGCTCGACCGTGTACGCCGTGCCGAACGCGCTGTACTCGGCATCCGGGGTGAAGACCTTCAGCCACTGGTCGGGAACGAACTGGCTCGCGTACGCGAGATAGCGCGAGCACAGGTGATGGATCTCCACCAGGTCGGCGATGCGCTTCGTGTCGTCGCTCATGGGAACGGCTCCAGCTTCAGCTCGAAGGAGGCGGTCCCGGTGTCGGGGATGTACGGCTGCCGCCAGATCTCGACGGGAAACGAGACGAGGATGAGCGAGTACAGGAGCTGCAGCAGCCGGATCGCGTCCTCGGGCAGCTCGTGGAGCGGGAGCTCGTCCAGGTAGGCGATGGCCGCCTCCGCGCGCGGGAAGACGGCGTCGTAGAACGCCTGCATCTCGTCCATCGTGCTCGACAGACGTTTCGCATAGCGCTCGGGCTCGCTGGCGAGGCACCAGTCCCTCGCGAACGGCTCAAGGTCCGAGAATCGTGGGGGGAGCAGCGCATCGGCCATCGCCGTCAACCCTCCGCGCGCGAGCGCCGGTAGTCGTCGACCCAGTCGTTCACCACCTTGTTCAGGTGGCGGCACATGAACTCCTGGTCGCCGAGTGGGAAGGCCGAGACGACGCGCGACTCGAGCCCCATCTGCGTCGCCTCGAGCGTGCCGCAGTCCTGCAGCGCGTACTCCTTGATCGTGGCGATGCCGAGCTGCTGAGCGAGCCGCTCGCGTACGCTGCGCGGCGGCGCGAAGTAGGCGTTCGCCTCGAAGATGAGCCGATCGTGCGCGGTCGGCCAGTAGTGGTACGTCAAGTACCAACCGTTCTCCCAGAACACGATCGCGAAGTTCGGGAAGATCTGGAACGAATCCAGCCCCCAATGCTTCTTCTTCCCCGGGTTGAGACCGGGCGGGAGCTCCTTCGTCACGATCTCCGAGAAGTCCCAGGGACCGAACAAACCGCTGCGCATCAGCCGCTCGATCGGGTTGTACATCTCGGCCGGCAGGAGCCCGCCGGCGCCGCCGCTCGTCGAGCCGACGCGATGCGGGCCGTCGACCTGGAAATGCATCGTGTAGAACCCCTGCTGCTGGTACTCGGGATTCGACATGACGGGATTCTGGTGCCCGTGGAGGATCGGGGGGTGATAGAATTCCTGGAAGGCGTCGAGAAAGACCTTCCAGTTGCTGCGGATGTCGCCTCGGTAATAGTAGCGCTCGGTCAGCTTCTCGAACGGGTACTCGATGGCGGTGATCATCGGGCCGAGGAACTCGGTGAGCGTCTGGCTCGGCTCGTTCGCGAGGTTCACGAAGACGAACCCCTGCCACACCTCGCAGTGCACGGGCACGAGGCCGTAGTCGGCCTTGTCGATCCCGAAGAACTCGCCCTCCTGAAGGATGAACGAGCAGCGGCCGTCGAGATCGTACCTCCAGCCGTGGTACTTGCAGGCGAACTGCCGGCAGGTTCCGCTGACCTCCTCGGCCGGGTGATCGGTCCAGACGAGCTTGTTGCCGCGGTGGCGGCACACGTTGTGGAAGGCGCGGACCCGGTCGTCCATCCCGCGGACGACGATCAGCGACGTCCCTGCGACCGCGAGCTCCTTCGTGAAGAAGCTCCCCTTTCGCCGGAGCTGCTCGACCCGCCCGACGTTCAGCCACGCCCGTTTGAAGATCGCCTCGCGCTCGAGCTGGTAGAACTCGGGTGAGATGCAGCTCTCGTAGGACACCGGTGCGGTTCCGAGCTCGGGATAGTGCTCCGTCCACGTTCCTTCGGGCGGTTTCGGGTATTGCTTCGGGGGCTTCACGGCCTGGTTCATCGCGTTCCTTCCTCCCCGTGCCTCAGAGGACCATCCCGCCGTTCACGCCGACGACCTGGCCGGTGATGAAGCCGGCCTCATCGGAGCACAGGAACGCGCACGTCGCCGCGATCTCTTCCGGCGTTCCGAGCCGGCCGACCGGGATCGCCCGGGTCGCCACCTTCGCCAGGTTCCCGACGTCTCCTTGCGCTTCGGCGCGACGCAACATCGGCGTGTCGATCATTCCGGGTGGAATGGCATTGACCGTGATGCCGTGCGGCGCGAGCTCGAGCGCGAGCGCCTTGGTGAGCCCGATCACGCCGCCCTTCGACGCGACGTAGTGCGCCATGCGCGCGGCACCCGACTGCGCGCTCGACGACGAGATCGTCACCATCCGGCCCCAGCGCGCTTCCAGCATGTCGCGGACGGCGGCCTGCAGGCATTGGAAGGTACCGGTGAGGTTGACGGCGAGGACGCGCTCCCAGCTCTCGCTCGTGATCGCCGTGAACGGCTCGAACGAGTCGAGACCGGCGGCGGTCACCATGATCGCGATCGGTCCGAGCCGTGCGCGCACCTCTTCGAGCGCAGCGTCGACTGCGCCGCGATCGGTGACGTCGGCAGCCACGCCGACGGCGGTCGCTCCCGTCTCGCCGAGGTCGCGAGCGGCCTGCCGCGCGGCTTCCCCCTGGAGGTCGAGCAGGCCGACCCGGTGACCCCGCGCCGCCAGGTGTCGGGCGATCGCGAGCCCCATCCCGGACGCCGCCCCGGTGACCACGGCGACTCGATTCACCGTTCCCATCGTTCGTCCCGGCGCCTGCGACACGCGTCGCAGGCCGCGATGATGGATCACCCAGGCACGGATTGCAAGGCAGTTCTCGCTGTACGAGAACATGATTTCCGCCGCCGCCCCGCGCATCGCACCGCCCGAGGTCAATCTGCCGTCGCTGTCCGGGAAATACATGGACACCCGCTCCGATGTCGGCGTTCGGCGGCGATCACCTGTGGACCGCCCAGCCCGCCACCGGCGGCCCATGCGTTCCCGCCGTCCAGCCGATGCCGTGAGCGCGACCCCTTGGGCGCTCACCGCACCCAGTTGATCTCGCGCGCCGTCGCGTCGCCGACGACGGTCGCGTTCAAGCTCGGCGGGATCGACGATTCGGACTCCGAAACCGGGATCCGCCCCGCCATGATCTCGGCGTAGCGCTGCGGGTAGCGCGGCCTCGCGTCCGGCTTGGCGTAGCCCTCCGGGAAGCGCGGCTGCGCAGTGCGCGGGTCGTACTTGTCGGTCGCGCCCAGGGTGTGGAGCAGCTCGTGCGCGATCACGACGTTGTTCGAGCCCGCCAGCGCGCTCGACGCGAAGACGTTCGCGACCCCGATCCAGCCTTTCTCGAGGCCGAGGGAATGCGCGAGCGTCTCTGTCCTGGCGGGATCGTAATAGATGACGAAGAGCCGGACGTCGGGAGACAGGCCCTCGTACCGGTCGACCTTCCACGCCCACCAGCGGAGCTTGAGGCTCCAGAGCATGATGCTCGCGACGTTCCCGTCGACCGGCGGCGGAGGGGGAAGCGACTTCACCTCCGGCCCGAGCCGGACCTTGAGCGGCGGCCCGTAGCGCGGCTCGATGCCGAAGCTGCGCGCCTCCTCGTCCAGGAACGTCTCGATCGGCTGGAACGTCTCGGCACGGACCTCGCGCACGTAGCGCCGGGTCACGTCGCCGTCGTCGCCCGCGATCGGATACACGACGGCCCGGATCGGAAGGTCCCACGCCGCGAGCCGCCGCCGCGTCTGCCACGACCCCACGCCGACGACGACGAGGACCGTCACCAATCCCGCGATCCGGATCGCCTTGAACACGCTTCCCCCGCCGGCTCCTCGCCGCTCGCAAGGGGTATCGGCAGCGAACGCGCGACTCTGCACCCGCTCCCGGAGGGGATGTCGGCCACCGAGGAACGGGCCGCGTCGCGGCCCCGACCGCTACTTCCGCCCGGGCGCGAGCCCGAGCGCGACCGCCAGCACCCCCGCGAGCAGCGCGAAGCCGCCGAGCGGCACGAGCAGCACGCCGACGCCCGGATCGCCGCCGTGGATGAACAGGCCGGCGAGGAAGAACCCGCCCGGCATCAGCACGAGCGCGGCGACGAGGCAGCGCGACGCGATCACCCACGAGCGCGCCGGCTCGCGCTCCGCCATCCAGAGCGTCGCCGCGAACGCGATGTTCAGCACCGCGAAGAGCGTCCCGTGCGAGTGGGCGAGCGTCCACATGAGGCGTCGCGACTCCATGCCGACGTCGAGATAAAATCCGATCTTGAACGCGTGCAGCGACTCGAGCACGAGCCCGGCGGACAGGAACACGAGAAGCGACCACCAGCCGACGCGCAGGTGGTACGCGATCAGCGCGCTCTTGAGCCCGACGTCGTCTGCGCGGTCGGAGGTCGCGGTGGCGCCTGCGGTTCGCATCTCGACCTCGATCACTCGGCAAGGGCGATCGGCGTATCGTTCCGCGTCGCCCGTAGACGTTCGAAGAGCTCGTCCCGACCGGCCTCGATCGCGGCGTCCGCGCTCGCGCCCGCCGCGCGCTTCGCGGCGCCGACCGCAGCCTTCTGCGCGCTCTCCGGCGGCACGTAGTCGTACTCGAACCGCTCGTATCCCGGCATCCGCTGGAGCGACTTGCCGGCGAGGTAGCGGACCGACGCGTAGGGATCGTCGAGCGAGCGCGCGAGCCAGGGAGCGCCCCAGCCGGGCGGCAGCGCGCCGGCCGCGCCCTCCCAGCCGAGGTGCCAGGCGGCGGCGGCGCGCTGGATCGAGTCGCCGCGCACGAGCCAGAGGAGCCCCGCCGGAACCCGCGTCTCGTCGTCCGACAGCGGGCGGGCCGGCGTGCCGTACCAGTCGGCCATGTGCTCCTGCGTCCACGCCAGGGTCCGGTCGAGGTGGCAGAGGTTGCAGGCGTTCGGCTTCTCGCCGCCGTCCACGCCCGCGACGATCGGCACGTCGATCCGGTGATTGCGCGTCATCTTGAGGAGCCCGTAGGTCGTGTTCGTCATGTGGCAATCCATGCAGCGCGATCCCGTCGATTCCGCCGCGTGGTGCGTGTGCGCCTCGAGGTCCGCCTTCGCCGCGAACCCCGCGTGGCACTGGAGGCACGCGCCGTCCGCTTCCTTGTCGGCGGCGAGCTGATCATCGGGATCGCTCTTGTGCATCGAGTGGCACGAGACGCAGTCCATCTCCCCTTCCGTGAAGCAGCGCGAGAAGATCATCGCGTTGTACTCGCGTCCGGTCGCGCGCGACGTTCCGTCCGGCCAGTAGTAGGCCCTCATCTCCGGCGTCTGCTCGACCTCGAGCGTGCTGATGATCCGGTAGAGGCTCAGGTCCTTGCCGGGGCGATACGACGAGCCCTTCTCCCAGTCGAGGTCCTGCGGGCGCCGGTTCATGACCGCGTGGCACTGCCCGCAGACCTCCGCGGAGCGGACGTGGTCGAGCTTCGCGGGATTGACGATCGTCGGGTCGTCGGCGCCGCCGACGTGCAGCTCGTAGCGGTGCACGGGATCGCGATTCGCGGCGACGTGGTCGGCGGCCGGACCGTGGCAGGCCTCGCACGCGATCCCGAGCTCGCCCACGCGGGTGTCGGCGACCGGCCGGTCCGCCCGCGGCCAGCGCGCCCGGGGCGCGGTCGCGTGGCAGGGGGCGCACGCGGCGGCCCAGCTTCCGCCGCCCAGGATGCCGAGCGAACCCGAGTGCGGCTGGTTGTAGACGTCCTCGGTCGGCACCCAGCGACCGTCCTTCACGAGCCACACCCAGTTGAGCTGGCGGAAGATGCCCATCGCATCCCGGATCCAGTACATCTGCATGTGGTGCGAGCCGGTCGTCATCACGACCGGCCCTTCCATCTTCGGGAGCGACGGCGGCGGAGCCGCGTCCGGATCCGGCTTCCGCATCACGAACTGGAAGAGCGCGTCCGGGTGGATGTCCTTCGCCCAGAGCTCGCCGTCGCGGACGTCGAGCCGAAGCTCGCGACCGCGGCCGTGCACCACGGCGGGCGCGTACGGAGGCAGGATGACGTCGCGTGTCGCGACCTGCGTCATCGTCCGGTGGTACGACCGGTGCCAGCTCGCGAACTGCGCGGGGTGGCACGCCCGGCACTTCGTCGACGAGACGTAGCCGAGCTCGTCGCTCTTGTGCGCGGCCTGCTGGACCGCGGTCGGCGTCGCCGGCGGCGACCAGAGGCGCGGCAGGACGAGCGCGACGACGAGAGCAGCGGCGACCGACGCGGCGAGCCGATGCGCGATCGAGCGGCGGACGACGAGCCACGCGGCGACGGCGGCCACGATCGCGAGCGTCGCCTGCTCCGTCCCGATGCCCATGATCCTTCGTCGGCCGACTCGCCCCGTGCCGGATCGCCGCGTCCGCGGGCGATGTCCGGCGCGACACGGCGCGAGCGCGTCGCGCCGCCGCCGTCGGGCTGCTCCCCGGAACGGTAGCCTCTCGACCGGCGACCAGGCAACGGCCGAAATGAGCGCGTGCCCGGCCACGCGCGCGTTCGTCCTCACGCACGAGGGGTACCCGTGCGTCTTCTGGAAGGAGTACTTCAACTGGCAGCTCGGGAAGCCGGGTACGCCGAACGGCATTGGGGCCCTCGTCGCGGCGCACGAGCGCTTCGCCGGCGGATCGACCGAGGTGCTGCGGGCGGACGACGACCTGTACGTGATGCAGCGGCTCGGCCACGGCGACCAGCCCGGGCTGGTGCTCGCTCTCAACAACCGCGGCGACCGGTGGAACGGCTCGTGGGTGACGACCCGATGGCGTGATCAGCGTCTCGCCCCGGTGGCGTGGTGGAGCGCGCGCGGTGTCCGGGCGCGGCCGCACACCGCGCGTGCGACATGCGGCACCCGCTCGCTCTTGCGTCGTGAAATGTCGGCAAGCGGTGGGAACGACACGTGTTTTTACCGTTCCCGCCGATGCGCCCGTCTGCTATGCCGAGCACGCCGGCGCGGCTCTGGGGGGATAGACGCTGTTGGCGCTTGGGCCGCGCGAGCGTCACGCGGGGGATTCAAGTCCATGCAGACGCTCGTCCAGCGCCTCGGCGCGGCCGTGGCCGCCGCCGCCTTCCTCTCGTTCGCCCATCACGCCGCCGCCGCCGGGCCGCCGCTCTCGGCCTACACGATCTTCGGCGAGAACGGCGTCGTCATCGGCTTCGAGTCGCACATCAACGGGCTCGTCGGTGCGCGCAACAACGATCCCGTCGCCGACAACAACGCCGTCAAGCTGAACCAGGGCGCGTCCGTCAACGGCGACGTCCGGAGCGGCGGCAACGTCAACCTTCAGAAGAACGCGTTCATCACCGGCACCCTCTTCCGGCCCGCCGGCACGACTCTCACGCTCAACTTCGGCTCGAGCGTCGGCACCGATGCGTTCCCGGTCGACCCGATGCTTCCGACGCTGCCGGCGCCGATGGCGTTCGCCTGCCCGACCGGCGGCCCGCCGCTGACCGGCGGAAACGGACAGACGCTGCCGCTCGCCGCCGGCACGTACGGTGTCCTCAACTTCGGAGCCACGTTCCACCTCGTCCTCACCACGACCGGCGACTACTTCTTCGACTCGATCAACGCCGGCAACGGCTCGACGATCACCGTGACGCAGCCCGGAACGCGGGTGTTCGTCTGCGGCACCGTGTTCTTCGGCAACGTCCAGGTCCAGACGCCCGCCGCCTCGCCCTGCGACTTCTTCGTCGAGGTGCACGGCAGCGGGACGAACGCGTTCCAGCTCGGCGGCGGCAGCAACTGGATCGGCGACGTCTTCGTGCCGAACGGCGAGATCCACGTCGGCTCGGGCGACACGACCGGTACGTTCGCCGGCCGCTTCTTCAGCAACATGGTCGACATCGAGCACGCCATCACCGGCAACTCGACGAATTGCGGATCGCCGCCCGGCAACATGATGGAGTTCCAGAGCAACAAGGACGCGACGATCCTCCACAACCGGAAGATGCAGAACAACGGCGCGACCAAGACCCTGCGCGTCGACTTCCAGACCCGGTCCCTCGTGGGCTTCGACGTCTCGACCGTGGACTTCTCGAAGGTCACGAAGGCGGAGCTGATCCTCACCGTCTCCGACAACGGCTTCGACGTGCCGCCCTACTCGCCGAGCTCCGGCTGGCCGGTCGGCGGCGGCGGGGTGTTCGTCGGGCGTCTGTTCGACGGCTTCGAGACCTGGGCGGAGGGTAACGGCAACAACTTCCCGATCCCGAAGAACCCGCGCGGCACCGGGTCCGGCGTCACCTGGAACTGCGCGACCGACACGAACATCGCCAACGAGAAGACCGATTGCTCCGGCATCTTCCACTGGAAGCGAGGCGGCCGGCTGGTGGAGGGTCCGCTGCGCGGGCCGGCGATCCAGACCGACGGCATGGCCGACGGGACGAAGGTCGTCTTCGACGTGACGCCCGACGTCCAGGCGGGCCTCGGCCCGCTCGACCAGCAGTTCATGACCTGGTTCGTCGAGCGCCACGGCCCGGGCTTCGTCGCGTACTATTCGCGCGAGGGTGCGACCGCGGTCGGGAATCCGAGCTTCGCGCCGACGCTGGTCATCACCGAGTAATGCGCGGCACGGGTGCGGGCCCGGACGGAACGACCGTCCGGGCCCCGCACCCGGCGCCGCGGTGTGCGGAGCGCTCTCGGCGCAAGCGCGGCGGCACCGGCCGCGCTCCCTCCGCGCCTACTTGCACTTCACCACGCCGGCCCTCGTCACGTACGTGCAGGTCGGCGACGCCGGGCCGGGGAAGACGGCCTCGCCGCACTGGTTGGTCTCGGCGTACGGCGGGTCGAGGACGATCGTCGCCTTGAGCGGCAGCGCCGCTGCAGCGACGGCGTAGCTCCCCGACTTGCCGGAGACCGAGAACTGCACCTGGCCGGGAACCCTCGTGCTCTTCTTGACGGTCACCCGGTAGATGCCCTCGACGAGCGGCACCGGGTTCCCGAAGTTGCGATAGGTATAGGTGGTGCCGGCGCCGTTGATCGTCCACCCGAAGCGCGCGTTGAACTCGTAGATGCCGCCCGGGATGGTCGCGTCGACGATGGTCCCGCCGTTGGCGTCCGTCAGCAGCACGCGGACGCCGCGGTTCAACGGATCGATCGGCGGGCTCGTCGGGATCGCCACCACGCCCGAGAACTTGAGCTTGTCGTCGCCGGGGGGGGTCGCCAGCTTGCTGATGGTCACGTTCGGCTTGGTCGCGAACACCGGCAGGTAGTTGTTGCACGGGTCGCACGCGTCGCCCGTGCCGTCGCCGTCGCTGTCGGCCTGCGACGGATCCGACTGGTTCGGGCAGTCGTCGGTCAGATCGCAGAGCCCGTCGCCGTCGGTGTCGGGCTGCCCGCCGTCGGGCGGGCACGCGCTGCTCGAGCCCGAGCACGCCTCGGCCGCGTCGCAGACCCCGGCCGCCGCGCGGCACACCGTGCCCGCCGGCTTGAGAGCGTTGCCCGGACAGGAGGCGCTCGTCCCGGTGCAGCTCTCCGCCACGTCGCAGTCGCCGGCCGCCGGCCGGCAGACGGTGGTCGTGGGCTCGAACTGGTTCGTCGGGCACTGCGCCTGCGTGCCGTTGCATTGCTCGGCGACGTCGCAGATGCCGGCGGCGGAACGGCACACGAAGCCGCTCGGCCGGAGCGCGTCCGCCGGACATGCGGCCGACGTTCCGGTGCAGTTCTCCGCGACGTCGCACAGTCCCGCCGCGGGGCGGCAGACCGACGTCGTCGGCGCGAGCGCGTCGGCCGGACACGCGGTCGACGAGCCGTTGCAGACCTCCGAAGGATCGCACGGCCCGGCCGACCCGCGGCACCCCGTGCCGGCGGGCTTCACGCCGTCCGCCGGGCAGGCCGCGCTCGAGCCGGTGCAGCTCTCGGCCTGGTCGCACACGTCGACCGCGCCGCGGCAGACGGTCGTCGACGGCGCGAACCCGTCCGCGGGGCAAGCCGCCGACGATCCGGTGCAAGCTTCGGCCGGGTCGCAGTCACCCGCCGACGGCCGGCACGTGGTGCCCGCCGCCACGAAGCCGTCGGACGGACAGGCGGCGCTCGACCCGGTGCACGACTCGGCGACGTCGCAGTCGCCCGCCGAAGGCCGACAGGTGGTCCCGGCCGAGACCAGCACGTCCGGCGGGCAGTTGTTTCCAACGCCGTCGCAGCTCTCGGCGACGTCGCAATCGCCGGCGGCGCCGCGGCATTCCGCGGTCGACTTGAGGTCGGCGGGGCACTGCGGGCTCGAGCCGTCGCAGCTTTCGGCCGGATCGCAGACGCCGCCGCTCGCACGGCACTGCGTGCCGCCGGACACGAGCTGGCAGCTCGCCGTGCAGCACGACGTGGGGCCGCCGTTCGCGGCGCCCTGGTCGCACGCCTCGCCCGCCTGGACGGCGCCGTCGCCGCAGACCTGGTTCTTCACGATGGTGAACTGGTCGAAGACCTGGTTGCTCTGGTTCACCGCCTGGCCGGTGAGGGTGGTGTCGTTCTGGATGCGGATCTCGAGGTGCTGGTAGACCGCGAAGCTGCAGTACTGGCCGGCGACGCCGTTCGCGCAATCGTTCGCGATCCACGGGCAGTAGCTCTTGCTGCCGAAGAGCGGCTGGCGATAGGGGCCGCCGCCGTCCGCGTTCGCGGCGCTGTCGAGCGTCTTCCCGCCGCCGCCGCTCATGATGTAGCGCGTCTTCAAGCCGTCGCCGCCGAACTCGTCGACCGCCTTGGAGCGCTCGTAGATGTGGTCGTGCCCCTCGAAGACGATGTCGACGCCGTACTGCTCGAAGATCGGCCCGAAGGTGTTCTTGACGGACGAGTTGCTGCCGAACGACGCGATGCCGTTCGCGCACGAGTGCGACGCCTGGTGCAGAAACACGAACTTCCACTTGCGCGTCGTCGCGGCGAGGTCGGCGGCTAGCCAATTCGCCTGCGTCGAGCCGATCGCCGGCGGGTTCACGTCGAGGACGACGAAGTGCGCGTCGCCGTGATCGAACGAGTAGAAGCGCTCCTCCTGCCCCGCGGGCGCGTTGCGCGGCAGGAGATGGAGCTTGATCTCCACAGAGCTCGCCCAGTTGCTCGCGCCGACGTCGTTCAGATCGTGGTTGCCGAGGGTCGGCATGAACACCGCGCGCCGCAGGATCTGGTTCCGGTACGCCGAAATGAAGACGTTGTTGTCCCAGTCCGACTGCGTGCCGTTCTCGTAGGCGTTGTCGCCGACGGTCATCAGCAGCGGAGCATCCGACGCGCTGATGTTGTTTGCGACGTTCGTCGCCTCGTTCTGGCCCGAGCCGAAGTCGCCGACGACCGTGAAGAACAGCTCGCTCGTGTCCGTCGGCGCCTTGAACGTCTGGAACGAGTTCACGGCGAGGACCTCGACGTTGTTCGTGAGCAGGCGATAGTAGTAGCGCGTACCGGGCGCGAGGCTCGTGAGCTGCACCGCGTGACACGTCCCGGCCGCTCCGATCTCGCAGCTCCCCGTCTGTCCGACGGTCGCGGACGAGCCGAGCGACGGCGTCGTCCCGTACTCGACGCGGCTGTCCCCGGCGACGTTCGTCCACCACTCGATCGTCATCGTGGTGGTGAGGCCGTCAGGGTTCTGGATCAGCGGGCCCCGCGTGAGCGTCTGTGCCGAGGCGGTCGTCGCGACGGCGAGGAGCAGGAGTGGGATGAGTCGGCGCAGGTGCTTCACGGAGCCCCCGTTCGAGTCACGGCCGAAATGCCGACCGTAGTGGGCGGCGACGCTATACGAATCGCGCCATGATATGGAAGGCCGGATGTCCGCTCGCCTGCGACCACTCCTCGTCCTCGCGTGCATCGCGCTCCTCTGGTGGCTCGCGGCCGACGGCCGCACGGGCAGCGATTCCGGCGGCGAGGCATCGACCGAAGGAAGAGCGTCGGAGACGGCGACGCCGCCGGGAGACGGAGCGACGCCCGCGGGTGAAGCGCCGGCCCCCGAGCCGACGCTCGACCAGCGCGCTCGATCGATCCTGCCCGAAGCGAGCTGCGTCCGCCCCGACCGCTCGACCGCGAGCGGGCCGGCTCCGCGCTGCGTGGCGTCGCTCGGCCGGGCCATCACGCTCGGCATCGCGCCCGGGGGTCCGCTCGCGATCGTCTCGCTGACCCACTCGGCGACGATGTCGTGGTCGCTTCCCCGAGCGATCCTCGACCGGCCATTCGACCCCCTCCCCGCGGACGCGGAGGCCCAGGCGATCTTCGTCGCGGAGCCCGGGACCCGTGCCCTCTTCGCGGTCGGGTCGCGGATCCTCCGCTACGACACGACGTCCGGCCGCGTCGCGGACGCGATCGACGGACCGGGCGGCCGGATCGGCGACCTGGCCGCGACCAGCGATGGATCCGCCATCGCCGTCGTCGCCTCCGGCGACGGCCAGGCGCACCTTCTCGACGCGACCGGCACGCCGGTCCGGACGCTCGCAACCGCCGACCGCGCCGCGCGAATCGCGATCGACACGACCGGCAGCCGGGCCGCAGTCGCGACCGAGGTCGGCTCGATCGCGCTCTTCGACCTCGCAGGCGGTGCCGAACCGGTCGTCGCGACGCCTTCGCTCGAACCGGCGGCTGCTCTCGCATTCGGCCGCGACGCGCTCTACGCCGCGGGCAGCGACGGAGTGCTGCGGGCGCTCGATCCGCGAAGCGGGACGGTCGCGTGGCAGCGCGACGTGGGCTCCCCCCTCGTCGCGCTGGCGCTCGCGCGCGGCGGTCGGGTCGCCGCGACCGGGGCCCGCGATCGCGTTCTGCGGCTGCACGCGCTCCCAGGCGGGGAGATCCTCGACGCGCTCGAATGGCACCGCGCCGGGATCGCGGGGCTCGCGTTCGGCGCCGGACCGACGCTGGTCTCGGCGGATCGCGACGGCGAGCTCGCGGTGTGGGACCTCGGGGGCGACGGAAGGCGCGCGGCTCGCTGACCGCGCATCGCGCCCTACCCGGCGGTCTGCGCGCCCGAATTCGCGCCGCGGCCGCCGGTTTTCGGTTCTCTATTGACTAGAACCGTGCTAGCCAGGCACGCATCGCCTACAGCATGTCCCCAAGCCCCGTCCCAGCTCGGGCTTGAACAAGGGGGAGCCATGAGAAGCCCGAAGCCTCGCCTGCACCACCTGGTCGTCCTGTTCGCCGCGTTGGCTCTCCTGCGCCCGGCCGCGGCCGCGGCTCAGGTCTCGACCGACACGCAGAAGTGCGTCGCGGAGATCAACAACGGTGCGCGCAAGGTCCTCGTGGCCGAGAGCTCGGCGATCAACAGCTGCATCAAGTCGTTCGTGAAGGGAAGCCTCGGCGCCCCGACGATCGCCGCGTGCGCCGCTCCGGCCTCGTCCGCGGGCGTGCAGCGCGCCGTCGCGAAGGCGACGGCCGACGCCGCGAAGAAGTGTCACGGCGCGCCGCCGTCGTTCGGTCCGCCGAGCATCACCGCGCAGCCGCTCATGGCGGTGCAGGCCGGCACGAACACGCTCACGGACGTGTTCTCGAGCGACGTCGAGGGATCGCTGCTCACCGATGCCAGCGGGACGGGCTGCCAGCAGTTCGTCAACAAGGCCGTCCAGAAGTGCGAGGACGCGCGCATCAAGGAGTTCCTGCGCTGCAAGAAGGACGGGATGAAGCGCGGGACGATCACGGACACCGCGAGCCTGCAGGCGCAGTGCCTCGGGAGCGGCGCGTCCGATCAGCCGGATCCGAAGTTCAAGATCGCCCTCACCTGCCTCGCGAAGGTGCAGGCGCAGGTCAACGCCTCGTGCGTCGCGAAGGGGATCGCGCTCAGCAGCGCGTTTCCGGGCTGCTCGGCCGCCAACTCGACGACCCTCACGCAGTGCCTCGACTCGCGCGCCCGCTGCCGGACGTGCGCGATGCTGAACGGCGTCGACGGGATCGCGACCGACTGCGATCTCTATGACGACGGCAACGACCTGAACGGCAGCTGCCCCGAGCCGACCACCTGCGGCGACCTGCTGATCGACGGCCTCGAGAACTGCGAGGACGGCGACGCGGTCTCGGGCGACGGCTGCAGCTCGTCGTGCCAGATCGAGCCCGGCTGGCTCTGCGCCGGCCTTCCCACCGTGTGCCAGGAGGTCTGCGGCGACGGCCTCGTCGTCGGCTCCGAGCAATGCGACGACGGCGGCGTGGTCCCCGGCGACGGCTGCAGCGCGACCTGCCAGGTCGAGACCGGGTACAACTGCACCGGCGCGCCGAGCACCTGCAGCTCGGTCTGCGGCGATGGGCTGATCATCGGCGGCGAGGAGTGCGACGACGGCAACCACGCCTCGTTCGACGGCTGCAGCAGCAGCTGCGACATCGAGGGCGGCTTCTCGTGCACCGGCCAGCCGAGCACGTGCACGCACTTCGACGTCGTCATCACCTCGCCCGCCAACGGCTCCTTCACGACGGGCAGCACCGCGAACGTCACGGGCACCGTGTTGAACCTCGCACCGGCCCTCGCCGGCTTGACGGTCAACGGCAACCCGGTGACCGTCCAGCCGAACGGCACCTTCTCGACGACCGTGCCGCTCAGCGCGAGCGCGATCTTCAACCCGATCCTCGCGAACCTGACCGACACGGTGCACGGCGGCCAGGCGCACGACCGCGTCGTCGCGATCGTCGGCAACTCGGTCGCCGACGGCGCGCTGTCGCCGCAGAGCGTGGCGCTTCGCCTGAACGACACCGGCCTCGATCAGGTCGAGCCGCTCATCGGCGACCTCGCGGGCGCGGGCCTCGACCTCGCCCAGCTCGTCCCGGTCGGCACGATCCTCGTGAACAACGAGTGCTTCATCGACAGCATCTTCGGCTGCCTCGGCCGCGCGACGGTGCGGATCGTCAATCCCCCGCCGTCGGTCTCGGGCTTCGAGCTCGCCGCCGACTCGATGACGAACTTCGTGGCGGGCGACGTGACCGTCAACAACATCGCGGTGCACGTGAACATCGAGGGCAGCGGTCTCGTGCCGTCGTGCCCGCTCACGATCACGGCGAACCACGCGTTCTTCTTCGGGGACTACAACCTGAGCCCCGATCCGATCATTCCGTCGAACATCGACGTGAACCAGGTCGGGCCGCTCGACGTCGCGTTCGACAACTTCCAGACGCAGTACGGTGGCCTCTGCGACGCGCCGATCATCGGCGACATCATCCAGGCCTTCATCCCGGATGTGGAGTCGCTCACCATCAATGCGCTGCACGACTTCCTGGACGATCCCGACGGCGCCGGCCCGCAGGACGGTCCGATCGCCGACGGCATCGAGACTGCTCTCGCCGGGATCTCGATCGCCGGCCCGATCGGGCAGGCCCTCCACGTGAACCTCGAGACGCCGCTCTTCGCGGTGAACGAGGACAACGTCGGCATCACGCTCGGCTCCGACATGAGGGTGACGACGTCCATCGGCAACGGGCCGGACCAGTGCCAGCCGCCTCCCGGCGCGCCGAACCTGACGCGTTCGCTCGCCTTCAACGAGGTGTTCCCGTCGTTCGGGCAGAACTCGCCCGTGTCGGGCATCCCGTACGACGTCGCGATCTCGATCTCGGCCGAGGGCTTCAACCAGCTCCTGAAGGGGCAGACCGAGTGCGGCCTCCTCGTGACCAGCCTGAACGAGATCGACATCGGGCTCGGACCCCTGCCGATCACGGCCGGGCTGCTGTCCGTGCTGCTGCCGCCGTTCCAGCAGTACCCGGCGATGACGCCGTTCCGGATCGACGTCCGGCCGACGATCGCTCCGATCGTCACCGGCGCGGCGGGACCGGCGGGCGAGCTCACCGAGCTGCGCGTCGCCAACGTCCTCGGGGAGCTGGTCCGCGACGACGGCAGCAACGAGGTCGCCCTCACGATGGCGTTCGACACGCACATCGGGATGGACCTTCAGTTCTCGCCGTCCGGGCTCGGCATCGTGCTCTCGCCGGTCGATCCGTCGGCGATCACGATCGCGATCGTCGACAACCCGCTCAACGTGAGCGAGACGGCGCTCGTGAACGACCTGCTGCCGCCGCTCATCGCGAACCTGCTGCCGTCGCTCTCCTCGTCGCTGTCGAGCTTCCCGCTGCCCGAGTTCTTCGGGCTGGCGCTCGACGGCGTCGAGGTGTCGCGGCAAGGTCAGTTCCTGTCGCTCTACGCGACGCTGTCGCCCGTGCCGTGATCCGGCAGGACGCGCGCTAGCGCACAGGTCGACGATGGGGCGAGGCGGTCGCGCGCAAGGCGCGGCCGCCTCGCCCGTTTTGCGTTCGGAGCACCCGCTCGAGCACCGGAAGCGACTGCACGAGCTCGCGGCGGAGCCGATCCACGAGAGCGGCAAGGATCGCGTCGGCCATCGCACCCTAGGGAAGCGACACCGCGGCCAGCGCGCCGAACGCTGCGACCTCCGCGACCGCAGTCGCGACGAAGAGCGCCGCCGCCCAGAAGCAGACCGCCGGCCAGCGGCGCGGGTCGCGGTGATCGCCGGCCGCGATCCGGGCGACGCGCCAGGCGGCGATCGGCGCCGGAAAGGCGGCCGCGAGCGCGACCGATCGCGGCAGCCCCGCGGCGACGAGGAGCGGAAGCGCCCCGTATGCGGAGACGACGGCGACCGCGTAGAGCGCCGCTCCGGCGGGCGCTCCGAGCCGAACGACGAGCGTCCGCTTGCCGACCGCCGCGTCGCCGCGCGCGTCGGGGAGCTCGAACGCGACGAGCATCGCGAGCTCGAGGAGGACGAGCGGAGCCACCGCCGGCGCGAGGAGACCGGCCGCCGCGGCCCCGCCCGGCTGCGCGACGAGCCCGACCGCCGGAACGAGAACGGCGACGACCAGCGCGGCGTCGATCTCGCCGAGGCCGCGCGAGTGCAGGCGAAGCGGCGGCGCGCTGTACGCCCACGAGAGGGCAGCCGCGACGGCGAGCACGATCGCGGCGAGGCGCCCGTCGGATCCATCGCACGCGAGCGCGGCCGTCGCAGCGAGCCCGCACGCGGCGAGCACGAGCGACGCGCGCAGCGCGACCGCGCGCGGGAGCTCGCCGCGCGCGAGGACGCGGCTCCCGCCCGACCAGCGCGTCGGGGTCAGATTGGCGCGATCGGCCGCGTAGTCGAAGTAGTCGTTCGCGTAGTGGGTCATGAGCTGGAATGCCGTGACCGCGACCTGCCCGAGCGTGAACCGGCGTGCGACGAACGGGGCTCCCGACGCGACCGCGACCGCCGCGCCGAGCCCGTGCAGGACGAAGCCGCCGACCAGGAAGCGCGGCCGCCCGAGCCGGACGAACGCCGCGAGCGCGCGTGCGAGGCGCCGGACCTCGGCACCGGCCGCGACGTCGGCGGCTGCCTCGCGTGCGGGCGGCACGGGGCTCTCGCGACGGACCGTCACCGGGGACACGCCGCGCGCGGCTGCAACGGCCATGCCCGGGTCGCCCGGTCGAAAATCGGCCCGTCCGCCCGGTCCCGACGACCGGCGGCGCCGCGGTGCCCGTGTAAGCGTTGCCGGGCGTGCCCTTGCGGATGTAGAAGCCGCGGCGCTCGGGAGCGCGACGGCTCGCGACGTCGCGCCGTCGAAAGGGGACGGAACGGATGGCGCGCGCGTATGCTGCCGACCTCGCGCACGTCCACGAGGTCGGGTTCGCCGGGTTCGCGATCGGCGCGGCGCCCGCGCTCCTCGCGCTCCTCCGGCGATCGGGGATCGCGCGCGGGCTCGTCGTCGACCTCGGCTGCGGGCCGGGGCACTGGGCGCGCGTGCTGTGCGACGCGGGCTACGAGGCGGTCGGGATCGACCTCTCGGACGCCATGGTGCGACGAGCGCGCCGGCGCGTCCCGGGCGCGCGCTTCCACGTCGCGTCGCTGCACCGGGCGAAGCTGCCGACGTGCGACGCCGTGACCGCGCTCGGGGAGTGCTTCAACTACCTCTTCGACCGCCGCGCCGGGCGTACGCCTTCCCTGCTTCCGCTCTTCCGCCGCGTCCACCGCGCGCTCCGCCCGGGCGGCCTCTTCGTGTTCGACGTCGCGGGACCGGGCCGCGAGCCCGGCCGGGGACCGCAGCGCCGCTGGATGGCAGGAGACGGCTGGGCGGTGCTCGTCGAAGCCGAGGAGAGCGCGTCGCGCGCGCGCCTCACGCGCCGGATCACGACGTTCGTCCGCGCCGGCCGCGCATATCGCCGGAGCGACGAGACCCACGAGCTCGCGCTCTTCGCACGCGCGGCAGTGCTCGCCGATCTCCGGCGAGCGGGCTTCCGCGCGCGGGCGGTCCCCCGCTACGGCCGCCAGGCGCTGCCACCCGGATGCGTCGCCTTCGTCGCCTCGAAGCCGCACCCGCGTTCGCGCTCACGGACGGCGACCGGTGCGATCAGCGCACCATCGCAGCGAGAAACGCCTTCGCGGCGGGCTCGCCCATCAGGTCCAGATGCGGCGCCGCGCCGGCGCGCCATTCGAGCGCGAAATCGAGGAAGGGGCAGCAGCGGCGCTCGAGCCCGACCCACTCGGCGACGCGGGCGAAGGCCTCCGGGTCGGCCCGGAGGCGGAAGCGGAAGCCGTCGCCTCGCTCGCTCACCTCGTCCACGGCCGCCCGAAGCGAAGCGAGCAGCTCGGCGTGGCGGGCGCGCTCGCCGGGATCGAGGGCGTCGAGCCGGCAGAAGGGATCCGTTCGTTCTCGCGACATCGTGGGTTCCTCCGGCGGCCCGCGTACACCCTTGACCCGGCTCCAGGGTCAAGCTCCGATGCCGGCATGCCGAACGGCAATCTTCGGATCGGGCAGGTCGCAGCCGCGGCGGGCGTGCGGGTGGACACGGTGCGATACTACGAGCGCCGCGGCCTCCTGCCGCGCCCGGGACGGTCGCCGTCCGGCTACCGCCTGTTCGCGCCGACGGCGATCGACCGGATCCGCTTCGCCAGGCGCGCGCAGGCGCTCGGGCTCCGGCTCTCGGAGATCGCGGACGTGCTGCGCGCGCGCGACCGGGGGGACGGGTCTTGCGCGGCCGCCACGCCGAGCGTGACGGGAGCGCTCGCGAGGATCGACGGGGAGATCGCGCGCCTCCGCGCCGTCCGCCGCCGGCTCGTCCGCTCCGTCCGCGGCTGCACGCCCGCGCGCTGCGCTCTGGCCCGCAACCGCGCTTGACGGCGACTGAACAACTTCATAGGAACTGTTCAGTCGTTCACCGACCGCCGACGGCCTTGCCGGCGCGCGGCCGGCACGCCCGCCCATGCCCGCCTCGTCGCGACCGAAGATCGAGCGCCTGCCGCCCGAGGCCGGCGGCGAGCGGGGCCCGTTCCCGACCGCAGCCCGCATCCTCGAGGCGGGCGAGCGCTGCGTCCGGCGGCTCGGCCTCCAGCGCGTCTCGATCGCCGACGTCGCAGCGCAGGCCGGCGTCTCGCGCGGATCGGTCTATCGCTACTTCCCCGACCGCGACTCGCTGGTGGAGGCCGTGCTCGAGCGGAGCGCGCGCCGCTTCGTCCAGAGCAGCGAGGCGGGGGTCGCGCGCCGCCGCACGCTCGCGGCGCAGGTCGCCGAGGCGGCCGCGTTCATCCGCCGCCATCTGCGCGACGAGGTCCTGACGCTCGAGCTGCCCGGCGAGAGCGAGACGCTCCTCGCGACGCTCCTTTCGAGCAAGGTGCGCGGGCTCCTCGAGAGCTGGATCGAGTTCTGGCAGCCGTTCCTCGCCGACGCCGAGGCGCGCGGCGAGGTCCGGAAGGGCCTCGACGGGCGCGAGGCTGCGGAGTGGATCGTCCGCCTCATGATGTCGTTCGCGGTGATGCCGTCGGCGGCCGTCGACCTCGACGACCCGGAAGCGGTGCGCGCCTACGTGGCGCGCTACGTCGTGCGCGGGCTCGCCTGAGCCGTCGCGCTCGGAGGAAAAGCGATGCAGTTCGCCCTGTTCTACGAGATCCCGGTCGCCCGCCCCTGGACGCGCGGCAAGGAGCACCAGGCGTACAAGAACACGCTCGAGCAGGCGGTCGCCGGCGAGAAGTGGGGCTGGGACGCCTTCTGGACCGTCGAGCATCACTTTCTCGACGAGTACTCGCACTGCTCGAACCCCGAGGTCCTCTACGGCGCGATCGCGGCACGCACGAGCCGCATCCGGATCGGCTACGGCGTCCGGCTCATGCCGAAGCCCTACAACCATCCCGTGCGCACCGCCGAATCGGTCGCGGTACTCGACCTCCTCTCCGACGGCCGCGTGGACTTCGGGACCGGGCGCTCGTCGACGCGCGCGGAGCTCGAGGGCTTCGGGATCGACCCGCACGAGACGCGCGGCATGTGGCAGGAGGCGATCGAGCACGTCGTCGACTGCTGGACGAACGACGAGGTCGAGTTCCAGGGCAAGCACTGGTCGCTGCCGCGCCGGCGCGTCCATCCCAAGCCGATCCAGGACCCGCACCCGCCGATCTGGGGCGCGACCTCGAGCGACGACGGGCATCGCCAGATCGGGTCGCTCGGCATCGGGCTCTGCTCGTTCGCGGTCGGCATCCCGCCCGAGCAGGTCAAGGACAAGATCGACATCTACCGGCGCGCGATCGCGGACTGCAAGAAGCCGCTCGGGAAGTTCATGAATCCCCGCGCCGCCACCTTCACGATGACCCTGTGCGCGCCGACGCAGGCGGAGGCGTACGAGGTCGCCCGCGAGTCGTTCGAGTGGTACCCGAAGACCGGCGCCCGGATGATCGGGTCGCTCGCCGGCTGGATGGCCGAGCAGAAGAAGGAGCTCGGCAACTACGCGTACGCCGCCGACATGAAGTCGGTCGACGATTCGGGCGCGCTCGACCTCATGAACCTCGACTACCTGACGGGCGCGGGGGCTTGCGTGCTCGGCACGCCCGAGCAGTGTCTGGAGACGTGCAAGCGCTACGAGCAGGCGGGCGTCGACCTGCTGCTCTGCCTCGTGAACCCCTACAAGATCCCGCACGAGAGCGTCATGCAGACGATCGAGCTCGTCGGGCGGCACGTGATCCCCGAGTTCAAGCGCTGACGCGGGTCGCGCTGGCGCTCCTGTGCGCGGCGTCGTTCGCCGGGCGGAGCGCCGCGCGCGCCGCGGACGCCGCCCCCGGGCGGCCGCTCGTCGTCGTCACGTACAACCTGCTCCACGGCGGCGTCCTCTCCGGCTGGACCGGAGACGACGCCGACCTCGAGCGCCGGCTCGCGATCGCGACCGAGGAGCTGCGCGCGCTCGACCCCGACGTGATCGGCGTGCAGGAGGCCTCCGCCGGCCCGGGCCGCGGCGACGTCGCGGGGCGTCTGGCGGGCGCGCTCGGGTACCGGTTCGTGCGCGCGCCCGCCCTCTTCCGGATCACGCCGTGGCGCCCGTTCAACGACCTCGTCGGCTGGCTCATGCGATTCACCGAAGGTCCGGCGATCCTGAGCCGCTATCCGATCGCCGACACCGCGGCCCACGACCTGCCGCTCTGCAACGGGCGTTTCGATCCGCGCGTCGTCGTGTATGCGGCCATCGCGACGCCGTGGGGCACGGTGCCGGCGTTCTCCGCGCACCTCTCGTGGGGCGCGTGCGAGGCCGCCGACCTCGCCGCCTTCGTCCGCGATCGGCGAGCCGCGCTCCCGGGAGTGCTCTTGGGCGACTTCAACGCGGTCGCGGAGTCGCCGGAGATGCGACGTCTCGTCGACGAGGCCGGCCTCGTCGACGCGTTCGGGGTCGCCGGCGAAGGCCGCGGCGAGACCGTCTGGCAGGATCCCGGGCGCGCGACCCGCACCGTCGGCCGGCGCGTCGACTTCGTGTTCGTCGCGCCCGGCAGCGCGGCGAGCGCGCGCGTCGTCGAAAGCCGGGTCGTGCTCGACCAGCCGCGGCGGCTCCCGGACGGAGGCTTCCTGTGGCCTTCCGACCACTACGGCGTCCTGGCGCGCCTCGCGCTGGAGGGGCTCGGTTGACCGCCAATCGCGGCCGCCGGATACACGCCTCATGGAGCACGCGACGAAGCGAGGAACGGGCGCCGGCGTCGCCCGGCACGACGTCGTGCGGCGCTCCTGTCCCGTCTGCGAGGCGAGCTGCGGGCTCGTGATCGAGGTCGACCGTGCGGCGGAACGCGTGGTCGCGATCCACGGCGACGAGGAGGATCCGCGGAGCCGCGGCTATCTCTGCCCGAAGGCGTTCGCGCCCGCCGCGGTGCACGCCGACCCCGATCGCCTGCGGCGGCCGATCCGCCGCGACGGCGATCGCTGGAGGGAGATCGCGTGGGACGAGGCGTTCGACCTCGTCGCGCGCCGCCTGAAGGCGACGCGCGATGCGCACGGCCCGCACGCGATCGCGACCTACATCGGCAACCCGACCGGCCACAACGTCGGCGCGATGCTGTGGTCGGCGATGTTCATCCAGGCGCTCGGAAGCGAGCGTACGTTCTCGGCCGCGACCGTCGATCAGTTCCCGAAGAACTTCAGCTCGCGCGTGCTCTACGGCGACTCCTGGCTCTTCCCGATCCCCGACCTCGACCGCACCGACTACTTCCTCTGCCTGGGCGCCAACCCGGTCGTTTCGCAGGGCAGCCTGATGTCCGCGCCCGACATGAAGTCGCGCCTCCGCGCGCTGCGCGCGCGCGGCGCGAAGGTCGTCGTGATCGACCCGCGCCGCACCGAGACCGCGGCGCTCGCCGACGAGCATCACTTCATCCGCCCGGGCAGCGACGCGCTCTTCCTGTTCGCGATCGCGCACGTCCTCTTCGCGGAGGGTCTCGTCCGTCCCGGCCGGCTCGCGGAGTTCACCGACGGCATCGCCGAGGTCGGAGGGCTCGCGCGCGAGTTCTCGCCGGAAGCCGTCGCCGCCGCGACCGGCATCGCGCCCGACGTCACGCGCCGCATCGCGCGCGAGCTCGCCGCCGCGCCGCGCGCCGTCTGCTACGGCCGGCAAGGCACGTGCACCGTCGAGTTCGGGACGCTCGCGAGCTGGCTCGTCGACGTCGTGAACCTCTTGACGGGCAACCTCGACCGCGCCGGCGGCTTCATGTTTCCGCGCCCCGCGACCGGCCACATCGAGCCGTCGCCGCACGACAGCGGACCGATCCCGTACGCGCGGTTCCGCTCGCGGGTGCGCGGCTTTCCGGAGTTCGACGGGCAGCTCCCGGTCGCGGTCATGGCCGAGGAGATCGATTCCGCAGGCGACGACCGGATGCGCGCGATGGTCACGCTCTGCGGCAACCCGGTCCTTTCCACGCCGAACGGCGATCGCCTCGGGCGCGCGCTCGCGACCCTCGACTTCATGGTGTCGGTCGACATCTACCTGAACGAGACGACGCGCCACGCGCACGTCATCCTCCCGACCACGACCGCCTTCGAGGAGACCAACTTCGACTTCCTCTTCCAGACCACGTCGATCCGGAACATGGCGCGCTGGTCGCCGCGCGTCTTCGAGCCCGCCGCGGGCGCGCTGTCGCACTGGCGCGTGATGATGGAGATCGCTGCCCGCCTGAACGACACGACGGTCGCGACCTACGAGCAGTTCCTCTTCGAGGGCATGCTGAGCGCGTTCGTCGGCGTGCCGGGCGGCCGCTGCGCAGACGTCGATCCGGCCGCGGCGCGCGCTCAGCTCGCGCGGGAAAGCGGGCCCGATCGCCTGATCGACCTCATGGTCCGCTCCGGGCCGTACGGCGATCGCTTCGACGACGACGCGGCGGGGCTCTCGGTCGCGAAGCTCCGTGCGGTTCCGCACGCGGTCGACCTCGGACCGCTCGAGCCGAGGCTGCCCGACGTGCTGAAGACGCCCGGGCGGCGCATCCCGCTCGCGCACGAGCTCTTCGTGCGCGACGTCCCCCGCCTGCGAGCGAAGCTGGCGCAGTCGGCGGACGCGCGAACGCTGCTCCTCGTCGGACGCCGGCAGCTCCGCAACATGAACTCCTGGCTCCACAACGTCGACCTGCTCGCGCGCGGCCGCGAGCGCTGCACGCTGCTCGTCCACCCCGCCGACGCGGCTCGGCTCGGGCTCTCGGACGGCGGACGCGCGCGCGTCCGGTCGCGCGTCGGCGAGGTGTCGCCCGAGGTCTGCGTGAGCGACGAGATGATGCCCGGGGTGGTTTCCCTCCCGCACGGCTTCGGGCACACCGCCCCCGGAAGCCGGCTCTCGGTCGCCTCGCGCGCGCAGCCCGGCGTGAACGCGAACCAGCTCGCGGACGAGCTGCTCGTCGACGAGCTCTCGGGAACGAGCGTCGTGAACGGCGTTCCGGTGGAGGTGCTGCCGGCCTGAAGGGCCGCGCCGCTCGCGTCCGTGCCGGCCTCCCGACGCCGCATCCGAGGGGACGCGGGCACGGGTGCTTGGTTCTACGGCGACCGCCGCGCATCATGAGAGCGGACATGGGACGCCGAGACAGCTCGTGCGCGTCCGCCGCCCCCTCGACGATCGAGCGCGCCCGCCCGGGCGCGAGCCGCATCGATCGCGACGCGCGAGCCGCCTCCGGATCGGCGGCCGGTCGCGTCGCGGAGGAGACGGCGGACCTCCCGCCGCCGCGCGTCGTCATCGAGGCGGTCGAGCCGGAGGTCGACGACGGCCGCTTTTCGGTGAAGCGCGCCGTCGGCGACTGGGTCGAGGTGAGCGCGACCGTCTTCGCGGAAGGGCACGACGTCGTGTCGGGCGTCGTTCTCCACCGGCAGGAGGGAGAGGACTGGAGCGAGGTCGCGCTCGCACCGACCGGGTCTCCCGGCAACGACCGCTGGGCCGCTCGCTTTCGCGTCGGCGCGCTCGGCGTCCACGAGTACTCGATCGAGGCCTGGGTCGATGCGTTCTCGTCGTGGCGGCACGGGCTCGCGCGGAAGCTCGACGCCGGCCTCGGCGTTCACAGCGAGCTGCTCGAGGGCGCGGCGCTCGTGGCGAACGCGGCGGCGCGCGCGGAAGCCGCGGGCGAGCGCGACGATGCGGAGCTCCTGCGTGCGGCGTCGGCTCGGCTCGCGGACGCGGCGCGCGACGGCGAGCGCGCCCGGATGGCGCTCTCGCCGTCGCTCCGCGATGCGGTCGCCCGCCATCCGGATCGAACGCAGGCCGCGCGCTACGCGCGCACGCTCCGCATCCAGGTGGAGCGGGAGCGCGCGGCCGAAGGCGCCTGGTACGAGTTCTTCCCGCGCTCGGCCAGCCGCGAGGCCGGCGCACACGGCACGCTGCGCGACGCGGAGGACCGCCTCGCCTACGCCGCCGCGATGGGCTTCGACGTCGTGTACCTGCCGCCGATCCACCCGATCGGCGAGTCGTACCGCAAGGGAAAGAGCAATGCGCCGGCGGCGGAGCCGGGCGATCCCGGAAGCCCGTGGGCGATCGGCGCCGCGGCGGGCGGGCACACCTCGGTCCATCCCGACCTCGGCACGCTCGACGACTTCGACCGGTTCGTCGCGCGCGCGCGCGAGCTCGGGGTCGAGGTCGCGCTCGACCTCGCGTTCCAGTGCTCGCCCGACCATCCTTGGGTGCGCGAGCACCCCGAATGGTTCCGCCACCGCCCGGACGGGACCATCCAGTACGCCGAGAACCCGCCCAAGAAGTACCAGGACATCTACCCCCTCGACTTCGAGAGCCGCGACTGGCGCGCGCTCTGGAATGCGCTGCTCGAGGTCGTGCGGTTCTGGATCGCGCGCGGCGTCCTGATCTTCCGCGTCGACAACCCGCACACGAAGCCGTTCGCGTTCTGGGAGTGGCTGATCCGCGAGACGCGCGCGCGCCACCCCGAGGTCGTGTTCCTCGCCGAGGCGTTCACGCGGCCGGCCGTGCTGCGCCACCTGGCGAAGCTCGGGTTCTCGCAGTCATACACGTACTTCACGTGGCGGAACGGAAAGGACGAGCTGATCGCGTATTTTACCGAGCTGTACCGCCCGGCCGTCAGCGACTACCTCCGCCCGAACCTCTTCGCGAACACGCCCGACATCCTGCCGGAGTTCCTGCAGACCGGGTCGCGCGCCGCGTTCGAGATCCGCCTGGTGCTCGCCGCGACGCTGTCCGGCAGCTACGGCATCTACGGCCCGCCGTTCGAGCTCTGCGTTTCGCAGGCGCTGCCCGGCCGCGAGGAGTACGCCGACTCCGAGAAGTACGAGGTGCGCACCTGGGACGTCGGCGCGCGCGACAGCCTTCGCCCGTTCATCACGCGCATCAACCGGATCCGGCGCGAGAACCCGTCGCTCCGGTCGCATGGACGGGTCGAGTTCGTGCACGTCGACAACCCGCAGATCCTGGCCTACCTGCGGACGGCGCCGGACGAGGCGCCGCCCGTGCTGGTCGTCGTCAACCTCGACCCCAACTACGCGCAGAGCGGGTTCATCGAGCTGCCGCTCGCCGACCTCGGCCTCGACGCGGACCGGACCTACCAGATGCACGACCTGCTGGGCGACGGTCGCTACCTGTGGCGCGGCGCCCGGAACTACGTGAAGCTCGACCCGCGCGAGAGCCCGGCGCACGTGTTCCGGCTCCGGCGCCACGTGCGCACCGAGCGCGATTTCGACTACTACCTCTAGGAAGGCATGGGGCGGAGCGGCGAGGACGAAGATGGGAGTGGCCACGATCTCGCGCCAGCAATCGGACCTGCAGCGCGACCCGGTCTGGTACCGCGACGCGATCCTCTACGAGCTGCGCGTCCGCTCGTTCTACGACAGCAACGACGACGGCATCGGTGACTTCCGCGGCCTCACGCAGCGCCTCGACTACCTCGCCGACCTCGGCGTGACGGCGCTCTGGCTGCTGCCGTTCTATCCGTCGCCGATGCGCGACGACGGCTACGACATCGCCGAGTACACCGGCATCCATCCCGAGTGCGGCACGCTCGAGGACTTCAAGGAGTTCCTGGAGGAGGCGCACGCGCGGGGCCTCCGCGTCATCACGGAGCTCGTCATCAACCACACGTCGGACCAGCATGCGTGGTTCCAGCGCGCCCGGCGCGCGCCGGCGGGAAGCAGCAAGCGCAACTTCTACGTGTGGAACGACTCGCCCGAGCGCTACGGCGAGGCGCGCATCATCTTCAAGGACTTCGAGAGCTCGAACTGGTCGTGGGATCCGGTCGCGAAGGCGTACTACTGGCACCGCTTCTACGCGCACCAGCCCGATCTGAACTTCGAGAACCCGGCGGTCGAGAAGGCCGTGCTCCGCATCATGGACTTCTGGCTCGACCTCGGAGTCGACGGCCTCCGCCTGGATGCGATCCCGTACCTCTACGAGCGCGAGGGCACGAACTGCGAGAACCTGCCGGAGACGCACGGCTTCCTGAAGCGCCTGCGCCGGCACGTCGACCAGAACTACGCCGATCGCATGCTGCTGGCGGAGGCGAACCAGTGGTCGGAGGACGCGGTCGCGTACTTCGGGAACGGCGACGAGTGCCACATGTCGTTCCACTTCCCGGTGATGCCGCGACTGTTCATGGCGCTCCAGATGGAGGACCGCTTCCCGATCATCGACGTCCTCGCGCAGACGCCGCCCATCCCGGACAACTGCCAGTGGGCGCTCTTCCTCCGCAACCACGACGAGCTGACGCTCGAGATGGTGACCGACGAGGAGCGCGAGTACATGTACCGCGCCTACGCCGACGAGGTCAGCGCGCGCATCAACCTCGGCATCCGGCGACGCCTCGCGCCGCTGCTCGGCCGCGACCGGCGCCGGATCGAGCTCATGAACGCTCTCCTCATGTCGCTGCCCGGCACGCCGGTCCTCTACTACGGCGACGAGATCGGGATGGGCGACAACTTCTACCTCGGCGACCGGAACGGCGTCCGGACGCCGATGCAGTGGAGCGGCGACCGGAACGCCGGCTTCTCGCGCGCGAACCCGCAGCGCCTCGTCCTGCCCGTGATCATCGATCCGGAGTTCCACTACGAGAGCGTCAACGTCGAGGCGCAGCAGAACAACCGCCATTCGCTGCTCTTCTGGATGAAGCGCCTGATCGCGCTCCGGAAGCGCCACAAGGCATTCGGGCGCGGCGACATCACGTTCCTCCACCCGAGCAACCGGAAGGTGCTCGCCTTCGTCCGGCACTTCGAGGACGAGACGCTGCTCGTGGTGGCGAACCTCTCGCGCTTCGTCGACTACGTCGAGCTCGACCTTGCGGCATACAAGGGCTGCGTCCCGCGCGAGATGTTCGGGCGCCACGCGTTCCCGCCGATCGACGATCGGCCGTACCTGCTGACGCTCGGTCCGCACTCGTTCTACTGGTTCACGCTCGACGCGCCGTCGTCGCGCGGGGCGACTGCGGCGCCCGTCGAATCGCCCGTCGCGCGGCTCACGACCTCCGGGCGTTGGCAGAACCTCCTGCGCGACGACCGGAAGATCTTCGAGGCCGCCATTCCGGCGGCGATCCGGGGGCGGCGCTGGTTCGGCGGCAAAGGGCGGGAGATCCGATCCGCCCGCATCGTGCAGTCGGTCCCGATGTCGCGCGAGGAGGACATGGGCGAGATCGCGATCGTCGCGATCGACTACGCCGACGGCGCGACCGATACGTACGCGCTGCCGCTCGAGTTCGCGGAGGGCGAGCGCGCGCAGCAGCTGCGCGACCACCCGGCGAAGCCGGTCTACGCCGAGGTCGCGCTCGAGCGCGGCAACGGCACGTCGAACGGCGTTCTGTACGACGCGATCGAGGACAGCGCGTTCGCGACGGCGCTCCTGGAGGCGATGGCGCGACACCGGAAGGTGCGGAGCGCGGAGTCGCGCGACCATCGCCTCGTGTTCACGCCGCTCGGGCCGTTCCGGAAGCTGTACGCACACGCGGCGGACCAGCTTCTGCCGCACCCGCTGCGCGCCGAGCAGAGCAACACGAGCCTCGCGTTCGGCGAAACGTTCATCCTGAAGATCCTCCGCCGCCTCGGCGACGGCGTCAGCCCGGACCTCGAGGTCGGACGGTTCCTCACCGAGCGCGCGAAGTTCGCGAACACGGCCCCGGTCTGCGGCGCGATCGAGCTCGAGCGACCGCGCCGCGAGCCGGTCACGGTCGGCATCCTGCACGGGTTCCGTCCCAACCAGGGCGACGCGTGGAGCTACACGCTGGACGAGCTCCGGCGCTTCGCCGAGCGCGTCCTCACCACGGGCGCGACGCCCGACGCGCCGAAGACGCCCGACCCGCGCGACCTGCTCGTGCCCGAGGAGGCGCCGCGCCTCGCGACCGAGATGCTGGGGAGCTACCTCGAGACCGTTCGCCACCTCGGCGAGCGCACCGCGGGGATGCACCTCGCGCTCGCCTCGCGTCCCGACGATCCCGCGTTCGCGCCCGAGCCCTTCTCGAGCCTGCACCAGCGCAGCCTGTATCAATCGGCCCGCACGCTCGCGCTCCGCGTCTTCGATCTGCTGCGCGACCGCATGCAGAGGTCGCCGGCCACGGTGCCGACCGAGGCACGCGCGCTGCTCGACCGCCAGAACGACGTCCTGACCGCGCTCCGCCAGATCACCGGAACGCGCGTCCGAACCGTGCGGACGCGCGTGCACGGTGACTTCCACCTCGGTCAGGTGCTCTACTGCGCGGGCGACGTCGTCATCCTCGACTTCGAGGGCGAGCCCGCGCGCGCGCTCAGCGAGCGGCGCCTGAAGCGCCCGCCGCTGACCGACGTCGCGGGGATGCTGCGCTCGTTCCACTACGCGGCGTTCGAGGTCCTCCACGGCACGGTCGGCGTCGGCGTCGTGCGCCCCGAGGACGTGCCCGCGCTGAAGCCGTGGACCGAGTTCTGGCGCTGGTGGGTCGACAAGACCTTCCTCGCCGCGTACTTCGCGCGCGCCGGCGGCGCGCCGTTCGTGCCGCGCGCGCAGGCGGAGACCTGGCTCTTGCTGCACGTCCTCATGCTCGAGAAGGCGATCTACGAGCTCGGCTACGAGCTCAACAACCGGCCGGAGCGGATCGCCGTTCCGATCTCCGGCATCACCGAGCTGCTCGCGGTCTCGCCGCGGGAGGGAGCATCATGAAGGGCACGGCGGCCGCAGGCGCGCGCACGACGGGGCGGGAGAGCGCGTTCGGCGACACCGACCTTCACCTCTTCGCCGAGGGCACGCATCGCCGGCTCTGGCGCGTCTTCGGCGCGCACCCGGCGACCGCCGCGGGAGCGCGCGCGACCCGCTTCGCGGTCTGGGCGCCGGACGCGGAGCGCGTGTCCGTCATCGGCGACTGGAACGGCTGGCAGCGCGACCGCGATCGCCTCGAGCCGGTCGGCTCCACCGGGATCTGGGAGGGCTTCGTCGACGGCGTCGGCGTCGGCCAGCGCTACAAGTACGCGATCGCGTCGCGCTACGCGGGCTACCGCGTCGACAAGGCGGACCCGTTCGCGTTCCAGAGCGAGGTGCCGCCGAACACGGCCTCGATCGTCTCGAGCCTCGACCACGATTGGCAGGACGCCGCCTGGATGGCGGAGCGCGGCGGGCGCAACTCGCTGCGCGCGCCGATCGCGATCTACGAGGTGCACCTCGGCTCCTGGCGGCGGGTGCCCGGAGATGGCGACCGCCCTCTCGGCTACCGCGAGATCGCGGAGCCCCTCGCCGACTACGTGTGCGAGATGGGCTTCACGCACGTCGAGTTCCTGCCGCTCATGGAGCACCCGTTCTACGGCTCGTGGGGGTACCAGCTCACCGGCTTCTACGCGCCGACGAGCCGCTACGGGACGCCGCAGGACCTGATGTGCCTGATCGACCACCTGCACCAGCGCGGCATCGGCGTGATCCTCGACTGGGTGCCGTCGCACTTCCCGACCGACGAGCACGGCCTCGGCTACTTCGACGGCACCCATCTCTACGAGCACAGCGACCCGCGCCAGGGCATCCAGCCCGACTGGAACAGCCTCGTCTTCAACTACGGGCGGAACGAGGTGCGGAGCTTCCTCATCAGCAACGCGCTGTACTGGCTCGACGTGTTCCACGCCGACGGGCTCCGCGTCGATGCCGTCGCGTCGATGCTGTACCTCGACTACTCGCGCCGGCAGGGACAGTGGATCCCGAACAAGTACGGCGGGCGCGAGAACCTCGACGCGATCGAGTTCCTGCGCCAGCTGAACACCGCGGTCTACGAGGAGCATCCCGACGTCCAGACGATCGCGGAGGAGTCGACGGCGTGGCCGATGGTGTCGCGCCCGACCTACGTCGGGGGCCTCGGCTTCGGCCTCAAGTGGGACATGGGCTGGATGCACGACACGCTCCAGTACATGTCGCTCGACCCGGTCTACCGAAAGCACCACCACGCGGCGCTCACGTTCCGGATGCTCTACGCGTTCACCGAGAACTTCGTGCTGCCGCTGTCGCACGACGAGGTCGTGCACGGGAAGGGATCGCTCGCCGGCAAGATGCCGGGCGACGACTGGCAGAAGCTCGCGAACCTGCGCCTCCTCTTCGGCTACATGTACACGCAGCCCGGGAAGAAGCTCCTATTCATGGGCGGCGAGCTCGCGCAGTGGCGCGAGTGGTCGCACGACCGCAGCCTCGACTGGCACCTGCTCGACGACCCGCGCCACCGCGGCGTGCAGCGCTGGCTGCGCGACCTGAACACGGCGGTGCGCGCGGAGCCCGCGCTCCACGCGGACGACAGCAATCCCGACGGCTTCCAGTGGCTCGACTGCCACGACTCCGAGCAGAGCACGCTCGTCTACTTGCGCCGGGCGCGCGAGCACGAGGACGTCGTCGTGGTCGCTTGCAACTTCACGCCGCTCCCGCGCCACAACTTCCGGATCGGGGTGCCGAGCGACGGCGACTGGCGCGAGATCCTGAACGGCGACGCGCCGCTCTACGGCGGAAGCGGCCAGGGCAACCTGGGCGGCGTCGCGGCTTCGCCGGTGCCGTCGCACAACCAGCCGTTCTCGATCGCGGTGACGCTGCCGCCGCTCGCCGTGGTCGTGTTCAAGGGGCGCGGCCGCTGACGGCGCGCCGGTCGGGCGCGTCACGCCGAGGAACGACACCAGGGCGACGCTCGGCGAAGCCGCTCCACCAGGCCGCGGTGGGCGCCGGCGAAGCTCGCTCCGCGGCTCTCGATCGCGAGCGCGAGCGCGCCCGAGACGTCGAGGGCGCGACCGCGCGCGCGGCGCTCCGCGTAGTCCTCGCGCCATCCCGGCGGCACGCGGACGCGCCAGTTCTCCTCGCTGCGGACGCCCGGTCGGTTGAACACGTCCGCGATCCCGAGCAGGTCGGCGAAGAACACCATCGCGTTCTCCGCAGGGCTCGCGAAGAGCTCCGCGAGCTTCGCCTGCGCGACCGCGCCGGGATCGGACGCGAGCAGGCGCTCCAGCCGGGAAACGTCCGCGGGCGACGGCGCGAGGCGGCGCGCGAGGAACTCGACCTGCCTGCGGAGCTCGCCGCTCGTCCCCCACTCGCGGACGAGGAGCCAGATCGGCTCGGTGTCGTGCGTGCCGATCATCACCCAGTCCGCGGGCGACGCGTTCTCGGTGCGGTAGACGTCGCTCGGGTCGTCGAGCATCGCCTTCTGCGTCACGCGGAAGCGCCCGAGGCGATGGCGCTCGAGCACGAGCCGGAGCGGCGTCGGGCAGGTGCTCAGAACCTCGCACGCGACGTCGTCTGCGCCGCGCCCCGCCGCGCGCGCCGCCTCCACGACGTCGTCCAGCAGGACCGCGTAGCGATCGATCTGCTCCGGCTCGAGCGCGCGCACCCAGTCGTCGGCGTGGCGCGGGACGCGCGGGTCGCGCGCGAGCTGGTCGGGCCGCGCGATCGCGAAACGCGCGAGCGCGGGATGCTCGGCGACGGCGGGCGACTCGAAGAGGCGCGCTCCGCGCGCGACCGCGACGTCGGGATCGCGGGCGTCCGCCGGATACACCCACGGGCAGACGAGGCCGTGCGGGTGGTCGATCCGGACGCCGTCGTACTCCGCGAACGCCTTCGCCATGCGTGCGCGAAAGAGCGCGCGGGCCGGGCCGGGCGCGAGCGCACCGCTCGCGCTCGCGAAGTACTGATCGGGATCGAGCACGGGGTAGCCCCACGCCTGGCCAGCCGGATTCGTGCGGCTCGGCGGCGCGCCGAGCGCCCAGCCGCGGAGAAATCGTCCCGCGAAGCCCCAGCGATCGCGGTGCGCGAAGCCGATCTGGATGTCGCCGCGGACTTCGAGCCCGAGAGCGCGCATGTCGGCGCGAAAGGCTCGGTGCTGCTCGTGCGCGAGGAGCTGGACGAACGCGTGGCGCTCGACGTCGGCGGCGAAGCGCTCCCGGAGCGCCCGGAGTCGCGCGTCCGCCCGAGGCGCGTCCTCCGGCTCGGGCGACCACAGGCGAGCGTCGGCGCCCGGCCACGCGCGCCAGTCGGCGGTGCCGTGGACGTGCGCGAGCACCTCGAAGAGCGCGTCGCGCTCGAGCCAGTCGGCGTGGCGCGCGCGGAAGGTCGCGAAAGGCTCGACCAGCTCCGCGACCCGCGCCTCGAGCGACGTGCGCGCGCCGCCGGCGGAGACCCTCCGGCGCGCATCCTCGAAGGCCGACCACGCGCGCGCGAGCGCCGCGCGCTGCTCGCGGTCGGCGAACGCGTGGTGCGCGCGCGCGCGGTCGGCGGGCCGCCGCGCGACGATCGCCGCGACGTCCTCGGGCGCGACGAGGCCGCCCCAGGGCAGGTCGCGCGCCAGCTCCGCCAGGGAGATCGAGAGTGCGCCGCGCGCGAACGCGGTGCCATCGTAGGGCGACGGATCGTCGGCCGACGTCTCGCCCTGCGGGCCGAGCTGCACGCCCGTGAACCCGAGTCCGCGCACGAACGCGAGAAACTCGCGGGCGCCCGCGCCGTACGGGCTGCCGCGCCCGACGTCCTCCTCGGCGGACGACGGGAAGCTCGCATCGTGGATCGCGAGCACGAGCCGGCGCACCCCGAGCAGGCGCAGCGCCTCGACGACGGCGGGATCGCTCGCGTCCATGCGGTCCCGTGACAGGTCGCCCGCGCACGTTCAAGCGCGCGTTGGGCGCTTCGCTTCGATCGGCCGCCGAATCGCGGTAACGCTGTCCGGATGGCTTTTCAGCGTCCGTCCCGCACCACCGCGACGCTCGTCGCCGCCGCAACCCTCGTCCTCGCCCGCTTCGTCGCCGGACGCGGCGCACGCGCGCTGGCGGGCCCCGACGACGACTCGCCGTGGCGGAGCGACGGCACGACTCCGAACGCGATCGCGCCGATCCACGACGGCGGCACGCTGGCCGACTACCCGACGAATGCCGACCCCGTGACCGGCCTCCGCATCCTGCCACCGACCCACAGCCAGCTCGTGCGCGGCCAGCGCTTCGATTTGCGGGTCGAGACGCAGATCCCGGCGAAGTCGCCGCCGAAGCTCGTCCGGCTCGCCGTGAACGGCGAGGACTTGAGCCAGGCGTTCCTCGCGCGCGTCGCGGCGCAGGGCGCGGGCGTCGAGAGCGGCACGCCGGCATCCGATCGACTCTTCGGCGCGACCGCGCGGAACCTCTCGTTCGATCGTGCGGGCACCTACCGCGTGCGCGCGACCGTCGCGGTCGACGGCGTCGAGCGCACGGTCGAGAACGACCTGGCGGTCGCCGAGCTCGACGTCGCGGCGAGCGCTCCGCGGCGCGTCGTCGTGTTCCTCGCGGACGGCATGGGCTTACCCATCCGGACGGCCGCGCGCCTCGCCGGGCGCGGCGTCTTCGAGGGGCGCGCGCGAGCGCCGCTCGCGATGGACGGCTTCGACGAGTTCGGGCTCGTGCGCACCTCGTCCTTCGACAGCATCATCACCGACTCGGCGCCCGGGATGGCGAGCGACCTGACGGGCGTCAAGCAACCCGACAACGCGCTCAACGTCTCGGTCGACAACACCCCGGAGAACAGCCTCGACAACCCGCGCATCGAGACCATCTTCGAGCTCTTGAAGCGCACGCGCGGCTGGCGCACCGGCGTCGTGACCGACGCCTTCGCGACCGACGCGACGCCCGCCGCGACCGCCGCGCACACGCGCGCGCGCCGCGACCGCTTCGCGATCGCGCAGCAGATGATCCATTTCTACCGCGACGGGACCGCACAGCCCGCGACCGGATTCGCGGCGCTCTCCGAGCTGACGCAGCCGCTCGACGTGCTGCTCGGCGGGGGCGCCGCCGACTGGCTCCGCGCCGACGATCCCGAGCTCGGCGCCTTCTACGAGTACCCGCCGGTCCCGCCCGACGACCCCGATGCCGCGAAGAAGCGCCGCGCGGACGTCGCGCCGCTGCGCGAGGCCGCGGCACGCGGCTGGTCGGTGGTCCGGAACGCGCGCGAGCTCGCCGAGGCGCGCGCGGACGCCCCTCTCCTCGGCATCTTCACGGGAGAGTTCCGCACGACGTCGACCGGTCTCGGTCCCGACAATCTGCCCGGCCGGCTCGATCGCATGGTGGCGCGCGGCGAGGCGACGATCCGCGGCCGCGACGCGACCGCCCCGGAGATCGGCATGAGCCGGCCGCCGCCGTTCGGAACAGGCTGCGGCGCGACGATCGCCGACTGCTTCCGCGCCGTGCCGGCGAAGCTCGAGATGGTGAAGAAGGCGATCGCGGTCCTGAACGCGCTCGCCGGTGACGACGGCAGCTGGATCCTGCTCGTCGAGCAGTCGCAGACCGACAAGCTCGGGCACGTGCTCGAGTACGAGCGCGTCGTCTACGAGGCCCTCGAGCTCGACCAGACGATCGCCTGGGTGCTGGCCGAGGTCGCGAAGGACGGCCGCACGCTCGTCGTCCAGACGTCGGACCACGCGCAGCCCGAGACGACGATCGGCGTCGTCCTGACGCAGGCGATCGCGGCCGGCGGCGTCACTTCGCCCGGCGGCTGCTTCAGCGGCGGGCGCTATCCGCTCCGCCTCGGCTCCGACCCGGACGGCACCGAGCCGTGCAAGCTCCAGGACGCCGTCGGCACGTTCGACGACGCGTCGCCGCCGACGTACCGCGACGCGAACGGCGACGGCTTCCCGGACGACCCCGACCCGTCCGTCAAGCTCGTGATCGACGACGGCGGACGGCCGACGTACTCGCAGAACTTCCTGACGGACTTCCAGCCGCTCGTCCCCGCGGATCCGATGGACTCCTCGCTGCCCAACCCTGCGCGGGATCCCGACGGCCTCCTCCTCACCGGGAACATGCCCACGCGGAGCCTCCCCGGCGCGGCGAACAAGAGCGAGAGGAGCGTGAGCGTCGCGCCGCATTCCGGCGACGACGTGCCGATCGGCGCGTCCGGGCCGGGCGCGGCGCTGTTCGGCGGCTCGTACGAGAACACCGACATCCTGCCGCGCATCGCGGCGGCGCTTTCGGGCGTGACGGCGCGCGCCGCCCTGCGCCGCGGAGGCTCGTCCACCGGCGTGCCCGACGTCGCGCCGCCGGCGGCCGCGCTGAAGGGCCTGTGATCCGGCCGGCGATCGACCGCGGCCGCGTCACGAGCACGCGTCCTTGGCAGCACGGACTTTTGCTCGTTGACCGACCCGCCCTTCTGGGAGATCATCGGAGCATTCCGCCCTCACCAGGCCCGCCATGGCGCTGACCCTTCCCGTCCTGCTCACCTCCGCGAAGCCGGCCGTTCCGCTCGACGGGTTCGTCCACCCGGATTTCATCCCCGTCGCGGACTCCCTCCGCCGCCAGCTCGACGGCAGCCCCGGCGGCGCGGCGGTGTGCGTCTACCACGAGGGCGAGGTCGTCGTGGACCTGTGGGGCGGCCTCCGGGACGCGACCGGGAGCCCGTGGCAGCGCGACACCATGTCGCCCAGCTTCTCGACCACCAAGGGCGTCGCGGCGACGGTCGTCCACATCCTCGCCGACCGCCGGGTGATCGACTACGACGCGCGCGTCGCCGACTACTGGCCCGAGTTCGCGCAAGCGGGCAAGCACGCGATCACCGTGCGCCACGTGCTCGCGCACCAGTCCGGCCTGTACCACATCCGCCAGATGATCGATCGCGCCGATCGCATGCTCGACTGGGAGTTCATGGTGCGTGCGATCGAGCGGGCGACGCCGGTGCACGAGCCCGGGAAGCGCACCGGCTACCATGGCTTGACGTTCGGCTACCTCGTCGGCGAGCTCGTGCGGCGGGCGACCGGCCGCCCGTTCTCGCAGGTCGTGCGCGAGGAGATCGCCGAGCCGCTCGCGCTCGACGGCCTCTACATCGGCGCGCCCGAGGACGCGCTCGAGCGCGCCGCGCAGCTCGTGTGGCCGGGAAACGGCGGCTCGCTCGCGTCGCAGCTCGGCTGGCTCCGCGGTCGATCCCGCGAGATCGGCGAGGTCGCGGAATGGTCGGCCGGCATCGTGCAGAGGCTGCTCGATCTCGCGGGCGTCGAGCTCGATCTCCCGAGCATCCTCGACGCGCTCGCGCCGCGCGGGATCGGCGAGTTCGACTTCGGCGCCCAGGAGACGCTGCGCGCCGCGATCCCGGCCGCGAACGGGCTCTTCACCGCGCGCTCGCTCGCGCGCATGTACGCGTGCCTCGCGGGCGGCGGCGCGATCGACGGCGTGCGGCTCCTGTCGCGCGAGGCGCTTCGCCGCGCGACCGAGGTGCAGCCGCCGGCGGCGAGCCGCGTCGTCATCCCCTTCGACATGCGCTGGCGCCTCGGGTACCACGGCGTCTTCACGACGCGCGGCGTTCCGCGCCACGCGTTCGGGCACTTCGGATTCGGCGGATCGGGCGCGTGGGCGGACCCCAGCCGCGACCTCGCGATGGCGCTCATCGTCAACAGCGGCCTCGGGACGCCGTTCGGCGACTTCCGCACCGCGCGCGTGAGCGGCGTCGTGCTGTCGTGCGCGCGCGAGCGGCGCGCAGCCGCGCGCGCGCGGCGCGCTCTGACCGCCGCCCTGCCGCCCGCTGCACCGGCGACCGTCGCAACCCCGGTGTCGAGGCGGACGCGCGCCGGGGTCGCGGATGGGTCGGACGCCGCGCCGGACGTCGCACCGGAGCGCCTGGCGGGCTGACGACCGCCCGACGGTGCACGAAGGGCGACGGCGAGCGATGGACCGGCCGCGGTTGCGCGTCCTGACGCTCAACTGCTGGAACGTCTCGGCGCCGTTCGAGGAGCGGATGGCGGCCGCGCGGGCGGCGATCGCCGACCTCGCGCCCGACCTGATCGGGCTCCAGGAGATCATCGTGCGCCGCGACGGCTTCGATCAGGCGGCGCTCGTCCTCGAGGGGCTCGGGTACGAGCGCGTGTTCGGCGCCGCGTTTCGCTTCGACGGCTCCGGGACCATCCTCCCGCCCGAATCGGACGGCGACGCGTTCGGGAACGCCGTTGCGGCGCGCTGGCCGATCGCGCGGAGCGAGCTGCGACGCCTTCCGGGCGCGGAGTCGGGCGAGCGCCGGAGCGCCATCGGCGCGATCGTCGATTCGCCCTTCGGCGCGATTCCCTTCGTCTGCACGCACCTCAACTGGAAGCTCCATCACGGGGTCTTTCGCGAGCGCCAGGCGATGGCGCTCGCCGACTTCGCGGCCGAATGGTCGGCCGGGGCCGACTTCCCGCCGATCGTCGTCGGCGATCTCAACGCCGAGCCCGACTCGAGCGAGGTGCGCTACCTCTGTGGCCTCGCCTCGCTCGAAGGGCGGAGCACCTACTTCCAGGATGCCTGGCGCGTCGCCGGCGACGGCGGCCCCGGGTACACCTGGGACAATCGCAACCCGTACGCCGCCTACAACTTCGAGCCGAATCGCCGCCTCGACTACGTCCTCGTCGGCCTCGCCCGGAGCGACGGCCGCGGGTTCGTGGAGTCCGCGCGCCTCGCGCTCGACGAGCCGATCGACGGCGTGTTCCCGAGCGATCACTTCGGTCTCGTCGTCGACGTGCGGGTCTGAACCGCCGCTTTCGGCTCTGCGCCTGGCCGCTTCGTGTCGGGCAGGCCGACGCGCTATGGTGCCGTCCGTGCGCCTCGCGGTCGGCACGAGCGGCTACGCCTACAAGGAGTGGAAGGGGACGTTCTACCCGGAGGACTGCAAGCCCGACGGGTTTCTCCGGTACTACTCGCAGCAGTTCCCGACCGTCGAGATCAACAACACGTTCTACCGGATGCCGAACGAGCGCATCCTGCGGCAGTGGTCGGACGAGGTGCCCGCGGACTTCACCTTCGTCCTGAAGGCCCCGATGCGGATCACGCACCGGAGCCGCCTGCGCGAGGTCGGGCCGGACGTCGCGTACTTCTTGAAGACGGCGTCGTCGCTCGGCTCGCGCCTCGGGCCGATCCTCGTGCAGCTTCCGCCGAACTTCAAGAAGGACCTCGCTCGGCTCACCGACTTCCTCCAGCTTCTGCCCGAGGGGACGCGCGTCGCCTTCGAGTTCCGCCACGCGAGCTGGCTCGACGACGACGTCTACGCGGCGCTCCGCGCGCGCGACGCCGCGCTCTGCATCGCCGAAGCCGACCCGGAGGAATCCGACCTCCGCCCGGCCGACGTCGCGACCGCGTCGTGGGGCTACCTCCGCCTGCGCAAGGTCCAGTACGGCGAGGCCGATCTGACCGCCTGGGTCGATCGCGTCCGCGGACGCCCGTGGCGCGACGCGTTCGTCTTCTTCAAGCACGAGGACGCCGGTACCGGGCCGCGTCTCGCGCGGCAGTTCGCCGAGCTCTGGGACCGCGCGGGAGCGGGCGCGACGCCTGCGCGCGCCCCGGCGCGCGAGCCGAAGCCGGAAGCCGCGCGCGAGCGGATCCCGACGCGCGCCGGCTGAGGCTTCCCACGATGGCCGTCGTGACCGAGACCTCCGCCGCCTTCGACTTCAACCCGCTCGATCCCGCCACGCGCGACGATCCGTTTCCGTGGTACGCGCGCGGTCGCGCCGATCATCCGGTCCATCGCCACCCCGCGCTGCCGATCGTCTCGATGTTCCGCTACGACGACGTCCTCGCGATCCTCCGCGACGCCGCGGGCTGGTCGTCCGACATCCCGCTGCCTCCCGGGATCGAGCTGCCGCCCGACTTCGCGCCCAGCATGCTGATCACCGACCCGCCGGAGCACGGGCGGCTCCGCGGCCTCGTGAACCAGGCGTTCACGCCTCGCATGGTGGCGCGCCTCGAGGACCGCATCCGCGCGGTCGCCGACGAGCTGCTCGACGACGCGCTCGAGCGCGGCCGCGTGGACCTCATCGAGTCGTTCACGCACCCGTTGCCGGTCATCGTGATCGCCGAGATGATCGGCGTTCCGGTCGGCGATCGCGAGGACTTCAAGCGCTGGTCGGACGAGCTGGTGGAGGACCTCGGGACCGGGATCCTCGCGTTCTCGCCCGACCAGCTCGATCGTCAAGCGCGGATCCGCGGCGAGATGGCGCGCTACTTCGAGCCGCTCATCGCGGCGCGGCGCGCCGACCCGCGCGAGGACCTGCTGTCCGGTCTCGTCGCGGCGGAGCTCGAGGGCTCCCGCCTGTCGTTCAACGAGATGATCTCGATGCTCGTCTTGCTGCTGGTCGCGGGCAACGAGACGACGACGAACCTGATCGGCAACGCGGCCCTCGCCCTCCTCCGCGAGGGCGGCCAGCTCGCGCGCCTGCGCGCGGACCGCGGTCTCCTCGCGAGCGCCGTCGACGAGGTGCTGCGCTGGGACTCGCCCGTGCAGGCGACCGTCCGGCGCGCGACGCGACGGGCGGAGATCCGCGGCCACACGGTGGCGGAGGGCGAGCTGGCGCTCGTCTGGATCGGATCCGCGAACCGCGACGAGGAGATCTTTCCGGACCCCGATCGCTTCGACGTCGCGCGCGACCCCAATCGCCACATCGCGTTCGGCTTCGGGACGCACTACTGCCTGGGCGCGAACCTCGCGCGCCTCGAGGCGCGGATCGCGCTCGACGCGCTCCTCGGGCGCACGCGCTCGTTCGAGCGCGTGGCCGGCGAGCCGGTCGCGCGCACCGAGAGCTTCATCCTGCGCGGGGTGCGGAAGCTGCCGGTGGAGCTGCTCCCCGCCTGACAGTCACGGCAGCGGCGACACGCCGAAGAGCGCGCGGTGCGAGGCGAGGAGGATCGCGTACGCCGCAGCGGCCGCCGCGAGTCGGCCCGCGCCGATCTCCCGGAGCGCGAGCCGATTCCTGCCGGCGGCAATCGCCGCGAACGGCACGACGGAGGTCGCGCGCGCGAACGGATCCCACGCCGCCCCGAGCGCGGCGCGGCGCTTGCGATCGATCAGGAACGGTCCGAGCGCTGCGACGCCGAGGAACGTGCCGAAGAGCACGACCGACGCCGCGTCGCCGTTCGCGACCAGGTGCGCGATCGCCCAGAGCGCGACCCCCGTCAGAAACGGATGGCGCGTGATCCGGAGGATGCCGCGCGCCGGCTCGTCGGAGGTCTTCGCGAGCTGGGCTTCGCCGCCGACGACGGTCGGGCTCGGCGTCGCGAGGCCGATGACGACGAGCGCGAACGCGAGCGCGACCAGCACGAGCGCGAGCGCGCGCGACGCGCCGGGCGGAGGCGTCCAGAGCGCCACGGTCGGAGCCGCGGCGTAGGCGCGCGCCATCCACCAGATCGCGGCCAGGGACGCGATCGAGAAGAGCCCGCGGAACGCGTTCTCACCGATGCGCGAGACGATCGCGCCGCGGAGCGCCGTACCGGAGACGAAGACGTGGATGCCGGCGAAGAACGCCGCGGCGAGCACCAGAGACGCCACGCGAGCCCCTTTCGGGCGCCCGATGCTCGCGGTGCGCGGGCGTGGCGCCCGACCTCACCTGGCGCGAAGCGATCGTCTGCGTCAAGCCCCCCGTGCAGCTCGTTCGCTGCGCCGCTCGGCGACGAGCCAGACGTCGGTCAGCGCTTCGGTCGCGTGCCGGCGTCCGGCCGGAATCGCGAGCGGGCACGACGCGGGCACGAGGACGACGACCCGGCGCGCGGTCGCGACCGCGAGCCGACCGCGCAGCACGCGGAGGCGCTGCGCGTGGCCGTGCGCGTGCTCGCTCTCGCGATGGCCTCTCGGCTTGAACACGAGGAGGAGATCCGGCGCGAGCCGGAAGAGAGCGTGCCCGGACGGCTCGAGCGCGAGCGCGCCCTCGAGCGCGAGCGCGCGTCCGGCGCGCGCGGGACGATGAGCGCGCGTCACCGCGGCGGTCGCGGGGGATCGGCCGGGCGCGAGGTCACTCCTTCGCCTTCAGCCGCGCCTCGTTGTCGTGGATGAATCCGCGGATGTCGTCCGCGGCGTCGAGCAGCTTCTGCCACTGCTCCTTGTACAGCGTGACGGGAAAGCGCCCGAGCCCGTACACCGAGACTGCACCCTTCTCGCTCACCTTGATCGTCATGCCGCGGCCGGCCGACCGCTTCAGGCGCTCGTTCTCCGCGCGAAGCCGCTCGAGCTCCGCCTTGATCTCTTCGTCCGACATGACGGCTGGCTCTATCAGACGGGCGAGCCGGCGCTACTGCTGGGATTGCGTGCCCGCCGCGTCCGCGGCCGCTTCCCCTCCCGGCTCCGTCCGCTTCTCGACGGCGACCTCGACCGACATCCGCTCGACGCCGCCGGCGCTGCGGTACACGCCGCGGAGCGGCGTCGCGTCGCCGTAGTCGCGGCCGATCGCGACCCGGACGTGGCGCTCCGTCGTCCGCCCGCGGTGCGTCGGATCGAAGCCCGTCCAGCCGGCTCCCGGCAGCAGCGCCTCGATCCAGGCGTGGCTCGCCTGCTCGCTCGGCGCCGCGTCGCCGTCGCCGCTCGCGACGTATCCCGACACGTAGCGCGCAGGAAGGCCGGCGAGGCGCAGCATGCCGATCGTCAAGTGCGCGAAGTCCTGGCAGACGCCGCCGCCCGCGACCAGGACGTCGTCCAGGCTGGAATGCACGTGCGTCGCGCCGCGGTCGTACTCGAACTGATCGCGGACGAAGCGGACGATGCGGAGCGCGTACTCGTCCACCTGCTCGCTCGGAGCCGGTCGGCTCGCCCAGAAGAACTTCCGGAGGCGGTCGCTGAACGGGACGTAGCGGCTCGGGTTCAGGTACTCGAAGTGCTGGCGCGTGCGCGCGTCGTCCTCGCCGAGGAACTCCGAGAACGGCACGCGCGCCGCGCGGAGCGGCCGGGGCTCGGCGCGCTCGACCTCCGCGCTCGCGACGATCACGAGCTCCGGGTGCGGCGCGTGCAGCGAGATCGCGTGCACGGCATTGCCGAAGGCGTCGTCGAACCGGAGCACCGCCGCCGGCGGCTCGACGTCGACCCGCGACCACAGGCACCGCTGCCCCGCGCTCGGCCGCGGCGTCATGCGGACCTCGTTGTGCGACTCGTACGCCGGCTGGGTGTACGAGAAGCGCGTCGTGTGCCGGATCCGGAGGATCATGTCACGCCGCCTCGCTCGGTCGTCATTCGAACCGCAGGTAGTCGTCGAACACCGCGCTAGCGACGTCGGCGCACTGCGACTGCGCGCCGACGACGAACTCGTGCAGGCCCCCGGCGATCGCGTCCGCGGCCGAGGCGCACGCGAGCCGCTCGGCGAGCTCGTCGGCCGCGCGCCGTGACGCCGACGGCGTTCCGCCCGCGATGCGCGCGAGCGCGCCTCCGACGCGCTCGACGCAGAAGCGCGCGGAGCGGGCGAAGGTCGCGTCGAAAAGCAGCAGGTCGACGACGCGGTCGAGGCGAATCGCGTTGCCGTGGGCGCGCCGATACGCCTCGAGGCCGGAGGCGCTCCGCAGCACGGCGGCCCACTGCAGCAGGTCGATCGGCCCGCCCACGTCCGCGACGTCCGGCAGCAGCACGTGATACTTGACGTCGAGCAGACGGGTCACGTTGTCGGCGCGCTCGAGCATGGTCCCGAGCGTCAGGAAGTCGTAGCCGAGGTCGCGCGGCAGGGTCGCCGACACGATCCCGGAGAGCCGGTAGAAGCGCTCGCGCAGGTCGGAGAAGAAGCCGAACAGGCCGCCCGACTCGAGCTCGCGAAGCGACCAGCGCTGCGAGTCGAGGTACAGCGTGTTCAGGTCCAGCCAGAGCTCCGAGGAGATCGTGTGGCGGAGCGTGCGGGTGTTCTCGCGCGCCGTCTCGATGCACGCGCGAATCGACGACGGGTTCCCGCGGTCGAACAGGAAGAACTCGAGGATCTTGGTCTCGTCGGGCTCGCCCCAGCGCTCGGCGAAGGCCGCCTCCTCGCCGGCGATCGCGAGCAGCGGCGTCCACGGCTGCGACAGCTCGACGGGCGTCTCGACGAGGAGACGGTAGTCCACGTCGACCAGGCGCGCGCGCCATTCCGCGCGCTCCAGCGAGCGCGCGGCCCAGAACAGGCTGTCGGCGATCCGTCGCAGCACGCTCAAGCCCCGAGCACCCAGGTGTCCTTGCTGCCGCCGCCCTGCGACGAGTTCACGATCAGCGACCCCTCGCGGAGCGCGACGCGCGTCAGGCCGCCCGCGAGGACGCGCGGCTTCGCCCCCAGGAGCACGAACGGGCGCAGGTCGACGTGGCGCGGCTGGATGGGGCCGGCGCCGTTCCCGCTCTCGCCGATCACGGTGGGATGGACGGAGAGCTGGATCACGGGCTGGGCGATGAAGCTCTTGGGATCGCGCTCGATGAGGTCGCGCGCACGCGCCAGCTCGCGGTAGCTCGACTTCGGCCCGATGACCACGCCGTAGCCGCCGGATTCGCCGATGGGCTTCACGACGTAGCGGTCGAGGTCGCGCAGGACCGCGCGCCGGACGTCGGCGTCGCGCAGGAGATGCGTCTCGACGATCGGGAGCAGCGGGTCCTCGCCGAGGTAGTAGCGGATCATCGCCGGCGTGTAGGCGAAGATCCCCTTGTCGTCCGCGACGCCGGTCCCGATGCCGTTCGCGACCGCTACCGTGCCGGCGCGCATCGCGGCGGCGAGGCCGGGGACGCCGAGCAGCGAGTCGGGGCGGAAAACGACCGGGTCGAGGAAGTCGTCGTCGATCCGGCGGTAGAGGACGTGAATGCGCTTCAGGCCGCGCACCGTCCGCATGAAGAGCTCGTGGTCGACGCAGACGAGGTCGCGACCCTCGACCAGCTCGACGCCCATGAGCTGCGCGAGCGCGACGTGCTCGAAGAACGCGGAGTTGAACATGCCCGGCGTCAAGAGCGCGACGGTCGGGTGCGGCTCCCCGCCCGGCGCGAGCTCGCACAGGCTCGCGAGGAGGTCCGCGGGATAGCTCTCGACGCTCCGCACGCCGCACGTGCGCAGCAACGTCGGCACGAGGCGCGCCATGACGACGCGGTTCTCGAGGACGTAGGAGACGCCCGACGGCGTCCGCACGTTGTCCTCGAGGACGTAGAAGCGGCCGTCCTCGCCGCGCACGAGATCGATGCCGGCGACGGTGATGAACGACCCGAGCGGCGGCGTCATCCCGACCGCCGCGTGCCGGTACTGCGGCGAGCTCAGCACCATGTCGCGGGGCACGACGCCGTCCTTCAGGATGCGGGCCGGACCGTAGATGTCGGCGACGAAGGCATTCAGCGCGCGGACGCGCTGGACGAGGCCGCGCTCGAGCTCTGCCCATGTGGCGGCGTCGATCACGCGCGGGATCGGATCGAACGGGAAGATGCGCTCGGTCTTCTCCTCGCTGCCGTAGACGTTGAAGGTGACGCCCTGGCGGAGAAACATCGCGTCCGCGCGCCGACGCATCTCGACGAGCTCGGCGAGGCCGAGCGAGAGCAGGTCGCTCACCACCCGATCGCAACCGCGGCGCGGCGCGAGCGACGCATCGAACATCTCGTCGAAGACGCCGTCCGCGGGCCGGTATGCCGAAGAGGCGATCATGCCGTGCTCATTCGATGTGCAGCGATGGACCGTTGCTGTCGCCGCGAGCACGATTCCCGCGGCGTTCCGCCCGCCCGGCGGGCGCGGCCCAACGGCCGGTGCAACGCCCGTGCCGGCGCACGCGCACCACCGCCCGCGGCTGAGAGCGACGAAACACGCGAGCGAAGCGAGCCCGCAGGGAGTGGGGCCCCGTTCGGCTTTGCCGAACGGGGCGAGGGAAGCGTTTCCCTCGTTGAGATAACTCCCCGTTCGGCTTTGCCGAACGGGGCGAGGGAAGCGTTTCCCTCGTTGAGATAACTTCCCGTTCGGCTTTGCCGAACGGGGCGGGGGAAGCGTTTCCCTCGTTGAACTAAACGCTCGGCGCGGGCTCGCGGTTCGCGGGCGCGAACAGGCGAAGGTCGGCGAGCCGCGCCCGCTGGGCGAGGAAGGCCGCCAGCACGCGGAGGATCTTCATGCCGTACACGACGCTGTCGCGGAAGCCGATGCTCGACGCTTCCGCGAAGTAGCGGACCGGCATCGGCGCGTCGCCGAGGTTGAAGCCGTGGAACGCGGCCTGGGCCAGGAGCTCGGCGTCGAACGCGAAGTCCTCCGAGTTCTCCTCGAACGCGATCGTCTCCAGAACGCGCCGGCAGTACACGCGGAAGCCGGAGTGGCACTCGGCGAGGTTCTGTCCGAGCACGACGTTCATGAGGAGCGTCAAGATCCGATTCATCACGTACTTCCAGAAGGGCATCCCGCCGCGGAGCGCTTCGCGCCGGGTGCGGATGCGCGCGCCCAGCATGACGTCGCAGATCCCGGCTCGCACGAACCCGACGAAGTGCGGGATCAGGCTGCCGTCGTACTGGAAGTCGGGATGGAGCATGACGACGACGTCTGCGCCGCGCTCGAGCGCGGCCCGGTAGCAGGTCTTCTGGTTCCCGCCGTACCCGCGGTTGCGCTCGTGCCTCAGCACGCTGAGGCCCAGGCGCTCGGCGAGCGCCACCGTGCCGTCGCCGCTCGCGTCGTCCACCAGGATGATCTCGTCGGCGACGCCGGACGGGATGTCGCGCACCGTGCGCTCGAGCGTCTTCTCCGCGTTGTACGCGGGCATGACGACGATGACTTTGCCGGAATCGGCGGACAAAGCTGGCTCCCCGGACGTGCGGACCGGCGAGCCGCCGACCCGTGCCGACGACGGTGTATCGAGCGAAGCGTTCGGCCGCACGCCCGGCCTTCTCAGCGGAGGTAGCCGAGCGACTTGAGGCTCCGCTCGAGCTCGGGGTCGATGGTCGCCGCGGGGCGCGGCGGCTCGGCGGCGTCCGCACCCTCGGCGAGCCAGGCTTCGAGGTGTCGCGTCGCCTCGGCGGCGCGCGCGGGCTCGCGCTGGGCGAGGTCGTCGAGCTCGTGCGGATCGGTCGCGAGGTCGAAGAGCGAGATCGCCGGCGCCTCGTACCACCGACGGAGGTAGCCGTGCGCCAGCTCAGGCTTCTCCTTCAGCCGTCGGGAATCGATGAGCTTGACGTCGCCGTCGCGAAACCCCGTCGCCAGCCGCGCGTGGTGCTCGAAGTACGCCGTCCCGCCGGCTCCGGGCGCCGCCCGCAGGAGGGATCGGCCGCGAAACGACGCGGGGACCGCGAGGCCGAGCGCATCGAGGACCGTCGGGGCGATCGCCAGGTTCTCGACGACCGCGCCGACCCTCCCCGGCGGCGCGAGGCCGCGCGGCAGCCGCATCGCGAGCGGGACCCGCGCCGTGCTCTCGTAGAGGCCGTCGTGGACGAAGTAGAGGCCGTGGTCGCCGAGGCTCTCGCCGTGATCCGCGGTGATGACGACGACGGTCCGGTCGAGGAGGCCGAGGCGCTCGAGGTGCGCGAACAGCTCCTTCAGCTGCGCGTCGAGATAGTGGACCGACGCGTCGTACATCGCGGTCATGTACGCGCGGTTCGGCACGACGAAGAACTCCTTCTCGGCCCCGTCGAAGAGAAGGCTTCGATCGACGTCGGCGGCGGTCGGCGGCGGACCCGGCCAGAAGAGCCCGCGGTACGACGGCACCGGCTGGTACGGCAGGTGCGCGTCGAAGTAGTGGATCCACAGGAAGAACGGCCGGTCGGCAAGGTCCGACACGAGCGATTCCGCGCGGCGCGTCGTCTCCGCGCCGATCTGGCTGTACTCGGGGAGCACCGGCACCTCGAAGCGGTCGAATCCCTGCGCGATGCCGCTCTTGGGGCCCATGAACGGCACGCTGATCGTGGCCGCGGTCGACCAGCCGGCGGAGCGAAGGACCTCCGCCAGCGTGAGCTCGCGTTCCGGCAAATTGGGCCCGTCGTTGTTCCAGATCCGGAGATCCTTCGCGTAGCGCGACGTGAAGATCGAGAAATGCGACGGCCGGGTGTTCGTGATCTGGCTGTAGGCGCGATCGAACACGAGCAGATCGGGCGCGATGCCGGCGAGGAAGGGCGTCGTGTCGCGCTCGTAGCCGAAGAGCGAGAGGTGGTCCGCGCGCGTCGTGTCGAGCGTGATGACGATCGCGTTCGGAGGTCGCCGCCTCACGACCTCGAAGCCGGCGATCGCCGGCTGGATCACCTGCACGGTGCGCGCCGGCGGCTGCGACGCGGCGTCCGGCCCGGCCCCGGGCGCGACGGTCGCGGATGGCGACGCCGGGATGAGGTCGATGACGACGCGACCGGGACCGTCGCGCAGGCCGTCCAGCGGGACGTCGACCGGGGCGGCGGCGCCTTCCGATCCGGAGACGCGCACGCGCGCCCGGTTCGCGACGGGCGCGGCGCCCGACTCGGGGACGGCGCGAACGACGACGTCGACGTCCATCTCGTCTCCCGGCGCGGCAACCGCGAGGAGAAGCGACGCGCGCGCGCGCTCCACGAGGCGCACGCGCGGGAAGTCGAGCGTCGCGGGCAGAGCCACGGCGGCCGCGGGCAGGAAGGGGTGCGGCGACATCGCGTAGCGATCGCCGAAGATCAGGCGGCGCGACGGCCCGGCCTGCTCCCGCAGCACGCCCGGCTCTCCCGCGAGCGCGCGCTCCGCGGCGACGTCGCCCGCGTCGCGCCAGACGTGGTACGGCGTCCCGGATCCCAGCTCCACGACGGCGTCTCCATCGCCGCCCGGCGGCACGATGGCCGTATCCACGACGCGCGCCTGGTCGCCGGCCTCGAGGAGCGCTGACCCGCCCTTCGGCTCGCGCGCGAAATGGATCTTCACCCAGCCCGCGCGAAGCGGGATCGCGAGCGGCTCCGCCGCCGGCGCGCCGGCCGCAGCGACACCCGCGGCCGCACCGCCCGAGCCGTCGCGCTGCCAGCCGGCCGGAAGCGGCAGCGACGCGAGGTCGACCGGCTCGCCATCACCGGTCTCGACGGCGCGGATCGCGATGCGTCCGGGCGCGTCCTCGGGCTTCGCCGGCAAGAGCGGGGTGACGACGAGCCGCGCGGCGGGCGGCCGCGGCGGAGGCACCTGCTCGGCCGACGGCGACGCCGCGCCGAAGACCGGGCGCGGCGCGACGAGGGCAACCGCGACCGTCCACGCGACGCCGATGATCCAGGCGATCCAGGCGACGCGAGCGTGCGCGCGCGCGGATGCGCCGTCGGCCATCCGCTCGAACATCGGAGATCGCGTCCGGACAGTCAACCAGCGCGGCGCGCGCGCGACGTCATGGCCGCGGCGCGCCGGCCTCCGAGGGACCGGAGTCCGCCGCCTGCGCGCGCCGCACCGGATCGGCGAGCTCGCGAACGCGCGGGGCGAGGAGCTCCGCGAGGCGGCGGTAGCCCTCGGCGGTCAGGTGGACGGGGTCCGTGAACAGCGTCGCCGGCAGCTCGGCCTCGCCGTCGCCCAGATCGACGACGCGCACGCCGGCGTCCCGGAGGGCGCTCGTCGCGAGCTCGCGAAACCGCGTATAGCGCTCCGAGAAGGCGCGCAGGCAGCCGTCGCGCTCGGCCGCGCCGATGCGCGCGTCCATCTCGCAGCGGTCCGGCTGGATGACGACGAGGAACCCGGCTCCCATCGCGGCGCTGATGCGCGCCATGCGTGAGACGTTCGCGACATAAGCGGCTGCCGAGCGGTCCGGGTCCGGCACGAGCGTCGCGTCGCCGCCTCGCGGGGCGATCGAGTCGCGGACGCCCAAGCGGCGCGCGATCGCCGGCAGGAACGTCTCGATCGCGCCCCACGGCCAGCGGCGCAGCACGTTGGGATCGGCCGCGCGCGCCGAGCGCACGAGCTGCCGCTCGATCTGCTCCTCGTACTCGGGCACGTCGTGTCCCACGCGGAGCTGGTAGAAGTCGTTCCAGCCGCCGAGCGAGACGACCGCGTCGGGCGCGAGGTCCATGCCGGCGAAGACCAGCGTCGCGAGCTCGTGCCCCGAGGTATAGGCGTCGAGCGCGACGTCGATCACCTCGACCGACGGCAGGCGGCGCTCGAGCTGGACCGCGAGCGTCGAGTCGTCGCTCGCGAGACCGCTGCCGAACGCGGTCGAGCCGCCCGACAGGAGAACGCGGAAGCGATCGGGGCGCTTGGGCCCGATCTCGGAACCGCGGAACCCGAGCGAGCTGGTCGTGAGGGGCGGCCCGACGAGGCCGGGCTCCGCCGCGACCCCGCGAAACGGCGTCAAGCGAAGCCGCAGGATGCCGTCGTCCGGGCTGATCCGGTCGCCTCCGCTCGTGAACAGCGCGCGCGAGTACGTGGGCGCGACGCGCGCGGCCGCGCGATCGCGCTCGCGCGCGTCCACCAGCTCGAGCGCGAGCTCGACCGCGAGGACGGCCGCCACGGCGGCGCACAGGGCGCGGCCCGCCATCGGCGGTTCATCTGCGGGAGGCGAGCGGAAAGCAAGCGCACCTTGCAGCAGGGTGGCCCGCCCCGACGAGCCGCGATCAGGGCGCGCGCTTGGGGCGGCGCGGCGGCGGCGACGCCGGCTCGTCGGCGTCGTCCGCGGCACGCGCGCGGCGATCGCGCTCGCTCTGCACCTGCGCCTTCAGCTTCGAGCGGAGCAGCACGAGCTTCGCGCGCTGCTCCGGCGTGAGCCCCTTCGCGATCTCGTCGAAGGCCTCCTCGGGGAGGAGCGCGAGGTTGCGGTCGCGTTCGGCGACGTCCGCCGTCAAGCTCTCGAGCCGCGCGCGATCGGGCGACGGCTTCGCGAGCTCGCTCGCGAGCCGCGTCTCGAGGTCGTTCCGCTCGTCGACGAGCGCGCGGCGGCGGTCCTGGATCGCGCGCAGCTGCGTCGCGACCCGGATCGTCTGCTGCTCGTCGAGATCGAGCGCCTCGGCGATCCGGAGGGCGAGAAGGATGCGGCCGCCGCCGCGGCGCACGAAGCGCTCGCGGAGACCCGCCGCTTCGCCGCGGCGCGAGGGCGGAGAGCCTTCGAGCGTGCCGGCGCGCGGCGTCGCCGCCGGCGCCGTCGCTTGCGCGGGCGCGTCGACCGCGCAAGCGAGCAGCGCGCACGCCACGGCGAGGAGGATCGCGGTCGTTCGCATGGCGCGTCCCTCAGCCGCGGCCCGGGTCGAGCCCGAGCTCGCGGTCGAGCTCGTCGAGCTCCTCCGCGCTCAGGTCGCGCAGCGACGGCGCCCGGAGCGCGGTCGCGACGTCACCGCCCGCCACCAGCCACGCGTCGTCGTCCGCGACGGCGGCTGCCATGCCCACACCGGCGGTCGCTCGCCCGCGCGCACGTCGCTCCGCGAGTCGGTCCGCCGGCTCCCGAGACCGCTCCGCCGACGACGCGATGCGATCCGCCTCCGGCTCGCCGCGCACACGCTCGCGCAGCACGCCCGTCATGACGACCGCCGCGAGCGCGACCCCGGCGGCGAAGCCGAGGGCGGCCGCGGCGGCGGAGCGCGCGCCGCTCGCGCCGCTCCGACGGTCGCGATCCCGCCGATCGGCTGCCGGCGACGTCGACGAGGACCCGCGTCCGCCGCGATCCGCGCGCGCGCCCGGCGGCAGCGTCGCCGGGCGCGACTCGAGCCGCCGCCGCCCGTCGCCGCTGACGCGCTCGTCCGCGATCGCGGCCATGACCCGCTCGCGACTCGAGGCGAAGAGCGCATCGTCCGCGCGCAGCTCCTCCGGCGGCGGCTGGGCGAGCGCCTCGAGGATCGCGCGCGTCGAGCGGTCGTCGCGTCCGGAGCAGCGGGCGCAGCCGTCGAGGTGCCGCGCGGCGGCCGCGATCTCCGGCTCGGCAACCACGTCGCCGCGGTCGATGGCGGCGAGGGCTTCGTCCGCGCGCTCGCAATCGGGCCCGGGCCGGTCGGTCACGATTCACCTCGGTCGGAGCGCGGCGCTGCCGCGGGGGCGCCGCCGGCCGCGACCCACGCGCGCAGCTTCCTGACGGCGTGGAAGTAGTTGACCTTCGCCGCCGCTTCCGAGCTCCCGATCGCGGCGCCGATCTCGCGAAACGAGAGGTCCTCGGTCACCCGCAGGACGAGCGCGGCGCGCTGCTTCTCCGGAAGCCGCGCGACGAGGCGCGCGAGCGCCGCGCGGTCGATCTCGTCGCCCGCAGCCACCGCGGCGACAGGCTCGGCGACTGCGTCGAGCGCGACCGTCCGCTGCGCGCGCCGGTGGTGCATGCGGCACTCGTTCAGCGCGATGCCGTACAGCCAGGTCTTGAACGAGGCGTCGCCGCGGAACTCGCCGATCCGCCGAAATGCGTTCAGGAAGGTCGTCTGCATGACGTCGAGGGCCTCGTCGCGGCTTCCCGTCATCCGCACCGCGAGCGCGAAGACCATCCTCTGATGCCGCTCGACGAGAGCGCCGAACGCCGCGCGCTCTCCGCCGGCGACGCGTGCGACGAGCTCGCGATCGTCGGCGGCATCGCGGGGCGCGCGGCGCTCCATCCGGTCCCGCTCTCATCGCCGGGCGGCGCGGCCATTCGTCATTCTTCGTCTCGCGGAACGTGCGGGCCGCTCGTGCGGGCCGCAGGAGATTCGTTCGGTCGGATGCGCCGCCCAAGCCCGAAGTAAAACGCTCCCGGGGCCCGCGCAGGGAAAGTGTGCCGTCCGGTCATTCGTCGCCGGACGCCCCGCCGCCATCGCGAGCGCCGAAGCAGACGCCGCGCTTCGCCTCCGCGATGAAGTCGAGAAGCTCCTGCACGTCGGACGTCGGGCCGCCGGCATTGCTTTCGAGCGCGAGCAGACGATCGCGCGCGAGCGCCAGGTTCGAGCGGCGCCCGAAGAGCACCCGGTACGCGCGGCGCAGCGCCGCGATCCGAGCGCGGTCGAAGCCGGCGCGTTTCAAGCCCACGACGTTCACGCCGGCGACGCAGTTCGTCGGGCGCGCCGCGATCAGGAAGGGCGGCACGTCGCGCGACACCGCGCAGCCCCCCTGCAGCATCGCGAGGCGGCCGACGCGGGTGTGCTGGTGGACGAGCGCGTTGCCGGAGACGAAGGCCCCCGCGCCCACCTGCACGTGGCCCCCGAGCGCGGCACCGGTTGCGACGATGACACCGTCGCCCAGGACGCAGTTGTGGGCGACGTGGCCGTTCGTCATGAGGTAGCAGCCGCTCCCGATCACGGTCGCTGACCCCGGCGACGTGCCGCGGTGCACCTGGCAGCCCTCGCGGAAAACGTTCCGGTCGCCGACCACGAGGCGCGTCGGCGCGCCGTCGTAGGCGAGGTCCTGCGGCTCGTGGCCGAGCACCGCGCCCATGTGGACGTGGTTGTCGGCGCCGAGCGTCGTGCCCGAGCACAGGTACGCGTACGCCGCGATGCGCGTGCGCGGGCCGATCGCGACGCCCGCCTCGACGATCGCGAACGGGCCGATCTCCACGCCGTCGGCGACGGCGGCGTCCGGGCTCACGATCGCGCGCGCGTCGATCACGAGTTCCGCCGCGCGCGCTTGGCGCCGCGCGCCTCTCGTCCATCGCGCGCGCCGGCGGGCGCATCGCCTTCCGATGCGCCGTCCTCGCGCGCCGGCTCGCTCGGAACCGGCTCGCCGGGGATCGCGTAGCGCTCCCCGAGCCACCCTTGCAGGTCGAGAAGACGGCAGCGGTCCGAGCAGAACGGCCGGTAGTCGTTTCCTTCCCATGCCGTCGGCGCCCCGCACTCCGGGCACTTGGTGGCCGCCATCGCGGGGATTGTACGAGGCCGCCGCGCCGCGGCAAGCGCGGACGAAACATCCTCGCACGATGCCGCACCGCGGGGCATTTCGTTGCGTGGTCCGGGTTTCCGCAGTACCGTCTCTGGACCTTCCCGATGAGCCGTCTCCCACCCGAGCTGTTCATCAATCGCGAGCTTTCGTGGCTCGCTTTCAACCGGCGCGTTCTCGACGAGGCACGCGACCGCCGGCACCCCCTCCTCGAGCGCGTCAAGTTCCTCGCGATCTCCGCGAGCAACCTCGACGAGTTCTTCGAGATCCGCGTCGGAGGGCTCCTCCAGCAGGCGGAAGCGGGCGTCGACGAGCGCGGACCCGACGGCTTGTCGCCTCCCGATCAGCTCAGCGCGATCGCGCGCGAGACGCACGCGCTCGTCCAGGACCAGAGCCGCTGCTGGAACGAGGACATCCTGCCCGAGCTCAACCGGAACGGGATCCACATCCGCCGCCTGGAGGAGCTCGACGCCGACGA